>Ga0193726_1002486_pt1 | contig 12459 bp, 7 predicted proteins | sample H2c1metaG_FD_144928 | JGI IMG/M metagenome (GOLD analysis project Ga0193726, IMG submission 144928) | Soil microbial communities from a riparian zone of the East river system, Colorado, United States - H2c1 | ecosystem: Environmental > Terrestrial > Soil > Riparian zone | place: USA: East River... | reverse complement strand
TGCGTGCCATACAACAGTACTGAGCTCGGCTTGTAATTCGAGCCCTCATAGTTTTGTAAGAAAAGAGGCAGCGCTTCTCGACCTATCGCCGCTTGCGGAGGCAGGCCAAACACTTCCTGTAGTTGCGAGTACATACGCGAGTACCACATCAAAATCCGGCTTCCATCCGGGCCTTCCCACCAGAAAGGCGATTTTTCATGTAACCGACCAAAGTACAAAATCGGAGCGCGGTAGCCGTCACTCCCCGCGATGAAATACTTCAATCCTGCAGCAGCAAGGACGGAGGCATAAGACCAGGAATACGATGGCACATCTGTAATCGCGGCATAGGGTGGCGATTCCAGACCGTGCTCTGCTGCGAAGCGGTGGCTGGGGTAAAAAGTACGGATCAATGCTTCCAGAGAGGCAAACCCAGTCAGAATATTTGCATACTGCGTCGGCAGTGAAATTTTCTTTTCTTTAACAAGCTTAAGAAGCTGTTCTCTTTCACCTTCGCTGCGACTATTCCAAAACTGTTGAAATGTCCAAAATCCATCCGGACAGAATCGAAAATCTGGCCTGTCCTGAACCGCCTGGATTACGTCGTCCAACATTCGGGCATGAACTTCGGCGGTCTTTGCTTGGTAGTCCGTGTAGCCGATATCAAGATGCGATGAAGGCACAATGAATATCTTCCATTTTTTGGCAGGAACCAGAGGGCCCGCCTGCAACCGGCGTACACGTCCTTTGTCGCGGAAGACAATGCTCCCCCGAGCTCCGGGGTTGAACGTCGGCACTTCAACTTTCATCAGATATTCGCCGAAGTCGCGCAAAGGTCCAAGTTTCGTGTTGTACCGCTGGTTCTCCAGCATGAACACGAGGTCCGAGAACGATGGGTGCCGGCCCAAGCGAATGAACACGTCCACTACTTCGCTGAGTTGGTCACTGCTGCGCTTATAGAAAACGGTTGGAACGGCCTTAACGGTAATGTCGCCGGAGGGAGATTTTCCACCTGCCTCATAATCCATCGCGAGCGCGTCATATTCGATTTGGGATTTTCCGTACTGATAGGACTTATAGGTCGAATATGTTGATGGAGCGGATTCGTCCAATACCGTCAAGAATATGTCGTTCGTGCCCTGCCTCAGAAAGTTCGTCGGTATGCCAAATTGAATTGTGGAGCTTGCCGATGTCGGCATATGCGCAGCATCGGCAGCTCCCGCAGCATATGTTAATTTGGGATGTTGATAAAACCAACCGACGTGCCCATTGATTTCAACTTGTAGCCAAGGCACCCGCAAACTTTTGGTCAGGAGCGCCATTCTGAGCGAATACAATCCGGAGAATACTTGCTTTAGATCGAACTCGATGTGCAGGGGGTGCGCATCAAATCCGTGCTTACCGTTTTCAGACGCGGGTTGCACAGCCACCCAGTTGTTTGTGGGATTACTCTTGCCAACCACATATACGAAATCAGTCGAAGGCTTGGTGTAATCTACCTTGCCGTGAAATTCGAGTGATGAATCGTCAAAATCCCCAATTTGCCAAAGAATCGTCGTTGCTGCGGCAATCGGTAAAGGCACGGAAAGACTCATGACACTGACTGCGAGTAGGAGGAGCCAGATTCTCGTTGCTCGAAAACGCGCCAACCCGGCTGAACGGGCCAGCATTATGACGATGTGTCCCAACATTGATTCCGTAGGCGTCATGGATAGAATTGACGGCGGATACAAGCGCTCCAAGTTAGCGTTCTCCTCGTTTCGATTTTCCAGCTCCATAGTGCGTTAAATCGCTAAAGAGGATCGAACAAACGACAGATATCTTCGAATTCCCAAGATGCCTGGCTATGGACTCTCCGAGAAATCTCGCGAGCACTGACACTGATTCCATCGCGCTGGCTCGTCCCCCAGTCGACGTGGTCACAATGGCCAACTAATCCTGCAAGGGCCGGACTTGATCAACTTTGACTCACCCTCATCCGGCCAGAACTTGTTTGTCACCTCGGGTTAGAATTTAAGCTTCACCGAAAGTTGGATTTCCCGGTTGTCACGCCCCCGATAGATAATGGCCCCTCCGGAATTGTTGTAGAATTGATTGCCCGCCGGGGCGGTTAAATTAGCATGGTTGAAAGCGTTGAAGAACTCACCCCGGAATTGCAGCTGGGTGTTTTCCAATTTCAGTGGGAAGGTTTTCGCGACGCTAAGGTCCCAGTTATTGGTTCCCGGTCCGGTAATGAGGTTTAACCCTGCATTTCCGTTAGTATTTGTTAAGATTTGCATCCCAGTCGGGTCGGTGGTGACTGTCGGTGGGTGGTCCACGAAGCAAGTATAATCAAACCACTTGTCCCTCGTTCGCTGGCCTGAGGGAAGGTTGCCATTACAAACACGATCGGGAAGCGTCCCATTTGCTGACCGAACCGTAAACGGGAAGCCGCTTTGTAGTTGAACAATCCCGTCCAACTGCCATCCTCCCAGAATGCCATCAATCACCGGATGCCAATTAGAGCCAAACTGTTGGCCTCGGCCGAAAGGGAGCGGATAGTGGCTCGCGAGGCTGAACCGGTGACGAACATCGAAATCAGAGTTTGCCCACCGACGGTCAAACGAGCGACCCTCTATGTTTTGGTTCATAATTACGTCAGTGTAGTCGTCATCCTGCGATGCCTGTGCCATAGAGTGACTCCAGGTATAGGCCGCGAGAAACGACGCGCCATTAGAAAATTCCCTGTGTGCACTCGCCTGTAGGGAATTGTATGTAGAATTGAAGCCTTTTTCCCAAAGCCATCCGCAGAAGCCCGTGGGGGGGTTAATTACTTTGGATTTGTCACAAACGTCAGGCGCTACAGTGGCAATACCGTCGGAGAGCAACCCGCTCAAATTAGTACCATGCGAACCAACATATGCTAACTCGAATTTTGTGTTCCAACCTAAATCCTGACCTACCGACAGATTCCATTGCTGATTGTAAGAAGCCGGCCAGTGCTGTGCATTTGCATAAAGGGTCGGATTCCCTCCCAACTTACTGTCAATATCTGCTTGGGAAAACGGGTCCTGGTCCAATGGCTTTATCCGAGACTGAAAGTCCGGCCACCGCACGGGCTTGGTGTAGGTAACCAACGCTCCCTGATAGGGCGGGCTCCAACTCCCGTAGCTGACATCTAATGACTGCAAGCTGTCGTAGAAAATACCATAGCCGACGCGAAGCACGGTGCGATCACCTGAGAACGGCCTGAAAGCAAAGCCGACACGGGGAGCAAAGTTCAATGCGTTCGCTGGATAACTGCTATTGGGACCATTCCTTGCAAAATTATAGTCTAGTTTTGCCAATTCACTCGGTGGAGAATTCTTTGACCATTGAGGTTCTGCCAGCTTCCAGTTAAACGAAAGAAACGGACCTTGTGATTCCCATGGACCCTCATAGTCGTATCGTAACCCCAGGCTCATCGTGAACCGCGGCTTCACCTTCCAGTCATCTTGAAGGAATACCGAACCGGAAGACCGGTTGAATGGCATATAACTGCCATCACCAATGTACGTATAGGGGAGCGCGCTTACATACATCAGCAAATCAGCCCAGGGATTGCCCGCCATCCCCCACACGTTCTGGCCGGTAGTAGCACCATCATTGAGCCCGAAATAGATTTGGCCAGCGCCGGAATCGTAAATCCAGTTGTAAGCTTGCAGCCGAAGATCGCCGCCGATGTGCAAAGAGTGCGGGCCCTTGATCCACTCCAACGTGTCCTTTATGTTCAGGTTTCTGGTTCGATGTGCGTAGTCCCCACCACTGCCTAGTGTGAAACTCTGGTCGTTTCCGCTCAAAACTGCCGCCGCCGGCGTACCATTTGCCCGTTGAATTTGTTCTGTAAGTCCCCAATCAAGGTTTGCGTAGTTCTTGTCTCCAAGCAAGGCACCACTGCGCGAAAGATACCAGGTTTTGGAAATATTTAGGTTGTTTACCATCGATGAGGAGAACAGATGCGTATAAGTCACCGTAACGGTCCGATCGTGATCTTGTTGTACCGTGTCGGCATACTTGGTTTCACCTGGATTTGAATTGTCATAGTTGCCGAAACTGAACGTTCCGAACAGCATATCTTTGTTTGAAAGCTTGTGGTCTATCCGGGTCAGATACTTCTTTTGACGAAACTGGCCACCTCGGAAAAAAGTCAGGTTGTGGAGCGGGTCATCGGGGTTAAAGGTGTTCGGCTCGGGAATCATATCCATGATTTTTTTCCCGTTTGCATTAATCAGATTAGCCGGTATCACACAGCTCCCCAACGGCTCGGAGTCGGTGTTTCCTTCAGGTGCCCCAGGGATCTGCACTTGGTTGAACGGATTTTTCAGCACCACAGGTCCGCCGGTGAAGCGGTTGATGCTGTCGCAAAAGTTGCCGTTACGCTCTTCGTCCGTGGGGGACCAAGTAACAAAGAGAGAACCTGGTTTCATGTTGTAAAAGCGCTCAATGCCGAAAAAGAAGAACGTCTTGTCCTTCTTAATCGGACCACCCAACGAAGCGCCGTACTGGTGAAATAGATAGTTAGGCAAGTCGGCTTTGGTTGTGTTCGAGAACAGCGGGAGTGCATCCAGGACTTTAGCACGATAGTACTCATAAACAGTGCCATGGAAGCGGTTTGTTCCCGACTTAGTCACGGCACTGATGTTTGCTCCCGCCGCCCGTCCGTACTCGGCCGAATAGGCATTGGTGTGAACACGAAATTCCTGGATCCCATCCAATGGCGGGGAAGTGATTAGCTGGTTGTAGAGTGGGTCAACACTGTCTGCGCCATCCACGGTGTAACCGTTCTCAGAAGCTCGAGCTCCGTTAACAGCGATCGAGTAGCCTTTGCTGTACACCATGCCCGTTTTGGGACTGCCCGAGGATACTCCCGGAACCAACGCGGCAAGCCCGATCCACTCGCGGCCATTCAAAGGAAGATTTTGAGTGGATTGTTCGGAAATAACATCACCCAATTCCGGAGTGTCGACATTCAGTGGCGCGGCATTCGAAGTGACGGTTACGTCCTGCTTTAGATCTCCAATTATCATATGGATGTCGACCCGCAACAATTGGCCAACCGTGAGCACGAGACCGGTAGTGGTCATCGTTTTAAATCCATTCGTTTCTGCAGTCGCCGAGTAATGTCCAGATGTCAAAAAGCCTACGGTGTAATTGCCCTCTTTGTTGCTAGTGGTCTTTCGCGTCACCCCCGTATCGGTATTAACTACGATTATGCTTACTCCAGGAATCATTGCACCGGTCGGGTCGGTCACGGTTCCAGTGATTGCGCCTTGATTGGTCGACTGACTCCATGAAAAGGGAGCTATGGATAGCAGAAGCAGCACCGCGGCGATTCCCTTCATACATCCCCCTGTGATCGGACTCGTGTGCATACTCTCGAATGGCGGAAGCCACGGCTTTGATTGTGGCATTCTGTCGACAGTAGCCGGCATGAATGGAGGTATACATACATAGTCTCGCCCTTGTCAATGACTTTTTGTACGATTTTTTTTCATTTGGCTGATTGCGATCTATCTGGCGCTATATATGGTCAACAACCAGAATTACTCGCCCGTCTTAAATCGTCCTTTAAACCTGAATATTCTACCGAACGACAATACCAACAGTCGACCGTCGACGATTGGCCGGGAAATGTATGCGAGAAATCGGTTATCGACGCGATGGGAGGAGGCACAGAAGTTTGTGTCGCATTCAATCCCGGTTTGATTTAAGACCGAGGGTGCTGCTGCGGACGCAGGACCAGAGAACGACTTCGCCAAGCTGGTTCAAGAAGACGACACCGCTCGGCGGCATCGGTGTACCAAGGATATCGCCAACGCGGCTTTGTTCCTCGCCTCAGACGAATCTTCATGTGGGTCAGCGGCCAGGACATCATCGTCGCTGGCTTCACAATGTGATGTGTGCTGGGATGGACCGATCGAGGCTCACCTTCATCATCCATCCATTTCGGACGGGGCGTACGAGGACATATTACCCAAGCCGTTTCGGAGCAGAAACGTGCCGTGCACAGCAATGTCGTAGAGATGATCTTTGCGCACACATCAATTTTGGGCTCTGAGCAGGAATCCGAATGACCCTTTGATTGGCGGGGGTTTCCTGGAAGGAGATTTTTCAGTACGCTCAGCAGGATGAGCGAGAGTGAGTGGCAAAGATTCTGGGATGGCCAGGGTATCGGGTCTATCGCAGCGAGATCAACGAAGAGGCCAAGACGCTGCGTCTGTGGGTACGCCGCAAACGCGGGAACCGCAAACTGGAGTGTTCCGGGTGCGGTCGGAGGATCGAGGGAATCGCCGAGATCTACGAGCATGAGGTGCGCGATCTCCCGTGGTCAGCGTACCGCACGACGGTGGTGATCGAGCGCTATCGAGTGCGCTGTCCGGAGTGCGGGGTCAAGGCCGAGAAGGTACCGCCGCTGCCGAGCAAGGCGCCCGTTCAGCAAGTGCTTTGAGGAACCGGTCGGACAAGCCTCTGAAAGCGGACCGGCACGACGAGTGGCCTGGCAGTTTGGCTTGGCGGCGAGTACGGTGCGGGCGATCGACTTGCGGTATCTCGAGCGCTGGGCGCAAGGGCGACGCCGACCGGCGCTGCGCCAGATGGAAGTCGATGAGATCTACCTGGGGAAGAAGCAGAAGTTTCTGACGGTAGTGACCAACCTGGAGACGGGAGAACCGCTGTGGTTTGGGCGGGAGCACAAGAAAGCGACGCTGGATGAGTTTTTCGAGAAGCATCTGAGTGCTTTTCAACGGAGTGCGTTTCGCGCGGCGTGCGTAGACATGTGGGATCCGTTCCGGCAAAGCCTGGAACCGTGGGTGCCGGGATGCCGGATCGTGTATGACAAGTTCCACATTCTGCAGCATGCCAGCCAGGCGGTGGATGAGGTGCGGCGAGCTGAGTTCTTCCGCAAGGGAGGTGCAGCCCGAGATGTGGTACGCGGCAAACGCTGGCTGCTGCTCACGAGCTGGCTCAACCTGGACCGTGGCAAGCGACGACAGCTGAATGCGCTGTTTGCATTGAACCGGCGCATTCTTAAAGCCTACCCTCTCAAGGAGAGCCTTTCGCAGTTGTGGAATTACACCTACGAAGGGGCATGCTGCGTTACTTGCAGAGCTGGATCGACCCGTTGCGCTGGCAGCGGCTCAAACCGATGGAGAAACTAGCCCGCATGCTGCTGGATCATCTGGAGGGTATTTTGAACTATTGCCGGACCAAGGTACCGATGGGTGTGATGAAAGCCGTCAACGGCAACATCAAAGCTCTGCTCCGACGCGGCTGCGGTTATCGAGATATGAACTATCTGCTTCTCAAGGCGCAACGCTTGGCGGCTACCAAGACCCAATTCCTGGTTCTTCAGAAAGCCGCGTAGTATGCGCATTTATCCAGATTCTTGTTCAGACCCCAATTTGCATGCGCACCAAAACAGGCGCCGATACAGGCCAATGGGGTGAACGGGAGCCAAAAGGGAGCAAGGTGCAACTACTTGCAGATGTCCCTGCCGTTGCAAATGACTGATAGAGCAGCAGCTGGGTTGGGTTGCGGGAGGTGCATGTGAACCACCGACCTTTCGGTTATGAGTGGCGTGATTTTGAAAACCTGTGCATCATGTAGGTTTTTAGGTTGGAGAAGGGTTGCAGACGGCAGCTTCTCCGCTTCTCCAAAATTTGTCCTGTCGGCTTCATCGTCGATTCAACAGATTGAAGAGAAATCCCGCCTGATCGGTTCCTTGCACAGTTGAGCGCAATCGGAGGTATGAGATCATGAGATCCCATCGCTTTCGCGTTTCATACGAACAACGCTAATTGCGCGTCCGTCAATCTCCGCACGACCTTGGCCTACGGCCGTGTCCCAATCCAAATCCAGTTGGTGCCAGCGGTCTGCGTCTAGTTTTTCGCCATCAGGAAGAATGCCCGCGGGGCCGATCACGAAGCACCACGGCGATTCCCTTCATACATCGCCCTGGCGCTCTCCGGAAACCACAGCATGCTCACGCGCCGCTGCCGACGCGGAAGGTTCATGAGTTTGTATGGAGCCAATATGGGCTACTCACTACTCAGAACCTCCTGATTTTGCCAACAGCCAGGCACGATTGAACCGCGCAATTCGAATCTCGCGGCCACCCTGTGGCAGCTGCTGCTGCCAGACGGCGACCAGTGTCCCGTCCTTCGCCTGTATGGTCGAGGGATACGAAGCTTCTTCCGGCCCTTGCGTGTCGACAATGGTTCTAGGTTCGGACCACGTTCGGCCATCATCGCTGGAAAGCGCGGCAGCGAGCGGGGTACGGCCGGTGGGCGATTTGTCCCACGCCACCAAAACATCACGCGAATCATCAAGCTTCCAGAGCGCCGCCGGTGAATTATGAGCGGTAAGGGTGCTGGGCCGGGGGGTATCCCAGGTAACACCGCCATCTTTGCTCCAGGCTTGATAAAGCTTCGTTCCGGATGCGCGCGTCAGCGTCATTACTCGGCCGTCACTTAGAACCACGGTGGCGGGCTCGGCCAGGCCGGTCGTCGACCCTGGTGAGGTCTTGGCAATATCGGCATAGAGGTCACCTCCTGCAGTCCATGTCTTACCGCCATCTTTAGAGCGAAGCACTCCCGACTTTAGGTTCATCTCGCCTTCGGTGGCAGGTGGCATGTTCTGCTCGGCCCATGTGTCCCAGGAATAGCCGATGATTAGCGTCCCGTCGGCGAGCCGGTGCCCCTGATGGATCTTGCCAGCGATATATCGATGAGGAGTCTTGAGCAGAACTTCCGCGCCCCAGTGAACCCCATCCTTGCTCTCGCGCATGTAAATCAGGGAATGATCGATCTTCACTGGTTCCGGCACTGTGGTCGAAAACGCCAAAAGACGGTCGTCATCGACAAGGAGATTCGGATCCGCATCCTCGGTGTTGGGATGATCAAATACCACCGCTGGTTTCGACCAGCTCTTGCCGTTGTTGTCTGAAACGCTGGCTGCGATCTTCAGCTTGGGATGTATCCCGGCGGTTTTCACTGAGAAGACGCACACCAACCGGCCCGATGTCAGTCGAGCAATTACCGGATAGGCATTCAGCACGAATTGCTGTGGTTCGGAGTGTGCAACTACGCCGGTCTCAAACGTTGGCTGATCGGCCGCAAAGCACGCTGTCAATCCAAAAACCAACAACACGACCGCCATACAACACTTCGTCCAAGAACGACTCATAGATTCCTCCCAGGTGGATTGGACACTGTCGTGGAAATCAGGACTAAATCGAGTCCATCACTCTCGGCCGCCAAGTACCGGCAAGTGATGTACCGTGAAACACTGTCACGTCCCAACCCCATTTTTAATTACATTACTATTGATATCGCTACCGACTAGGAATGGCTCTAGGGGAGGTTCCGCTTAGCTGTCCTCCACCGCTACTGGTTCGCTGCTTGCCTGGGCGATAAGACACAGCTCCAACACTCGGATTGCGTGCTTAAGGTCCACTAGTGGAGTCGAACGTCGTTCCACGCACTCCAGGAAGTGCCGCACCTCGGCAACATAGGAATCATTTGGATCGGACGCGCAGGAAGCAACGTGCTCTTTGCCGTCGACCCACACTCTAAGCTCGCTCGTTACAGCATCCCATTGTGCAGTCCCTTTCTCCCCCACCAGCTTACAGATACGCGTACGCGACCTTTGAAGACAATCCATATGGAGATCGGCGTGGGCTCCCGACCGGAAGCGTAGAAGGATCGACGCAGAGTCCTCAACATCCACCGCGAGGGTACCGGTATGGGCTGACATGCAGAGAATCTGTATGGGATCACCCAGGATCCAGGTCAGATAATCCATCTCGTGCGAGAGGTCGAGAATCACTCCACCCCCTAACTCCTTGCGTCCTGTATAGGACAGTCGGTAGTCCTGCCAGGGGCGCCAATTGGGGAGGTAATGGCCTACCTCGGCCCGCGCCCACAAAACGCGCCCAATCGTTTCCCTTTCAACAATGTCCTTTAGTCGACGTACGCCAGGGTCGAATCGCAGGTTGTAACCCACTTGCACCACGCGCCCGCACGCCTCTGCCGCGGCGATAAGATCGTGAACCTTATCCATGGAGTTGGAGACAGGCTTTTCCATGAAAACATCCGCCCCGGAATGGATGGCCGCGAGAGTCTGCTCAACATGGAATATGGGCGGGCTGCAAACGAAAACCGCACTCGGCTGAAATTGCTCCAGCGCTCCGTGGAAATCCGTGAAGACTGGCAATTCCTGTCCTGCACCCGCGTACGCCCGCTCTTTATCGGGGTCGCACACAGCAAGATCTCCAATGTTCATTCCATGAAGATTAGCGAGATGCTTGCGGCCGATGGAACCTGCACCAGCGATGAGTATTCTTGAGCGAATCATATTGGTAACCTGCCGGTTGAGCGATGATGCTTCAGCCTGAGCACATTCGACCACAGAAACCATATCTGGGAAACAGCTAGCGTTCGCGCGACCGATCTCAGTGCGTGAGCTTCGACACATCTACGCGGAGGCGATGAGCACGGATTTTCCCTTGGCCATCTTCAACACTCCAGTGAGAAGCGAGGAATTCGCCGTTTCTCAGTTGGAAAATCGAAGGCTGCCCGAGACGCAGCGATGTGAACATCTGCGCCGTCTGTTGCCCCTCTTGCGTCTGCTGGCCCAGCGTTCGGCCCCAGATCACGGCTTCGGTCACGACCTTCCACCGATCCTTACTGAAGTCGACTACCCGTACGTACAGGCCCGGATCTTCCGCTCGGTGCGCATGGATGGAAAGCAAGTACTCGCCACTTAGATAAAGTAGATTTGACGCCTGCCCCATGTGCCCCGTGTCGATCAGCGGCGACCAACTATAGCCGTTGTCGTGCGAGACAGTGACATGGTTGGACAAATGACAGCGATTGCGATCATCGTAAGCCCAGATGATCGCAACCAGACGTCCCGGTTGCATTTCGCATACCCTCGTCTCCCATGGCGTAATCGTGCCGGGCGGGACAAAGAAGGTGCGATCGTCCCAGCTTTTCCCGCTATCGCGGCTGCGCAGGACGGCTCCGAATCTACCGGTTGGATTGGATCCGTCTGGAAGGTTATAGAAACCAGCCGTCATAACCAGGTCCCCGGAGCCGGTATGGAGACAAGAGCCCGAAAGCTCTAGTAGTTCAGGATAACTACGCGGGATTACCGTGGGACACGTCCACGTGTGGCCCGCATCGGCAGAAAAAGAAACGATGTTGTCTCCGGGCTGAAAGCCGCCCGTCTCAGGAATGGCGATTGCCTCTTCCAAATTGAACCTGTCGAACCGGTATCCAGTCGCGATCAAGCTTCCGTTCCGCAGCACGCAAGGTTTAAGCGTGTCGGTAGTTTCGTGCCCGATGATCGACTTGTTATAAAGCGGACCCTGCAGTTCCCAGCTACGTCCCATGTCCCGAGAACGCGATACATACGTAGTGCCATTTGGCGCCTCGAAGGCTTCCGCAAGCAGGAACAAGGCAATGAGTTCGCCATTCGGCAACTCCGTAATTCCAGGGTGGTATCCGTGGCGGCTATGCACGTGCGGCTCGGGATTTTCATACACCAGATGGGGCTCGACATATTCGATCAATGAACTGAGCTTAGATTTTCGATTCCTCGACTGGGCATGCATTTTCATGTGTTCCCACTACTGCCAAGATTTGTTTGCTGATGGCCTTCGGACCTGGCCGCAATGCTTTCGCCGACAGCAATGGCAGTCTTTTTTTCTTCCTCTGTACATACTGCCGACAGTATGCGATTTATACGTCACTGGGAGATCTCTTGTCAAGGGAATCTCCTCTTGCCATCCCGAACCACAAATCAAAAAGATTGATTCTCCGCCCTGACGAGCTGTGTATTCTTCTCTTGGGTCCCCTTGTTTGCCGACCAGTCGACATTAGTTCGGATACGCTTCGACTTCGTCCGATTCGTTCATGCTTGTCGGTACATTGTTTCGCCGCCTAATTCGACCGTGAATTTCAAGACTCCGCCAATGTGATGGGTCGACCCAGCCTGCGGTATAGGCATCGGGGCGAACAGAAACCGGAAAGCCTCATTATCCCTGGGACTAAACACGGGGGGGGGGCGGACCAGGGGATCTTCGGATTCCCTAGATCCGCCGTAGCAACTCCCTGATACCGGAATTTTATCGTCCTCAAAATCTCCGTGGTCACGTCTTCCACTAGGAGATCTCCATCTATTTCCTGAACGGAATCGTGTTTTGTGTAATGAGCAACGATCGGAGATATCTGTTCCTCATAAATCCGCAAACGTTCGAGCGCAATCTCTTTACGGTCGTCTTTGCGAGCGATTAGTCATTATGGTGTGACCGGCTCGATGCGCTGGTCGTGGGTTAGGCTGAGTTGGTTAAGAACTTTAGTCCAGAGCCACAAGCGGAGGGAACCGGTCATGAATGAGAAGTTACGATTTTTGGGTTTGGATGTCCATGCCGAAACGATGGCTGTTGCAGTAGCCGAACCG
>Ga0193726_1002485_pt1 | contig 12461 bp, 23 predicted proteins | sample H2c1metaG_FD_144928 | JGI IMG/M metagenome (GOLD analysis project Ga0193726, IMG submission 144928) | Soil microbial communities from a riparian zone of the East river system, Colorado, United States - H2c1 | ecosystem: Environmental > Terrestrial > Soil > Riparian zone | place: USA: East River... | reverse complement strand
CTAGGCGCCGGCCAATGTTAAGATTGTGTCGAGGTCCGGATCTGTTCGGGCAGCAGCAGGTCGCCAGACTTGCTGTGGAGCAAGGTCTCCTTTAGCTCGCGAACTGAATCCGGCCTGTCACGCGGTATCATGGGGTCACTCCGAAAGCGGTGGCGCGAGCTGTCATCAGACGCAGAGGTTGATGGGATTTTCCCGGCCATCGTGCCATCCCCTCTAGCCCACCGGATAGGTGACGCAGCCGGAGAACGTGCTGTTTGATATCTGAGAGTTGATCACTACGGCGGTGCCAGTTCCGGCAATGAGCGTGAAGGTCGAAGTATTCTTTACCGGCCGAATGAAAATGCCGTTGAACGTCGCGCCCTGATGTCCACCTAGGCCGGGTATCGCTACGTTATTTGCGTTGGGGACAGCAACAGGCAGCCCGCCAATCGAGACATTCGACCCGTTCCCCGTGGCCGGGAAAGTCAGATAGAAGTAGGCGAACACCATGTTGCCGAGCACTTGGTAGTTTGCCGTCACGTTGGAGAACGTGAGCCCCGCGCCACTGGCATCGGTCGGCGTCCACGTCCCGGTACCTGCAACTTCAAGGACGCGATAGGCACCGCTCGCAGCGTTATAGGCGACACGCGAAATCATGTTCGCCGTAAGAACACCCGCAGGAGCCGCAGCCCAGCCCGAGGGCTGGTAGGTGTAGAGTGGCTTAGCGCCCAGCGAGTTCACATTCAGCGTCGCAGCCGCGCCGTTGGTGGCATTGAATTGCACGACGTGAACCATACCGTCAGCGAGCGCGGTAGGCGCTACCCCGTAAGCGAGGGCGTAGGCCGTCGCGCTGCCGCCGGTGAGCAATGGAATCGTCTGATCATACCATCGCTTGATCGCGCCCTGATGAGCGCGAAGTACGTCATTTATTCCCGACGGAAACATGCCTTCGGGCGCGCCATCGGGAGCCGGCGTGTTGTTGCTAGCATCGACTTCATTCCAGACGCTCTGTGCGATGTCCATTTGTCGATTCCTTGTGTTGCTCGAGAGGGGGGGTGAGCGGTTAGTGAAATTTCGGCGCGGGCTTCTCGCCGCGTTCTATGGCGTTGAGTGCCTCGATCATCTGCCCGAGGCAGAAGGCATGCGGGCCATGCCGCTCTGCCGGCGGCAGTTGGTCTAACGAGGACTGAAACAGTGAGCGCCATTGCTGCAGGTCGATCAGGCCGGACTTCACGAGCCCTTCCACAATGGTGGCTTGCACGCCCATCACTGCGGCGGCGATGCCGGCCGCGACTTCCGCTTGCGATGCGACGGCACTTTGAGGGGCCACTGTCAGGCGTGGCGGGGTTACGGATGATTTCATGTCGTGCTCCTAGAACAGCCCAGGGCGGCGAAGAGCCCGCAGCACCGCGTCAAGTGATGGCGGGTTGTCGAATGCGTTCTGGAAATACTGCGAGCTGAACGGAACATTAGGCGACGGCGCCCAAGTAGGTTGGCCGTTTATGCCCGTGTTGCCGAGCCCGCCGCCCCCATAGGAGACATCGCCGGGAATCGGCGCGCCCATTCTGTGAGCGGCCCAAGCCAGTGCATCGACGGGAGCGCCCAACGTGTTGGCCACGCCCTGTTTCAAGTCCTGTTTCGAGGGCATGAAAGAGGCCAGCAAGCTCGCCATCGGATTAGTCTGCGCGGGCGCCGGGGGCTGGACGTTGAAGCCCGGCGCCTGGTTGGGATCTGGTGTCGCCCAGGGATCCGGCAGCATCCCGAACGGCGAAGCGATCGGGCGCACGCGGCGCGGTGGCGAGTTCAGGGCGCCGAAGCCATTCGGCAGGTCAGTGTCAGCCATCGTTCTAACTCCTAAGCAGGTCCAAATATTTCGCGGAGAGCGCGGATTGTGGCTCTGACTTTGCGGCGATCGGCTATCGAGGCTTGGCTGTATCGGCCGTGCTTTGTCCGTGAGGCGCGGATGGCAGCCTTGCCCGCCTCGGTCTTCGGGCCGGTGCTGGGACCGCCGTGCATGCGGCATCGGCCGTTGGGCATCGCTGCCGATTTGCAGGGCGTCCCTGCACGGGTCTTGGCTCCGCAGCGAGGGGCATTGTCCCAATTGCCGGGCGTGCTGCCGTGCTTGAGCCAGCCGCGGCCGGGATGACGCTGAACATGGGGTTTAGACTGCATTTCTGATCACTCCCCCTGGTCGCTTTTGCCGCTAGAGGCCCCACCCGCGCGCGCACTGCGTGGAAATTCCCCGCGCTTGCGCCCCCCACCCTTCACGTTGCCGCCAGCCACAACAGCCTGCCCGCCTTCTGCGACGGCCACATGCTGGTGAACGTGAACAACCCTCACGGTTTGCTTTCCGCCGCGTCGGATGCGATCGAAGGTCAACAGGCCCTCTTGAAAGACGCTCGCGAGCCGTGTTGCCGTGTTGGCCGCCCGTGATGCTTCCACCAGAAGGATCTGCAGGTCGCGTTGCTGCCCTGTTTCGGGAGTTCCGATTATCCAGCGTCCGCCATCGGCATGCAGGGTATGCAAGTCGAGATGCCGCGCAGCTTTCTCGTTGAATTTCATCGCTAGCAAATGAACGGCGCCTAGCTGGTGCGCGAGCATCTTTTCGAGGGAGTTCCGGGCCCTGATCGTCTCGGCAATGTCCGTCCCCAGGATTAGCGCGCCAGCATTGGCGGCCAGCGATAGCCGCTCCCGACTCGCCGTGGCGTTCACCATGTCGGGCGACGTTTTCAGCGTGTCATAGACGGCCGGGGCCTTCTCCATGTCTTCGGCCGAAGGGACGAGCTCGCCACCAATGCCAGGCGGCCCCAGGGGTTCGTCGGGGATTAGAACATTCACCACGGTGCGGTCCATTTCGTCGGCTTCGATCTCCCGGCATCTGGCTGCGGTCACGTCACCGCGCGCACGGGCTGATTTAGCGACGGCCCGCAGATTGTCCGCGCTGACGTGAAGCGATAGAGCGCCAGTCACGTCTGACGGTGTTGGGAGCTTCACTGGCACGCCAGCGGTCGGCTGATCGGCGGCCTTGATTTTCTCCTCCTCGCCTGCCGCCTGCGCTTGCAAGGCTGCTTTCAGTGCGTGAGCGGTCATCGCAGTTCCCCGCGTTTCCGCATGTTCTGGAGCTGGCCAAGTCGCTCTTTCCACAACAAGGCTGCCAAGGCTTGAGCGAGCCCAGGAGGGACCACTTCGCCCTTGTTCAGGTGCCAGGCAATCTTCCTCTGGACGTTGGCAACGTGCTTGCCGTGCTGGGATTTGCTCATGTCGGGATCCGAGGTCATCGATTGGTCGCTTTGGGTCCCTCAAACGGCGCGGTTAGATCCCAAGCCTCGATTGCGGGGTTGAAGAACCGCGGGAGCCCGTCATGGCCGATGAACCCAGCACAAAGCCGCCAGTCGTCACCGAGATAATTCCGAGCCAGGCTGACCGGGTATCCGGCATCGGTAGCTCGGGCGCGCCGTTCATTTATACCGACTGGATAAGCGCATTCGGCCACAATGCAGGTGTTGCTACCTTCACCCTCGAAGCACTCCGGCACATGTCGGTTGGCGACAAGATACATCGCGACCGCGTGGTCGTGGCCCATCTTCGAATGCCGATCCACACGATGATGGCTCTCAAGGCCTCGATTGAGCAGGTTGAGCTGATGCTTAAGCCATCGGCCAGCACGGAGAAGAACTGAGCGGATGTCACCGCGCGTTCGCTCGCGCTTGGGCTCGTTGCCGGCCCCGCGCGGCTCTCGCGCTGATGCAGATGTCTGATTCCCTGATCTGAGCATGAGATAGTCCATGGTAATATTAGCGGTCCATTCCAGCACCGATGGAGACCAGCCGAAGTGCCCTGACGGGTGCTGTAGCGGACCCGTGGGAATGCTCTCGGTCCATCTCAGCACCCATCGCGGCCACTGACGGGTCCATCCTGGCACCGAGTTCTGTTTTTGGAGGCTTCTTCGCCTTCGGCGGAGGCTGCCAGGTCTTCCAACCCTGCACCGCCCCCATGCCCTCGATCGGCTTGTCGACCACGGCCCACGTCGAGGCCTGGCGGCCGTACCAGTGGCCTTTCTTGGTGCGGATCACGAAGCCCTTGTCCTGTAGCTCACCGAGCGCGCGGCAGACGGTGCCTTTGCCGAGCCCGAGCACGCGGCTGGCTTCATCGAGGCTCAGGATCAGCCGCCCGTTGTTGCCGCCGTAGAAACGAGTCCGGAGCTCAAGGAACACTTTTACCGCGGCACCGCTAAGGCTTCGCCACGCCGGGCTGTGAAGCATGGCGTAGGTCACGACGGCGTACTGCTCGCCCTCGTTTCGGCCCTTCTGATTGACGCGTCGGCCCGATTTGGATCTGCGGCTCATGGTGATGCCGCCTGATCCAAGAGAGCGGGCTGTTGCTGCTGGAGCGGTCCGCCGTGGAAGCGATTCTCCGTCTCCCGGGCCTCCGGAGCCACCGAGGGCTCGGAACTCGACTTTTGCCCTGACCGGGGAACGGCAAACGGCATCCAGCGCTCAACCGCCATGCCGCCCTTTTCCCGCTCTTTGTAGGTCCACTTTGCCCAGTGGCCGATCGGCATGGGCTGGAGGCTGTCGTAGGCTTTGCCCTTATGACGCATCGTGAGCGGCGTGGCAGGATCGAAACCTCGATCCAGCAGCACGCGGGCGCCATCGACGAGTGGCTGGCGGGTGCTGGTGACGAGGAGCTCGCCCGTGATTTCCAGCCGGGCAGTGAACCTGCCGGCCGATGCGGGGGCAACGACAAGGCGGATAGTTGCCGACTCAACCATCGGCCGCTCCTGCCTTGGCAGCTGCGCCTGTCCCACGATTTCCATTTTGTGGGACAGTCCTCCCGATCGGAGCTGGCAACGCTAACCGCGGTTCGCGTTCCGGCTCGCGTCCGTCCTGCTGGCCCTCATGCTTGGCCTGCCGGTCGGCTAACGACAGGGATTTGATTTCCTTCGCCTTCTCGACGATGGCTTGGGCAACCAGTTCGGCGTCTTGGACGGGTATCACCACCCAATGGTCGTCTTCCTCTAGCGCGTCACCTTCCTGTCGGACTACGACATCGCCGTAAGGGTTTTCGTGGACGGCAACACTACCGTAGGCTCGCAGAACAACGTCGCCGTTGTCGGCGCCCCAGCAATAATCGCGGCCCCTCATCGATCGCCCCCGTGGCGGGCGGCGTCCGCGGGATCTGCGAATTGCACGCGACTTCTCAAAACGTATCGAGCGTGGGAGCCGCTGAATTCGCCGCCATGAGGCTCGTCGATGGTCTCAATATCGAGGCCGTAGACGGTTCTCAATTTCCAGACGTAGTGGCTCCATCTTGGCCCCACGTGCTCGATTGGCGTGCATCCGGCAGCACCAGCGATTATCAAATTGCCCAACCCCCAGGCATCGCGGCCACGCGGCTCAATCCGTCGCGTGGTTTCGCCTTCATAAACGATGAACGGGATAGGCCGGCCGCGCTTGATCTGGGCTGCCGATACGGGAGAGAAGGACTCGACCGCACGGGTGAAAAGGTCGGGGTCGTTCATCGCCGGGCCTCGATATCGAACACCATCCCAGCCACAACGCGGGCGTGGGGAACGGCAACGTTGTACTTCAACGCGATATGGCGAGCCCGCCAGGGCAGCCGGGCCCGTTCGGCCTCCCGCTCGGCGTCGGACATGGGGGGCTTGGCACGGTGCGGAGGGCGAGGTACCGTAGTGGTCATTGTTCAATTCCTTGGCAGGGGTTGGGCACAGTCTTTCGGGGCGGGCGGCGTGCATGCGTCGCCCGTTTCGCGTTTCAGGCAGCGAGGTCAGGCAGCGCGTCGAGGTAATCGCGGGCGGCTGGCGTTGTTATGATGGTTCGCGTTCCAAGCTTTTTGGCTTTCAGCCTGCCGGCGCGAATCTCGGCATAGAGCTTTGAACGTCCGATGCCGATGGCATTGGCGAGGTCGTCAATGGGATAGGCGAGGCGATCCGGCTCGGCGGCAATAGCGGTGGTTGCTTCGGCTTTCTGCAATGGTGGCACTCCTGTTAAGGAGTGCGCAGTTCATCACAGATGGTTGCCGGTGCTTTTTCGCCGCGTACCGAAATCAAACTTCGGTGCTCCTAGCCAATTCAGGAGCGCCGCTATTCCATCGCAGGCGAGCTGAATGTCGGCCCTAGCGTTCATCTTTCGGAATTCGTCTAGGCAACGCTTGACCATGCGCGGAGTGACTTCCTGTCCCCAATGCTGCGAAGCGTCACGAGCGACGCTGCGGATCGTCGGCCCTCGGATGCCAGCGGCAACCCTAGTCGGCCCCTTGATGTATTGTTTGCCCTGCAGCGATTCCTTAATTTCCGCCGCCGCGTCGTGCAGGATGCGCCCGATCTTCACGCGGTGACGGTCAGCAATCGGCGCCCCCCAAATTTCCTCCCACAGTCGCGGCAGCTCGCCGTCTGTCAGGTTCGATATTTCAGCGTCATCGGCGCGTGCCCAGGCGGCCCGAGTCTCTTGCCATAGAAGTTGCTCGACGGCGGCGCCAATCTGTAGCCGCTGTAGGTCGGTCAATTCCGGAGGGCGCCCGGCGCCTGGGCGAGCCCCGCCACGTTTTTTCGGCATTGCACGTCCGCAATAGTGCATCCGCAAAAGAGAGGGTCGGCGCGGCGGTCCTGTTGCGGACAGGTGCTTCGGGCCGTCGCCCTAGCCGCGCCGATAGCGATTCTATCGCATAGTCTTGGGGGTTGCATCCTCCGTCGCACGGTCTCTGCACTGCGCTCAAAAACTCCAGCCCGCGAAAACCGTGATAAAACGGGCTCATGGTTGTGAGCATCAGGGAACTGAGAAGGGCTGTCGAATCCCGGCACGGTGGCACGGCCACTTGGGTCACCAAGCTGCCTGTCAAAGATGTTTTTGAGGGTAAGACAGTTTGGGAAGGCACCGTCCATATCTTCAATTTGGAGGGCAACGCCAAAGCTTCTAGGGCCTATGCGTGGTCATCTTCGGAAGAGGGCAGCGAGAAACGGCGTTTCTTTGCGGTGCTTCACCTTGGCGACGTTCGCTCCCCACTAGACGCGGTGCGTGCCGCCTACGTCGCGGAGCATCCGAACTGACGTTAGATAGCTGGGGGGACACATGCGTTGCTACTTCATGCGAGGTAACAGGATCGAGGGTGTACATTTCCTTAGCGCCGTCCCCAATGATGACCTGATCCGGCAAGCCAAGAGGCTATTTCAGGAGCACGCGGCTCAGAACTATGACGGCCTCGAAGTATGGGACGGCAGTCGATTTGTTTATCGCGAGCATGTGGCCGCCGAGCCGCCGAACCCGTCAAATTAGGGACACTACCGCGGTGGAGAGTTGGTCGATCATGTCAGCCCATGCCTGCATCATCGCGCGGCGAGGTTCCAGCCGCTCGGCATGGTCGTAGCTGGCGCGGCTCTTGTTCCTGTCGATGTGGGCGAGCTGCAATTCAATCAACCGATCTTCAAAGCCTGCCTCCCGCAACATCGTTGAAGCTGTGGCCCTAAAGCCATGAGGGCTGAATTGCCCAGCATAACCAGCGCGGACGAACACGGCGCCGATGGTGGACGAGCCCATCGCCTTCTCGGGGTCGAGTGTGTGCGGAAAAAGGCGGGGGCTGTTGCCGGTGATTCCTTCAACAACTCGACGGCCTGTCGAGACAGCGGAATGATATGCGGGCGCTTCATTTTCATCCGCTCGGGCGGTATGCGCCACTCGGCGCGGCGCAGGTCTACGTCCGACCACCATCCGGTCCGTAGCTCGATTGTCCGCGTCATGGTGAGCAACAGCAGGCGCACGGCAATCTCTGTCTGCCGGTTGGCGTTGGCTTTGGTCTCGACGGCCTTCAGGAACGGTCCGATTTCGTCGCGGGCCAGCGGCGGGTGGTGCTTCGTCTCTGCTTTGGTGAGCGCGCCGGCAAGGGCGCGTGTCGGATCTTGGGTCGCCTTGTGCGTCACCACGGCATACCGGAACACTTGGCCCAGGTAGCCACGGCCCAAGTGGGCGACACTGTGAGCCCCGCGGCTCTCGACCTTATGCAGCACGGCCAGGACATGCCCAGGCCCCAAGCTCGCGATCGGCAGCGCTCCTAGGTCGGGGTAGGCATCCTGTTCCATGAACCGGACAAAGTGCTTTCGATGGGACTCGCCCCATTTGACGCCACGGCGCTCGACGAATTCACCTGCGACGGCCTTGAACGTGCTGGCCGCGCTCTGTGAGGCCAGGAGCTGTCGAGCGGCGCGCACAAGGCGGGGATGGTGGCCGCTCTTGACCTGCGCGCGCCATGTCACGCGGGCTTGGCGTGCTTCGGCTAGGGTCATCCGGCCGCCCTGCTGTCGATCGGCCGCTTGCTCTGGTGTTTCGCCTATCGGCGCTTGGCACCATTCACCAGCGGCGAACAGATTCTCTTTACCGTTGATTCGATAGCGGTAGCGCCAGAACCGATTGCCCGAGGGGCTGATTTCGAGGGATAGTCCATGGCTGTCAGCCAGGCGGTAGCGGTTCGCCTTTGGTTTGGCGTTCCGGATCTTGGCGTCGCTGAGAGCCATCCCTTCTCCCGTACCCGCTTTTCTACCCGCTTTTTGCGTGGCTGCCCGCGCACAAGGGCGGACGGCCGTGCATGGTATCCCTCTTTCGAGCGCTGAAAATGCCGGGTTTATCGGCGGTTGTGGATGACAGCGGACGGCAGCGGACGAGCCAACGAGTATAGTACGAATCTTGCATTGAAGGCATTACCGACACCCGATGGCCTCCCCCTCCTCGTCCACGCCGAGCCTGGCGTTCGTTTCGGCCGCCACGCCCACCGCCCGCGTCGTGCGCGCCCGGCTGGAAAAGCGCTACGGCGCGGTGAAACCGGCCCAGGCCGATATCATCGTGGCGCTGGGCGGCGACGGGCTGATGCTGCAGACGCTCCACCGCAACATGCGCCGGGGCACGCCGATCTACGGCATGAATCTCGGCACGGTTGGCTTCCTGATGAACACCTACAAGGAAGCGGGGCTGTTGCAGCGCCTCAAGAAGGCCCGCCAGGTGACGCTGACACCGCTGCGCATGCTGGCGATCACTACCCGCGGCCGCGCCCACGAAGTGACGGCGATCAACGAGGTGTCGCTGCTGCGCTCCAGCCGCCAGACCGCGCGCATCGCCGTCTCGGTCGACGGCATGAAACGCCTGCCCGACCTCTATTGCGATGGCGTGCTGGTGGCGACGCCGGCGGGCTCGACCGCTTACAACCTGTCGGCCCACGGCCCGATCCTGCCGCTGGGCGCGGGCCTGCTGGCCCTGACGCCGATCAACGCCTTCCGCCCGCGGCGCTGGCGCGGCGCGCTGCTGCCGCGCCACGCCAAAGTCGAGTTCACCATCCTCGATCCGCGCAAGCGCCCCGTGGCCGCTGCCGCCGATTCCGTCGAGATCGCCAACGTCGCCCGGGTCACCGTGACCGAGGCGGCCGATATCGACCTCACCCTGCTGTTCGATCCCGAGCACGACCTCGAGGAGCGGATCCTGAAGGAGCAGTTCGATCCTTGAGTAGCAGCAAGGCGATCCCCTTCAAGCCCGAGAAGAAGCACATCATCGGCCACGAGGGCCTGAAGCCGCTCGCGCTCGCCATCGTGATCGGCACGGTGGGCGGCTTCGTCTTCAACTGGCTGAAGATGCCGCTCGCCTGGATGCTGGGCGCCTGCGTCTTCTCCACCATCGCGGCCTTCGCTGGCCTGCGCATCGGCATGCGGGTGCGGCTGCGCCAGGGCATGATCATCATCATGGGCGTGCTGCTGGGCTCGGGCTTCACGCCGGACCTGCTGCAGCAGCTCGGCAAGTGGGGCGTGAGCCTCTGCGTGATGACCGGCATGACCATGACCGGCGCGACGCTGGGCTATCTCTGGTTCCGCCGCTTCACCAACTGGGACAAGGTCACCTGCTATTTCGCCGCCATGCCGGGCGGGCTGAACGACATGACCATCATGGGCGGCGCCATGGGCGGCCAGGAACGCGCCATCGCCCTTGCCCATGCGCTGCGCATCCTTACCGTCGTGCTCACCATTCCGGTCTGGTACCGGCTGGTGAACGGCGCGCAGACCAGCGTGCTCACCATGGTTCACGGGCCGACCAACAACGACTGGAAGGACTATGCGGTGCTGATCGGCTGCGGCCTGATCGGCGCCGTGGTCGGCCGCCTGCTGCGCCTTCCGGCCAGCTTCATGATAGGCCCGATGCTGATGAGCGCCATCGCCCATCTCGCGGGCCTCACCAACTCCAAGCCGCCCGGCGAGCTGGTGGCCGCGGCCCAGATCGTGATGGGCGCGGGCATCGGCTGCCGCTTCGTCGGCGCGGCCCTCGACCAGCTTCACAAGGAGCTGGGCGCCTCGACCGGCGCGGCGGTGATCCTGATCGGCTGCGCGGTGATCTTCGCCAAGTTCACGGTGGCGCTGACCGGGCTCAACCTCGACGCCACCGTGCTGAGCTACGCGCCGGGCGGCTTCGCCGAGATGAGCCTGATCGGCCTGGCGCTGGGCATCGAGGTGGCGATGGTGGCGACCCATCATCTCTTCCGCCTGTTCCTGATCGTGCTGACAAGCCCGTTCATCTCCCGCTTCGTGCTCACGCGCGGACGGTGATGCCGCCACTGTCAGAGTATTTATCTAATAAAATCAACGTGTTGAATTTATCGCCATCGCGATACCCACCATCTTACCCTCCGTCAGGGCACGCGGCGAGCCACGCGCAACCCGGTCGCTCGACATGGGCGCCGGCCCAAGTCTCGAGACTGCGGCGTAGCGCCGGTTTCGGCCGGGCGACCCTGCGACAGTTGCGGCCTTTTATGGTCCGACAAAATGCCCGCGAAGCGGATGGCCAAAGCTCCCCCGCAACCGGATTTCTAGCTTGCGCGTTTCCCGGGAAAGAGAGGGATTCCCGTGACGAACATGCTCTCCCATACCTTGCGCCGCCGCCGCAGGCCCGAGCTGCAGGCTAACCGTAAGACAGGGCCATCGAGGGAAGCGGCGATTGCCGCCCAGCTACGCGCTCTGATCCCCATCTCGACCGACCCCGCGTGGCTGGAAAAAATGGCGCGAGAAGTCGAAAGCAAAGCACATCAGCGTTAAGCCCTGTGGTCGCCTCTGCGGACTAGCAACCGCGATAGCGCCCCACTCGCCTCGCACTGGTCACAGGGCAACCGGAGCCGGAGCGCCGGTTGCTCGCTGCGTAGGCGGTGCTGTCTGATATCATACAGAGCCTTGATACGCAGGGCACTAAGCGTAGCCTTCTCTCCCGTCGACCAGCGCGGAGGACCCTCCCATGTCGACCCCTCAAGAGTACATGACGCGTGCCGAAGAATGCGAACGGCTAGTCGGCGCCTGCATTGCGGAGTCCAACCGCGAGATTCTTCTGTACGCTGCCGCCCGCTGGCGAGCGATGGCAGAAGATGCCGCAGCGGGCGCATTCCTTGCACCACCAGCGAAGGCGATGCAGGGGAGCGCGGGGCTAGAGGATACCGCGCTTGTGCAGCAGCATAGCGAATAGACGACGATCAGCGCTGCCGCCTAAAGCGAAGTCCCTGCTATTCGGCCGAGCGAGCGCGCTACGATTTCGTGTCAGGCGTGGAGGCCGGATCGTGGCGCCGGTCGTCACCTGACCCTCGATTCGTTAGACCCCGCCCCAAGCGCTTCGTAAGTGTGGGAGAATGCACCGGGGCGGGGGCCGATCCCTCTGCGCGAGTTAGACCGGCATCGAACGAATGTGCTGAGTCGATCAAATGTTGCCGAATAACGGAGGGGGTCAGCCATGCACTACAATGAAACCCTTGCCCGACGTCTCGTCGCCGAAGTCGATAATGCGTCCGCAGGGCGGCCCGTTCGCTGGGTAACACTGCAACAGATCGCCCGACTACTAAAAGTCCACCGTAGCACCGCCGCGGCAGCGGTTCGCGTGGCTGTTGATGGTGGCTGGCTCATTGCTGAGGGGTGTGCATTCCGGCCGCCTATAGAGACCCCTGCTACAGTTGGCGGCAGCGAGCGGGGCACGCTGGCGGCCATCGCTGCCGAGTTGGAAGCGCGTGGCGTGCGCACGCCTGCCGGCCACTCGACATGGGCGCCGGCCCAGGTCGCGAGGCTTTTATGGCCTAGATCCGCCGAGAAGGCGCTAACGGACCTTCCCAGGCCTGGCTGCGCCAACGCGGTAAACAGGAACCTATTCGATCCCTAGACCGTTGTCCGTAATGGGAACGTCTTGGGAGGAATAGCGATGTCGAGGCTCTTTCTGAGACTGATGCTCGTTGTGGGCATCGGCATGACCGGGGCGGCGTGCCTAGACGACGGCTATGCCGCATCGCGCGGCTACAATCAGCCGGCACCGGGCTACAGCAACCCGTACTACAACAGCGGTTACAACAGCGGTTACGCTCCTGCTCCATCACGGTATGGCTATTCGCAGCCTGCGCCGTACTACAACCAAACTGGCTCTACTACGGTTACCGTGACGAACCGCGGCCAGAACGGGTATCGTGACGAC
>Ga0193726_1002484_pt1 | contig 12462 bp, 8 predicted proteins | sample H2c1metaG_FD_144928 | JGI IMG/M metagenome (GOLD analysis project Ga0193726, IMG submission 144928) | Soil microbial communities from a riparian zone of the East river system, Colorado, United States - H2c1 | ecosystem: Environmental > Terrestrial > Soil > Riparian zone | place: USA: East River... | reverse complement strand
CATCACGCAGCAGCGTGGCAGCCGCCATGCCGAGGTCGCGCGCGCCGGATGGTGTCAGGTAGCGACCGTTGCGCCGCAACCACGCGACCACCAGCGAATCGCTCGCTGCCAGCTGTTGTTCGGCCTTGTCGATGCCGATCGAGCCGACCAGGCGGCCGAGTGCGGCGCCGATGAAGCCGCCGCCCGACACGGTCGACACGTAGTCGAAACGGCGCAGGATGCCGTTTTGCGCGAGTCCGCGGATCAGGCCGAGACAGAATGTCGCGCTGCGCACGCCACCGCCGGACAGCGCCAGTCCGGCATGCGGTACCTCGAGCGCCTCCGGCGTCGCGGCGAATGCCGCCTGGCGACGCTTCGCGATCGCCTCGCGCTCTGCCTTCCGGTGCGTCTCCCACGCCGCTTTTGTTGCCGCTGCGGCGTCCGCAGCAGCCGTGGCCGTCTGGGCCTGTTGCGTATCGCTCATAGCGCCTCCCGCGTCGATCGGCAATCCCTTGCAGGAAGGTGCGGCCGGCAAGCGGAATGTCTCGCCTGCCGATGCTACGCGCTCTAGCCGTCGGTGTGGTGTGGCGACCGCCTGGGAAGGCGTAGTGCCGACCGGTTCGGTCGCGCAGCGAACGTTTGCGCCTTTGGCGTAGCCGGTTCGGCGCCCGCGCGATCCGCTACGCGTTTCCCTTGCGGACTACGGACGACTTGCGTCGATTACGCATGGCGTGAGCTACGGCCTTACAATATTTAACGCTCAGTTGTGGAATCCGTTGCTTTCGACACGGTGCATCGCAGCGTGGGCCGCGCGATACTCGCGCGTCATTGTTTGGAGGTCGAAGCGTCCTTCGGCTCAAACGATTCGCCAGGGGAATTGCCGCATGAAATGTTCCGCCGTATTTGCCGCGCTGCTGCTGAGCCTGTCGCTTCCGACCGCGAGCCTGCTCGCCGCAGAGCACGACGACGCCGACAAACGCGACGAGAAATCCGAGTCGACGAAAGCCGCACCACAGGAACGTACCAAGGCCGAGGCGGAGAAAGCTGTCGTGACGCCGCACAGTCTTCAGCTCGGCGGTCGCGCGATCGCGTACAAGGCGACGGCCGGCACGCTGCTGATCCGCGACGACAAGGGCAAGCCGGACGCGAGCGTGTTTTACGTGGCCTACACCGCCGATGGCGAGCGCGACGCAAGCAGGCGGCCGGTGACATTTCTGTACAACGGCGGCCCGGGTTCGGCCAGCATCTGGCTGCACATGGGCTCGTACGGTCCGGTGCGCATCGTCACGTCGAGTCCCGATCCGACCGCGCCGGCGCCGTATCGCGTCGAGGCGAATCCGGACAGCCTGCTCGACAAGTCCGACCTCGTCTTCGTCGACGCGATCGGCACCGGCTATTCCAAAGGCCTGGTGAAGGAAGACAAGGACGGCAAACCGGACAAGGAAACCGTCGAGAATCCGAACAAGCGCTTTTGGGGCACCGACCAGGATATCGATGCGTTCGGCCGCTTCATCGCGCGCTACATCACGGTCAACAAGCGCTGGAACTCGCCGAAGTTCCTGTTCGGCGAATCGTACGGCACGCCGCGCTCGGCGGGCCTGTCGAAATATCTGGAAGAACACGGCATCGCGTTGAATGGCGTCGTGCTGCTGTCGTCGATCCTGAACTATGCCTCGCGTATGCCGGGGCTCGACAACGATTACGTCAACCTGCTGCCGTCGTATGCGGCGATCGCTTGGTACCACAACAAGACCGCGAACCGGCCGGCGACGCTCGAACCGTACCTGACCGAAGTGCGCAATTTCGCGCGCGGCGACTACGCGGTTGCACTGAACAAGGGTCAGGACCTGACCGCCGCCGAGCGCGACGCGATCGCCGAGCGCATGGCGAAATACACCGGCTTGAGCGCGGCGTATCTGAAGGAGGCCAATCTGCGCGTCAGCCAGCCGCGCTTCCGCAAGGAACTGCTGCGCGACGAACGACGCACGCTCGGCCGCTACGACGGCCGCTTCGAAGGCATCGACATGGATGCGGCCGGCGAGCAGCCGGAAACCGATCCGGCCGATACGGCGATCCGCGGTGCCTTCACCGCGGCATTCAACGACTACATCGTGCGCGAACTGAACTACTTGAGCGACGTGCCGTACTTGACGTCGGCGAACGGCGCGAACCGCGACTGGGACTGGAAGCACGCGCTGCGCGGCCAGATGCGCCCGGTGCCGCTGCCGATCACCGTGCCGGACCTCAGCGAAGCGATGCGCACGAATCCGCATCTGAAGGTCATGTCGGCCAACGGCTGGTTCGATCTCGCGACGCCGTTCTTCGCGACCGAGTACGACCTTTCGCACATGGACATCGATCCGAAGCTGCGCAGCAACCTGACCTTCGCCTACTATCCGTCCGGCCACATGGTCTACTTGAATCTCGAAGCGGCAAAGCAGTTCAAGGCGGATCTGGCGAAGTTCTACGACAGCGCAACCGCGCGTTGATTCCAACGCTCGCGTTCTTGCCCTCGGTTCGAGACGCCGGGCACGCTGATAGCCCTCCCCTTCAAGGGGAGGGTTGGGTGGGGATGGTGTTACGTCACGAGTGGCTTCGCCGAAAACTTACAGAAGGCGGGATGCGCCGCGCCAGTCCCGCCCCACGTCGTGACTGACAGTGCAAACCGCGCGCAGATTTTTCGAGGCGATTAGTGGCCGCATCAATGCACATCACGCCGCTCGCGATCTCGTTGTGCCACTAGCGGCGCAATTGTTGCGGCGCGACAGCGCCTCCTTCACATTCGTGACTTGCGTTTCGTTTTGACCGATACTCGCCAGCCGGCCGATGTCTCAAGACCGTCAGGGGGTTTCGATGACGTGCGCAGGTCCGTTCGAGGACGATAGCGCAGCAACCAGCAAAGGCGCGCGATGAACTCGCCCGCCGAAGGCCCGCGCTATTTCGCCTTCATCAGCTACAGCCACCAGGACGAAATCTGGGCGCAGTGGCTGCACAAGACGCTCGAAACGTGGCGCGTGCCGAAACGCCTCGTCGGCCAGACCACCGCGGCCGGCATCATTCCGCCGCGGCTGCTGCCGATCTTCCGCGACCGCGAGGAACTGGCCAGCGCGACCGATCTTGGGCGCACCGTCAACGCCGCGCTCGCGCAATCGAAAAACCTGATCGTGATCTGTTCGCCGGCCTCGGCGAAATCACGCTGGGTCAACGAAGAAGTGCTCGCGTTCAAGCGCCTCGGCCACGCCGAGCGCATTTTCTGCCTGATCGTCGGTGGCGAGCCCAACGCGAGCGATCTTCCCGGACGCGAAGCCGAGGAATGCTTCGCGCCGGCGCTGCGTTTCCAGATTGGCACCGACGGACAACCGACCTCGGCGCGCACCGAGCCGATCGCCGCCGATGCGCGCGAGGGCAAGGACGGCAAGGCCAACGCGAAACTCAAGCTGATCGCCGGCATGCTCGACGTCGGCTTCGACACGCTCAAGCAGCGCGAGCTGCAGCGGCGCAACCGGCGCATGGCGATTGTCACCACCGCGGCGCTGGTCATCATGGCGATCACGACGACGTTGGCGATCACCGCGGTCATCGCGCGCAACGATGCGGAGCGACGGCAGAAGCAGGCCGAAGACCTTGTCGGCTTCATGCTCGGCGATCTCAACGACAAGCTTATGGACGTGAATCGCCTCGACATCATCGAAGGCGTCGACGACAAGGCGATGGCGTACTTTGCTTCGCTGCCGAGTTCCGACGTCACGGATGAGTCACTGGTTCAGCGCGCGAAGGCGCTGCAGAAGATTGGCAGTGTGCGTCTCGACCAGGGACATTTGCCCGCCGCGTTGGAATCATATGAAGCATCGCTAAACTTGATATCAGTGCGCGCCAGCGCCACACCGCAGGACGTCCATCTGCAACTCGCCCATGCCGAGGCCGTAGCGTTTATTGGCAAGGTGCATTGGCTTCAGGGCGATCTGGATGCGGCCGGACGCGATTTTCGGTCTGCACGTTCCATCCTCGCGCAGGTCGAAAAAACGGGGTCTGGCGATCCGGAGTTCCTCTTCCAGATGCAGAGCGTGGAAATCAACCTCGGCCACATCCTGGAGTCGCGTGGCAAGCTAGATGAGGCCTTTGCGATGTACAAGGACGCTTTGGTTCTGGCCGAGAAACTGGTAGCCGCGAAACCCGAGAATGTCCAGTGGACGGTACGGCTTGGCGTTGCGCACAACAATCTCGGCAAGGTCGCCTTGATGCGCGGCGACCTTTTGACGTCGATAGCCGAGTATGCCGCCGACGATCGGATCGAAACGGAACTGAGCGCACACGACCCGCGCAACAACGACCAGCGCGAGAACATGTTCAGGGTGCGCGCAATACTCGGCAGGACGCTGGCGCTCGTCGGAGAAACCGATGCTGCCATTCGTTATCTCCGCGAAGCAATCGAGATCGCGAATCAGTTGAAGCAGCAGGACTCATCGAGCACGTCGCTTCAGGAGAACTCGGCGCTGTACCAGATGCAGTTGAGCCGCCTGCTGCGCCTGACAGGAAATCTCACTGAGGCAGCGACGCTGACGAGCCAGTCGCTCGAGACATTTGGTGTGCTGACCAAACAGGATCCGGCAAATGCGTCATGGCAGCGCGAGTTTGCCGAAGTGCAAACGGAGCAAGCGGCGCAGGCGCTGGCGAACGGCAGGCACGACGAGGCCCGTGAGCGGGCGCGCAGTGCGTTGGACGTGCTGAATCCGTTGCTGGACAAGAATCCGGACGATCGTTCGAGGCTGCTCGCGACAGTCGACGCGCGGCTGCTGCTCGCGGCAGTGAGTGCTGAACCGGATGCGAAACCGTTGCGCGAAAGTTGCGTGCAAGCGATCGGCGCCGTGAAAAGTGGAGCCGGTGATCCACGCCTGCTCGCACTCGAAGTCAGCGCTCTGATTTCGCTGCACAGCGAGGAAGAAGCGCAGAACGTGATCGACCGGTTGCGTGGCAGCGGCTATCGCGACCCTGCCCTGGTCGACGAACTGCGACGTGCGCAGATTGAGTATCCGCCAGACGCGCTATTCCAGCAGCGCTTGCGTTCTGTGGCTTTGGAAGACAGGAACAGAGGTGCGACGCAAAACTGACGGATTGGCTCATATAGTCATTTCAGCCCCACCCGACTGAGCGAAGCTTGAAGATCACAATCGGGCGGTTGGGTAGATTGGCAAGCGGTTGTTTGAGGCAGCAAGTGCAACGCATCAGTAATGGCAATTTGACTTTTCATGATCATCACAGGAGCAGACCATGCCCATCAAGCTGAACGTAAAAATCAAGGACTCCGGAACCGACGAAGGCTACCTCGACGTCGACCAGAGCGGCAACGCAAACCACGTGCCGCAAAACTCACAAACCCAGACGATCACCTGGAAGTTGATCGGCAATGCGCAGGGTGGAACCTTCAATGCGATGAGTGCAGCGAACCCCGGTTTCGCCTGGAAAGGCAATCAGCCTCAATATGGCACATTCGGCACGCCGGTACCCGATGCGCATGGCAATATGACCATGACTGACAACAATACCAGTGCCAGCTCGGCGGGAACGTGGACATACCAGCTGTGGGCTACGATTAACGGTCAGCAGTATACAACGGTTGCGACGCTCAACCCGCGAGCGGTCACCCGCGATCCGACGATCGTCAACAACTGAATTCGTCGTCAACAACGACAAGGAGGTGATGCGACAAAGCGGACAAATGGAATGATGTTGCAAACAATCGTTATTCATTCGCGGCAATTGCCGCAAACTAAAAAATGAGATTCACCGTGAAGCGGTTTGCTTTGAATTTGATGTTTGGCGTCGTGCTCGCGGCTGGTTCGAGCGTTGCGGGCGCAACTACTACCAATCCGTCGATCAAGAACGAATCGACGTCGGATAGCTTGACGGCGGCTGTGCTGTGCGCAACGGGCTTCACGAGCTATTGCGTGACGCCGGCTACGACCACCAATCCTTCGATCAAGAATGAATAACTAGTTGAGCAAGCTGGAGCGGGCGCCCTCCGGGCGCCCACTCCTTTGAGCGGCGCGGAGCGCCGTTTGATCGCGTAGGATGCATCCTATTCGTCATACGATTCCGCCAACCATGCCGAATCCGGCGCAGACCATCGAACACCGAAGCGCAGTGCCGCTGGTCATCGGCGTCACCAGCCACCGCAACATCCCCGCACGCGAAGCCGAAGCAATCCGGCAGCGCGTGCGGGATTTTTTTGCGCGGCTGCAGCGCGACTATCCGCGCCTGCCGCTGGTCGTGCTGTCGTCGCTGGCCGAGGGCGGCGACCAGTGGGTGGCCGAGGAAGCGCTCGCGATCGGTGCACGGCTGATCGCGCCGCTGCCGATGGCGCGTTCGGACTATGAGCGCGATTTCGACGATGCCGCGGCGCGCGCCCGATATCAGGCGTTGTGCGACGCGGCCGAGATCATCGATGTGCCGGTTGTCGCCGGCAACGTGCGCGGGCGGCGCGTCGACGTGCCGGCCGGGCGCGAGCGCGACCTGCACTACGCGCAGGCCGGTGTATACATTTCCCAGCACTGCCACATTCTTCTTGCGATCTGGGACGGCAAGCTGTCGGAACGTTTGGGTGGCACGGCACAGGTCGTGCGCTATCACCTGACCGGCGTGCGGCCGGCGGAGGACGAACGCCGGCGTGGCGCGGCGCGCAGCGCGCTGCTCGGCAGCGACAGCGAGCGGCTCGTCTATCACATCGTCTGCTCACGCGACGAACCGGACGGTGCGCCGGCACCGCCGCTGGAGCCGCTGCAATCGTTCTGGCGCGACGGCGACGATGTGCTGCCGGGCGACGAACCGATGCCGCTCGACTTCCACGCGATGTTCATGCATACCAGCGAATTCAACGCCGATTGCGCGACCTACGCACAGGACATCGCCGGCGCCGAACGCCTGCAGCCGCCGCTCGCGTCCGCGTTCGGCGCGCTGTTCCACGCCGCCGACTGGCTCGCGATCCATTTCCAGAAGCGCGTGTTGCTGGCGATGCGCACGCTGTACACGCTGGCGGCACTGATGGGCATCGCGTTCACGGTCTACGACAACCTGCCCGAGCAGGACTACATGCTGTCGGTGTTCCTGCTGCTGTTCGCGGTCGGCGGTCTGGTCGTGATTATCGCGAACCGGCGTTCGTGGCATCGCAAGTACCTGGACTATCGCGCGCTCGCCGAAGGGCTGCGCGTGCAGTCGTACTGGCGCCGCGCCGGCCTGTCGATCACCGGCGATGCCGAGTTCGCGCGCGACAACTTCCTGCAGAAGCAGGACGTCGAACTCGGCTGGATCCGCAACGTCATGCGTGGCGCGGCGCTCGAAAGCGCGCTCGACACGTCGACGGCCGAACCAGAGGACCTGCCCAAGGTCGTGCGCGAATGGGTCGGCGAAGTCGGCGTCGGCGGCCAGCTCGACTATTACGGGCGCAAGGGCACGCAACGTGCGCGCACGCACCGCTTCACCGAGTCGATCGGCATTGCCAGCCTGTGTGTCGGCATCGGCATCAGCGTCGTGCTCGCGGCGTCGGCAAGCCGCTTGTCGCCGGATGCGAAGAACTGGCTCGTCGTCGTGATGGCGGTATTCTCGATCGTCGCCGCCGTGCGCGAAGCGTACGCCTACAAGAAGGCGGACAAGGAACTGATCAAGCAGTACCGCTTCATGCATCGGTTGTTCACGCAGGCGCGCGCCGCGCTCGATCGCACGACCGACGCCGGCGAGCAGCGCGAAATCCTGCGCCTGCTCGGCGAGGCGTCGTTGGCCGAGCACGTCGAGTGGGCGCTGATGCATCGCCAGCGGCCGCTGGAGCATAGCCGGCTCTGATTCGCCGAACGAGTCGGAACTCGTGTGTTACGTTGCCGGCAAGAAATCCTTCCGCAGGAAGAGGTCCTGCATCAGTGTTGCGCCGGCGGAAAAATCGTGTCCCTTCCCCCGCGTGCGGGGGAAGGTGGCGGCAGCCGGAAGGGGGCAGCTCGAAGGCGATGCGCCATCGCGATTCCAACCTGCGATTCCGTCGATGGCCACGCTGACGGAATGGCTGCAATAACCAACTATAGTGCGGCGGCTCCGATCCGCCCCCATCCGCCTTCGGCACCTTGTACTCGCCACATCCATGTGGCTCGCCCTTCGGGCAGCATTTGCTGCAAACATCGGCAATCCTGCCGATGTTTCCCCGCAAGCGGGGGAAGGGAAGACTTCTAGGTCAGCCCGGACCGAGGCTCGCCAGCTCGCGCTGCGCCGAGTCGATCCACTCCTTTTCTTTTTTCTTGTAGTAGCGCGGCGCGTTCTTCGAGCGCGTGAGCATGTCGCGGAACACCGTGCGTGCTTCGCTGAAACTTCCACGCTGCTTCAACAAGGTGCCGTAACGGTAACGCGCTTCCTCGCCGGGATAACTGGTGGCCAGTGTGCGGTAATGTTCGAGCGCCGCTTCCTGGTCGCCCTGCGATTCGAGCACGCGAGCGCGCAGTAGCTCGGCGTCCGCCGAACGAAACTGCGGATTGCTCGAAAACAGTGTGTCGAGCGTCGTGCGTGCACCTTCGAAATCATTGCTGTTGGCCAGCGCTTGCGCCAGGCCGACCAGGAAACCGGCATCGGTCGCATACATGCCCTTGAGCACCGAGCGATACAGCTCGGCGGCGTTGGCATAGTCGCCCAGGCGCATGCTCTCTTCTGCCAGCGCGCGCCGATTGTCGACCGTATCGGCCACCTCGAGTCGCTGCTGGATCGTGCGCCGGCGCCGCTCCGGATCGATCGTATGCAGCACACGCGTTGCCGCCTGGCGGCTGCGCGGATCGTTGCGCAGGTCAGGGATCACTGCGACCAGCAGGTAGACGATCACGGCCAGATACGAGCCGATGAACAGGATCCAGACCCAGTACAGCGGGCGGCCGCTGCGCACGACGTGCACGGCGCAGGCAATCTGCAACGCAATCGAAACGAGAACGAGGATGGGCACGGCGATTTCGCTTACCGGTCAGTCGGACAAACGCATTGTGCGACATCGCCTCGCACACGGTCCAGAGTGGACCCGAGGTCTTCAGTCGTCGGCAATCCGGGCTGCGACAATCCGGGCCACGAGCAGATACCTTTACTCTTGCGACCGTGGAGCTGCAGACCGACGATCGCGAACGAATGACTCCGCCGGGATTCGATCGCCGCCTGCTCAAGCCGCCACGCTCGACACGGCACGCGCGATGTCGGACAGACGCAATGGGCAGGTCGAACACAATCGCCCCGCCGGCAGCGAAAGACGGCGGGACGTTCGCTGATCGCAGCTGCTTACGAAATCTTCGCGACGATCTTTTTCATCTCGTCCGCTGAGAACGCGCGCAGCGTGTTCGACGTGACGTTGCCGAGCGAACCGACCTTGAACATCCATGAGGCGATCGCGTCTTCGGCACCGTCGGCGATGAGGACGAGGTCGAACTGCCCCATCGTCCAGAACCCCTGCTTGATGGTCACGCCGAACGATTTGGCGATCTTCGTCGCCGAGGCAAAACGCTTCGGCGAATCCTTGACGCTGCGAATCCCCTTATCGGTGAATTTGAGCAATGCGATATAGGTTGCCATGGCTGCATTCCCTCGGGTGCTCTTGCACTGATGACTGGCCCGCAGAAGCGGGAAGGTGACGCTGGTCGACCGCGTGTGGGTTGTCCGATTCGGGATCGGCGGCGCGTGCGCAGGTTACGCCGGCAGGGGGTCTGACACAACGCAGTCGGGAAAGGCGCGCCCCGAGCGCTCACTTCGGCGTCGGCGTCTTGCGCGATTCGCGTGCGGCGCGAAACTCGCTGTCCTGCGCCCACTGCGGCCAGGTCGTCTCGTCGGCAAGGCGCTTGCCGACCGCGTACAGCGCCTGCATGTCCTCGACGACGCCGGTGTAGTCCCAGTTCGGATCGAAGCGATCGGCCGGCTTGTGATAGTGGCTGCGCGTGTAGTCGTCGTAGGCGGCGCGGCCGGCGTCCTTGCCGCCGTCGAGCTTGTCGAAACCGCCGCGCGCGTACAGCACCGGCACACCGTGCTGGGCGAAGTTGAACTGGTCGGATCGATAGAAGTAGCCCTTCTCCGGTTCGGTGTCGGTCGTGATTGTGCGCTGTTGCGCAACGAGCGCGTCCTTGAGCAACTCGTCCATCTGCGACTGGCCGAAGCCGATGATCTGCATGTCGTGGGTGCGGCCGATCGGCAGCAGGATGTCCATGTTGATGTCGGCGACCGTTTTGGCCAGCGGCAGTGAAGAATGCAGGGTGTAATAGCGCGAGCCGATCAGTCCTGCCTCTTCGAGCGTCGGCACCAGGAACAGGATCGAACGTTGCGGCGGCGGCTGCTGATGCGCGAACGCGTCGGCGATTTCGAGCAAAGCGGCAAGGCCAGTGCCGTTGTCGGCCGCACCGTGATAGATCGGGTCTCCCTTGAGCGACGGATCCTTGCCGAAGTGATCCCAGTGTGCCGAATAGACGATCGCCTCGTCGGCATGCCCGCTGCCGGGCAGGAGCGCCACGACATTGTCCGAACTGGTATTGCGGATCACGGTTTGCAGATGCACCGACAGTTTCGCGGCGAGCGCGGTCGGCTTGAAGCCGCGCAGGTCGGCTGAAGTTTTCAGTGCGTCGAAATCAGCGCCGGCCTTCGCGAACAGCCGGCGCGCCGCGTCGGTCGTGAGCCAGCCGCCCACCGGCACGCGCGGGTCAGCATCGTCGTGCACCGGCAGGTGGAACTGCGGACCGCTCCAGCTGTTGACGACAACTTCCCACGAATACGCCGCCGCGGCGGTGTCGTGCACGATCAGGCATGCGGCGGCGCCCCGGCGTGCCGCCTCCTCCAGTTTGTAGGTCCAGCGGCCGTAGTAGGTCATCGCCTCGCCCTTGAACAGGCTCGCATCGTGATTGCCCCAGCCGGGGTCGTTGATCAGCACGACGATGGTCTTGCCCTTCACGTCGAGGCCGGCATAGTCATCCCACTGGTATTCCGGCGCGACGACACCGTAGCCGGCGAACACCATGTCGCTGTCCTTCACCTCGACGTCAGGCTTACCCTGCGGCGCGTTGACGATGGTGTCGCTGCGATAGGCGAACTTTTCCACCGTGCCGCCTTCGGCTACGTCGAGCGTGAGCTTGTCCGCATCGGCCAGCGTCGTCTCGACCATCGGCACGGTCTGCAGCCAGCCGCCGCGATAGCCGGGCTTGAGTCCCATGCGCTGGAACTGGTCGACGAGGTAGGTCGTCGTCACGCGTTCGCCGATCGTGCCGGGCTTGCGGCCCTCGAATTCGTCGGACGCGAGGCGTTGTACGTGCGCGGCGAAATCCGCCGCGGAGATCGCGGGCGAGAAATGGTCCTCGCGCGTCGGCGTTGTCGGCGTGACCGATGCCGGTGCGGCGGGAGCCGGTGCGGTTGCCGGCAGCGGATTGGATGCCGGTGGACTCGACTGACCGCAGGCGCCGAGCAACAGCGCAACGAACATGCAGACGCATTGACGCATCACGAACTCCGGCCGGACGAAGGACCGATTGTAGGCAGGGTCGGATGCCGGGCGCAAAAAAACCGCGGCACGGGTAGTGGTCCGGTTTGAAAGTCCGTTCGCCCTGAGCGTAGGCGCGGAGCGCCGAAGTCGAAGGGCCTAGGCGCTTCGACCCCGGATCGGAGTCCGGGGCAGGCTTCGCTTGCTGGCGCAAGCTAAGCTCAGCGTGAACAGGTCTTCAGAATCAAAACTGGGCCATGACCGCGGCACGGGCCGCGGGTCTGACGTTGAACCCGAATGTCGACTGGCTTGGTGCTACGGATTGTCGCCGCTGAACTTCTGCGCCGTGGCGCCTTCGATCTTGCCGACCGTTGCGCTGTCGCTGACAGACAACTCGACCTCACGCTTGAACTGCAACGTGCCCTGCACCGTGGCATGCGGCCCGATCGTGATGTGCGGCTTGTGCGAACTTGAGTGGAACCAGCTGTGGTCCTCGTTGACGACCAGGCCGCCTTCGACGCGCGACTTCGCGCCGATCGTCACGTCGCCGCTGGAGGTTTCGATGCCGCCGCCGACGTGCGCCTCTTCGAGCTTGATCGAGCCGTTGACATTGCTGAGCTTGCCGCCGACATCCGCGCCGGTGCGCAGCGTGATCGAACCGTTCACTGCCTCGACGTCATGGGCGATCTTGTTGTGCTCGCCGATGCGAATGCCACCGTTGACCGTCTCGAGCGAATCGACGGTGGCGCCGTTGTCGAGGTCGATGCCGCCGTTCACGGTCTCGGCGCTCTTCGCGTGCGAGTTGGCGCCGACGCGGATGCCGCCATTCACCGTGCTGAGTTTGCCGGCAGTCGCGTTGTCAGGTACATGGATGCTGCCGTTGACCTTGTCGATGTCGAGGTCGTCGTTGCCGGCCCAGGCGGGGCCGGCAAGGCCCAGTGCGAGCAGCAGGCAGGTGGCGAAGCGGTTCATCGGCGTCTCCGTTGTCGGGTAGTTGCGGCCTATGATGCGCGGATTGTCTG
>Ga0193726_1002483_pt1 | contig 12466 bp, 13 predicted proteins | sample H2c1metaG_FD_144928 | JGI IMG/M metagenome (GOLD analysis project Ga0193726, IMG submission 144928) | Soil microbial communities from a riparian zone of the East river system, Colorado, United States - H2c1 | ecosystem: Environmental > Terrestrial > Soil > Riparian zone | place: USA: East River... | reverse complement strand
CTGAGGCTCTTCGGACCGATCGGCGCCACGATCTGGGCGATCCAGATGATGTGGATCCCGGTCACCGCCGCCGGAATCGTGAACGGCATCGGCCACTACTGGGGCTACCGCAACTTCGCGTGCCTCGACGCCTCGAAGAACATCGTGCCGTGGGGCATCCTCATCGGCGGCGAAGAGCTGCACAACAACCATCACGCGTTCCCGAGTTCGTCGAAGTTCGCGCTGCGCAAGTTCGAGTTCGACATCGGCTGGGCTGCGATCAAGGGCTTCGAGAAACTTGGTCTCGCCAAGGTGTTGCGTGTGGCACCGTCGCTCGATATCCGCCCGAACGTACAGTTGCCGGACGCCGAGACGATGAAGGCGCTGCTCAGCCACCGCTTCCAGGTCATGACCGATTACTTCCGCGGCGTGATCAATCCGACGCTGCGCGAGGAAGCTGCGCAGGCCGGGGCGAAGCTCAAGGCATTGCCGCGCGCACTGCGCAAGGCGCTCGCCAATGGCGGCCGCTGGCTCGACGAGCACTCGCGTGAACGTCTGCAGGAAATCGTCCAGCAGCGTCCGCGCCTGGCCACCGTGTGCGATTTCCGCGCGCGCCTGGCCGTCGTGCTCGAGCGCGGCAACGGCACCGGCGAAACGATGTTGAAGAATCTTCAGGACTGGTGCCACGAAGCCGAAGCGACCGGCATCCGCGCACTGCAGGAATTCGCCGCACGCCTGCGCGGCTACTCGCTGATCCCAGCGCGCATCTGATCCGCTGCAAACCGAAACAGCAAAGCCCGCGCAAGCGGGCTTTTTTGTTTGGGAAGGTCAAAGGACCACCACGAAAGATCAAAAGACCGCCACGAAGGCACGAAGATCACGAAGAAGAGCCACGAAGAAATACGAAAAAGGAAACCGGCAGGGACGAGCAGACGGTAAGCCGAGTTCAAACGATCCACTCTCTACTGCTCCCGCTTTTCTTCGTGTCCTTCGTGTCCTTCGAGGCTTCGTGGCAGTCTTGTCTTTCTCTCTCAACCGCGTCTGAGGACAGCGACCGGCGAGGTGCGTGCGACGCGGCGCGTGCCGAGCCAGCCGGCGAGTGCTACGAGTGCTGCCGCGCAGAGAACCACGGCGAGCAGCAGTCCGAACGGCGGCACATACTCGCCGAAGTGGAACACGCGCCTTGCGAGCGCAATGCCGATGGCGCCCGAGCCGATCGCCGCGATCGACCCGGCGACGAGTCCGAGTGCGGTGAATTCGCCGAGCACCGCGGAACTCAGTTGCGCCGAGTGCGCGCCGAGCGTGCGCAACAGCGCGGCCTCGAAGCGGCGCTCGTCGGCAGTCGCGGCCAGCGCCGCAAGCAGCACGAGCAGGCCGGCGGCGAGGCTGAAGCCAAGCACCCAGATCACCGCGCGGCTGACGCGGCCGATGATGTCGCGCACGCGATCGAGAATCTGGTTCAGGTCGATCAGGGAAACATTTGGGAGAGCCTGCGAAAAAGCAGCCAGTGAAACGTTCGGCGGCAAGTGAAAACTCGCGATGTAGCTGTGCGCGAGCGCCGAACCGGTTGCCGGGTCGAGCATCAGGAAGAAATTCGCGCGGAACGAATCCCAGCGCACGCCGCGAATCGACGTCAACTTTGCCGCGATGTCGCGCTCACCGATGCGCAAGGTGAGCTCGTCGCCGAGCTTCAGCCAGAACATGTCGACCCACATCTTGTCGACCGAGACCTGCGGCGCTGTTTCGTTTGCGGAAAACCAGCGACCCTGCAGCAGGCGGTTGGCCGGCGGCAACTCGGCGCTCCACGACAGGCGTGTCTCGCCGTTGATCCAGTTCGCCGCGCGGCGATCCGGAAAATCCTCCGCCTTCGGCACCTTGCCGTTGATGGCGACGAGTTTGCCGACCGCAAGCGGCAGCACGTTGACGTTGCTCGCACCGAGGGCAGCCAGTTGCTGCTGCATCGGCACACGCTGATCGTCCTGCAGGTTGATCAGGAAATAGTTCGGCGTATCGGCCGGCAGTTCGGCGCGCCAGCTGGCCAGCAATGACGGTCCGACCACCGCGAGCAGAGCGAACGCGGTCAGGCTCAGTGCCAGCGCGCTGGCCTGCACCAGGCTCAGCGCGCGACGCCGCGCCAGATTCGCCAGGCCGAAGCGCAACGCACCGGAAAGGCGCGCGCCGCCACTGCGCACGAAGCGCAGCAGGATCACGCCGAGCAGCAGCGTGGCCAGGGCGACGCCGCCAAAACCGAGTGCGAGCGTCAACGCGAGTTGCGCATCGCCGGCGCCGAGCCAGATCAGCAGGCCGGCGACGCCGAGCGGCAGCAGGTACAACGCATCGAAGCGACCGGCGCGCGCGCTGTCGTCGCGGCGGAACACGCGCATCGGTTCGACGTCGCGCAGACGCAGCAGCGGCGGCAGCGCGAAGCCGAACAGGACGGCGACGCCGATGGCAAACGCGGCGAGTGGCGGCTGCCACGGAATCGACGGCGTCGCGCCCGGCAACAGGTCGCCGGCCAGCACGGCTGGGCTTGCTGCTAGGCCCAGGCCAAGCAGCAAGCCCAGCAGGCAGGCGGGCAGCGCGAGCAGCAGCAGTTCGAGCAGCAGCGCGAGCAGGATCTCGGCGCGGCTCGCGCCGAGGCAGCGCAGCAGGGCGACTTCCTCGCGCTTGCGCCGCGCAAAGCGTTGCGCGGCGAGCGCGACGGCGACGCCGGACAGCAGCGCCGCCAGCAGCGCCGCCAGGCGCAGGAAACTCCCGCCACGCTCGAACGCGCCGGCCAGATTCTGCTGCGCTTCCTTGACCGTCGTAAGTTCCGCGCCGGGCGGCAGTTGCGCCTTGATCGCCTCGGCATAGCCGGTCAGCGACGACTCGTCACCGGCAAGCAGCAGGCGATGGCGCGCGCGGCTGCCCGCCGCGAGCAGGCCGATCGATTCGGCATCGGCAATGTTCATGACCACGCGTGGCGCGAGCCGGAACAGGTTGCCGCTGTCCGGCGCGCGCGTGATCTCGCCGGCGATGGTCAGATCGCGACCGCCGATGCGCAGCGGCTTGCCGACGCCGACGTCGAGTGCCGCCAGCACGGCGGATTCTGCATAGACCGTTCCCGGCGCGGGACCGTGGACGATCCGCTCGGCGCCGTCCGCTTCGCGGATGGCCAGTACGCCGCGTAGCGGGTAGGCCGAATCGGCGGCGCGGATGTCCGCCAGACGGCTCGCGTCGCCGGCGAAGACGACGCTCGGAAAATCCGCGAGATGACTCGTCGCCAGGCCGCGCCGGCTCGCCTGCTCGACCAGCGCCTGTGGAAGTTCATGGCTGGCGGTGAGCGACAGGTCGCCGCCGATCAATTCCGCCGCTGACGCGACAATTGCGCGCTCGACACGGCTCGCCAGCGTAGCGACTGCGCACAATGCGGCCACCGCCAGCACCAGCGCGGCGGCGAGCGTCGCGAGCTCGGCGTGGCGAAATTCGCGGCGCAGGCTGCGCGCGGCAAACGCGATCGGTTTCATGCGGCGGCCGGCGCCACGATGCGCCCGGTATCGAGGGCGAGCTGGCGCTGGCAGCGCGCCGCGAGCGTGGCGTCGTGCGTGACCAGCACGAGCGTCGTGGCGTGTTCACGATTCAACGCAAACAGCAGATCGCCGATGATCGTGCCGGTGCGCCGGTCGAGGTTGCCGGTCGGCTCGTCGGCGAACAGGATTTCCGGCGCGTGCACGAACGCGCGTGCAAGCGCGACGCGCTGCTGCTCGCCGCCCGACAGTTGCGACGGATAGTGATGCCGGCGCGCGCCGAGTCCCACGCGCGTCAGTGCCTCGGCGGCGCGCGCGCGAGCGTCGGGGCTGCCGTCGAGCTCAAGCGGCAGCATCACGTTTTCCTCGGCGTTCAGCGCCGGCAGCAGATGGAAGTTCTGAAACACGAAACCGACACGGCGCCGGCGCAGGCGCGCACGCGCTTCCTCGTCGAGCCCTTCGAGGCGCTCGCCGGCGAGCGTGATCGCGCCGGAGGTCGGCCGGTCGAGGCCGGCCAGCAGGCCGATCAGCGTGGTCTTGCCGGAACCCGATTCGCCGACGATCGCCAGGCTGTCGCCGCGCGCCAGCGACAGGCTCACCTCATCGAGTATGACCAGCCGCCCGTCCGGGCCGTCGACGGCTTTGCTAACCTTGTCCGCGCCGACCGCAATCCCGATATCGTCATTCATGCTGAAAAATATCCTTTGTGCACTGCTGTTCATCTTCGCGCCCAGCGCATTCACCGCAGTGCTGGCCAATCCATCAGGCGCCGCGCCGCTGCTCGTGCTCGGCGACTCGCTGTCTTCAGCGCACCACATCGCCCTCGAAGCAGGCTGGGTGCACCTGCTTGAGCAGCGCCTGAACGCCGGCGGCGACCGGCGCACGGTCGTCAACGCCAGCATCAGCGGTGAGACGACCGCCGGCGGCCTGGCGCGCCTGCCGAAGCTGCTGGAGGACAACAAGCCGATGCTGGTCGTCGTCGAACTCGGCGCGAACGACGGCCTGCGCGGTTTGCCGATAGCGGAAATCCAGGCGAACCTGGAAAAAATTCTCGCTGCAATCCGCGCCGTCGGAGCCCGCAGTGTCCTGCTCGGCATCGAGCTACCGATCAACTACGGCCCGCAGTATCGCGACGGACTACGTCAGATGTATCGGGACTTGTCGGGCAAATTCAATGCGCCGCTGCTGCCGTTCCTGCTCGACGGCGTGGCGCTCGATCCGAAACTGATGCAGGACGATGGCCTGCATCCGAAGGCCGAAGGCGAGCCGAAGGTGCTGGCGAACGTCTGGACGGTACTTGAGCCGGCGCTGAAAGCTCTGCGCTGAATCCAAATTCGAGCTCGTAAAGATCATCAAGCGAAAGCTGGCGCGCCTTCGGCTACTCGACCTCGCGGACAGAAAAGCAAAAACCCGCCGAGAGGCGGGTTTTTGCAGCCGAGCTAAGCGGCGATCCGATGTCGCTTGAGGTTGCTTCGGTGACCGGACTTCGCCGCTTGAGCGAGGCCCCGTGCCACGAGCCGGACGAAGCTACTTAATCTTTGCCTCTTTGTAAGCCACGTGCTTGCGCACGACCGGATCGTACTTCTTGATTTCCATCTTGTCCGGCGTGGTCTTCTTGTTCTTGTCGGTGGTGTAGAAATGGCCGGTGCCCGCGGAGGACACGAGGCGGATCTTGTCGCGCTTGGATGCCATGATCGTTCTCCTTAGACCCGCTCTGATTAAACGCGCTCGCCGCGACCGCGCAGCTCGGCCAGGACGGTTTCGATGCCGTTCTTGTCGATGGTACGCAGGGCATTGGCGGAAACGCGCAGTTTCACCCAGCGGTTTTCGCTCGGTACCCAGAAGCGGCGCTCGTGCAGGTTCGGCAGCCAGCGGCGCCGGGTTTTATTGTTGGCATGCGACACATTGTTGCCGGACTGCGCGCGCTTGCCGGTTACTTGGCAGACCTTCGCCATAGGTACCTCGTCGTGATATTGGGCCGCCCTTAGCCAGGGCAGATTCGGCCCGGCGGATGCCGGATTCGCTCGGCTTAAGGGCCGGGCGAGCCGCGCATTACAACAGAATCAAGGCCTTGAATCAACCGGAACTGCTGGAAAACAGCCCAAGACGGCCACGAAGGACACGAAGCAAGGCCAAGGGCAGTCAGTAAGCAAGAGCGCAAGCGCCAATAGCAGTCGCGAGCTACAACCGCGCTACCTTGCTTGGCGCTCTTTTCGGGATTTCGCTCTTCTTCGTGTCCTTCGTGTCCTTCGTGCCTTCGTGGCTGTCTTTTGACCTTGAACCGGTCAGATTTCCTCGACGCCGGTGCGTTTGGAGCGGCGGATCAGCCAGGCGACGCCACGCAGGTCGGCAATGCCGACCAGGGCACGGTTGAAGTTGTTGTAGTTCGACGTGCCGGCACCGCGTGGCCGGTGGTTCACCGGCACGCTCTTGACCTGCCAGCCGGCGCGCTGCACCAGCGCCGGCAGGTAACGGTGCATGTGGTCGAAGTAAGGCAGGTCGAGGAACACGGCGCGCTCGAACAGCTTGATGCCGCAGCCGGTATCGGGCGTTTCGTCGTGCAGCAGGCGCGAACGGATCGCGTTGGCCCACTTCGAGGCCCAGCGCTTGCTCCCGCTGTCCTTGCGATCGACGCGCCAGCCGGCGAACAGCTTGATCACGCCCGGCGATACGTCGCGCATCGCGATCAGCTTCGGGATGTCGGCCGGATCATTCTGGCCGTCGCCATCGAGCGTGGCGATCCAGCTGCCGCGCGCGGCCTTGATGCCGGTGCGAAGCGCCGTGCTTTGTCCGCCCTGCTGCAAGTGCCGCAGCACGCGCAACTCGGGAAACTGCGCCTTGGCCGCGCTCAGCACGGCCAAAGAATCGTCCTTGCTCGCGTCGTCGACGTAAACGATCTCGAAATCGCTGCGCCCGCGCAGGGCGGCCGCGATCTCGCTCAGCAGCGGGACGATGTTGTCGCGCTCGTTGTGCACCGGCACGACGACGGATAAATCTGGCATTGTTGATTCCTGTGACATCCATTGGTGAACCGAAGGCGCGTGCGCACAATCATTTTTTTTCCAGGGCGCCTTAAAGTAGTTTCACACGCTTTCGTCAGAGCTTTTCGCCGAAATATTCGCGGCACCAGGCGACGACTTTCGGCATGCCCTGTTCGATCGTCGTCGTCGGCACGAAGCCGAACGCGGCCTTCGCGCGGTCGACCGTCGCGCTGGTTTCGGCCATGTCGCCGGCCTGCATCGGCTTGTTGATGCGCTCGGCCTTGCGTCCTGCCGCCAATTCGATCACCGCGATGAAGCGCTCGAGTTCGACGGGCCGGTGGTTGCCGAGGTTGTAGATCGCATACGGCGCATGCCTGCCGTCGTCCTTCGGCGGCGCACCGAGCGCACCGACCACGCCGGCGACGATATCGTCGATGTAAGTGAAGTCACGGCGCATGCGACCGCGGTTGAACACCTCGATCGGCCGGCGGGCCAGGATCGCGCGGCTGAAAAGCAGCGGCGCCATGTCGGGCCGTCCCCACGGACCATAGACCGTGAAGAAGCGCAGCCCGGTACACGGGATGCGGTAAAGGTGGGCATACGAATGCGCCATCAGCTCGTTCGAGGCCTTCGATGCGGCATACAGCGACAGCGGCTGGTCGACCGCCTGCGTTTCGCTGAACGGCGCCACCGCGTTGGCGCCATACACCGACGACGAGGACGCGTAGACCAGGTGCTTGACGTTGTGCCGGCGGCAGGCTTCGAGAATGTTGAGAAAGCCAGTCCAGTTGCTGTGCAGGTACGCGTACGGATTCTTCAGCGAATAGCGCACGCCGGCCTGTGCGGCCACGTGCACGACCTGCTGGAATTTGTGCTTCGCGAACAGGGCATCGAGCGCGGGCTTGTCGGCGATATCGAGCGTCTGCAGGTCGAGGTTGCGGCACAGCGCAGCGACGCGGTCGTGCTTGAGCTGCGGATCGTAGTAGTCGTTGAAGTTGTCGACGCCGATGACGGTGTCGCCGCGCGCGAGCAGGGTGCGGGCGATATAAGCACCGATGAATCCGGCTGCACCGGTGAGCAGGATCGCCATGCAATCAACCTGGAAGCGCGGCGCCATGCCGGCGCGGGGCCGCGATTGTACCGGTTAGCGCGACGCGAATGTCGGAGTGCGCCGGCCGCGAATTGCAGCACGCGGCGCTACGCGCGTTGGTGACAGAGCGTCGGGCGAGCCTCAGCCCTGCAACGCGTCGCGCCAGAGGGTCTCCACGCCGTCGAAATGATCGGTATCACGAGCCAGCAGGATCAGCGTGCCGTTGCCGAGCGGCAGGCTGCGGCCGTGCCAGCCGTCGCGCTGGAAGTCCTCGCGCCGACTCGAACCGCGGTCGACCACGTAGATCACCGTGACCGGGCCGTCGCCTTCGGGCATCACCATGTGCACGGTGAGATGCCGTCCCATCGGACAGCAGCCGACGAACGCGACGCCCTCGGGAACGTGGCTGAGCTTGAGTCCGCGCTGGGCGAACGCCGCGCGCACCGATTCGCTGGGCAGCGGTTTGACTGAGGTCAGCACCTCTGCTTCCTCGCGCAGATGTTCCACTGCCTGTGCCGACAGCGGCTTGGCCTCGACGCGCATGCCGATGCCCACGGCCAGCGCGAGCGTTGCGGCGAGCGCGAGCAGGCCGCCGCGGCGCAGATAGGCCTGGCGGCGGTTCTGCTGTGTCGCCTGCGCCAGCAGGATCGATTCGGCCAGCTGTGGTGAGGGCGCCACGTGCAGCGCGTGGCGCAGTGCCGCTTCGAACTCGGTGGCGCGCGCGGCCGCGTCGGCACAGCGCGCGCATTCCTGGCGATGGCGCACGAACCCGGCCACTGCGGTATGCGGATCAATGCCCAGCTGGCGGCGGAATTCAATGCAGTTCATCGGCAAAGGTCTACCCACACGAGCCTGAATGTTGCTGGTTTCGCCAGACGGTACCCGCACCCCGACAACCCCTTTGACTCCAGGGGCTGGGTGCAGCGGCAAAAAAACGGTTAACCGGGTAGTTCATACACGTTCGAATCCGTAGCGCCGTCGGACGAGAGCATCAACTTGAGTTTCTGCCGGGCGCGAAACAATTGCGTCATCACGGCGGCGCTCGAAATATTCAGTTCGCGCGCGATCTCGTCGCAGGAAAAGCCGCCGAGCACCTGCATCAGCAGCGGCTCGCGATACTTCGGATCGAGCCGGTGGATCGCCGCGCGGATCACCGCATCCTCGCCGATGTGTTCCGGCTGCGCGGTGTCGCGGTCGTCGGCGACTTCCAACTCGCTGATGTCGGAAAACTGCGGCAATTTGCGTTCGTACAGGCGTGCGTGTTCGCGGCGCAGGATCGTGATCAACCAGGATTTCGCCGCACCGGTTTCGCGCAAATCGGCCAGTGCGCGCCACGCGCGCAAGAACGTTTCCTGGACCAGATCGTGAGCCAAAGTCTCGTCTCCGCACAGCCAGTAGGCGTAGCGGAACAGGTCACCTGACAGGCTACGCACGAGTGCGTCGAACTGCCGTTGTTTGCTGTTCACTGCGGACATGACCCTGCTAGCACCGTGAACCTTTCAAACGCAAGCTTGAGCCACCGAGGCCGGAAAGGAAAGTGAGGACGGCTGCTGCGCGGCCTCGTGAGGTCGCGCGCCTTCAGCGCGCTCGTGACGAAGTCAGGCTGGCGCTCGTTCAAGCCGTTGCCTGCTTCTCCTCACGAGGCCACGCAGCGGCCGACCTCACTCCTCACGAGCGCGCTCGGCGCGCGACCTCACTTTCATGCCGGCTAGCGGATGCGCTCGAGGATGCCTTCCAGTTCGTCGAGGCTGTGGTAACCGATCACGAGCCGACCGCGGCCGCCGCTGGCGTGCTGGATGCTGACCTTCGCAGCAAGTTTTTCCGCAAGCTCGCGCTCCAGTTTTGCAATGTCCGGATCGCGCCGTGCGGCGGCCTTCTTCGCCTTGCCCTTCGGCACCGTCTGGCCGTGCCGCGCCGCGTCCTCGAGCGCGCGCACCGACCAGCCGTGTTCGGCGGCCCGGCGTGCCAGCGACAGTGCGAGCGCCGGATCGAGCGTGAGCAGCGCGCGCGCGTGGCCCATTTCGAGTTTGTGCTGCTCGAGCAGTTTCTTGATCTCGGCCGGCAAGTCGAGCAGGCGCAGCAGGTTCGACACCGCCGCGCGCGAACGGCCGACCGCATCGGCCGTCTGCTGATGCGTGTAATTGAATTCGCCGATCAGTCGATGAAGCGCCTGCGCTTCCTCGAGTGGCGTCAGTTCCTCGCGCTGGATGTTCTCGATCAGCGCCATCGCGACCACCGCCTGATCGTTTGCCGTGCGCACCAGCGCCGGGATTTCGACCAGGCCGGCGAGTTGTGCCGCACGCCAGCGCCGTTCGCCGGCGATGATTTCGTGATTGCCGCCGGCGAGCGCACGTACCACGATCGGCTGGATCAGACCCTGCGCCTTGATCGATGCGGCCAGTTCCTGCAAGCGCTCCGGGTCCATCGCCTGGCGCGGCTGATACTTGCCGGGGCGAATGCGGTCGACGCGCAACTGTTGCAGTTCGCCCTCCGGCGCGGGTGTGTCGGCTTCGGGTCCACCGAGCAACACGTCCAGATCGCGCGCGCCGAGGCCTCCGCGTCGTCTTGCAGCCATGCTCATCGATCTCCGGTCAGTTCACGTGGGCCGGCGTCGGCGCGCGTTCGCGCCGCAGCATTTCACCGGCGAGGCCCAGATAGGCAATCGCGCCGCGTGATTCGCGGTCATACAGGTTGATCGGCAGACCATGGCTCGGCGCTTCGGCCAGGCGCACGTTGCGCGGAATGATCGAGCGCAGCAGCTTGTCGCCGAAATGCTTGGTCAGCTGCGCCGAGACATCGTTGCCGAGATTGTTGCGCACGTCGTACATGGTGCGCAGCAAGCCTTCGATTTCAAGGTTTGGATTGAGCCGCGTGCGTACGGCCTTGATCGTGTCGAGCAGGCTCGACAGGCCTTCCAGCGCGAAGTATTCGCATTGCACCGGGATCAGCACGCCCTGGGCCGCGGTCAATGCGTTGATCGTCAGCAGATGCAGCGACGGCGGGCAGTCGATCAGGATGGTCTGATAGGTGTTGCCGAGCTTGGCCAGATGCTCTTTCAGGCGCGACTCGCGCGCGAGCATGTCGATCATCTTGATCTCGGCCGCGGTCAAGTCGCGGCTGCCGGGCAGGATATCGAAGCCGGCCTTGGTCGTGACGATCGCCTGCTCGATCGGCGCTTCGTCGAGCAGCACCTCGCAGCCGGTCAGCTTGACGCTGCGTTTGTCCAGCCCCGAAGCCATCGTCGCGTTGCCCTGCGGATCCAGATCGACGAGCAGGATCCTGCGGCGCGTCTCGGCCAGCGCGGCGGCGAGATTCACCGCCGTCGTCGTCTTGCCGACGCCGCCTTTCTGGTTGGCTATCGCGATGATGCGAGTCATGGAATATCGGAGTTCTAGGCTGCGTGTCCGCGAATCGCGGCTCGCGAACGGTGGATTATCACCGCGTGGCGCGCCGCTGCCAAACCCGGCACGCGCAGCGGCTTGACGTCCGCCACGACGAAGCCCTCCGGCAGCGAGACGATTTCGTCCTTGTGCAGCTGGCCTTTCAGCGCCAGCAGGATGCCATCGGGCGCCAGCAGATGGCCGGCCAGCCTGAGCATGTCGGGCAGCGATGCAAATGCCCGCGCAATGACGGTGTCGAATTGGCCGTGCAGGCTTTCGACCCGTTGCGCTTCGATGCGCACGTTGCCGAGCGCCAACATGCGTACGGCCTCGCGCAGGAAGCGCGTCTTCTTGCCATTGGCGTCGATCAGCGTGACCTGAAGCTCCGGCGCGGTGATCGCCAGCGGAATACCGGGCAGCCCGGCGCCGCTGCCGACATCGGCCAGGCGCTCGCCGCGAAGCAAATGCGCCACCGCGAGCGAGTCGAGCAGGTGATTGGTAATCATCGCCAGCGGGTCGCGCACAGCGGTCAGGTTGTAGACCGTATTCCAGCGTGCCAGCAGTTCGACGTAGTCGAGCAGCAGTTCGACAGCCGATGCCGATGGCGCCAGCCCGAGTTCGGCCACGCCCGCCCGCAGCTGGGCGAACATCGCAGCGCGGTCGGTTACGGCGGAGGGCATCGAGGATCTCGCAGCCGCTTGCGTGCGGCGGGCCCGCAAGTATCGGTGCGCGTGCCGGCGAAATCCAGCGCCGTCGGCGTTTCGAGGCGGGCCGAAGCCTACGCCGCGGCGATCTGCACGCGCGTGATCAGGATGCCGCGATCGTGCAGGCGGAGGTTCAACTCGGCCTTGATGCGCAGGTTGCGGCTGACGCCGTCTTCGTTCGCGGCATCACCGAGCAATGCCGGCAGGCAATCGCAGACGAGCGCATCGACATCGTCGATCACCGCATCGGCGCGTCCGGCGTCGAGCACCTGGTAGAAGATCTGCCCGCTGTAGGGAATCCCCGCCGGCAAGGGCGGAACGTGATCGACCGTGACGACATTGCCGAGCAGACGGATGCGGTGCGCGACACGCTCCAGCACCGGCACCACCACGTGCAGCCCGGCGCCGACCGTGCGCATGTGTCCGCCCACGCGGCGCAGCGTGTAAGCCTGTCCTTCGGGGATCCGGCGTACGCAGGTTACCGCGGCGATTGCCATCGCGGCCAAGGCAAGCAGCACAAACATCGGGGTGAGCATCTTTATTCCCTTCGTACCATCAAGGGTTTATGAATAACTCATACTTCTTATTCTAGCAAATTTGCCTAGAATAATGAATACCCTGGTATTTGTACCAAGTATCGCGCGTTACCGCGGCCAAATCGCTGAAGGAATTGGCAGGTGGACTGCCTACTGCGTCACGCTGGCGTTGCCTCGCCATCGGCAACGGCGACGGGCGGGAACAGTTCGGCGAAATCGATCGCGCGCAGCGGGCGCGGTTCACCGAGGTAATTGCCTTGGGCGAATTCCGCGCCGCAAGCACGAAGTGC
>Ga0193726_1002482_pt1 | contig 12475 bp, 10 predicted proteins | sample H2c1metaG_FD_144928 | JGI IMG/M metagenome (GOLD analysis project Ga0193726, IMG submission 144928) | Soil microbial communities from a riparian zone of the East river system, Colorado, United States - H2c1 | ecosystem: Environmental > Terrestrial > Soil > Riparian zone | place: USA: East River... | reverse complement strand
CGGGACGGGTGACGGGAAGGCGGACTGCCGGTGGGCGTCGGGTGAGGGGCGGCTCGCGGCGGTCGTCGGCGAAGCCAGCTGGGCCAGTCGAGTGGCAGTACGGCCGGGACCTGACGGCCGCGGCCCGGCAGGGGGACCTGGACCCGGTCATCGGCCGGGACGCCGAGCTGGCCCGGCTGATCCAGATCTTCGGCCGGAAGACGAAGAACAACCCGGTGCTGATCGGCCGGTCCGGTGTCGGCAAGACCGCGATCGTGGAGGGCCTGGCGCTGCGGATCGTCGAGGGCGCGGTCCCGGCCGGCCTGCTGGGCAAGCGGCTGGTCTCCCTCGACCTCGCCGCGCTGGTGGCCGGGTCCAGCTTCCGCGGCGAGTTCGAGCGGCGGCTGAAGGACGCGATCAACCTGATCGCCGCCTCCCAGGGCAAGTTCCTGCTGCTGGTCGACGAGCTGCACATGATCGTCGGGGCAGGCGGCAGCGAGGGCGGCATGGACGTCAGCAACATGCTCAAGCCGATGCTGGCCCGCGGCGAGCTGCGCCTGATCGGGGCCAGCACCCCGGAGGAGTACCGGCAGCGCATCGAGACCGACGCCGCGCTGGAGCGCCGGTTCCAGCCCGTCGTCGTCGACCCCCCTTCCCCGCAGGACACGGTCGAGATCCTCCGCGGCCTGCGGGAACGGCACGAGATCTACCACGGGGTCCGGATCCACGACTCGGCGCTGGAGGCGGCGGCGCACCTGTCGGACCGGTACGTGTCCGGGCGGCACCTGCCCGACAAGGCGGTCGACCTCATCGACGAGGCCGCGAGCCGCCTGCGGATCGGCATCGACACCGTGCCGGCCGATCTCGACCAGGCCGGCCGCCAGGCGAGGCGGCTGGAGATCAGGCTGCTGGCCCTGGGTGAAACAGACGCCGCGGCGACCCAGCGCGGCCAGCTCGAGGCGGACCTGGCTGCGCTGCGCGCCGGGGCTGCGGAGCTGACCGCGCAGTGGCAGGCCGAGCAGCAGGCCATCGCGGCCATCCACCAGGTCATGCGGGAGCTGACCCGGCAGCGGACCGAGGCCGCCCGGTGCGAGCGGGCCGGCGACCTGGCCGGCGTCGCCGACCTTGAGTACGTGCAGCTCCCCGAGCTCGACCGGCGGCTGGACGCGGCGGTCAAGGCGCTGGCCGACCTCCCGGCGGGCCGCCGGATGATCAAGGCCGAGGTGGACGCCGAGGAGATCGCGGCCGTCGTCAGCGCCTGGACCGGGGTGCCGGTCGCGCGGCTGATGGAGGGCGAGGCGGCCAAGCTGCTGAACATGGAGGACCAGATGCGCCGCCGGGTGGTCGGCCAGGACGCCGCGGTGCGCGCCATCGCCGGGCCGATCCGGCGCAACCGGGCCGGCCTGTCGGACGGGGCGCGGCCGATCGGGACGTTCCTGTCCGTCGGCCCGACCGGCGTCGGCAAGACGGAGCTGGCCCGCGCGCTGGCGGAGTTCCTGTTCGATGATGAGCGCGCCATGGTGCGCATCGACATGGGCGAGTACCAGGAGCGGCACACGGTGGCCCGGCTGATCGGCGCGCCGCCTGGTTACCTCGGGTACGACGAGGGCGGCCAGCTCACCGAGGCCGTCCGGCGGCGGCCCTACGCCGTGGTCCTGCTGGACGAGATCGAGAAGGCCCACACCGACGTCTTCAACATCCTGCTCCAGCTCCTGGACGAGGGGCGCCTGACCGACGGGCACGGCCGGACCGTCGACTTCACCAACACCGTGCTGATCATGACGTCCAACCTGGCCGGCGACCCCAAGGAGTTCTTCCGCCCCGAGTTCATCAACCGCATCGACGAGATCATCCCGTTCCGGGCGCTGACCCCGGCCGACCTCAGCGAGATCGTCCGGATCCAGCTCGGCCAGCTGGCCGCGCGGGCCGGCCGCCTGGGCATCACCCTGTCCGTCAGCCCCGCCGCCGAGGGCTGGCTGGCCGCCCGCGGATACGACCCGGACTTCGGCGCCCGCCCGCTGCGCCGGGTGCTGCAGCGCGAGGTCGGCGACCGGCTCGCCGTCCTGCTGCTGCAGGGCGACTTCGAGGCCGGCGACACCGTCCGCGTCGACGTGGCCGGGGACCAGCTCACCTTCCGGTAGTCCCATTCTGGGACAGACCGGTCCCAGTTACGCGGTTAGCGTCGGCGTTGCCGAGTATCTGAATGATCACCGGAGGTGGCGATGAAGGCGCTGGTCTACCACGGCCCTGGCCGCAAGGCCTGGGAAGAGGTTCCCGATGCGGCGATCCAGGAGCCGTCTGACGTCGTGGTGCGGGTCGACACCACGACCATCTGCGGCACCGACCTGCACATCCTCGCCGGTGATGTCGCGGCGGTGACCGACGGCCGCATCCTCGGGCACGAGGCGGTCGGCACGGTCACCGCGGCCGGCGAGGCCGTTACCGGGTTCAGCGTCGGCGACCGGGTCCTCGTCCCGGCCATCACCCGGTGCGGCCGCTGCGGCTACTGCCAGCGGGGCATGCCGTCGCACTGCCAGACGGTCGGCGGGATCGGCTGGATCTTCGGCCACCTCATCGACGGCACGCAGGCCGAGTCCGTCCGGGTCCCGTACGCCGACACCTCGCTGTACGCGGTGCCCGCCGGCGTGACCAACGAGCAGGCCATCTTCCTGGCCGACTCGCTGCCCACCGGGTACGAGGTCGGCGTCCTGGCCGGCCAGGTCCGGCCCGGCGACACGGTCGCCGTCGTCGGCGCCGGGGCCGTCGGCCTGTCGGCCGTCCTCACCACCGGCCTGTGGGGCGCCTCCCGGGTGATCGCGGTCGACGTGAATAAGTTCCGGCTGGAGAAGGCCCTGGAGTTCGGGGCCACCGACGCCGTCGAGGCCGGCCCCGGTGCCGTGGCGGAGGTCATGGCGCTGACCGACGGCCTGGGCGTCGACGTCTCGATCGAGGCGGTCGGGTACCCCGAGACCCTGCTCACCGCGGCGGCGCTGGTCCGGCCGGGCGGCACCATCGCCAACATCGGGGTGCACGGCGCCCCGGTCGCGCTGCCGATGCAGGACCTGTGGATCCAGAACGTGACCCTGACCATGGGCCTGGTCGACACGGTGTCCATCCCCACGCTGCTGAAGATGGTCGCCAGCGGCCGTATCCCGGCGGAGAAGATGGGGACGCACGCGTTCACCTTCGGGCAGATCGACGAGGCGTACGACGTGTTCAAGAACGCCGCCGCGAAGTCGGCCCTCAAGGTGGTCATCACGCCCGGCTGACGGCCCGGCCCGCGGCCTACCAGGCCATGGGCGCCAGGGCCGACTGGTCGATTTCCAGCAGCGTGGGCCGCCCGCCCGCAACGGCCCGGCTGAACGCGGGCCGGAACTCGGCGGCGCCGCGGATCAGCTCGGCGTCCAGCCCCATGGCCCGGCCGAGGCCGACGAAGTCGGGAGTGTGCAGGTCAACCCCGAACGACACCCCGGCGAAACGCTGGCTCTCCACGTACCGCAGCACCCCGTAGCCGCGGTCGTTGAAGACGCAGACCACGATGGGCAGCTTGCGCTCGGCCACCGTCGCGAGCTCGCCGACGCTCAGCATCAGCCCGCCGTCGCCCTGGATGACCACCGTCGGCTGGCCGCTGCCGACGGCCGCGCCGATGGCCAGCGGGACGCCGGGGCCGATGGCCGCGGAGTTGGGCCGCAGCGAGGTACGCGGCTCCAGGATCGGCAGCAGCCGGTCGGCCCAGCGGTAGGCGGGAACCGTGGAGTCCCGCACCACCGGGGCGCTGCGGGGCAGCACCTCCCGGATGGCGTCCATGATGGCGCGGTGGTCGGCCCCGATCTTCTCGCGCCCGTCGGCGCGGGCCCGGGCGCCGGCCTCCTGGCCGCGCTTGGTGAACTCCGGCTCCGCGCCGGGGCCGTCGACGGCCCCGAGCAGCTCCTGGAGCCCGGCCAGCGCGTCGCCGACCAGCTCGACCGAGGCCGGGTGGTTCAGCCCGATGACCCGCGGGTCGGCGTCGAGGTGAATGAGCCGGGACGGCAGCGGGACCCACCGGCCGCCGGCCGCCGGGAACCGCGAGCCGACGGCCAGCACGAGGTCAGCATCCGCGATGACGGCCGCGACCTCGCCGTGGTCGGAGTGCGGGCCGACCGCCAGCGGATGGTCCTCGGCGATGGCCCCGCGGCCTTCGATGGTCGTCACCACCGGCGCCTGCAGCCGCTCGGCCAGCGCCGTCAGCTCGGCCGACGCGCCCGCGGCGACCACTCCGCCGCCGGCCCAGATGAGCGGGCGCCCGGCGGCCGACAGCTCGGCCGCGGCCGCGGCCAGGGCGTCCGGCTGCGGCCGGGCACGGCGGATCGCGGGCCGCTCCGGCCGCTGCGCCGCGGTGAGCTGGTACTGCAGGTCGATGGGGATCTCGACGGCGACGGGCTGCGGGCGGCCGGTCAGCGCGTCGGCCGCGGCGAGCATGATGAGCTCCGGGATGTCCTGCGCCCGGCGCACGCTCTCCGTCCGCCGGGTCACGCTGCGGAGCATGGGCAGCTGCTGTTCGGCCTCGTGCAGGACGCCCCGGCCCTTGCCGTAGAACCTGGTCTCGACCTGCCCGGTGATCATCAGCACCGGCGAGGACGAGAACGCCGCCTCGTACAGCCCGGGCACCGCGTTGGCAGCGCCGGGACCCGTGCTGGTGATGGCCACGCCGAGCCGCCCGGTGCTGCGCGCGTAGCCGTCAGCGGCGTGCACCGCGCCCTGCTCGTGCCGGGAATTGATCGTCGTGATCCGGCCCCGCCGCCGGATGGCGTCGTAGATCGGCAGGTTGTGCACGCTCACGATGCCGAAGACATGCTCGACGCCCAGGGCCTCCAGAGCTTCCGCGACGAGGTCGCCGCCTGTCACCTGCTCAGCCATGGCTGCTCCCTCCGCCGACCCGCCCTTTCCAGCCTAAATCGCGCGGTGTCTTGATATGTTGGCGGGCTGCCTTCACGAAGGAGCGATCGACTATGTCGCCCGACGCCCCCGGCTTCACCAGTGACGAGGACCTCCAGAAGAGCGCGGTCGGCGAGCTCAGGCCGCACAACGCGCCGATCGAGCTCGCGGACTACGACCCGCGCTGGCCGCAGCTGTTCGGCCGCGAGGCGGAGCGGATCCGGAGCGTGCTCGGCGGCCGCGCCCTGCTCGTCGAGCATGCCGGATCGACCTCGGTTCCGGGCCTCCCGGCCAAGCCCCTGATCGACATCGTGCTCGCCGTGCCCGACTCGGCCGACGAGCCCGGGTACGTGCCCAACCTGACGGCGGCCGGGTACCGGCTCACCATCCGCGAGCCGGAGTGGTTCGAGCACCGGCTGTTCAAGGGCCCGGACACGAACATCAACCTGCACGTCTTCACGGCGGGCACGCCGGAGATCGCCCGGATGCTGCGATTCCGGGACTGGCTGCGGGCCCATGACGACGACCGCGACTACTACGCGGCGGCCAAGCGCGGCCTGGCCGGGCGCGAGTGGCGCCACGTCCAGCACTACGCGGAGGCGAAGACGGCCGTGGTGCAGGAGATCATGGCCAGGGCCGACGCGGCGGCTCGCTAGCCGCTGCGGCCGGGCGCACCTAGACGCCCGCCGGCTACTGGCAATACGATCCCCTGCCAGCAGCAGCGAGGGCGGGAGACGGCGATGACCGGGACGAGTCCGAGCTCAGCGTTCAGGTACCGCGGCAGCGACGGGACGCGGATCGCGGCCTACCGGTGGGATCCGGAAGACCCGCCGACGGCGGCCGTGCAGCTGGCCCACGGGATGGGCGAGCATGCCCTGCGGTACGGCGCCCTCGCGCAGGCGCTCACCTCCGCCGGCCTGGTCGTCTACGCCCAGGATCACCGGGGTCACGGCGCGTCAGCGCCGTCGGCCGAGCGCCTGGGGCAGCTGGGACCCGACGGCTGGCGGCTGCTGGTCGAGGACATTCACCTGCTCAACAGCCTGATCCGGGCCGAGTACCCCGGCCTCCCGGTGGCGCTGCTGGCGCACAGCATGGGTTCCTTCGCCGCGCAGCAGTACCTGCTGGACTACAGCGGCGAGGTGGACGCCGTGGTGCTCACCGGCACGACCGCGCTGGATCAGCTCGAACCAGCCTTCGACCTCGGCCAGCCGATCGACCTCAGCGGGCTGAACGCCGCCTTTGCGCCCGCCCGGACCGACTTCGACTGGCTCTCCCGGGACGAGGCGATCGTGGACGCCTACGTGGCCGATCCGCTGTGCGGCTTCGGGCTCGACGTCGAGTCCGGCCGGCAGATGTTCGTGGCCGCCCGCCGGATGGCCGACCCGGACGCGGTCGCGCGGATCCGCAGCGACCTGCCCGTCTACCTCGCGGCCGGCGAGCAGGACCCCATCAACGGCGCGGTCGCCCTGGTCGAGCTGATCGCCGACCGCCTGCGCGCGGCCGGGCTGACGAGCGTGACGGTGCGCGCTTACCCCGGCGCCCGGCACGAGATCCTCAACGAGACCAACCGTGACCAGGTCACCGCCGACATCCTGGCCTGGCTCCGGCCCGTCCTGGCCTAGGCCGCGCCCACTGCAGGAGGACCCCGTGCTGCGCTTCCCGCTGATCCATCCGCCGCTGCTGGCGGCGCTGGCCCGGGCCGGCCACGGCGGCCGCGTCCTGATCGCCGACGCCAACTACTCGCACTCGACCAACGCCCACCCCCGGGCGGAGCAGGTCTTCCTGAACCTCCGGCCCGGCCTGCTGACCGTTGACCAGGTGCTGGAGCCGGTCCTCAGCGCGGTGCCGGTCGAGTCGGTCACGGTCATGCGCCCGGAGGACGGCAGTGACCCGGCCGCGTGGGACGGCTACCGCCAATTGCTCGGCGACGGCCTGCCGCTGCAGCCGCTGGGCCGGCAGGACTTCTACGCGGCCTGCCGCCAGCCGGACCTGGCCGCCTGCGTGGCCACCGGCGATGACCGGCTTTACGCCAACATCCTCCTGACCATCGGCTTCCTGCCGCCGGCCGCCCAGTAGCCGGGCGCCCGGGGCGGGCCGCCGGTGGATACCCTGCCTGCATGGCTGAGCCAGCGGCGGCGGGGGCGTCCGGGACGGGAACGTCGGGGCCAGCGGACGGCGGGCGCGACCTGCCCGGCACCGGCCGCACCGAGGCATTCAGCGACGGCGTCTTCGCGATCGTCATCACCCTGCTCGTGCTGGACCTGGTGAGCCCGGCCTACCGGACGGGGGACCTGGGCGCGGCCCTGCTCCGGGAGTGGCCGGCCTACCTGGCCTTCGCCGTGTCATTCGTGTACATAGGCGTGATCTGGCTGAATCACCATGCCCTGTTCCGGCATGTCGGCCGCATGAGCCCGGGGTTCAGCTGGATCAACCTCGGCGTCTTATTCGGCGCCGTCATCATCCCCTTTCCCACGGTCGTCATCGCCTCGGCCTTCGCCCACGGCAATCGCGGCGACGAGCGCGCGGCCGTCGTGCTCTACGCGTCCGCCGCCATCCTGATGTCCTGCACCTGGCTCGCCGCCTTCGGCTACCTCGGCCGGCACCCCGGGTTGCTGGCAGCGGGCACCACGGCCGGCTACGCCCGCCAGCAGCTCGCCCGGCCGGTCACCGGCATCGGCCTCTATGCCGCCAGCGGCCTGGTCGGCTGGCTGGCCAGCCCGGTCGCGGGCCTGGCGCTCATCATCATCATGATCCTCTACCACGCGATCACCAGCGAAGGCCTCTACGAAGGGCCACTCGGCCGCCTCCTCCGCCACCCGGGCGGTCCGGATGGCTAAGGTCGGTGCGTGACTGAGCAGGCCACGACGAATCGAGCTCACCCGTGGAATCCAATCGCCAGATCGTTGCCGACGCCTTCGCCGCGTGGGCGGCCGGAACCGGGTACGTGACCAGCATCTTCGCCGCGGACATGCGCTGGGAGATCGCCGGCCGGTCGGCCGTGTCCAGGAGATACGACAGCACCCAGCAGTTCATCGACGAGGTGCTGCAGCCCTTCGGCGCACGATTCCGCGCGGACCGGCCGTTCCGCCCGGTACGCATCCGCGCCATCTATGCCGACGACGAGCAGAGCTCGGTCGCCGTGGTCTGGGACGGCGAGGGCACCACAACCGCCGGGACGACGTACCGCAACGCCTACGCCTGGTTCATGACCCTCCGCGAGGGCAAGGTCGTCGACGGCACCGCCTTCTACGACAGCATCGCCTTCAACGAGCTGTGGGAGACCGTCAGCCCCGGCGACATGTAGGACGTGCTCAGGCCGCCGGGTCAAGACGGCGGATGAGGTCGAGGCCGCGGGCCAGGGTGTCGAGCCGGGCGGTCAGGGTGTCGCCGGCGGGGTCGAGGCGGACAGTGGTCACCCCCGCGGCCTGGCAGGCGCGCAGGCGGCCGAGGACCATCTCGTCGGTGCCGACGAAGCTGGTCCGCAGCGCCAGCTCGTCCGGCACGGCCGCGATGGCGTCCTCGCGGCGCCCGGCGACCCACAGCCGCTGCACCTCGGCGGCGGCGTCTTCATACCCGCCGCGCTGGTAGGCGCGGTTGTAGAAGTTGGTGCGCGCCGACCCCATCGCGCCGAGGGCGAAGGCCAGGCCCCGCTTCTCCGGGGCGAGCAGGGAATCCACGTCGTCGCCGAAGGCGAGCCGGCCGCCGATCTGGATGTCGATCTCCGACAGTGACCGGCCGGCGCGCTCGGCGCCCGCCCGGATCGGCGCCAGGAACGCCTCGGCCGACTCGGGCACGAACGAGGTGCCCAGCCAGCCCTGCGCCCGCTCGCCGGTCAGCTCCAGGCCCCGCGGCCCGAGCGTGGCCAGGTACACCGGAATCGAGGTGTTGGCCGGCTGGGCCAGCCGCAGCGCCTTCCCCTCGCCGTCCGGGAGGGGAAGGGTATAAACCGACCCGGAGTACTCCAGCTTCTCGCCCGCGAACGCCAGGTCCAGGATGTCGAGGTACTCCCGCAGCCGGGTCAGCGGCCGGCTGAAGCGGACCCCCTGGAGGCCCTCCACGACCTGCGGCCCGCTCACGCCGAGGCCGAGAACGAACCGGTCCCCGGACATCGCGGCCAGCGTCAGCGCCGTCATCGCGGCCATCGACGGAACCCGGGCGCTGATCTGGGCGATGCTGGTGCCGAGCCGGATCCGGCTGGTCTGGCCCGCGAGGTACGCCAGCGGGGTCATCGCGTCGAGGCCCCAGGCCTCGGCGTTCCAGCAGTCGCCGACCCCCATCCGCTCCGCCTCGACGACATACCGGACCAGGTCCGGCCAGTTTCGCTCGCGGCCCGACTGCGCTCCCCCGATGCTGATCGCCGAACGCATCCCCGTCTCCCCGCTGTCGGCCCGCCACGACGGCGGCGTCTCGCCGCAATGCGAAGGTAACGCAACCATGATCAACAAGGAAGACCGCCGGGGCCGCTGCGCCCTGAGGCCATCGCCGTGGCGCCGGCGAGGGCACTCACATGATCGCGAAGGCTTCTCCACACCAGGGCATGCCAAAGCCTTCGCGATCACGGCGGTGGCTCCCATTCTGAGCTCACGCCGCCGTCCCCAGATACGAGGACCGGACACGGACGCGCCCCGCCCGCCCCGTCAGTCACACCAGGCCCAGCTGCGGCCAGCTCAAGTCGGCCGTGAGGGGGCACGCCGTCGCACCGCAGGCCTCAGGCCGCCGAAATACGACATGGCCGTGAGGACGCTGCTGCTCTAGCAGCAGCGAACGTACGTTCATGTCGTTCCGCCAGCTCCGGGACGCCAAGATCACCGGGCAGCCGGCCGCCGCTGCGCCCTCGTTCCGGCCGGCGGGGCCGCCACAGCCTGCGCCTCGCGGCGGGCTTTGCGTTGGCCGGCGGCAGCGGCGGTCAGGCCAGGATCCGGGCCGGGGAGAGCGTGTCCATGGCCGCGAGGAGCGGCTCGAGGCCGGGGCGGGCTGCGATGTAACGCACAATCGTTTCGTCAAGGCCGGCTGAGAGGGTCGCGAAGCGGCCGGCGGCACCCTCGGCGGTGCCGAAGTAGCCGACGGCGTGCAGCATCTCGTCGGGCGCCCGGCGGGCGAGCTCGTCGATGGCCGCGCCGTGCTCGCGCCGGGCCTCGAGGTCGCTCAGGACCTCGTCGTAGCCCATCCGGGCGAACAGGCCCCGGTAGGCCAGGCGCTTGTCCGTGCCGGGGCGGGCCAGGGCGTAGCCGAGGACGTTGGCGGCGAACGCCTGGCGCGCGAGGTCGGCGTCCCCGTCGATGCAGACCCGGACGTACATCGACAGCGCGACGTCGCCGGGGTCCCGTCCCGCCGCCCGCGCACCCTCCCCGACCAGCGCGGAAGCCCGCGCAATCTCGGCCGGGGTGGCGAAGCTCAGCGCCGCGCCGTCCGCGGCGCGGCCGGCCAGGCGCAGCATCTGCGGCCCGAGCGCGGCGAGGTAGACCGGGACCCGGGGGAACCGGCCGGGCACCCGGAACCGGTCGAGGTCCAGGGTCCGGCCGCGGTAGACCACTTCCTCGCCGTCGAGGAGCGGGCGGAGCACGGCCAGGTAGTCAGCCATCGTCGCGATCGGCCGCTGCGCGACGCCGGCTCCGCCGGTGCCGATGCCCAGCGTGAACCGCCCGCCGGACAGGAGCGACACCGTCGCGGCCTGGCCGGCGAGCGACTGCGGCTGCCAGCTCAGCGCGTTGATGACCGAGATCCCCGTGCGCAGGCTCCCGGCCGCGGCCTGCGCCCACAGGGCGCAGACGTGGAAGGCGTCGGGGATCGTCACGGCGTTGGTCCACAGGCTGCCGAAGCCGAGCGCCGCCGCGGACCGGGCGATCTCGCGGTGCTCGGCGGCGGAGAAGCCGTACCGGCCGTCCACGCCGACGCCAATGATCATGTGCGCTCCGGCCGCGTCTGCACGCGGGATGCATACCCGGCCGGGCGATCCGGCTAAACCGGCTGGCGGCGCGGGCCGGGCCGTCACCCTGGCCGACCAGGCCGGGCGCGCGCTCAGCGCCAGCCGCGGCGCAGCCGGCATCCGCTGATCCCGGCTGCACCGCGGCCGGTCAGGCGGCCGGCTGGTGCTCCCGGCCGGCGCCCACCGCGGCGGGATGCGGGTCGATCCGCACCTGCGCCACCCCGACCGGGGCGAGCATGCTGTGCAGGGCGTGCTCGCCGAGGTGAATCCACTGCTGCCACGGGCCCAGCACGTCCCGCAGCGACTGCTCGGAGGTGAAGGCCAGCCCGATCCGCTCTCCGGACGGCAGGCGCCCGGTCCGCAGGGCTAGCGTCCCGGACGGGGTGGTGCTGACTGGGACCAAGAAGGCGTGTTGGTCTCCCGGCTCCGCATCCATGCCTTTCTCCTCCTCCTCCTCCTGTGCTTCCGCGCGCCGCCGGCGCGGACCTGTTCGATCGCCGCTGCGGCGGGCGGCGGTTCCGGGCGGGACAGGCCGGCGAGCGTCACGGCCAGCTGCACCATCACAGCCCGATGTCCCGCCGCAGCATGTCGCCCTCCGTCTCGCGGCGGATGAGCAGGCGCGCGGAGCCCTCCCGGACGGCCACCACCGGCGGGCGCCCGACCATGTTGTAGTTCGACGCCATCGAGTGCTGGTAGGCGCCGGCGCCGGGCACGGCCAGCAGGTCACCCGGCCGGGTGTCGGCCGGCAGCAGCACGTCGCGGGCGATCACGTCGCCGGCCTCGCAGTGCCGCCCGACCACGGTCACGGGCTGCCCCGCCCCGGCGGCCGGCCGGGCCACGACCGCGGAGTAACGGGCGCCGTAGAGCGCCGGGCGGGGATTGTCGCTCATGCCGCCGTCCACGGCCACGAAGGTGCGCCCGCCGGGGGCGTGCTTCACGGCCAGGACCCGGTAGAGGGCGATCATCGCCCGGCCGATGATGGCGCGGCCCGGCTCGAGGGTGAGGCGGGGCGCCGGCAGGCCGAACGCGGCGCACTCGTCCCGGACCGCGCGCGTGATCCGGCCGGCGGACCCGGCGAGGTCGAATCCCTCGTCGCCGCTCACGTAGGGGACGGCATGGCCGCCGCCGAGGTTGAGCTCGGGGAGCGCCAGGCCATGCTCGGCGTGCACGGCGGCCATGAGGGCGATGAGCCGGCGCGCGGCGGTCTCGTACGGCTCCGGGCGGGTGATCTGCGAGCCAAGGTGGCAGTGCAGCCCGACGAGCTCCAGCTCGGGATGAGCGAGCACCCGGCGCACGGCGTCGGCCGCCGCGCCCGAGCTGAGCGAGAAGCCGAACTTCTGGTCCTCGATGCCGGTGGCCACCGCCCGGTGGGCGTGCGCGTCGACGCCGGGCGTGACCCGTATCAGCACCCGCTGACGGCGGCGCGCGGCCATGGCGACCCGGACGATCTCCGCGGCCGAGTCCAGCACGATCCGGCCCACGCCGTAGCTGACCGCCGCGTGCAGGTCGCCGGGAGTCTTGGCGTTCCCGTGCAGCAGGATCCGCCGGGCCGGGAAGCTCACGGCGCGCGCGACGGCCAGCTCGCCCGCCGAGCAGACGTCCAGGGCCAGGCCCTCCTGGTCGATCCACCTGATCATCGCGCGGGACATGAACGCC
>Ga0193726_1002481_pt1 | contig 12476 bp, 11 predicted proteins | sample H2c1metaG_FD_144928 | JGI IMG/M metagenome (GOLD analysis project Ga0193726, IMG submission 144928) | Soil microbial communities from a riparian zone of the East river system, Colorado, United States - H2c1 | ecosystem: Environmental > Terrestrial > Soil > Riparian zone | place: USA: East River... | reverse complement strand
ACTCTGCCAGTGACCTTCGGTGACGACGCCGATGAAAATGCGCTCGCCGCCCGCGGTCTCGAAAATATCGTAGATCGGCCACGCGTGCTCGCGCTCCGGCATCGAGCGCGGCTTCACGCCGGTCATCTCGTATTCGACCATGTGCTGTGCCACCAGGAACAGGCAGTTTTCGAACAATCCGATGCGAATATCGGCGCCTCTGGCGCCGCTGCGTTTCTGGTAGAGTGCTGCGAGAATCGAGATCACCCCGAACATGCCGCCCATGATGTCGTTCGCGGATGAGCCGACCCGCTGCGGTTTTTCGCTGGTGCCGGTCATGGCGGCAAGGCCCGACATCATCTGCACGACCTCGTCGAGGGCTGGGCGATGCTCGTAGGGCCCGGACAAAAAGCCTTTGTGTCCGGCGACGATCAGATGCGGATATTTTCGCCGCAGTTCGCCCGCGCCGAGCCCCTGCTTTTCCAGCTGCCCGTCGCGGAAATTTTCCAGGAACACGTCGGCGCTGGCGAGCAGGAGGTGCATGGTTTCGCGGTCTGCGGCCTTGTCGAAGTCGAGCACGACGCTGCGCTTGCCGCGGTTGAACAGCGGGAAGAACGACGTTCCCATGCCGCCAAGACTGCGGGTCTTGTCGCCGGCCGGCGGCTCGACCTTGATGACCTCGGCGCCGAGCTGCGCCAGGATCATGCCGCAGGTCGGGCCCATCACCATGTGGGTCATCTCGACCACCCGTACCCCTGACAATGGCAGGTCCTGCGTGTTCATCGGCGTCTCCAGGAAATCCGCGAAACCAGGGGCTTGCCCTGCAAATTAGGCTTTCGATCGCTATCTGCTAAATATAATCCTGGCAAGCAACCACAAAAAGCGCGCGAGACAACGCAGCATTGCGTCAATCTCGCCAGGGAACCGGCAAGAGGGACGTCATGAGCGCAACCGGCATTGACGCGCCTGACCTGGTTGCCGCGCACGGCTCGGACGAGATAGCGGATCGGCTCGAAAGCCTGCCTGCCTCCCCCCTGATGTGGCGGCTTATTATTCTGCTGTCGCTCGGCGGCTGGTTCGAGATCTATGACCTGTTCTTGACCGGCTATATCGCGCCGGGACTTGCCCGCAGCGGACTATTGACCACCACCACGCAGGCCTTTTTCGGCTTTTCGGGGATCGGCGCGTTCGTCGCGGCAACCTTTGCCGGATTGTTCGCCGGCACTTTCTTTTTGGGCTTTCTGGCCGACCGCTTCGGACGACGATCGATTTTCACTTTTGCGCTGCTCGGCTATACCGCCGCCTCGGTGGCGATGGCGTGCCAGACCACATCGGGCAGTATCTTGCTGTGGCGCTTCATCGCCGGGATCGGTATCGGCGTCGAGATCATCACCATCGATGCCTATATCACCGAGCTGGTGCCGAGCCGGATGCGGGGCCGGGCGTTCGCGGTCAACCAGGCCGTGATGTTCACCGCGGTCCCCGTCGTCGCGGCGCTCGCTTGGTGGCTGGTGCCATTGTCGCCTTACGGGATCGATGGCTGGCGCTGGGTGGTTCTGATCGGCGCTGCCGGCAGTATGGCGATCTGGATCCTGCGGCTGTTGGTGCCGGAAAGCCCGCTGTGGCTGGCGCGCGGGGGGCGAATCGAAGAGGCCGCCAAAATCCTCGACGTGCTCGAAGCCTCCGCCAGCGCGGCTCCTGCGCGTGCGCAGATGACGGGTAATGTACGGCCCGCGCCGATGTCCGCGCAAGCCGGTTTTACGGATCTGTTCAGGCCGCCTCACTTGTCGCTGGTCATCTTGTTCATGGTGTTCAATCTCTGCCAGGCTTTCGGCTTCTATGGCTTTGCCAATTGGGTGCCGGCGCTGCTGGTCGAAAAAGGCATCACCGTCACCAGGAGCCTGCAATATTCCTTCATTATCGCCTTCGCCTATCCGATCGCACCCTTGCTGGCCGCAAGTTTTGCCGACCGGTTCGAGCGCAAATGGATCATCTGCGGCGCGGTCGCCGCGGTGATATGTTTCGGCGCCGCGTTTTCGCAATTCACCGAGCCTGCGCTGCTGATTATCTGCGGCGTGCTGGTGACGGCGGCCAACATGACCATGTCCTATGCCTATCACGCCTATCAGACCGAAGTATTTCCGACCGCGATCCGCGCGCGGGCGTCGGGCCTCGTCTATTCGATGAGCCGGATCAGCGCGACGTTTTCCGGCTTCATCGTCGCCTATGTGCTGCGCGAGGCCGGTGTCGGCGGCGTGTTCGGCCTGATTACGACGGTGATGATCGTGGTCATCGTGACGGTCGCGGCTTTCGGCCCTAATGTGCGCGGAAAGCCGCTCGATACGCCGTAGAATCCACACACGGGCTCTGAGCAATTTTGACCGGTAGATCCATCGGTCGGCCTGCGGGCGGGGAACCGAAACAAATCTCGGCACTTATCAAGCGGCCTCGCAGACGGCCGAGATTGGCCTTGGCGCGCCCGTCGGCATCCGCCGCTCCGGGCTCTACACAACCAGAAAGCCGGCGATCAGCATCCTCGATGCCGCCAATGCTCTATCTGGCGCGAGTCCACTTGCGAATTGGAACGGGAGAACAGGTGCGAAACAGAAACTCCCATCGCGGCAGACCCGATTGTCGATCCGGTATGGCCGCCGTCGCTTGGATCGAGGCGGCACGCCCCGGACAGGGCATTTCTGACGGGCAAGGAACTTGAGTTCCGTACCGCTGATGGGTGCGGCAACCCAGGGCGATACGTTGGTGCTCAGTCCAACCGGCTCCTGGACCGCCGTTCATGCCGGCGCGCTCGAAAACCTTGTCGATTTGGCCTCACCCAGGCTTCAGCAAACCAGGAAATTGAAGATCGACATGGTCGCCGTGCGCGACCTCGACACGCTCGGCGCCTGGTTGCTCGAAAGGATGTCGCGCGAGGCACAGGAGGCCGGCCACCCCGCCGATATCGTCGGCGTCGCGGACCGTTATGAAGGCCTTATCGAGGATATCAGGCAGGTCAATCGCCGAAAGCCTGCGAGTCCACCAGTGCAAAATCCGGTCCTTGCGCGACTGGAAGCCGTCGGCCGCTCGACATTCGGCGCCATAGAAGATGTATCGGTGTTTCTGCAGATGCTGGGTGCGCTGGGATCGGCCAGTCTCGGTGTGTTGCGAAGGCCGCGTTCGCTTCGGCTGAAGTCTCTGGTGTATCACCTGCATCAGGTCGGCTGGCAGGCCATACCGATCATGGCGCTGGTCACCTTTCTGATCGGCGCAATCATCGCGCAGCAGGGTATCTTTCACTTCAGAAAATTCGGCGCGGAATCTTACGTCGTCGATCTCGTCGGAATCCTGGTGCTGCGCGAGATCGGCGTTCTGATCGTCGCCATCATGGTCGCCGGCCGTTCCGGAAGCGCCTATACCGCCGAACTCGGCTCAATGAAAATGCGCGAGGAAATCGACGCGCTGTCCACCATGGGCCTCGATCCCGTTGAGGTTTTGATACTCCCGCGCATCTTCGCCCTGGTGCTGGCGCTGCCGATTCTCGCCTTCATCGGCTCATTGGCCGCACTCTATGGCGGCGGTCTGGTCGCATGGTTTTATGGCGGAATGAGTCCGGCGATATTCATCGCACGGCTTCATGAAGCCGTATCGGTGACCCATTTCGAGGTCGGAATGATCAAGGCGCCTTTTATGGCGCTGGTGATCGGCATCGTCGCCAGCAGCGAGGGATTGAGGGTCAAGGGAAGCGCGGAGTCGTTGGGAAAACAGACGACTATTTCGGTCGTCAAATCGATCTTTCTCGTCATCGTGCTCGACGGCGTGTTCGCCGTATTCTTTGCATCGATCGGAATGTAGCGATGGGCGAAATCCCGGAGCAATTTGCGATTCGCGTAAGCAATCTCGTGGTGGGCTTCCGCCAGCAAACCGTGATCGACGGCCTGTCGCTGGATGTTCGCAAGGGCGAAATCCTGGGTCTGGTCGGCGCATCCGGCGGCGGCAAATCCGTGCTGATGCGAACCATCATCGGGCTCATTCCAAAACGGAGCGGCCATATCGAGGTCATGGGCGTCGATATCGACGATAAACACGATCGCGACATTCACACCGCCGCCATGTGGGGCATCCTGTTCCAGCAAGGCGCACTGTTTTCATCGCTGACGGCCCTGCAGAACGTACAGTTCCCGCTTCGCGAAAACCTTGTGCTCTCCGAATCCCTGATGAACGAGATTGCAACCGCCAAGCTCGAAATGGTCGGACTGACGCTGGAGGATGGCGCCAAGTTTCCATCCGAACTCTCGGGCGGAATGACCAAGCGCGTGGCGCTGGCGCGCGCGCTCGCGCTTGATCCTGCCATCGTGTTTCTCGACGAGCCGACCTCAGGGCTCGACCCAATCGCGGCGGGCGACTTCGACGATCTGATCGGGACGCTGCAGGAAACGCTTGGGTTAACGGTCTTCATGGTCACCCATGATCTCGCCAGCCTCAACACCGTTTGCGACCGCGTAGCCGCGTTGGCTGACGGCAAGATCGTTGCGATCGGTTCGATGCCCGAGTTGCTTCGTTCCGAACACCCGTGGGTCAAGGCTTACTTTCACGGCAAGCGCTCCCTGATGCTGCAACCAGAAGCGAGTTAAACAAAATGGAAACGCGCGCTCCCTTCATTATCGTCGGCGCCTTCGTCCTGGCGGCGATCGGCGCTGTCTTTGGATTCGTGTACTGGCTCCATAACACCGCCGGAACGGGCGCGCGGACGGTGCACCATGTCCAGTTCGAAGGGTCGGTCTCGGGACTGCTGGTTGGCGCCGCGGTGCTATTCAACGGAATACGCGTCGGGGAAGTGACAAATCTGGGCCTCGCCGCGGACAGCCCGCGCCAGGTCGATGCGACCATTGCCGTGGCATCCGGCACGCCCGTGCATGCCGACACTAAAGTCGGTCTCGATTTCCAGGGCCTGACCGGGGTTCCCGTCATCGCGCTGGAAGGCGGCAAGGAGGTCGGTGCGTCAACGGCTACCCGGACGCTGGTCGCCGACCCGGCGGCCGGCCAAAGCATGACGCAGGCTGCGCGCAATGCTCTCGGACGGGTCGATACGGTTCTGGCTGAAAATGCCGAGCCGCTGAAAAACACAATCGCCAATCTGAAGACGTTTACCGACGGGCTTGCCAAGAACACTGGTGGGCTCGACTCCATCGTTGCCGGTCTCGTCAAGATGACGGGAGGCGGCGAGGCAGCGATCCCCAAAACCATCTACGACCTCAGCATTCCCTCGGAGTTTGCGGCGCCAAAAAAGCCGCTCAAGGAACAGCTTTTACTGCCGACTCCGACGGCGATCCTCCAGCTCGATACCCAACGTTTCCTGCTGACGCCGAACAGGGAGCTTGCGGGATTCGCCAATGCGCAATGGGCCGACAGCATTCCAAAAATGCTGCAGATCAAGCTTATTCAGAGCTTCGAAAACTACGACATCGCCCATGCGCCGCTTCGCTCGGCGGATAGTCCGGGAGCCAATTCCCAGCTTCTGATCGATCTCCGAACCTTCCAGGTCAACACCAACCCCGGCTTAGCCGCCGAGATCGGGTTCTCGGCAAGGATTCTGAACAAGGATGGAGATGTGGTGGCTTCGCGTCTGTTTCAGCAAACCAGGAAGTTCGACAGGCCCGATCCGGAGTCAGCCGTTGCCGCGTTTGACGATGCGTTCGCAAGCATCGCCACCGAGTTGATCGCCTGGACCGCCGGCGCGCCCTGATCCAGCCGGCAGTCCGGATCGGGCCGCCGGTGCGCGAGCCTATTTCGGAACCTGGTCCAGCATCAGCGTCACGTCGCATACGCCACGGTCCTCGGCATCGGTCGCGACCTTGAATCCCAGTTCCCGACACATTTTCAGCATCACGGTGTTTTCCTGAAGAACCTGCCCGCACAGCCGGCTCAGGCCCTCCGATCTCGCATATTCGATGATCAGTTGCATCAAGGTCCAGCCCAGGCCCCTACCCTTGAGGTCCGATCGCAGCAGGACCGCATATTCGCCGGTCCTGCGGATAGCATCGAAATAGAGCCAGACCACGCCGAGCATCTCGCTGCTGGCTTCATCGATGGCGACAAGCGCCATCGAGCGCGCAAAGTCGAGTTGCGTCAGTCTGGCGATGAACTGAGGCGAGAATTCCTTGATGGAATCGAAGAAGCGAAGCCGCAAATCTTCCTTGCTGACATGGGCCAGCAGGGCGCGGACCAGAAGGTCGTCATCCGGCCGGATGGGCCGGACAAATATTCGCCAACCCTCGCCGAGAACAAGATGCCGCTGCCATCGCGGGTCGGCCGATCGATCAACTGGCATCATGACACCGGGGCTGGAATCCAGGGCTCGAATTCAAGGCTGTATCCGACCCGTCGCCGCGCCCGATCAGATGTAGCCGCGCGAGGAGAACATCCGCGGGCGGGATCAATTCGTTCTCAATAATTTCTCGTCTTCCTGCGAGTTCAGATACATTCCCGACATCGGTTCAACCCAGCAAAGATGGTCGTGAACCTTCGTGACCCCCGAAACATTCTCCGCCGCGACGACGGCGGCCTGCCGGGATTGCTCGTTGGTGATCACGCCGCGGAGATGCACGACGCCGTTGAGCACGATGACGCCGAGCCCGAACGGCGCCCAGTCGGCTTTCTCGATCGCGGTGATAATTCGGTTGCGGATATGATCGTCGTCGGCCGTGGGATCCGGGATAGCGCGGGTCAATCCCGCGACGGCCTGCAGCAGATTGGTGCGAGTCACGATTCCGACCAGTCTGTCGCCGCGCATCACCGGTAGGCGCTTGATATTGTTGCGCTCCATAAGCCCCACAATGTCTTCGAGGGTGGCGTCCTCCGTGACGGTGCAGGGATCGAGCGTCATGATTTCGCCGACGCGGCGGCCCCGCTCGCGAACGAAGTCGGAGGCCGTCCGGCCGGGACCTGTCAGGAATTTCAGCCACCGGCCGCGCTTGCGCTGGGTTCCGATCTCGGCACGGCGAATGAAGTCGCCTTGCGAGACGATGCCAACCAGCTTTCCGGTCTCGTCAATCACCGGAAGGCCGCTGATGTGCTTGTCCAGCATTGCATTGGCAGCATCGGCGATCGGCGCTTCAGCAGCGATGGTGATGACCTGTCGTGTCATGATTTGATGTGCGCGCATTTGACGATCTCCTGATCGGAATCTGGATGCTGCAAGGCGCGCTGTCAGCAGAGGCAAAGCGATTTGCTCAGGAGGTCAATCCGGGAGCCGCCAATAAGGTCCGTGGCGCTTGAGAGCCGACGGCACTCATTGTGAGCAATATTGCTCACTTTCCGCGTAGTGCAGCCGCGGTAGCCGAGGGAACTTTTGCTAAGTCGGGCTGTTGACATATATCGCCGCGCCGTTCCTCAGCTTTTACCGGTGACTGAGAGTGTTGTGCTCCCGCCTGATCCAGGGACCACACATTGTGACTATCGCGCCGCGCCATCCGCCATCATCGTTCAATCCCAAGACCTTTCTGGGCCAATCTGGTCCTGGAAAAGTGATCGGGAGATACAAGAAGAACGACAGGATCTTCGCGCAGGGCAACATGGCCGAGAGCGTCTTTTACATTCAAAAGGGCAAGGTCAAGGTCACCGTACTATCTGATCATGGCAAGGAGGCCATCGTCGGGATTCTGGCTCAAGGCCAGTTCTTCGGCGAAGGGTGTCTCAACGGGGCAAAGCTGCGTATCTCATCGACGCATGCGATGGAAGAATGCCTTCTCACATCGATCACCAAAGCTGTCATGGTTGCGACGCTTGGCGCGGAGCCGCAGTTTTCCGCGTTGTTTTTGACACACCTTCTGGCCCGCAATAGCCGAATTGAAGACGATTTGATCGATCAGCTTTTCAACTCAAGCGAACGCCGGCTTGCTCGTCTTCTCCTGCTGCTTGCGGATTTCGGCAAGGAAGGCGGCGGACAACCTGTCCCGGTCATTCTCAGCCAGGAAACACTCGCGGAGATGATCGGCACGACGCGCTCTCGCGTGAGCTTCTTCATGAACAAATTTCGTAAAAGGGGCTTTATCAAATACAACGGGAAAATAGAGGTTCACCGTTCGCTGCTGGACGCCGTGTTGCGTGACAAACCCCAGATCAGGGAAGACGATTAAGCACGAAACCCCGGCACAAAAGCGGCCGGTAATAATTGCTTTAATGTGGTCAATATTGACCGATAAATCCGAAATTCGGAATGGCAGAATGGGCCGGTCACCGATTCCACGGATTGAGAGCACGATGCAGGTGCCGTCATGCCGTCTGTTGATCGTCTGCCCAGACAGGACGCGCTTTACAGAGTCGAAGACCTTGTCGAGCTTAGGCGCCACGTCCTGCGCTATGCCCGGTCAGTCCCGCCGGGCGGCGAACGGAATCGACATCGACAGGTAGCCCTGTCGCTTGCCAGGCTTTTCAAGAACAGAAGCTGGCTTGCCGCTCACACGTCGGATGGTTGATGCCGGAACGAATGTCGGCCGCGCGGCCACGCCGGTATCCCGGTCCGTTTCATTCCGGAACCAATCCTGTTTCGCCTTATTGGCTCATATGGTGCGCATCGGCAGCAGGAAGTGGACAACGGCTCAAATCGAGCAACTGACGCGCCTGCTCGATGCAGGCATTTCGGCCCCGCGCGCCGCGATCGCCATGAAACGCTCGATAACCGTCGTTCGAGCCATGGCGCGAAATCTCGGCAAAACGTTTTCCGATCATAACCGTGCGGTGATCTCCGGCCAACCGATGCGAGGCAATCTGATGCATAAGTTTTTCTTCGACATGAAAGACGGCGTCCCGCTCCGGGATCAGGTCGGAATTGAGTTCAAGACAAATGCCGAAGCCATTGGGCATTGCAAAGAGCTTGCACAGCACTTTCGTGACGAAAGCCTGCGCGACGATCAGGATCTGGAAATATCCGTAGTGAATGCGTCAGGACGCGAAATACACCGCGAGTTCGTTCATCGCGAGTCCTGATCGGATACCGGCTCTGGCCCACGCCATCACCATCAACCCTGCCGCGCCGTCACCTCATGAAGCAACGACCCAGCACGGGGGTAGCGCGCCGGGGCCGTGAATGGGAATGCCACAGGGCGGCCCGCGGCTTCGGTCCCCAGCCGATCATATCTCGCTGAGGAGGTTGTGGTCATTTTGACCACTCCCCTGACTTTTCCAACGATCCGCGAGCGGTCCTGTTAGAGGAGTTCGTGGGCTGACTGACAATCTCCCCTGTCAAACAGAACAACGCCGATGTGAGCTACATTGCTCACTCTGTGCTTTGTCATCGGTGGTAACCTTGCTGTCCGGCTCATCGATGATCCGGCTGCCGCCAAGCGTGTTCGGCCGAACTTCCGCACCCCATTCGCCAATGCAAATCTCGAGCGATCCGGCGCGCCGGCGTCGTCTTGGCCATGATTTGCGTGTCGCCACCGCGACGGTCTCTTTGAAATGACAGGATTTCAACATGCACCGATGGGGTCCACGTCTCGATTGGGAGCATTTGCAAAACTGGGTACCCGGAGCTCTCGGAGCCTTCGCGGCCATTTTGCTGGTGGTTGTCGCCGCGAATTTTCGGACGCAAACCGATTCAAAACCGGCTGAGGTGGCGCAATCCGAGGCGGTGGCGACCAAGGGACAAACAGACGCTCCCTCTCGAGCGGCGCCGCCTCAACCGTCGCCGGTTGCGGGTACGGTAGCGAAAGCCCAGACCCCCGCGTCACCGACTTCTCCTGTGCCGGCAGCGAAGGCGGGCGACGTTCCCGCGCCGGTACACGACCACGCAATGGTGAAAGCCGAGGCTGTCGCAGCGCCAGCTCCAAGTCCGGCGAAGCCGGATGGCGAACCACGAAAGGCCGTTGTCGATCCTACAAGCCTGCAAGGCGACGCTGTCGCCGGCCGACAGGTTTTCAAGAAATGTCAGGCGTGTCATTCCCTCGAGCCGGGCAAAACCATTCTGGGCCCGAGCCTCGCCGGCATCGTCGGCCGCAAGTCGGGCGCCGATGCGAATTTCACTTATTCGCCGGCAATGAAACAGGCGGCCTTGACCTGGGATGGAGCCACACTCGACGCTTATCTGATGGATCCCCAGAAGATCGTGTCGGGCAATCGAATGCCGTTTCCAGGTCTCAAGACCGATCACGACCGCAAAGACGTCATCGCGTTCTTAGCGGCTCCCGCTTCGCCTGCCGTGGCTGCCACTGCGAAATCCGATGCGACGTCCGCTGCCCCGGCAGCCGCGCCTAAATCAGGCAGCAATGCCGCCTATCTCACGGATGCGAAATACACATTGCGCACCGGAATCGCCGAAGGAAAAATGGTTTTTCTGGGCGTTGGCGGTTCGATCGACGGCAAGGCGAACCCGGTTCTGACCGCAGCCGAAGGACAAATCGTGGAACTCACATTGATCAATGGAGAGGGCACCGAACATGACATCGTGTTTCCTGATCAAAACGCGAAGTCGCCGCGGGTGAATGGCAAGGGCGCCAGCACGACCATCGTGTTTCGCGCGACGAAATCCGGAGACTTCCTCTATTTCTGCAGCGTGCCCGGCCACCAATTGGCGGGCATGCAGGGCCAGTTTCTGGTGACGCCGATACTTGCACCGCAAACGCTGGTCGAAGCCGACATCTCGCGCGAGCCGACCGATCTTCCTCCGCCGATCGGCAAGCGCGATCCACAAACCGTCAGGCTCGATCTATTCACCGTTGAACAGGAAGGCCGGCTCGCGGAAGCCACAACATTCGGCTACTGGACGTTCAATGGCAAAGTGCCCGGACCATTCGTCCGCGTCCGCGTCGGCGACACTGTAGACGTTCATCTCAGGAATTCCGCCGACAGCAACATGATCCACTCCGTAGATTTTCATGCGGCAACGGGCCCCGGCGGAGGTGCCGCGGCATTGCAAGTCGATCCGGGTGGCGAAAAGTCGATGACGTTCAAGGCGCTCATTCCCGGCCTTTACGTCTACCACTGCGCGACGCCGATGGTCGCCGAACACATTGCCAACGGCATGTATGGGATGATTCTGGTCGAGCCTGAAGCGGGTCTCCCGCCCGTCGACCATGAATTTTACGTCATGCAAGGCGAAATTTATACGGAAGCCGCTTTCGGCCAGCATGGCAGCCAGGAGTTCAGCGTCGAAAAGCTGTTGAACGAGCGCCCGGAGTATTTCGTATTCAACGGCTCGGTCGGCGCGATTTCGAAACTGCATCCGCTGCACGCCAAGGTCGGCGAAACCGTGAGGCTTTTCTTCGGCGTGGGCGGTCCCAATTTCACGTCGTCTTTCCACGTCATCGGAGAAATCTTCGACAAGGTTTACAATCTGGGCGGCCTGACAAACCCGCCGCTCGAAGGCATTCAGACCGTCACGGTGGCGCCGGGCGGCGCCGTCATCACCGAGTTCAAGCTTCACGTGCCGGGGAACTACACGATCGTGGATCACGCGCTGGCCCGTATGGAAAGAGGGCTTGCCGGCCTCCTGATCGTCGAGGGTGCTCCCAACTCGGATATCTACAACGGAACCGTGATGCCCGGCATGGGGCATTGATGTGCGCCCGGGGCGCGTGCGCAACGCGATGCCGCCAATAAGGTCCGGTCGTTTCCCCTGACAGACCAGCGCCCGATGTGAGCAATATTGCTCACTCCCTAATCCGGCATTGGTGTTAGCGTCATCATCGGTCGGCTGCGTAGATGACGTCCGCGGCCAAAGCATGCGCGATCTGTGAGCCTCGATGAATCGTCCAGCAGGAGATCAACCCGGTGACGATTCGTTTTCAATTGGCGTTGCTGTCCACGGTCTTGCTTGCCGGAAATGAGCATGCGCAATCGGCTGAAACCGCGCCTGACACCATGGCCGCCCGCGTGCTGGCCTGCGCTTCCTGCCACGGCGACAAGGGTCAGGGGACCAACGACGATTATTTTCCGAGGCTTGCGGGCAAGCCGGCCGGCTACCTCTACAATCAGCTGATCGCGTTCCGCGACGGACGGCGCAAATATCCGCCGATGAACTACCTGCTGGAATTCCTCCCCAATCCGTATCTCAAGGCGATGGCGGACTATTTCGCATCCGAGCAGCCGCCGTTTCCACCGCCCGCAACGCCGACGGTAAGCGCCGCGATGCTGGCGCGCGGAGAATCGCTGGCGACCCGGGGCGACCTCGCCCACGAAATTCCCGCTTGCGCGAATTGCCACGGGCCATCCTTCACCGGCATGGAGCCGGCGATCCCCGGATTGCTCGGTCTTCGAACCAACTACATCGGCGCCCAGCTCGGCGCATGGCGCTATGGCACGCGCTCCGCGGCCGCTCCCGATTGCATGCAGATCGTTGCCGGACATTTGACCGAGGACGACGTCAAGGCGCTGGCGGCATGGCTTTCGTCGCGCCCGATGCCTCCTAATCCCGCGCCAGTGCCTCGCGGATCCCTGCCCATGCCGCTGGCATGCGGCAGCGAACCGAACTGAGGGGCAAGCCATGTTCCGCCCACATTTCATGAAGA
>Ga0193726_1002480_pt1 | contig 12486 bp, 7 predicted proteins | sample H2c1metaG_FD_144928 | JGI IMG/M metagenome (GOLD analysis project Ga0193726, IMG submission 144928) | Soil microbial communities from a riparian zone of the East river system, Colorado, United States - H2c1 | ecosystem: Environmental > Terrestrial > Soil > Riparian zone | place: USA: East River... | reverse complement strand
CGCCACCGTGGAATCCGCCGCCACCGTGGAATCCGCCGCCACCGTGGAATGCGCCGCCACCATGGAACCCGCGGCCATTGAATCCGCCACGCCCGACGCCGCCGCGAAACCCGAATCCGGGCCGCCCGTAAAAGCCGCGGCCATTGAATCCCCGGCCATAAAATCCCCGCCCATAAAATCCACGGCCATAGAATCCATGAAACCAGGGACCGGCGCCGATGAAGAGGCCATCGGAGAACCATTGAGGACCGTAGTAGCCATACGGCGCGCACGCATAAGGCGCGTAGTCGTAGTAGCCATACTCACACGCGGGCGGTCCCCCAACATATCCATAACCCGGTCCTACGCCGACACCAACCGCAACTTGCGCCTGGGAGTAAGCCGCGGGAATCATCAAAACACTGATTAAAGCCAGATATCGTAAATAACGCATTTTGTCTCCTCCCCAGATTCGCAATGCTCGTCACAACCGGGCCGAATCTGATTTGCTCCGGGCACCTCAGATTTGAAGCGCCTTTGCTATCAATGTAAACGCAGAGGCGGCAAAAAAGTTGCGGTTGTGAGGGCCGGGCGGGTGTCGGGCCTGCCTAGCGGATTGCCTCGGCGGACGGCGAAGCCGCCTCGGGCGGCGCCCAACCCGGGGCGAAGTCCGGAAAACATGGCAGTTCAATGCGGTTTCGAGCTGTCCGGATCGACAACCATCTGAGGGCTAAAAACGATGACCGGTGCTCAGTGAAAATCAGTCCGCCTCTGGACGAACATAGGCCCACAAGAGGTCCCGCCAGGATCGCTTCCGTCCACAGGCCCTACGATCGCGCTCAGATGAGCTGGGGTGGGCCTTGGGCTTGTGGTGCAAAACAGCCGGGCTACCACCGCCGACCATCCGCAATCGCTTCACCAGGATCGAATCATGAGCGGCACCGCTTCCCGCCTCACCTGCGTTTCAGGCAGCATCCTTCTTCAAAGGCTCCGCCTTCAAAGGTTCCGCGTCTTGGATCCGTCTCAGAATCAGTTTCTTCTGGGGTGTAGCCAAACGCTCGGCGAGACGATGCAACAACCCTCTTACTCCGCCAGCCGGAGGCGATTGTGTTGCGCCGGCAAGCATGGCGCGAAGGTGCTCAAGTTCATCTTCGATCCCGGGGGCGAAGCTCTTTTTCGTCATCATCATTATTATTAGATGCAGGAGTTACCGGATGCGGACGAGGGTAGGGCGGTCTCGGCAAGACCGCATCTGAGGCGCCAGACATGCATCGCTTGGTCCGCTGTCTTGTTCGTCTGCAAGGAGTTGCGCGTTTTCCCGGGGAGTACTCGGCAACATCCCGGGCCCCTGGGATTTCGGTCGGTAGAGACAGGCGTCGGCGATTCAAGTCCCCGGGATATTGAATCCGGTGGGGAGCCAATGCGGCCGACCGGTTGGAGACGGTGAGATGTTCCGGGGTCTGCTCCTGATCGTGCGGCGCAGGTTCTTGAGTGCCGAACACACGGCGCCGGCTCGAATGGCCGCCCCGCGGGGTTGATTGGCGGAGAACGGTCGCGATTTCCGCGTCCCGCGACGGCAGCAAACACACGGGGCGCGAGAGAGATCACGAAGCCGATCGGCCGGGGAGGCGGAGTTCGATGTTCCCGGGATTGTGGCACGCCATCGAGACCGCATCAGACGAAGGCCGGACAATGCGAGCCGGGTGTAGTCGTTGTCACGAAGCTCTTCTTGCGTGCCAGGCCAGCAGCAGAGCCGAACCGATCACCATGAGGCCGATGCACAGTCCGATCCATATGCCCAATGCGCCCCATCCGCGGCGGAAACACAGGAAATAACCCAAAGGGAGTCCGATGAGCCAATAAGCCACGAAATTGGCCAGCATGGCTGTGATGGTGTCGCCCGCGCCCCGCAAGGCTCCTGTGGTTACCGCTTGCAAGCCATCGAAAAGCTGAAACGCCGCAGCCACCAGCAAAAGCGTGGCACCCACCCGAATCACCGCAGGATCGGGCGAGAACAGACGAGCGATCGATCTTGAGCGCGACACGAACAATAAGCCGGAGCATGTCATGAATCCGGCGCCCAGAAAGATTGCTGACCATCCTGCCCGCTGCGCTCCGGCGGGATCGCGCTTTCCCAATTGTTGCCCCACGCGGACTGCCGCCGCAGAACTGATTCCCAACGGGACCATGAACGCGAGTGCCGCGCAGTTCAGGGCAATTTCATGACCGGCCAGAGAAACCGGGCCCAGTTTGGCGCACAACGCGGTGGCGACAGCAAAAGCCCCGATTTCAAGCAGGATTTGCGCAGCCGCCGGCAGTCCCAGTCTTAGCAGCGCCGCCATCCTGCCAACGTCGACCTGCATTTTCCAATTTGGCAGCGAGCGTTTCGCTTCCACCCAAAGAAGCGTCGCCCCCAGGAACGCTGCCATGTAAACGCGGGCCCAGCAGGTGGCCCAGCCTGAACCGGGAACGCCCATGGCGCGGAATCCCAAGTGCCCGTAGATCAGTACCCAATCTCCCAGCAGGTTCACCAGATTTGCGGAGACCAGGGCGAACATGATTGGATTCGCGACATTCACCGCCTGCAGGTACCGCCGCAGGGCAAAGTACGCAAGCAGGGGCAGAGTGCCCCAATTGAGGGCCCACAGGTAGGACCGCATTGGCGCCAACAGTTCTGCGCTGATTCCGAAGCGCTGCATGAGCACGGGCCAGAATGAAATCAAAAGCATGAGGACAGGCGTGAGCACGAAGGCAAGCAACACTCCGTTTACCAACGAATGCCTGGCGTCGTTCAGGTCCTCCCGTCCGTGCGCTTGCGCGACGAAGGTGTCCATTCCGAGAAGTAGTCCGCTGCCAAAAATTGCGATGCTGTTGTATAAGGTCTGGCCCAGGCCGGTGGCTCCAATGGCCACGGCACTGTTGGGCAGGCGACCGACCATGAGGGTGTCCACGATCCCCATGCTCATCCAACCAACTTCGGCGAGAATAAGCGGCAGGGCGAGGCGCAGGGTGAGGCGAAAGTCCTCGTGCCACCGGGCGTAGAGAGTCGGGCGGTATGCTGGAGAGATCACGAAAGACATCACTGTTTTGTTGTCATTCTAACAATCAAATTTGCGGGATGATCGTTGCTGTCCGCGGTTTCGATCGGCAAGCCGACGGGGCAGGGAATCGCGGGCAGGAAAACTTAAGGACTCTGCTTCCGCCGGCCCCGGCTGCTGCAGCTCAGATTTAGCCGTTTGCCTTGGCGACCAGCAGGATGGCAAAACAGTAGAACACGAACATGCCGGCGAGATACAGCTTGGCGCGGTTGCCTGCTCCGGCAAATTCCTTCCATGCAAACACTCCCCACAAAGCCGCCACCATGGGAGCGGATTGGCCGATCGCGTAAGAGATTGCGACGCCCGTGAAGCTGGCAGCCACCAGATTAAAGACCATGCCCGTGCCCCAGATTGCGCCGCCCAGCAATCCAAGAACGTGGCCGGAAGCGGGACCTTTGAAATATCCGCTGAAGTCGACCGGTTCGCCGACCAGCGGCTTCTTCATGAAATACACGTTCCAGATGGAGCAGGAGAGCAGTGCGCCCAAAGTGAGAAATACGGCGATGCTGTAAGGACCCAAAGGATTGCCGTGGGTCATGCCGCGCGCCACGAATGGCGCCCAGAGGCCCATGAGCACTCCGGAGACGATGCAGGTCACGATGCTCTTTTTCGAGACCGCACCCCCGGCAATGGGGAGGCTGCCGTAGGCTTTGCCGTCCATAATGACGGCGATCACGGCGCAAACCACGCCGATTGCCAGCAGCACGAGATTGCCTTTGGGCTGCAGAATGTAGCTCGATACCACGCCGACCACCAGAGCGATGCCGATCGAAACCGGGAAGGCGATGGCGAGTCCGGCCATGTCGATTGCAGCCACCAGCAACAGGTTCGCAAGATTGAAGATCGCGCCCCCGACCATGGTAGAAATAATATTTGCGTTGTCAGCGGAGTGAACGTTATTGAGAAAGCTGTTGGCGTCGTTACCCGTGCTTCCCATGGTCAGAGCTAAAACCAGAGAAATCAGGAAGATTCCCACCGCATAGTCCCAATAGAAAAGCTCGAAGCGATAATTCTTCACGCCCTTGAACGTGTTGGCCCAGGAACCCCAGCAGACGGCGCTGGTGATCATCATCATGAGTGCGATCGCCAAAGTATGCGGTGTGTACATGAATTCTCCTACTTGCCCTGAATTCTCGAAATGAAGAGTTGTAAGAATCGCTCGGCGTCAACGTCCACGCAGACTTTTGTATTGGGCGTGACCTTGTCTACTCCTTCGATCTCATAATGGTCACCGTGAAGGGTGTTGTGTTCGTTGTAACCCTGACGATTTCCCACGGTCTCGCCGCGAGTAAACTCTCCGCGGGTCTCGACGTCGATGTGCATCGGTTGGACCTTGACCAGGGTTGCGTCAATGGCGATGGCGACAGCGGAGGGATCGTACATCTGCACTCCGGTACCGCCAAATTGTTGGGTAAGCGTCTGTAAATACTTCAGGACGGAATAAATAAAGTCATTGACGGGCCCGTGGGTCTTGGCCAGCTGATCAAGATGTTTGGGAGTGAAAACTGCTTTGTTGCCAACCTCCAGGCCAGACATCACCAGAGAATTCCATCCCGCCTGAAAGACAACCTGCGCCGCCTCGGGATCGTTGAAAATGTTAGCTTCGGCCGAGGCGTTCACGTTGCCGCCATTGATCGAACCTCCCATGATCACGACTTCCTTGACCAGGGCAACAATCGAGGGATCTTTTTCGACAGCCAGGGCAATGTTGGTCAGCGGTCCGACTGGTACCAGAGTGATCTCGTGCGGCGAGGCATGAATCAGTCGAATGATCAAATCAGGGCCGAAAGTCGGATCGACCTTACATTTGCTGGAGGGTAATTGAACATTGCCCAATCCGTTGCTGCCGTGCCAGAACCCGGCGGTGATCAGTTTCTGAAAGAGCGGGTGCTGTGCACCAGGGGCGACGGGAATGTCGCAGCGGCCGGCCAGCGACACCAAACGGAGCGCATTGTCCAGCCCCGTTTCCGCGTTGACGTTGCCGGGAACGACCGTAATGGCCCGGACGTCGAGTTCCGGAGAATTCAGCGCCAGCATGATGGCCAGCGCGTCGTCGGTTCCAGGATCCGTGTCAATGATGATTTTCTTGGCAGCGGAGGCGGGCAGCGAAAGCGCTGCGATCAGGAAAGCGACGAGCGGGAAGGAGTGCAAAAAACGAGTAGGCTCAAGGCCCCGGGTTACAGCCAATGGATTTCTCATTTCTTCGCGGAAAGTTTCGGCGATGTAGCCTAGCGTCGGCAGTGTTGAGTGTCAAGTTGAAACTACGCCGTTGAACTATGCTGGAGCAGGGGCTTCGCGGTAGCGGAGGACGGGTCCGCCGGGCGTTGCCGAGGGAGGACTTTTTGCTGGTCGCACGCCAGCAAATCAGCGAATCAGAACCTGACTTGGGCACATCCAATCGGCGTGGGATAATACGCTGCAAGCAGGGTGCAGCCAGGATATGTCAGATCGCGCCAATGTCAGACCACGCCATGGATAAATCAATCGAGTTGCTGACGCCCCAGTCGACGGGACCATTCGCGACACTGGATGGACATCCGTTGCTGTCCAACCAGGGCGTGCCGCTGAACCTGGAGTGGATTCGGCAGGTTCGGGTCAATACAACCGCCGTTGAACGGCGCGCCCAGACGCATGTTGCGCGCCGGACCGTAAAAAAAGACTGGCAGGCGGCATGGATGCTGCGGGCCATCACCTGCATGGATCTGACCACGCTCTCTGGAGACGACACCGACGAGCGGGTGCGGCGATTGTGTGCCAAGGCTCGCCAGCCATTACAGCCCGAGCTCGTAAAGCAACTGGGGATTGAAGCCCTGAACATTCAAGTGGCAGCGGTTTGCGTTTATCATCGCTTTGTCGAAACGGCCTGCAGAGCGCTCAAAGGCACCAAGGTGCGGGTGGCCGCCGTCTCCACCGGATTTCCTGCCGGACTCTCCCCCCTGCCAGATCGGATCGCCGAAATCCGCCGCTCCGTCGAGGCCGGCGCCGGCGACATCGATGTTGTCATCACCCGTGCCCACGTCTTTGGCGGCCGATGGCAGGAACTCTACGATGAGATTGCGGCTTTTAAGCTGGCCTGTGGCTCCGCGCACATGAAAGTAATCCTGGGGACGGGCGACTTATTGACGTTGCGCAATGTGGCCCGGGCCAGCTTCGTCGCCATGATGGCCGGAGCAGACTTCATTAAGACTTCGACCGGCAAGGAACCCACCAATGCGACTTTGCCGGTCGGCTTCGTCATGACCCGCGCGATTCGCGAATACGCCCAGGAAACCGGCATGGCTGTCGGATTCAAACCCGCCGGCGGTATTCGCACCGCGAAACAGTCCACCGAATGGCTGGGATTGATGAAAGAGGAGCTGGGGTTGGATTGGATGAAGCCGGACCTGTTTCGTTTCGGAGCCAGCGGTCTGCTCAATGACATTGAGCGCCAGTTGGAGCATCACGCGACCGGACGTTATTCGGCAGATTACCGGCATCCCATGGCATGAGTTCGAGACCGAAAGAGTGGCTACACTGAGTTGAAGGGTTCTGACCAGCTGGGCACGGTTCCAACATGAGCATCGCAGAAAAATTCGCCGTCATGGAGTACGGGCCAGCGCTCGAAGACTCAAAAGAGGCGCTCGCTTGGCTTGATCATCACCAGGGCCGGTTCGGCCACTTTATCAACGATGCCTGGGCCGCGCCTTCCGGCGGGGAGAATTTCGACACCACCGATCCCTCCACCGGCGAGAAGCTTGCCAGCATAGCGCAGGGCAGCGCCCTGGATGTCGACGCGGCAGTGCAAGCTGCGCGCGCCGCATTTCCGAAGTGGCAGGCACTTACTCCGCACGTTCGCGCGCGTTATCTCTATGCTCTGGCCAGGCAGATCCAAAAGCATGCTCGCCGCCTGGCGGTGCTCGAAACCATGGATAACGGCAAGCCAATACGGGAGAGCCGCGATCTCGATATTCCCCTGGTGGCGAGACATTTCTACTACCACGCCGGGTGGGCGCAACTTTTGCAGCAGGAGTTTTCTGATTATTCCGCGTGCGGGGTGGTGGGACAGATTATTCCTTGGAATTTTCCGCTGCTGATGCTGGCATGGAAGATTGCGCCAGCGCTGGCAACGGGAAACACGGTGGTGCTGAAGCCGGCGGAGTTCACGCCGCTCACCGCGCTGGCGTTTGCGGAGATTTGTCACGACATCAAGCTCCCCGCAGGAGTGGTGAACATCGTGACCGGCGACGGTTCTACCGGCGAGGCGCTGGTGAAGCATCCCGATGTGGACAAGATTGCTTTTACCGGATCGACCGAAGTGGGCCGCGCGATCCGGGCCGCGACGGCCAAGACGCACAAAAAGCTTTCGCTCGAGCTGGGCGGCAAATCACCCTTTATTGTTTTTGAGGATGCGGACCTGGACAGCGCCGTCGAGGGATTGGTGGATGGAATCTGGCTCAATCAAGGACAGGTTTGCTGCGCCGGATCGCGCCTGTTGATGCAAGAGAGCATCGCTGAACCCCTGCTGGCAAAAATCAGGGCGCGGATGTCCACATTGCGTTCGGGCCCGCCGCTCGACAAGGCCATCGACATGGGAGCGATCGTCGCGCGAGTGCAACTGGATCGCATCCAGCGGCTGGTGGATCAGGGCGTGGCCGAAGGCGCGACCTGCTGGCAGCCGCCGTTTGAAATGCCGGCGCGCGGGCTCTATTTCCCGCCGACTTTGCTCAGCGATGTGCATCCCACCTCGATCGTCGCGCAACAGGAGATTTTTGGGCCGGTACTCGCCGCCATGACTTTTCGCACACCGAGCGAAGCCGTGGAGTTGGCCAACAACACCTCCTACGGACTGGCTGCTTGCGTCTGGAGCGAGAGCATCAATGTGGCTCTGCACGTGGCGGCGCAGATCAAAGCCGGTGTGGTGTGGGTAAATTCAACCAACATGTTTGACGCGGCCTGCGGTTTCGGCGGCTACCGCGAGAGTGGATACGGACGCGAGGGCGGCAAAGAGGGCTTACTGGAATACCTGGAACCAACGTGGTTCAAGAACGCGCCGGCTTTGCCCACCGCGAAACCGGGGGCCGTCGAACCATCGGGCGGCGAGCGCGATTCCTCTGCTTCCGGCCCGGACATCGACCGTACTGTCAAGCTCTACATCGGGGGGAAGCAGGCCCGGCCCGACTCCGGGTACAGCATGGAAGTTCGCGGCCAGCGCGGCGAACTTCTTGGGGAAGCCTCGCTCGGCAATCGAAAAGATATTCGCAACGCCGTAGAAGCCGCGCGCAAGGCTGCGGGCTGGCCCAAGAGCACGGCCCACAATCGCGCTCAGGTTCTCTACTACATGGCGGAGAATCTGTCCCAGCGCCGCCATGAGGTGGTGAACCGGCTGGCTACCGTGGCGGGAGAAAAGCAAGCGGCGGCGGAATTGAATGCTTCGATTGAACGCATTTTTTCTTATGCTGCGTGGGCGGACAAATTCGACGGCGCCGTGCACAGCCCCCCCGTCCGCAATATTGCCATGGCCATGCACGAGCCATTGGGAACCGTTGGCATCATCTGTCCGAATGAAGCTCCGCTGCTTGGTTTTGTTTCCCTGGTGATGCCGGTCATTGCAGCAGGCAACACCGCGATCGTGGTCCCTTCCGAGACCTATCCGCTGATTGCCGGAGATCTGTATCAACTCTTTGATAGCAGTGATTTACCGGGTGGAGCGGTAAACATCGTGACCGGCGATCATTCGCAATTGCTCAAGACTCTCGCCGAGCACGACGATGTCGATGCGATATGGTGCTTTGCGGATGCAGCGAGTGCGTCGGCCGCGAAATCGTTCTCCACCGGGAACCTGAAGCAAGTGTTTACTAACGAAGGCCGCATCATCGATTGGTACGATCTTAAACAAGGCGAAGGGCGATGGTTTCTGCGCCACGCGACCCAGGTGAAGAATGTATGGGTACCCTACGGGGAGTGAGTAAAGAGGGTTTGGGATTCCTTCGGTAAAGCCTAACTTGGGACGCATTGGTCGATTTCCGGGGACGAGCCCGGCAGCGGCGAGTGCTGGTATGTCGGCTGCTCCGGGCCGGCGGTGGCGCAGCGCAGGCAGCACCACCAACTGATTTCCTCGTGCCCTATACTCTCGATCGGCGCAGGAATGCACCTGCTTCTATGTCCAATTCCAAGGTCCCTCGTTCTAATCTCAGGTTGCGTGTAGTGTTTGGAATCGGTGCCGTGGTGGCGTTGGCCTGCCATGCGATGGCCGCGCAGGCCGAAATATCCGCTCAGGACATTCTGCGGCACTTCTATCGAGCCACGGGCGGAAGTGCATGGCAGCACTTTGAGGAGTGCGACTCGGCGGGCACAGTTGCCTTCTCACAAAAGACCGGAACCATTCGCTACCTCGAGAACCTGCATAGCGGCGGCAACCGGGCTGATATCGAAATCTCGGCGCTGGATATCAAAGAGGCAAACAGCACCGATCCGTTACAGAACTGGCGTCGGGACGCAGCCGGAGACATCCAGCTCTCCCCGGCGGACGATCCCGTTAGCATCGATGACCGATACCTGACCAGCCGTGCATATTGGCGGCCACACTTCGGCGGCGCAACTGTGACGGTTCTTGCCCCGCAAACGCAAAGCTTGATCACATGGGACCTCCTGCAGTTCAAGGTTGCCCATGGAAAGGGTTTTACTCTTTGGATCAATCGCAAAACCGGCCTGCTCGAACGTGTGGAAGGCAGCACGACCAAGCAACTCCGCGATTACCGCTCTGTCAATGGAGTGCTGCTGCCATTTGTGGAGATTAAAACCGCCGATGGTCGGGAGTTCACCGTCACCTATACCACCCGTACTTTGCGCCGGCGTCTGGACAGCGCTGCATTCGCCATCCCGTTTCGTAAGGACTACGAAATGCCGCCTTCGGGCGAAGTGACCATATCTGCCGAGGGCGGACTAACCTTTCAAACAACGATCAACGGCAAAGGGCCATTCAAGACGCTGTTCGATACCGGAGCGGTGAACTTCATGTCCGAGGGCTTCGCTCATCGGCTCGGGCTCAAGATGGATACACAAGGGATTGAATTCGGCACATCCAGTCCCGCAAACATCCACGGACATAAGGTTCGCATAGATACCTTGAAGATCGGGGATCTTGCGATTCACGATCAGACCTTTTATACGGCCGCTCTGCCCGAGGACGGTGGCACCCCTGTTCTCATTGTCGGATACCAGTTGCTGCGTCGCTTCGCTATCCGGGTTGACTACGAGCACCAAAGCCTCACCTTCTACGATGGTCCACACTTTCACTACTCCGGCCCCGGTACCGCGGTACCGCTCGAGATTCAAAAGAACGGCAACGGTCTGTTTGTCGAGGCTTCGATCGGCAAAGCTAGCGGACGTTTTATTCTCGATACCGGCAACGAGTTTGGCTTTTCACTGACCACGGCTTTTACCGAAAACAATGACCTTGTCCACGCACTCGGTGCCCATCTTCTTGGCTATAACGGTCGGGGCTTTGCTGGCCCTTCCCCCGAAGCGTATCTGGTCCGCGTAAAAACATTGCGCATCGGCAATGTGTCCGCTCCGAGTGTTATCGCGCACCTCACAACAGACCCTGCCGACACATCCGAACTGGCGGGGAACATTGGGCAGAGCATTCTCGGAAAGTTCACCGAGGTCTTCGACTGCATGCGCGGCAAGCTCTATTTCGAAAAAACGAAAGACTCTGATCATCCCGAGGTCTTCAACGGTGCAGGTCTCATCTTCGATTCCTTTGGGCATGGATTGCAAGTGATGACTGTGCTGCCTGGAGGTCCTGGAGCCGAGGCTGGCCTGCAAACCGGCGACGTGATCACCGCCATCAACGGCAAGGCGCCGGACGACGACGTAAATTCACCCCAGTTTCTCCAGCCGCCCGGCACTGAGCTCCACCTTGAAATTCAGCACGGAAGCGAGACCCGCAGAGTGAGCCTGACATTGAAAGAATTCCTCTGAAGAGGCTGCCCACAGTGGTTTTGAAGGGCCTTTCAATCTTTTAGCGTGATCTCGCCTTTCTCGGGCAGGTTGCGGCCTTCAGCTCAACTACGGACCCTACTTAGCCCGCAAAGCGGTTGACAATCGGAGAGAGCGCTCTCTAGACTCGTCATTCTTCTTGGTTTCGAAAATCCATTTGAGCACAGGGCCTCTGAACTTTATGGCGAAGATTCCCCGCATCGCGGTTGTCGGAAGCGCGAACATTGATTTGGTCACCTTTACTGACCGTTTTCCCAAGCCCGGAGAAACGATTTTTGGCCAAAAATTCGATCTCGGTTTCGGAGGAAAGGGCGCCAATCAGGCTACCGCGTCGAAATTGTGCGGGGCGGATGTGTTTATGGTCGCACGGGTTGGCAGCGATTTATTCGGGCCGGCCACGATCGAGAATTTCAAGAAGCTCGGTATTGACGTGGCGAACGTGAAGCAGGTGGAGGGAGCTTCGAGCGGAGTGGCGCCGATTTTCGTGGAGCCCAACGGCCAGAACCGGATTTTTGTCGTCAAAGGCGCAAACGATCTTCTACAGCCTGCTGACGTGGACGCCGCCGCCGATATGCTCAAGACCGTTGATTGCATGGTCATGCAATTCGAGATTCCGATTGCAACCGTGTATTACTGCGTGAAGTTTGCCAAGAAGCACGGCATTCGCTGCATCGTGAATCCCGCGCCCGCCGGGCCCGTTGACATGAGCCAACTGGCGGGGCTGAGTTACTTTGTTCCGAATGAGAGTGAAGCTGAGACCATCACCGGAATACCGGTGCACACCGTGGATGACGCCAAAAAGTGCGCCGCGAAATTGCTTTCGGGCGGGGTGGAGCGAGTGATTCTCACGCTCGGAGAAAAGGGTTCTCTGCTCGCCGGAACCGAGACCATGGAACACATTGCCGCCTTCAAGGTGAATAGCATCGACAGCACGGGCGCGGGGGACGCATTTATCGGCAGCTTTGCCGTGTTTCTTGGCGAGGGACTGAGCGAGCGGGAGGCGGTACGGCGCGCCAACCTCTACGCCGGGCTGTCGACCACCGGGGTCGGTACTCAGAAATCGTTCTACGACCGCAAGCGTTACGACGCAGAGTGGGCGGCCCGGGGCATGCCCTAACCGCGAACGTCGAAGATCGAACCCATGGCTAGCGGGAAGATGGTTTTTCAGGGAGGCGGCTGACTTCCGGTATGCTCACTCTGTGATGAAGAGGGTCGCGATTTCGATTGTGGTTCTGCTGCTATGCTGCGCGGCTGCCGCCCAGGCAAAAAAAATCAAGGTAATCGCCGACCAGGACAGCGCAGGTCCACAGGGCACAAATTTCCTTTCCTTGCTCATGCTGCTGCGCGCGCCGCAGATCGATTTGCTGGGAATTACCACGGTGAGCGGCGATCAGTGGATGGAACCGGCGACCATGTTTGCGCTTTGGGC
>Ga0193726_1002479_pt1 | contig 12487 bp, 11 predicted proteins | sample H2c1metaG_FD_144928 | JGI IMG/M metagenome (GOLD analysis project Ga0193726, IMG submission 144928) | Soil microbial communities from a riparian zone of the East river system, Colorado, United States - H2c1 | ecosystem: Environmental > Terrestrial > Soil > Riparian zone | place: USA: East River... | reverse complement strand
GAGAACAATCTTGGCATCCGCAAAATGGGTTGTGGCCTTGACCACCGCCTTGGCGCGCGCTTCCGGATCGCTCGACTTGAAGATGCCCGATCCTACGAACACCGCCTCCGCGCCCAGGCGCCGCACCAGCGCCGCATCGGCAGGGGTGGCAATTCCGCCAGCGGAAAAATTGGGCACTGGCAATTTGCCGGTCTGGGCAATCTGGCGAACCAGCTCGAGCGGCGCTCCCAATTCCTTTGCTTCGCGCATCAACTCATCGTCGCGCATGGTCGTGAGCTTCTTCATTTGGCCGACGATCGTCCGCATATGCCGCACCGCTTCGACCACGTTGCCCGATCCCGCTTCGCCTTTGGTACGAATCATCGCCGCGCCCTCGGCAATTCGGCGCAGAGCTTCCCCCAAATTTCGCGCCCCGCAAACAAACGGCACCTTGTAGTCGTGCTTCCAAATATGATTTTCGTCATCGGCGGGAGTCAGCACTTCGCTTTCATCGATAAAATCCACTTCGAGTGCTTGTAGCACTTCGGCTTCTGAAAAATGACCAATGCGCACCTTGGCCATCACCGGAATCGTTACTGTCGCCATAATTTCGCGAATCACTTTGATCGAAGCCATGCGGGCCACGCCACCCTCTTTACGAATATCCGAGGGCACGCGCTCGAGCGCCATTACCGCGCAAGCTCCGGCATTTTCGGCGATCTTCGCCTGCTCAGCGTTGGTGACGTCCATGATGACGCCACCTTTCAGCATTTCCGCCAAGCCAACCTTTACGCGCCAATCGCTCGCGCCGGCCGCCGCGCCTTTGCCGTTTGTTCCGTTCCCGCTGCTATTTGCTTTCTTGGAGTCCATTGACCTTCTCCTCTCGGTTCTTAGATCTTCGGCGCAACCTGGTCGCCGCGAAAATTCCTTCACGCCCGCGGCGTGATGGTTACAAATCTGCCTTTGCCGCGCGCCAGAAGTTGCCCGGCTTCGTTGCGAACTTCCCCTACGTAAAACAAATTGCGGCCCTGCTGCTCGGCTTCAAAGGCTTCGACCAGAATTTCCTTTTCGACATCGACAGGCTTTAAATATTCCACATGCAGTTCTGCGGTTACCGCCGTTACCGCGTGGAAGCGATTCAATTTCCCCATCGCTTCGTCCAGAAGCAGGGCAATCACTCCGCCGTGAGCCATCCCGCCGCTACCCTGATACCGCGGTCCTAAAACAAATCGTCCAACAATCCGGCGCCGCGCCATGTCTTGCTCAAACGCCAGCTTCATTCCTGTCTCGTTACCGCCGCCACACCCGAAACACTTGTTGGCAGGCTGGGGCTCCAAGCGCACGTTGTCAGCCATCAAACGAGCGCAACCCGGCTGCGTTCAGCCCGGCGCACGCCACGCTCCCGCTTGCGCATTTCTATCTTCAACACTTCTGCCAGCGTGGCCACGCCGCGAGCAATCTCTTTCTCATTGAGGCTGGCAAACCCCAGCCGCAAGGTATTCGGCAAAGGACTCTGCACATAGAAATACCGGCCCGGCGCAAACAACACGCCTCGCTCTTTCACATGAATCAGCAACTCGCTGGCATCAAATCCGGGGGGAAGTTCCAGCCACAAACACATTCCGCCATCCGGCAAGGTCCATTTCGTGCCGTCGGGCATATTCTTCTGCAGAGCTTCGTCGAGCGCCTGCAACCGCAGCGCATACACCTTGCGCATCTTCGCGACATGTTTTGTAAAAAGTCCGCGCCGCAGGAATTCTGCAAGGGTGGCTTGCGCGAGTTGGTCGGTGTGCAAATCGGTGGTCTGTTTCACCACGCGCAGCCGCTCAATGGCCGCTGCCGGGGCGACAATCCAGCCCACCCGCAAACCGGGGAACGCCACTTTTGCAAAGCTGTCGATATGAATGACCAGATTTGCTTTATCGAGCTGCTTGAGGGAAGGCAGCCTTTCTTCATGAGCATGCAGGCGAGCGTAAATGTGATCTTCAACGATCGGTACCTGGTAGCGCGCCGCCAGGTCCAGCACCTTGCGCCGCGAGGCCAGCGGCATCGAGGTACCGGTCGGATTGTGGAAGTCCGGCGTCAACACCACCAGCTTGACGCGGTTGGCGGCCAGCGTAGCTTCCAGAGCTTCCACATCCACGCCTAGCGTTGCTCCCGGCTCGGCGGTCGTGCGCACGGGCACGCTCAGGCAGCGGGCGCGCGCTTGATGAAAAATCGCAACGGCTCCTGGATAAGCCGGATTCTCGAGGATCACCGCGTCACCAGGACGCACAAATGCCTTGCTGATCAAATCCAGCGACTGCTGGCACCCGTCGGTGATGAGCAGGTTCTCGTCCTTGGCGCTGATGGCCTCGCGCCGCAACAGATCGAGCAAGGCTTCTTTAAGCGGGCCATACCCGTCTGAAGGCCCCAGCTTTAAAACGTCGGTAGCCTCGCGCCGCAATACTGCATTCACGCAATTCTGCAACTCGTCGATCGGAAAAAACTCTTCGGCCGGCCGCGCCATCACAAAGGACAAGGCATCTTCGGGCGCGCTCGCCGTCAAGCGCGACAAAATCTCTTCACCGCGTTCATCGGCAAAAAGCAGCTCCCAGCGGATACCGTCGCGGCCGTTCAGCACGGGCGGTGCAGGCGGAGAAATCTTCAGCCCGTTGCCATTTCCCTTGATATAGGTGCCGCGCCCCACATGGCCTTGAATCAGCCCTTCGGATTCAAGCTCGGCATAGGCATTGGCCACCGTGGTCCGGTGCACGCCCAGCATGTTGGCCAGCTCGCGGCTCGCAGGAATCCGGTCGCCGGGGCGCAGATCGCCTCCGCGAACGAGCGAGCGCAATTGATCGCGCAGTTGGATATAGAGGGGAACGTGACTTTCCGGTTGGAGATGAAGTGGCAGCATTGTCTCTCCCGATAAGCCAATCTTACACGATATTGGCCTGCCGCAAGAACCAATTTGTCTCTTTCGCAAAAAAGAGCCCGCCGCAGCTCCGGGTGCGGCGGCCGTCCCGGGCCCGGCCCGCTCGGGGCGGAAAAATCAACCGGCGGGCCGTTCGCCGCAGCCACTTCACTCAGCTAGCGGGGTTGATACCCCACATCGCCGTTGATCTCTCCGGCTTCCAGCCGCCGAATGCAAAGCTTCGTCAAATCGTTCTCATCGCACTGATAAATCTGCATCACCGGCAGATCCTTGTCCTGCACCTCATACTCCCCCGCTTCCATCGACTGCGCATCCTCCGAACTACTCGTCACAAGCGGACTTCCCCCCGCCCCTACCCGCACCCGGAACTGCCCTGAAGGCGGTTCATAGTTCTGATAGGAAAAGCACTTTCCCACGCACGCGCGATCAATCAAATGCACGATGTACGGCAATCGCGATTCCGGAGCGGCCCACACGGTGGCCATAATTCTCTGCCCATACGGCACTGCGTCCAGCAACTGGCGCGCATCGCGTTCCATCCGGCTCAACTCCCGCGTGTCCTGGTACAGGAAGGTAAACGAGCACACCGCCACAACCCAAAATCCGAGGGCCTGCCAGGCCCGCGGCCGCAGCTGCGCCAAAATGCACAATCCCCACATCGCCGAAACCGTCGTCAACCGCAACGTTACGGCCCCAATCCATGCTGAGTACATCGGCACATGCAAATCATCGGGCAACACATACGTCGCAAATACCGCCACGGCATAAATCTCAAACGGCAGCCGCAACTCGGCCCAGCTCAAGCGCTCGCGCACCCTCCGCACCGCTTCCACCCCGCAGCATAAAATCCCGAAGGCCAGCGCAACCAGCCCCAATACATGCGTCCGCGGCGTATACAAACTGATCTGATCGGCTCCGGAATAGATCTCCGACCCAAAGGAAGACAAAATATCGGAGGCGTCAAAATGCTCGAACGCGTAGATGTGCAGCCCCACAATCGCCGCCACTGCCGCCAAAGGCAACGTCAACTTCCACCATCCGCGCAAGCGTCGCCAGATGAAGATGTAACCGAGGCTGCCCACGAGCCAGGCAAATCCCTGCGGATGCGCCAGCAGTGTCAATGCTGCAAAAATCACTCCGCCCAACAACTCCCACCTACGGCCGCGCCAGAAAATCGCCGTAGCAAAAAATCCCAATCCCAGCGACAAATAGTAATTAAAAAAACCGATATTGAACGTCCATCCATACGTCAACATCGCCAGGCACGGCACGAGAAACCGCGCGCGTCCCGCGACTGCGCTCGTTAAAGCAAACGCGCCCCAGAAGAAAATCAGAACGCAAGCGCCCACCACAATCTCTTCCGCTGCCGCGAGCCCAAACCAATTCCCCAGCCGCGCCAGCGCCACGTCCACGACAACATTATTCCAGCGCGAAGCCAAATACAGCCCCGGCGCCTGGCCTTTCTCAATCAACTGCGCCAACCAGGCGTTGTAAACGTGGCTCGCTAAGTCTCCCGATACAATCCGCTCATGCCAGAAACAAGGAAGCAAAAGGACGATCGAGGTAGCCAGCACAGCCCACCAGCGGGCCCGCAGAAATCCCCAAACGGGCGCGCCCACCCCCGGGCCCAGTTTGCCGTGCCGTTCCCAGCTCACTCCATTTTCAGTAGACAATCTCTAGAGCTCCGCTCATACCAGTGGCAAATCGCAATATTCTACCCGGAAATCTCTTTCCGTTCTTACTGTTCTGCTCCGGCCATTGCCCCTTTTTGTCCCTTTCGTCCAGTAGCCCCAATCGGGGACGCGGGTTCAAACTACATCCAGTGAATTTTCGGTTGAAGGTGTGTGCGACAAACCCATGAAACTCTTTCAAACCTCTCTCCTGCTTTTGTTCGCCGCCATGTGTTCCGGCTGCGTTGGCAATGTTTCCGGCACGAAAGCTCCCGCCAACCCGCCTCCGGCGCAAAGCATCATCAAGGTTTCCGTCACTCCCGCTACTGCCAACATTCGCGCCGGCGAATCGTACCCGTTCAGCGCCATCGTCACCGGCACCGCAAACACCGCGGTAACCTGGTCGGTAGGCGGTGCAAGCGGCTCCCTTGGAACCATAAACTCCGCCGGAAAATACACCGCTCCTGCGAGCCTACCAAGCCCCAACTCGCTGACCATTCGCGCAACCAGCGCTGCGTCCTCGACGGTTTCCGGCACCAGCACCGCTACCATCTTGAACGCGACTCCCGTGCTGACCGGTATCAGCCCCGCCAGCGTTGGCACTGGCAATTTCAGCCTTACCGTCACCGGCAGCAAATTCGCGAGCGGCGCGCACGTCTCGCTCTCCGGCCTCTCCCTGGAAACAACTTACGTTTCTGCGACACAGCTCACCGCCAAAGGTAGTGCCAGTTCGGCGGGAACGTTTCCCGTCACAGTCACAAATCCTGATCCCGGCGCCAGCAGCTCTTCGAGCACCAGCCTGCAGGTGACAGGCTCGACGCAAGCGTCCGGTTGCAGCTCGATGCAGACGGGCCCCGGCGCAGCGCTCGGCGGGTTCGTGCCGTTTCCAGCCGATAGTCTGTGGAACAAAGACATCTCGGCGGCTTCGGTCGACGCCAACTCTGCGGCCATCATCAATTACATTGGGAGCACTGCCGCCATCCACGCGGACTTTGGAGCAGGCCAGTATCAGGGCTCAACCATGGGTATTCCCTATGTCGTCGTTGGCGGTTCACAAGCTCTGGCCACGGTCAACCTCACCGACTATGCCGATGAAAGCGACCCCGGCCCCATGCCTATTCCCGCTAGCGCAAACATTGAAGGCTACCCGAACCCCGGCAGCGGCGACCGTCACGTATTGGTGCTCGACAATTCCAACTGCTTCCTCTACGAACTCTACAATTCCTCGGTTTCCGGCACCACCTGGTCCGCCTCCTCGACCGCCGTCTGGGGTCTCCTTGCCAACGAGCAGCGGCCCTATGGTTGGACCAGCGCCGACGCGGCCGGCCTGCCCATTTTTCCGGGCCTCCTGCGCTACGACGAAGTAGCCGCCGGACACATTAATCACGCGATCCGTTTTACCTTGCAGCACAGCAAGGCCGCTTTCGTTCTTCCGGCCACCCATTGGGCATCGAACACCAGCAACGCGGCCGCAGCGCCTATGGGGATGCGGGTACGCCTCAAGGCCGGCTTCAATGTGTCCGGCTACTCCGCAGCCAACAAGGTCATCCTCGCCGCCATGAAAAAATACGGTATGATCATGGCAGACAATGGTTCGAACATGTATATCAGCGGCGCCCCCGACGATCGCTGGAACAATGACGACTTGCACACTCTTGGCAACCTCAAAGCCGCTGATTTCGAAGTCCTCGCCGCGCCCGCAACCTACACGGCCGCCAACGTTCCAACCGGCTCTGCGCCGCACATCGCTTCGTTCACCGCCACGGCTACCTCGGTCTCTTCTGGCACGCAGGTCACCCTTTCCTGGCAGGCCACCGGTGCGACGTATGTCATCGTTTCTCCTGGCGCAGGCGCTGTGAGGGGCACGTCTGTTGTGGTAGCGCCAACCCAAACCACCACCTACACGCTCTACGCTACAAACGCATTTGGTCGCACGAAATCCACGGTGACGGTCGCCGTGCACTGAGTTCTGCAGCTCCCAGGCAAATTGTGAGTAAACAGCGAACGGCCCCGGCAGAAAAAAACCGGGGCCGTCGGATGTTCGGGGGCTGCGCTCTGTTTTATCGCGAGGGCTGCGTCTCACCCAGCCGTTTCAAGCGATCCCGCAAGCGCCGCTGCAGAGGTGTCGGCGTATTCGGATTGAAGGCCACCAGATACCACAGCGGCTGGCTGCGGTCCCGGCTTAACCAAGTCAGCGTCGGCGCATCCGCATTTGGATGACGCGCTACGTTTTCGCGAATTGCCCCGTAAGGATGCTTGGCGAGTTTGTGCAAAGTCTTGGCATTGGCGCGCGGATGTTCGCTGATCAACCGGAGCAAATAGTAGTCTTCCTCGGGGGCCTGTTTCACCAGCTTTTCCAGCATTTCCGGTTTGGCATCGGCGCTTAAAACCAGCCCAATCTTCTCGTCCCACGCCGTATTGATCACATTCAGTTCGCGGGTCCGCGCGTGAATCAGCTCCTCGAGCATCCGCCGTTCCTGCTGCAAGCGCGCGATGGGCAGCCCCGTGCCTTCAAGCGAATCGAGAACTCGCAGCAAATGTTGCCGCTCGCCAAACACAATCTGCGAGGTGCGCGTCGAACCGCTTTTTTCCTTTTCCTTGTGTTGCACTAGATCAGAACGTCGCATCGATTGGCTGCTCCAGCCCATTCCCTTCCCAATTCACTCGGGGAACACGCTTTCTACGGCGGCACTGCAATTTCAGGCGCTGAGGCCCGACTTGCTGCGCTTCTTGTCGTCCGTGAAAATTATGTTCCTCGCGCACGATGCGGTAAAGTTTGCTGCATACAGTGTGTGCCCGATGTGCAACCGCCTGCGGCCGCCATTACAGGCAAATGAACGGTGGGAGGAAATCACGTAATGTCTGCTTTTGACGAACACCAGGACGAACTGGAACATTTTGAATTGAAGTTTGGCCGCGACCGCGGACGGCTCGCCGTCACACTCGATCTGCTGACCAATGCGCTCGTGCTCGTCGGCCAGCACGGCGTCTACTGCACCAGCCAGCGCAACCCCACCGTGCCCACAATGGACTTGCGCATTATTACGCAGGAACTGGTCCACGCCAAAGAGCTGATTCAGTCGGTTATGGAAGAAATTCGCAAATCACGCGAAGGCGGGAGAGAAACGTAACCCGTTTTCCCCTTCCTGCTGCGCTGCGGGCGTTACTTCTTAATCAGGAATGGATTCGTTTCGCGCTCCGCGCCAATCGTGGTTACTTGGCCGTGGCCAGGATGCACGATGGTGTCGTCGGGGAGTTGCATTAATTTGCTTTGCAGAGAGTTGATGATTTCTTCCAGCGAACCGCCCCACAAATCGGTTCTGCCAATGCTTCCCTGAAAAAGCGTATCTCCTGCAAAAAGCTGAGGCGCCGGCAGAATTTCCGCACCCGCGTCGCGCGGCACATACAAGCATATGCTGCCCGGCGTATGGCCCGGCGTATGAATGATTTTCGCGGCAAAATTCCCCCACATCAGGGAATCGCCTTCGCGCAGCAGATGATCCACCTCGGTCAGTGGAGGCGGCGCGATTCCTAAAAACGAGGCCTGCATCTCCATCGCCTGATAAAGCGGAATATCTTCTGCATGCATCAGCACCGGCGCCCCGGTGTACTCGTGCAGCTTGCTCAAGCCGCCGACATGGTCAATATGGGCATGCGTGCTGACGATGGATTTTACCGTCAACTTGTGGCGCCCCAACAAATCGAGGATGCGCGTCACTTCATCGCCCGGGTCCACCACAATCGCTTCGCCCGAAGCGCGGTCTCCGATGATCGAGCAGTTGCATTGCAACATGCCGACTGGAATCGTGATGTGGATCAATCCAGGGGCTGTGGCATCAAATGCTGGCGTCGCCGTCATGAGCCGATTATATCATTCTGCTTCCCGTTGTCCGGCAGCCGAAGGTACCAGAGGCGATGGCTCTGCTAGACTATTGTCGAGGGACCATGGACGACCCGCGTTTACCCATCGCGATTGAAACTCCCCTGGCTCCGTTGCATCGTGAGGCCCAGGCCTCCCTGGGGTCCTGGTTTGGTTGTGCGTTGCCAAATGATTTTGGCGACTGGCGGGCTGAATTTGGCTTTGCCCGCAATCGTGTCGGGCTGGTTGACAAGAACTATCGCGCTTACCTCTCGCTCATTGGACCCGACCGCGCGCGCTACTTGAACGCAATTCTCACAAACAATATCAAGGAACTGGCCGAGCAGCACGGCACCGTTGCCCTTTTGCTGAACCCGCAAGGCCGCATACTCGCCGAGATCGAAACGTACGCGCTTGGCGAAACGCTATTCTGCGTTACCTACCTGATGATTCGCGAGCGCTTGATCGAGTGGCTGGATAAATACATCATCATGGATGATGTAACGCTTCGCGATGACTCTTCTTTATGGGGAACTCTGGCCCTTGAAGGCCCCCTGGCCGGTGCCGTGACGAAACAGGCAGCTGGAGTGGACATCACCTCACTCGAGGATTTGCAGTCCGTTGCTGCCACCGTGGGACCGGTTCCCTGCCGGGTGGTTCGCCGCACTGTCGGCGGAGTTGCCGGGGCAGAATTTGTCGTCGAGCACGGACAACTGTCGTCGCTATGGCAGGCGCTGTTGCCCCTGGCCAGAGAAAACGGCGGCGGCCCGGTGGGCTACGCCGCTTTAAGTGCCTTGCGTTTGCTACAAGGAATTCCGTGGTTTGGTTACGACTTCGGCGAAAAACAAATTCCTCATGAAGCCGGTCTCGAGCACTCACACATCAGCTATAGCAAAGGCTGCTACACCGGCCAGGAGATCGTCGAGCGGGTTCGCTCGCGTGGCCAGGTGAATCGCCAACGCGTGCGACTTCGTTTTTCTGGAGACGCACTGCCGGCCCCGGATACCATACTTACCGCCGGCGGACTGGAGGCGGGATACGTCACGCGCGCCGCCGAACTTCCCGATTCATCCGGAGGTATCGGCATGGGCTATGCGCGACGGGAGCATCACACGCCCGGAAGTATTTTGGAATATCCCGGCGGCACCGCTACGGTCATTGCTTCAGCAACGGCCGCAACATCTGACTGAGGCGCGCGCGGTCTTCCTGCCCCATCGATACAAATTCAACACCCATACCGCGATTGGGCTTGATATGGCGGACAATCGCACGCGCATTCACTTCGCCAACCGGTAAGTCCAAAAGCAGTTTCAGGGGGCTATTGAGCGGAGCCGGATTGGGCGTTCCGATGAACAAGCCACCCATCGCCATACTCTGAAGATAGGAAAGTTTGCGCTTGCTCCCCGTTTGCCACGCCACCACCAGCCCTTTCGGTGCTTTTACGCGGGGATGTCTTCTCTGGTGCTGTTCGGCGTTGGGCATACCCAGACCCCAAGAGTGGATTTGAGGGGAACGCAGCCTGGGCGGCCGGCATCGCTTCAATTCTTGCACTATTCGAATCGTGCGTTTTTCAATTAATTCGTATCAACGTCCACAGCCTTCCAAGTGATATCGGGATTGTACTCTGTCATTCCCGCGGCCAGTCGTTCGGTATTCGCGCCGAGGTTCTTCTGGTAAACACGCCCTTGCTGGTTGATAACAAACGTCATGACTCCTGAATTTCCCCATTTGGCCGGATAAGCCACCATCGCGTAGCCGGCAATCATGTTCCCGTTGATGATGTAGCTGTACCGTCCGCCGGGAGCGTGTGGTCCTTGGCGGGTCAGAATTTTGAAATAGTAGCCGTGGTAGGGCGAGCGTTCGCTCTCCGCGCGTTCCTCTTTGGCCGCCCCGCCTTTGCCCGCTTGATCCGGCGCAGCGGATTTTGGGCCGTAACCTTCGGCGCGCGCGGCCGCTACGAATTTCCCGAGTGGACTTGGCGTCGCATCGTCCGCGGTCTCCCAATACAACCCATTGTGGGTTCCCTGACTGCTGACGAGTCGCTGCGCGTATTCAGCCACGCTATCGTGATCCCAGTCGCTTTCTGTAAAGTATTCCCACTGGGCTACTGCATAGGCGCGCACCGTGGCGATTGCGGAAAGTTCATTCTCTCCGACCCGGCGATTCATGACTTCATCGAGACCCGCCTTGGTGTCGAAGAACCACTTTCCTTCCTTCTCGACGACCGGTATCGGCGTAGGCCAATTGTCCTTGCCCACCGTCACCGTATATTTCGCGTCATCCACTTTTTCCAGTTGGGTGGACTCTCGAGTCGAATTGGCAAAGGTCTCGAGATCATTGGCATCTTCCACCTCATCGCCGGACAACAGATCTGCGTAGTCGCCGCCAAACACCTTTTCCAGAGCTGCACGATCCTTGGACTGCGCAGCGGCAGTCAATGCCTTGACTGCTTCTTCCGGAGTCGCGAATGTGCTTTGCCCTGCGGTCTGCGCGAATGCCGAAAAACAGCCAAAAAAGAAGCCGACTGCGAGCAGCGCCGCAGCCTTCGGCATGGTTGCAGCTGTTCGTTTGGCAATGCGGCCGGCGACTGGCACGTCTCCCTTGGCAAGTGCGGTTACCCTGCTCGCGGCTTGGGTCATGGCTTTCTCCGTTCCCCGCGCGGCGGCGGTGCAGGCCGGCTTTGCTGCTTCTGTTGCTGTTGCGGCGCGGGCCTGGCTTGCGGCGCGGGCCGAGCTTGCGGCGTGGGCCTGGCCGCCGGACGTGCCTGGGGCGCTTGCTGCCGGCTGGACTGTCCGCGCTGGCTGGTCACGCGCGGATCGAAATTGTTTTCCTTCGGGTTGAATGTATGCGGCTCGGGTCTTGCCGGCGCCGCAGGCCGGGCTTGTGGCAGAGGGCGATTCTGCGGCTGCCCGGCTTGCGGGCGATTCGGTTGCCCGGGTTGGCCAGGACGCTGTGCCGACGCCGGACGATCCGGCCGGTTATCGCGTCCACGGTATTGATCAATGCGCGGATTGTTGCGATCAATGTTGCGGTCGATAATCTTGTTCCCGGCCCGGTTGTTGTCCGCCGGTCGACCATTGTTTCCTGGCCGATTGTTGTCCGCCGGTCGACCGTTGTTTCCTGGCCGATTGTCGCCGGGACCATTATTTCCCGGCCGGTTGTTCGCTGGGCGGCCCCCTGGGCCACCGCGATTGACAATGCGCGTGTTATTCACCTGCACGTTGTTATACGTCACGTTTTTATGGATGTAGTTGTAGCGGTTGATATTCGTCACATTCACCCGGCGGTTTACAACATTCCGGTTGACGGTGACATTCCTGTAGCGATTGTTGATGTAAACGTTGTTCACCACCGTCACATGGCCGCGGCTGCGGTTGATCCAGCCGCAATTCCAGCAGCCTCCGCCTCCGCCGCCGCCCCATCCTCCCGGCCGCCATCCCGTGTAGTACACCGGCCGGCCGCGATAGCCCCAGCGGAAATCCAGATTCAGCCAAGCCCCGATTGCAAACCCCGATCCGAAGGAAATGGCAGAACCCCAGGCGGGCCGCCGGTAATAGCAAATCGCGGGATCGTAAACCGGAACATAGATATATTGCGGCTGATACGGTGTGATCGCGATGTAGTCATCGTGTACCAGCACTTCTTGCTGTGGCGTTGAAGCCAGATTTCCAACGGTTCGCGCCATGTGCCGCAATCTCTGCACAGAGGTGGCGACATCGGTCGACTGATTTACGTAGGCTTGTCCTAACGATGTCGTCCAGTCAATTTTGTCCGCCATCATTCCGACCACGGTCGGATAGTGAGCAACGGCTCGTACGCTGACATCCCAATTCTGGCCATCAATCCCGTTCTGGCCATACGCCCGAACAAAGCGCGCCGCTTCGTCTATTTGATCGGGAAAGGTAGCGGCCACAAATACCTGCGCCAGCAGCGGATCGGGGTATAGCGCGATCGGCGAAAGCAGATTGTCCAGCTCTTCGGGCGAAAAAGCCTGATAGTTCGGGTCCGGCTGGTAATCCTGCTGATCGTCCTGCTGCTGCTGCTGCTCCTGCTGCCCGCCCT
>Ga0193726_1002478_pt1 | contig 12489 bp, 7 predicted proteins | sample H2c1metaG_FD_144928 | JGI IMG/M metagenome (GOLD analysis project Ga0193726, IMG submission 144928) | Soil microbial communities from a riparian zone of the East river system, Colorado, United States - H2c1 | ecosystem: Environmental > Terrestrial > Soil > Riparian zone | place: USA: East River... | reverse complement strand
TTCGCTCAGGTCCAGCTCGCGCTCGAGTATGCGGAAGTTTTCGTCGTCGACGGCACCGTCGCGCAGCATGCGCCACAGCGCGGCCCGCTGCGTGCGGATCGTGGCGAGACGCAGCGCGCCGACGGCGCCGTCCGGTTCCTGCGCGCGCCGCTGGTCGGAAATTCGTTCCAGGCGCAATTCTTCGCGCAACAGTTTGGCCGCGGCGTCGTCGCGTTGCTCGAGTTCGGTCTGCGCGACAGCGGCGAGTGCAAGGCGCGCGCGCTCCAGGTCATCGTTTTGCGTAGCATCGAGCGGAAAGCGCAACAGGCGGATCAGCGGCTCCAGCGTGATGCCCTGCACGATCAGTGTGCCGAGCACGACCGCCAGCGCACTCAACACGACCAGGCCGCGCTGCGGAAACGCCTGGGGCAAGGCGAGCGCCGCGGCGAGCGTGACCATGCCGCGCATGCCGCACCACGATGCAACGATGCCCTGCTTGAACGTCGGACCCGTGCGGTAGCCTAGCCAGCGGTACAGCGGCTGCACGAGGCGGTTGTAGAGCATCAGCCAGACGATGCGCACGACGACGACAGTCGCGAACACCAGCGCAGCGAAGGCGAGCGCGTGACGCAGCTCCGCGGCGTCGAATGCGCGCACGATCGCGCGCGCCTGCAGACCGACGAACAGGAAGGCAAGCACGTTCAGCACGAAGACGACAACGTCCCAAACGGCATAAGCGTGAATGCGATCGCGTGCGCTGGCCCGATCGTAGCGGCGCGCGACGGTCATCGCGGAAGCGACCGTGGCGAGGATCGCGGAGAGACCGAGCCAGTCGGCGATGATCCATGTGCCGAACGTGAAGACGAATGAAAACAGGATTCCGCCCAGCGTTCCGGCGAGAAACGGCATCACGAACTCCGCGAGGCGGCCCATCGCGATGCCGAGCAGCAAGCCGCCGGGAATCGCCAGCGCGAGTTGCGGCATGGCACGCTGCGTGTCGCCGTCCATCGCGCCGACATGCAGCGCGACGCTGAAAACGAACAGCGCGACGGCATCGTTCAACAGGCTCTCGCCCTTCAATACGGTCGCGGTCGAGCGCGGCAGGTCGGGCCGATCGAGCATCGCCGCAGCGGCCGCTGCATCCGGCGGCGCCACGATGGCGCCGAGCGCGACCGCCGCGGCCAGCGGCAGTCCGGCGTAGGTCACGCCGACCCAAGCTACTGCAGCGGTGGTCAGCAACACGGCGACCACGGCGAGCGCGGACAGCGGCAGCCAGTAACGGCGGATCGCGCGCAGCGGAAAATCGTACGCCGCATCGAGAATGGCCGGAGCGATGAACAGCGTCATGACCAGATGCGGCTCGATCGTGATCGTCGGCGCGGACGGCAGCATCGCGACGCCAAGACCGGCCACCGCAAGCATCGTCGGATACGGAATCCGCAAGCGGCGCGAGACCTGCAGCGACAGGATCGCCAGCAGCAGCAACAGCAAAACGCTTTCAAACAGCGCCATCGTGGTTCTCCTGCCGGCAGGAACCCAAAAAACAAAATCAGAATACTGTTTCCAGTTTTCGCTGCCAGGAAAAGTGTACTCGGAAAAGTGTACTCTGAAGACTCATGTCGCCGCCTCCAGTGCGTGGCGGTACTTGAAATTTCCGAGGTTTCAGGAACGCCCCGCGACAGGCGGCAGCCGTGTCAGTTTACGCAGCGATTGATCTGCATTCCAACAACAGCGTGTTGGCCTTGCTCGACGAGAACGATCGAGTCTTGCGGCAACGACGCCTTCCAAGGAACCGCCTGCAATCCTCTCAGGGAGCTCGAACCGTGTCACGACGCGACATGCTCAAGGGCGCGCAAGCGCCTTGGTCCAGAACGGTGACTGGTGCGGGATCAGCCCGCACTTATCGAAACATCGCGGTAGTCGGCTATCGAGCAACACGGAATACACTTGTACCTTGCCAATCAGAAGCAACGCGGGCACCTATTCGCGATTTGACAGGGCGGCGAAACGGTGACCCGGTTTCAGGAAGCGTAACGAACCTGTCGCCGTTTCGATTCCCTCGATCCTAAGGCGAGGTGACGGTGAGCGTGAACGCACCGCCACCGGGCGGGCTGTAGAACGTGTCAACGATGATGTAGTAGGTGCCCGCTCCCACCGTCGTGAACTGAAAACTTTCGTCGGCGCCGAAGCCCGCCGCGTCGGCGCCCGCGAGGCACGTCAACGGCTGTGGGTCGCAGACGCCTGCCGCCGTGCCAGGGCCGAGCAAGGAAATGCTCGGATCGAACGTCGCGCCCGCGGCGGTGAGCTTTACCGTAATGGCCTTCGCCGAGGCGAGCGTTATCTTGTAAGCGACATCGCCGCCCGCCTGCGCGTAGCCGGTGCAGGTCTCAAGGCCGCTATCGTAGTTGGACACCGCGCCAACGGTCGTACCTGTGACCGGGTTGCCAATTAAAATCGAATCGGCCGTCTGACAGACATCGTTGGGCGGCGCAGGTGCGGCCGGCTCGAAGTTGTTGTTGAAGATGTCTTCAGGAGGCGGCTTCGGCGCGCTTGGCAGAGCGCCAACATCGTCGGCGTCGGCTGCACCGGCCAGCGACGGTCCTGTCATCGTTGCCAATGCGAGGATCGTGACGACCGCGAGGCACAAGGTCAGCTTGGATGAGCACATTCGCATCACGCCGTTAAAGCTGCGCAGTTTTCATCGTACCACGGGTAGCGTTGCCAACGCCGAGCCAGTTGCATGCGCAAATCGCAACAAGTGTAAGTGAACCTGTCACCGTTTCTCATGCCCGGAGACACCAAAGCCAGTAATGCCAACACGTGCTTCGTCGGTAGCTGTTGAGAACTTCGTGCTTGACAAACCGGCATCCGCCGTCGTCTGCTCGCACCTCGCAAGGCGCGAGCCACGGCCGATGCTGAGGACAATCTCAAGTGTCTAGTACCCGACTGGAAGTCTTGTTTTCGAAACGGCCGGCACCCGGTCCGTTCCCCAAGAACGTTATCGCGTTATGGCCTTCGAAGGATGAGTGGAACGATTACGGGCGTCGTCTTCGTTTCCATGCCGTGTTTCACATGGCCGACAGCCGGGAATATTCGACGGACCTGCAGCTCGCTTTTTTTGGGAGAGAATCGAAGTTCCGCGGCCGTGCTCGAGGAAAAATTTGGGGATCGAGCTGGGTTTCTACCGGACAATAGCCTACCGACGTTTTATACGCTTCTGCTCTCAGTCCAGGATTATCGATCGTTCGTTGAGCATTTCGGCGATGAGACAATACGCCTGCTCCGTGCCGTAAACGATCTGGTCGCATTGGGTCGTGGTAAGAGACCCAACTGGTACAAGAACCTGCGATTGGAGGAAAATTTCACGCATGGCCTCATCCGATCGAACGAGGCTTTTTTTGCATTTCAAAGCGCCGGCGACATTCTTGATGGTGTGCAGCAGGAAGGACGTTCAGGTTTTTCTCAACACCTGCTAATTGATTGCAAGTGACCGAACTTTTCGTCCGCCCACGCCATCGAGTTTCGTTTTGATGACAATTCAGTCGCGCCGAAGCGCATCGGTGTGGTCATCGGTGAAAACGGCGTGGGGAAAACGCAGTTACTTGCCCATATTGCGAAGTCGTTGCTGCGCGGCGATACGAGCGTCACCGATCCGGGCTCACCCGAAAACCGTCCACAAATCTCCCGCCTGATCGTTTTGGAGGCACCGCGCGTTGAGTCATCGGTCTTTCCACGGCGCGCCAAGCGCCGGTCCCCGATATCCTACATACGCTTATCGCTGTACCGCAGAGCGGGCAATACAACGCGGTTGGGCGACGCGCTCGTCAGACTTGCACGTAGCAGAGAGACCATCGCTAGGCGAAGGCGTATCAGTCTATTCCTTTCACTAATCTCGCCAATCGGAAACCCGAACGACATCGTGGTCAAGAGTCTGCAAAACTCAGATTCGTATTCGCTGCACGATCTGGCGAGCACACCCTATACGGAATCGAGCGCTCTGACGATGTACGCTTTGGTCGACCCTAACAGTGACGTTTGGTGGCGTGCACAGAGCGGCCGCGAGGTCCCTCTTAGTAGCGGTCAAGCCGCGCTCGTAAAGCTTGCTGCAGAATCGTGTCTGCATGTTGAGCGCGGCACTCTCATCCTTATCGATGAGCCCGAGACACACCTGCATCCCGCGTTCATTCGACATCTGATCGATATGTTAGATGAGCTGCTGGTGAGTACGGGCTCCGCGGCAATTATCGCTACGCATTCGGCATACGTCGTGCGCGAGGTCTCTCGCGAGCAGGTGGTCATCATGCGGCGGTTGCCCGATGGACAGCCGGAAATTGATCAGCCAAGACTTCGGACACTCGGCGCCGATATTGGCGCCATTTCTTATTTCGTCTTCGGCGACGAGGTGAACGGTGTCGTGATCGATAAGATCGAAAAACGCCTGTCGCAGGCCACCGGTCAGCGAAACCGTGAGCTCGCTTCGATTAGCGATGAGCTGTCGCCCGAAGCACCGCGCAATTGCGACGCGAATGAAATATCTTTCGCCCCCTCGCGTCAAGAACTTCAGAGTACTCCGAGAGCTTGCGGGCACCGACCAAGGCCCGGGCAACGCACTGCTACGGGCGTCATTGCGACCAATTTTTAAGCAGTACGCTCGCGTGCGAGCACTGCGATGCGACGCTACAAAAGTGCCATTGCTTGCTCCCGCCATTCCCGCCGATCTCAAAGGCGATCTCGAGGCCTACTTCAAGAGCAAACGCGACTGTCTGAGGTACATTCGATTCATTCGAAGAGAATTGTCGCCGGAGGTCTGTCCGCTGTGCGGCAGCAAGTCATCCTCCTCCGTCGATCATATGCTCGGACGCGCAATGTTTCCGGAGCTCATGCTGTTGTCATTGAACCTGGTGCCGGCCTGCAGTTGTAATAGTGTTCGACGCGTACATCACACGCAGAGCGCGCTCCATCCGTATTTTGACAAGCTCCTTGAGAAGCGGATCGTTACGGCGATCTTTCGCGGGCCATACGATGCGCCCACGATCGCTGTGGTGCCTACGCACAATTTGACGACGGATATGCGTGCACGTGTGGCTGCACATGTCGAATCGGTCCTGATTCCAAACAATGTCGTCAACTTCCTGACGAAACGATGGCGATATACGGTTGAGGCGCCGCTGAAATCCTTGTCGCTCGTTGTAGGTGCGACGAGCGTGCAAGTACTTTCTGCACTCCGCAGGAGACGCGACGACGCTGAAAACGACACGCAGACGCCGAACAATTGGGAGTCGATTCTTTACCATGGCATGCAAGGTGATGCACGGGTCGTGAGACGCCTAGTGCGACAATTGTCTGGCATCCCGATCCACGACATAGCACCGCTATAGGCATCTTCCGCCGGGACGCGGTGACAGGTAACTAACCGGAAATGTTGCAGAGTGCCTTATTGAAGGGCGCCTGCGGGAAAGCCACTCTGACCAATTCTGACCCTGTTCGCCAAAGGCAATGGCGCCAACTGGAAGTGTAGAAATGGATGCTGAACGCACCGCTCGCTCATAACAAAATTCAAACACCAAGGCTCACGACGCGTGCCACGCTCGGCTGGCCGGGGGCGGCCGCTGCACGCTCCCCTAACGAGAGGAGGCGCAGTCATGATCGAGTCAGAACACAAGGCAACTTCGGAGAACCCGCCGTCAGCAAGCAACGCACTGCGCTCCGCCAACGCTTCGGTGATCGCGATGTTGTTCATCGCGGCCGCATTCGTCGTCAGCAGCTGGTTTTTCTATCAGCAGGGTCAGCGTGATGCCGCGGTCGGCAATACCGAAGCGGTGACGGCCGCGACGCACGACGCGATGACGCCGCTGTCCAACACGGGTGCACAACCGGCCGGCGCAGACGACCGTACGACCATGCCCTCGACATCGGACGACACCGCGCGGCCCGCCGTACTCGGCGATGTGCCCAAGCCATCCGCGACCGATGCGGTAAACATCGATACGATGGTTGTACATCCGTCGTCGCCGGCCGCTAAGGTGAAACCGGCCGCGAACAAGCGCAGCCTCGCCAGTGTGGTCAAGCCATTGCACCCTGTCGTCGCCCCGGAAAACCGCGACGTGGTCTTGCTCGGCTATCCGAGGCCCGCGTACCCCAGCCAGGCGCTACGCGAACACCAGGAGGGCACCGTGCTCGTGCTCGCGCAGGTCGATGTGCAGGGCCATGTCAGCGATGCACGCGTGATCGGGCGCAGCGGATCGTTTGCGCTCGACCGCGCGGCGACGAGTGAGGTCCGCAGTTGGCAATTCCAACCCGCGCTGCAGGACGGCAAGCCCGTGGTCGCAAGCGTGCAGGTTCCGGTGAACTATCGGCTGGACCAATAGGCCCGATTGGAAAACCCATAATGAGCCGATCCAGGGATGGATCGGCTCGCGGAGACGTGCACAGCCTGGAGTCAAATCAATGGAATCTGATCCCATTGATTTCCTGAAGACTCGTTATCTGTTGCGGCGCCGGAGGACCAGCTGATCTCAGAGCTTGCGCTCGATCAGCGCAATCCGCGAGTTCACCTCCACGCGCTCGAATACGAGCTCCGATCCGTCGGGCGCAATGTCGAAATCGCGAATGTTGAATTCGGCCGGAAGTTCCGCCAATGTGCGTTGTTCGCCGGTCTCCAGATCGACCAGGCCGACGTTCTTGTGGCCGATGCCGCCGGTGAGAACCACCAGCGACTGGGAGTTCGGCAGGAATGTGACGCGTCGTGCGCCGCGCGTCAGCATGATGCCGGGCAGCGGATATGGATGGCCATCGGCGCTTGCGGCGCGCAGCGGAAACGTCGTCCCGACATCGCTGCCGGTGTAGACGAGAAATCGCCCGTTCGGCGACCAGGCCGGACCGATCGAATACTCCGACGTGAACGCAATCGGCGCAGCGCCGTCGAGAAACACGCGGGTCAGATTGGGTTTTCCGTCGTGCAGCGCCGCGATGGCGATCGACTTCCCGTCCGGCGCCCAGCTCGGACTGCCGCGCAGGACGAGCCCATCGGCCACAACGTGCGCGTTCGAACCGTCCGCATCCGTCACGTATAGCTTCGATCGGCCCTCTTCCTCGATCGAAAAAGCGACGTGGCGGCGATCGAACGAGACCGCCGGAGCGCCGACAATCCGCCCGCGGGCGCCGTTCCAGATCTCCGAGCGCGTGCCGTCATCGGTTTTCCACAGGCCTTGTCCATTGGCGGAATCGGCGACGTAGACAATGCCGTGTTCCGCGAAGCGCGCGCTCGAACCGCTCGGCGACACGAGTGTCGGTGCCGATGCGGCCGGCGTCGCGCCGTTGCCGAGTTTCATGCGCCAGATGCTCGTGCGCGGATTCGCCACGGTGGCAACCAGGTGCAGGCCGTCGTCGCTCGCGGCGAGCGACGTGAAGGTTTCGACACCCAGGCTGATTCGATGCGGTACACGGCGTTCCACGTCCATCGTGTACATCCACGGCCCGGCGCGTTGCGCGTCGTAGGCCAGATAGAGCAGGGTGCGACGGTCGAGCAGTACGGGATAGGAGACGCGCGAATTGTGCGCCGTGATCCGTTCCAGCTCGGCGCCCGTCGCGCGCACGCGCCAGACGTCCCACTCGTCCGGCGGCACGCCGCGAACAAAATAGATCCAGGCATCGTCGGGCGACCACACCGGAAAGTGACAATGCACGCCGTCCGGCGCCGCGTAGATTCTGCGGTCCGCCGTGCCGGGCGCTGCTGAAAGGTCGCGTACGAACAACGGATCACCGGGCGCGGTCGTGTGGTACACGATGCGCTTGCCATCGTGCGAGGTGTCCGATTCCGCGGCACCGGCGAGGTACAGCTGCAGCGAACCGCTGCTTGGCGCGGCCGTCGGCGTGGCCAGGATATTGATATCGGTCGGGTGAAAGCCTTCCGCCTGCCTCGTCCAGATGTACACGAGTTGCGAATCCGCGGAGAAGCCGAGCGTGCGCGTGGCGGGATTGATGAGTTCGCCGACGCGGCCATTGGTCAGGTTCCGGTAGCGACCGCTGTTGACCACGCTCGACCAGGCGTCGAACTTTCCTTCGCTCTCGGTAATGAAAGCAAATTGCTTGCCGTCGCGCGAGATCGAGGCGGTCTCCGCTTCCCCGGAGATATCCAGCACCGGGCTGAACTTCGCGTCGGCGAGCGGGTTGCGCCAGAAAAGATCGTGCGCAACGGCGTACCAGCCGATCGCTGCGCACATGAGCACGAGCGCTGCCGCCGCCAGCGCCGCGAGTTGCTGAGTGCGTGGTTTTCGACCGGGCGCGCGCGTTGCCGGCGCATCGCTGTCGCCGGGAGCGCGCTGCACCTGTTCAGTCGATTCCGCGGCTTCGTCACCGGCCAGTTCGCCCTGGCGACTCTTCCACCAGGCGTCCAGCTCCGACCGAAAAGCGAATACGGAGCCCTGCTTGTCGTGCTGATGGCGATGGACGGGCATCGATTCGCGACGCTCCCAGCGCTGCACGGTGCTGACATCGCGCTTCAGGTAAGTCGCAATTCTCTTCCAGGAGTCGAGGCGATCCTCCGCCTCGACTCGTGCCGACGCATCGAAGTTGCCGATCCTGGGGTCATCCAAAACGCTTACTCCGGACAACTTTGACGGAAGGCTAACAAAGCGTTCCGGCATCTCTCGGCTTGTGCGTTCCGTGCATAGAGCGGCAAACCACGGCAAATGGCTTGATGCCGTGCTTTACAGCTTGCGACCGCGCGTCGACAGATAGACCGTGCGATCACCGGCCAGCACGTACCCGAATCGCCTGAAGGAACCTCTGAACAAGCCAAGACTTATTCAGACCGTCCCTAACGCTGCGCTGGACCATCGTCCGCAACCCACGGAGGAAGTATAACCATGAACATCCAGACACCGGTTCCACCCAGCGCCCCTTCATCGACTTGGATCAGGTCTGCGTGGATCAAGTCGACTTGGATCAGGTCGACTTGGATCAGGTCGACCCGGATCGCAGCGGGCCGACGCGCATCCTTCGCCGCTCTCGGTCTGGCGGTCTTGCTGAACTGGCCCGGCGTGGCGTTGGCGACAGGCCCCGTTGGCTTCGTCAGTGACGTCGCGAAGGCGTCCTTCGACTCGCTGCGCATCATCTACGGCCAGGGCCAAAAAAAAGACTTCATGGGAGTGCCTCAGCCCGGCGGCGATCCGAAGATCAGGTTGATCGTTGAAGATCCCGCGGATTACTACATCGTGACCAATACCGTCGACCCGGGCGGATACAGCGGCTGGCACACACATCCGGGTCCCAGTCTCGTGCTGGTCAAGGTCGGCGTCGCCACCGTGTACGACGGCAACGACCCGAGCTGCACCCCCGAAGTCTACCCGGCAGGAACCGGCTTCATCGATCCGGGCGATGGCCACGTGCACATGGTGCGTAACGAGGAAACCGATACGCTGATCACGCAGGCGTTTCAAATCATCCCGGCAGGCCAGACGCGACGCATCGATGCGCCGAGTCCCGGCAACTGCCCGTTCTAGACAAACCTTGACAGCAAGCTCTCCCCAACCCCTCCCCCATCAAGGGGGAGGGGCTCAAGAGCGATTCGTGCGCGGGCAAAGTTATTTGCGGAACGCCACACCAGGACCAACACCATGAACTGTCACCTTCTGCGAATCATCAGCCTGATCCTCCTGCTGCTGGCGACTGGCCAGGCGCAAGCGAAGTGTGTCGGCCTGCCGGTCAAGAATGTGATCGTGGGTGATACGGCCACCGATTCGGCGTGCACGTTCAATGATCTGCAGTCGGCCATCGACGATGCCCTCCCCAATCCGGGTTGCACGTCCGTCATCCACGTCACGCGCGAGCACACCTACACCGATCAACACCTGACGATCAGCAATCGCAACATCAAGCTCGTGGCCTGGGGCGATGGGGTGGCCTGCTCCGACGTCGTCAACCAGTGCACCTTTTTCGGTTGCCCGTTGCCGCCGGCAGCAAGCAATCCGCTGGTGACGATTGCCGGCCACGACGGCGACAGCGTGATCCACATCGACGGCGCCAGCAACGTCTCGCTGCTGAACCTGACGATCACCGGTGGGTCGGTCGATGACGACCAAAACGGCGGCGGTATCTACTACGACGGTAGCGGAAGTCTGACACTTGCCAGCAGCACGGTAGTCGGTAACCACGCGGGTTACGGCGGCGGTATCTACGTGAACGGCGATGGTGGTCCGGCCAGCCTGACTCTCAACGCGCATACTTTGATTCTCAACAATACCGCCGTCGTCTCCGGTGGCGGCTTGCATATCGAAGGCGATACCACGGTGACGATGGACGGCGTCCAATCGCAGATTGGATTCAACCACGCGTTGACGGGGTACGGCGGCGGACTTGCAGTGAACGGACCGGCGCGCGTCAATATCGGTTCGCCCGGATATGGCGGCCTCGGCGTGATCTATCTGAATGATGCCATTTGGGGTGGCGGCGTCGCCGCATTCGGCATCGGCGACGCGGAGATCGTCAATGCGGCCGTGGTGAAATTCTATACCACGGATTCCGCGAACCCTGTTCGCATCCAGAACAACTACGCATCGAGTGGAGGCGGCGCTTTTTATGCGAAAGGTCATGTTGACTTTTTCAGCAACAACAACACTGCCTATATTTGTGCCTCGCGCTTCCGCATAGACGAAAATTCTGCGCCCGAGGGTGCGGTTGCCTACATGGATTTTGACTCATCCCTCGACGAGAGCATCGGATCGGTGCTGGACCTCAACACCGGTTGTGCCGGTGCCGGTGGTGTGTGCGATCCGGGCATACCCTGCAACATCATTTCGGACAATGTTGCTTCCGACGACCAGGGCGCGCCGACAAATGGCGCCATTGTGCTGCTGGCGGAACACGGTAGTTTCGAAGCCGATGGTTTGGAAATGCGCCGCAACAGCGCTGGCTCCCTGGTGACTGCCAACTCCGGAGGGCAGGAGATACAACTGCACAATTGCCTGCTCGTCGACAATCAGGTCAGCGGCGATCTTCTCGGCCTGGAAAATTATGTGGCCACCGCCGACACCTGCACCATCGCCGGAAACTCGATCGGCGGTCGCGTCTTTGATTACCTGCATACGTTGAGTAACTCGCTGATCGCCCAACCCGGCATTCTCACGGGGTATGTCCTTTCAGCGCTCTACGTGCTGTCGACCGATGTGAGCAAAATGCCAAGCGATGTGACGGTACAGACACTCTATGATCCGCAATTCGTCGATGCCGCCTCCGGTGACTATCATCTGCGCCCCACGTCGCCCGCCGTCGATTTTGCAGGCGGACTGGGAGGCTACGACCTCGAAGCAAAGCCGCGCGATATCGATCTTGCCGGCGTAGCGAACAAGTTCGGGCCGCGCGATCTGGGTGCGTACGAATTGCAGACAGCGCGCGTATGCAGCGAAAACGACAAGATTTTCTGCAACGGTTTCGAACTTCAGTAGCGCCGTAGCCTGGATGGAGCACAGCGAAATCCGGGATCATGCCGCGAACACCCACATCGCCGCGACCGTGAGGGGAATTGCTTTCCGGGAGCCGACCGCCGGTCGCGCACGCTCGTGTGTTGCCGTGCCGGATTCCGCTGCGCTTCATCCGGGCGGCGTTCCTGTGACCTGAAAGCCCCGTTACGCATTCAATCAAGCGATCCGATTGCCTTCGGCCCTGTTCCTCAGGCAACATGCCCGTGCCCGACACGTTGAAATTCCTGTCCTGAGCGTAAATCGCCTGCTAAGGGAGTGGCACCGATGAATGTCCTTGTTCGACTAGCTGCCGGAATCGTCGCCGTCCTTTGTGCTGCTCCGGTCTGCGTCAACGCCTTGACGATCAACACGCTCGGCAGCGGCTTCAACGAACCTTCCGGTATCGCCGTCGACGGCAATGGCAATGTCTTCGTTGCCGATTACGCCAACAGCGCGGTGAAGGAGATTCTGGCGGTCGGGGGCTACACCACGGTCAAGACGCTGGGTTACGGCTTCAGCTATCCATTCGGCGTCGCGGTCGACAAGGACGGCAACGTCTTCGTAGCGGACACCGGCAACAATCTGGTGAAGGAGATATTCGCGGCCGGCGACTACACGACGGTCACGGCGATAGGCGGTACGGATTTTCATTTTCCGGCCGGCATCGCGGTGGATGGCAACGGCAACGTCTTCGTCGCCGACAGCGCGAACAACCTCGTCAGGGAGATAGTTGCCGAAGGCGGCTATGTCACGGTCAAGTCGCTGGGGAACGGGTTCTTCGGTCCGGTCGGCATCGCGCTCGACGGCAACGGCAATGTCTTCGTCGGGGATGAGAACAACAACGCGGTGAAGCAGATCGTCGCCGCCGGCGGCTACGTCACGGTCAACACGCTCGGCAGCGGGTTCGACTCCCCGCTCGGCATCGCTGTCGACGGCAAGGGCAATGTCTATGTTGCCGACGCCGGCAATCATGCCGTCAAGCAGATACAGGCAGAAGGCGGCTATGCGACGATCACGTCACTCGGCAGCGGATTCCACACGCCTGCCGGAG
>Ga0193726_1002477_pt1 | contig 12493 bp, 14 predicted proteins | sample H2c1metaG_FD_144928 | JGI IMG/M metagenome (GOLD analysis project Ga0193726, IMG submission 144928) | Soil microbial communities from a riparian zone of the East river system, Colorado, United States - H2c1 | ecosystem: Environmental > Terrestrial > Soil > Riparian zone | place: USA: East River... | reverse complement strand
GTATCGAAGGTCTTGAAGATCCCGGGCGCCGGGGCCTTTTCGAAGCTGGCGATGAACTCGAGCTTGCTCTCCTTGGCGTCCATGCTCCAGTCCGCGGCGCAGGCTGCGGAGGAAGCAGCGAGCAGTATCAGGAAACCTGCAAGGCTTCTGATTTCTTTCTTCACGTTATTTCTTTCTTCACGTTATTTCTTTCTTCACGTTTCTCCCCGTCATTTCTTTCTCCACTTTCCAGGCAGCATGCGCCAGAGCACGTCGTCGTGCTTCACGAAGTGATGGCGCAGGGCCGCGCCGATGTGCGCGACGAGCACCGCCGCGAGCACGATGAAAAACGAAAAGTGCGCGAGCTTCGCCAGGTCCGCCGTTCCCTTGTCCGGAGCGACGATCGCGGGCAGCGGAATAGTCCAGAAGATATGGAACGGAACCTTGTCCGCCGAATTGACGATCCATCCGCTCAGAGGCATGGCCAGCGCGAGACCGTAGAGCAGGAAGTGGCTCGCTTCAGCCGCGCGACGCTCCCAGGCCGGCATTTCGGCCGGCAGGGCCGGGGACGGATTTGCGAGCCGCCACAGGAGACGCAGCACGACCAGCGCGAGGATCAGCATTCCGATCGACTTGTGCCACACGAAAAGGTTGAGCTTGGTGGGCGACAGATGCCAGCCCGCCGCCGTCAGCCCGAGCGCGATCTGCGAGAGGATCAGCGCCGCGATGAGCCAGTGAAAAACCTTGGCCGGCGCTCCCCAGGATTCGATGGTGTTCCTGAGCATTCGCCGAATTCTTGCACATTTGGGTTATGCTTCGCCACCGCCGCGGAGAAATTCGTGTTCAATCCTTTCGAAAAGATCAAGCACATCGAGGCGCGGCCTTTCACGTCGCTGCCCGCGAAATTCCGCAAGAAGCGCCGCAGCGCCTGGTCCGATCCCAACCGCGGCGGAGCGCAGGTGGACAGCTTCCTCGAAGGACCGTCCTTCGACCGCGAGGGAAACCTGTGGTGCGTGGACATTCCCTTCGGGCGCATTTTCCGCATCGACCCGAAAGGCGAATGGGAGCTCGCCCTGCAGTACGACGGCTGGCCGAACGGCCTCAAGATCCACAAGAGCGGCTGGATTTTCATCGCCGACTACAAGCGCGGGCTGATGCTGTTCGACCCGAAGACCGGGAAAATCGAGACCTATCTCGCCACCGCCTTCAGCGAGGGCTTCAAGGGACTGAACGACCTGCATTTCGCCGACAACGGCGATCTGTATTTCACCGACCAGGGACAGACCGGCATCGCCGATCCGAGCGGGCGCGTGTATCGCCTGCGCGCGAGCGGCGAGCTGCAGCGCCTGGTGGACAACGCGCCCTCCCCCAACGGCATCACGCTCAACCCCGCCAATACGCACGTGTACGTCGCGGTCACCCGCTCGCAGCAGATCTGGCGGCTGCCGCTCATGGAAGGCGGCACGCTCTCCAAGACCGGCGTCGCGATCCAGCTCTCGGGAGGGCACGCGGGCCCCGACGGCATCGAGGCCGACGAGGAGAACGGCCTCGCGGTGTGCCACCTCGGCGTGGGGATCTGGCGTTTCGACTCGAACTGCCTGCCGACCCACCTCGTTCACGGAGGAAAGCATCACCGCCTCCTGACCAACGTCGCCTACGGCGGACCGAAACGCAGCACGCTCCACATCACCGATTCGCTGAACGGCGAGATCCTCACCGCCGAGATGCCGGTGCCGGGAAAGAAAATGTTCGCGCATCGATGACCAATGCCGTTGTGACCAATGTCGTCATTCCCGCGATTACTAACGCCGTCATTCCCGCGCAAGCGGGAATCCAGAGGCGTTTCCTGAAAGTCGCTGGATCCCCGCTTCCGCGGGGACGACGTGAACGGAGGTTTGTCATGAGACTGTCGCGTTTGATGTTCGCTCTTTGCTTCACCGCTTTCGCCTTCGCTCTGCCGGTGTCGGCGCAGTCGCCATATCCGAGCCGGCCGGTGCGCGTGCTCGACGGCTACGCGGCCGGAAGCACGACCGATCTTATCGGCCGGCTCATGGCCGGACGCCTGAGCGAGTACTGGAAGCAGCCCGTATTCGTCGAGACTCGCGCCGGCGCGGCGGGCAATCTCGCCGCCGATTCGACCGCCAAGGCGCAAGGCGACGGCTACACCCTGCTCTTCGCCCAGAACGGCCTCGCGATCAGCGCCGCCGCGCTCGCCGATCTGCCTTACAAGGCGGAACGCGATCTCATGCCGCTCGTGCCGGTATCGGCGACGCCGCACATCCTGATCGTCGACCCCGAGTTTCCGGGGAAGACCGTCCAGGATCTCATCGCGCTCGCGAAGAAGGAACCCGGCAGGCTCACCTTCGCTTCGTCGGGAGTCGGCAACTCCGACCATCTCGCCGGCGAGCTGTTCAACATGATGGCCGGCATCACGGCCATTCACGTTCCCTACAAGGGCGGCGCGCCGGCGGCCACCGACCTCATGGCGGGGCGCATCACTTATTATTTCGCCGGCATGCCGGTGGGCCTGCCGCTGGCGAAATCCGGCCGCGCCCGCGCTCTCGGAGTGACCAGCAAGCAGCGCTACGCCGGCGCGCCCGACATCCCCACCATCGCCGAGCAGGGATTGCCGCAATTCGAAGCCACGCTGTGGCAGGGATTCTTCGCCCCCGCGACCATCGATCCGGCGCTCGCCGCGCGCATCTCGCGCGACATCGAAACCGTGCTCAAGCAACCCGAGACGCGCGAGAAAATGGAAAAGGCCGGCGCAGTGCCGTTCGAGGACAACCAGGACAATTTCAGGAAATTCTTCCACGCCGACATCGAGAAGTGGAGGAACCTGGTGAAGAGCACCAACCTGAAGCTCGAATAAGCGGCCCATTGCCCGCTCATGAACTCACGGTTGACTTACAAAGGTTCTTGTCACTGCGGTCGAGTCTCGTTCGAGCTCGACGCAAAGCTTGACTACGTCATGGAGTGCAGTTGCTCGCTGTGCCGTCGAGTCGGAGCCTTGTGGCACGGCGCGTCAGACTCAAGCCTTCGCATCACCGCTGGAGAGAGTGAGCTGACGCTGTACCAGTTCAACACAATGACTGCCAAGCACTACTATTGCCGGCACTGTGGTGTCCATCCCTTCTCTCGGCCGCGTCTCGATCCAACCAGGTGGGCGGTCAATGTGCGGTGCATCGAAGCAGTGGATCCGTCGTCTCTTCCCCTGAGGCGCTTTGACGGTGCGAACTGGGAGCAAGCCGCAAAGGCACTGTATGCGCAGCGCAGGTGACTGGCCGCGGCCTAACCCTTCGTTGCACCCGACGCGCGTGAAGCATCGCGCCTTGACTGACAATCGCAGTCGCGTGCTCGGTGAGCATGGACGTTGGGCCGCTCGGGCCAAGGAGAGATTATGCCTCGTTATGTTGCATTCCTTCGTGGCGTAAGCCCGATGAATGCAAAGATGGCGGAGCTGAAGCGCTCCTTCGAAGACGCTGGCGTTACGGACGTCAAGACGGTGCTCTCGAGTGGCAATGTCGTGTTCAGCGCACGCGCCAAATCTGAAACCGCGCTCGCACGCCAAGCCGAAGCCGCGATGACGAAGCACTTTGGCCGTACCTTTTACACAATCGTGCGTCCGGCAAGTGTCTTGCGCGATTTGATCGAGGCCGACCCCTACGCCAGCTTCCGCCTGCCAGCGAACGCAAAGCGAGTCGTTACGTTCCTGCGTGAACCCAGCAAAGCGGAGCTTTCGCTGCCGCTCGTGACCGACGGCGTGCGCATCCTCGCCATGAATGGACGCGAGATCTTTACCGCTTACGTCCCGAACCCGCGCGGACCCGTATTCATGACGCTGATCGAGAAGACTTTCGGCACCAACGTGACTACTCGCACATGGGATACCGTAAAGAAATGTGCTGCCGCATAGGCGCAGCGGCCCACCGGCGGTTCCTTACATGGCTATCCTCCAAACGAAATATATCTGGAACTTCTAGGATGAGAACATGAAAAAATCGGGCGCGAGCCAGGGCCAGTCGGCATCGGAGCTCATCTCGAAAAGAATCGCCGAGCTCGGGGACTGGCGCGGGGAAACCCTTGGCAGAATGCGCAAGCTCATCAAGGCAGCGGACCCGGACGTCGTCGAGGAATGGAAGTGGATGGGCACTCCGGTCTGGTCGCACGACGGAATAATCTGCACGGGCGAATCCTACAAGATGGTCGTGAAGCTTACCTTCGCCAAGGGCGCGTCTCTGAAGGATCCGGCCCGTCTCTTCAACTCGAGTCTCGACGGAAACGTACGCCGCGCGATCGACATCCACGAAGGAGAAGCGGTTGACGAGTCCGCCTTCAAGGCGCTCGTTCGCCAGGCGGTCGCCCTCAACAGTTCCGGCAAGTCGAAACCTTCGAAGAAAGCGAAGTCCTGAGGGATTCCGCCGCTGAACAGGTGCGCTATCGGGGTGGCGGAAGGATGCGCTACATGAGCTCCGCAAGCCTGCGGATTCCAGTCCGGATTTCCGCTTCCGTCAGGGAGGCGTAGCCGAAAAGAAGACCGGAGCGGGCGGGCGGGCTCGCGTAATACGGGCTGATCGGGTAGAGGCCGACGCCGGCCTGCGCGGCACGCGCGATCAGCGCTTCCAGGTGCCGCGGCCGGACATCGTTCAGCCAGACCAGCAGGTGAACACCGGTGTTTTCGCCGGCGACTTCGATGCGCTCACCGAACTCCTTTCCGAGCGCCCCGATCAGGGCGCGCCGGCGCGCCGCATTGCGGTTGCCGGCGCGGCGCAGATAGCGCTCGAACTGGCCGCTGGCAATGAATTCCGCCAGTGCCTCCTGAGGAAGCATGGTGGAGAACCGGTCCGATATCCACTTCGCCGCGAGGAACGGCCGCACCAGCGGTCGGGGCAGCACGAGGTAGGCCAGACGCAGCGCCGGAAACAGGGTCTTGGAGAAGGTGCCGATGTAGATCACCCGGCCATTGCGGTCGAGCGCCTGCAATGCCTCCAGCGGGCTGCCTTCATAGCGAAATTCGCTGATGTAGTCGTCCTCGACGATCCAGGCGTCGGTGCGCGACGCCCAATCCAGAAGCGCCATGCGCCGTTCGAGCGGCATGATGACCCCGGTCGGAAACTGATGACAGGGCGTGACGTAGACCAGCCGCGCGCGCGCGCGGGAGGACGGGAGCTTCGCGGTATTCAAGCCCTGCCTATCCGTCGCGATCCGGATAATCCGCGCTCCGACGGCTTCGAAAGAAAGCGTCGCGCCGGGGTAGTGAGGTTCCTCCACGATCGCCGCGTTGCCGGGATCAAGCAGGACGCGGGCGGCAAGATCGATGCCCTGCTGCGAGCCGTTGACAATGACGACCTGATCGGCATCGCATGACAGGCCGCGCGCCCGTTTCAGGTATTCGGCCAATGCTTCACGCAGCGGTCCATGGCCGGCCGGGGACGCATAGCCCAGGGCGTCTCGCCCGGTTCTTCTGGCGCGCGACGCGAGCAGGCGCCGCCAGATCTCGCGGGGAAACTCGTCTACGGCGGGGCGGCCGTAGCGAAAGTCGTAGCGCAGTCCCGGGCGGCTCGCGTAGGAAGCCGACGGCGGCATCGCGGGGTTCTGCGTGAGGCGCTGCGCGTAAGCCGAGACCCTTGCGCGGGCCGTGGCGGGAAGGTTCGGCAGCGCAGCCGGCGGACGGGGAAGCACGACGCCGGCAACCAGGGTAGTCGAGCGGTCCCGGCTGACGACATAGCCTTCGGCCAGGAGTTGCTCATAGGCCAGCATCACCGTATTCCTGGAGACTCCGAGATCGGCGGCAAGCGCCCGCGTCGATGGCAGGCGTGCAGCCGGAGCGAATCTGCCCTCGCGGATGCCGGACTTGAGTGCGCCATAGATGCGGCGGTACAGGGGGCCACTCGCTCCACGCAGGTTCAGAAGCATGCACTCTCTCCGGCAAAATTATCTGGCATCAAAGAATACACAAAATCTGGCTCTTTTCATATGCCAGTGCAAGGACTAGCATTCTGGTCATAGCGAGACAATCAAGGAGGCCGTCGTCATGCAAAACGCCGCACTCAAGCAAGACAGGCAAGACAGCGCCAGGGCAAAAGATCGGCAAATCCTGGAAGACCTCAATCGCAACTACCTGCGCTCCGCCGAACAATCGGATGTGCGCTGGTATGCCGAGAACCTGGCGGAGGACTTTCTCGGCAGCAATCCCGACGGCTCGATCGTCGACCACGCGGGGTTCTTGCAGCGGATGGCCCGGCCCTATCAGGGCTCGAATCCCGAGGCCGTCGACGTGCGCATCCGGTTCTTCGGTGAGATCGCGCTCATCCATGCCGGATTCAAGTACCGGAAACCGGACGAGCAGATGGGGCTGGGCCGCTACACCGACGCCTATGCACGGCGCGAGGGCCGCTGGGTTTGCGTTTCCGCGCATTTCAACCGTTTCTGATGGAGGCCACGGCCATGCAAAACGCCACGCGCAAGCAAGCCAATCCCGGCACCACCGATCTCGAGATATTGCAGGAACTCAACCAAGGCTTCATCCGCTCCGTCAGGATGTCGGATGTGGCCTGGTTCGACCGGAACCTGTCGGAGGATTTCCTCAACAGCAACGCCGACGGCACGCTGGTCGACCGCGCGGCATTCCTGCGCCAGATTGCACCGCCGTGCCCGGTATCCGATTTCGGTGTCGAGGATGTGCGCATCAGAGTTCTCGGCGACGCGGCGATTGCTCACGGACGGACGACCTACACCAAGCCCGATGGCCAGGCCGCAGCCGGGCGCTACACCGATGTCTGGGTGCGCCAGGGCGGGCGCTGGGTCTGCGTGTCCGGCGACGTGACCCGGGGCTGAGTCGCACCAAGGTTGTACCGATGTTACGTTTGCGCGTAAGACCGGAGGCCCTGCACGCCGGCTGACCTCCCGATGCGCGTTCTTCAATCCGAGCACCTGATGCAGATGAGCGCGGATCTGGACGATCCGCTGGTGGTCCCGGACGGCCCTGCCGGCACGCGTCGCATCCTTTACGCCAGGCGAGGAACGTTCGCCGGCGCCAGACTCCGGGGCGAGCTGCTGCCGGGCGGGGGCGACTGGGTGCTACAGCGCAGCGACGGAATTGCCGCGCTGGATATCCGCTTCGTACTCCGCACCGATGACGGACAGCTGATCTATGTCACCTGCGGCGGCTTATTCGATATCTCGCCGGAGATCCGCGAGCGCATCAGGTCCGGGGGCGAGGTCGATCCGTCCGAGTATTACTTTCGCACGGTGGTCACGTTCGAGACCGGCGCGGAGAAATATCGCTGGCTGAATCGGCTGCTGGCGGTGGGCATTGGCAGGCGGACTCCCGCCGGAATGGTGACCGAGGTCTTCGCAATCAAGTAATATTCCCTGGGCGATCCATGCTGCGCTCCTGCGGGTCGCACCCTATCTTGAAGGGAGCCCTACAGGTGCCAAGCCCACAATGGGCACCGCCGGGGGATAGATGAGCAAAGCATTGCCAGCGGTTGCAGCCGCTCTATTTTGCATTTCGCTTGCGCATGCGCAAACCGACGTGCTGATCGAAGTCGACAGGGGGCGAACGGAGGGAGTTTTCACGAAGTCCCCGGTGTTCCAGCGCGCGATCCTGGCCAAGCCGGCCAGACCTGCCGATACGGCGCTTCTGTTTTTCCGTGGCTATCCGGGCATTGCAAGAATTCAATCCGTGGCGGACAAGCAGGCTAACCTGCAGCCTTTCATGAGAATGAATCAACAGATTTTCGCGGAAGAAGGCATTGCGCTGGTGATCATGGATTGCCCCACCGACCAGTGGGGTGTACCCGGGCCCCGCGCGACCAGTTGCCTTGACGGCTATCGGTCGTCGAAAGAGCACGCCGACGATGTGAGAAGCGTCATCGCCAGGCTCAGAGGCGAGTACGGGTTTTCAAAGATTTTTGTGATGGGACATAGCCTCGGAACCATCAGCTCGAGGTGGCTGGCAAAGAATCTCGGCAACGAAATCGACGGCAGTATTCATTCCTCGTCGATGAACGGGCCTGATCGCCTGGGGTTTGCGACTTCGCTTTCCGGCTTTCGCTACGACACCATCGCCGCTCCGATGCTTCACGTTCACAACGAGAACGATGCTTGTGCGAGCACGCCTTATTCGATGGTGAAGGAATATGCCGGCGAGAATCTGGTGACGGTGCGGGGCGGCGTGCCCGGGGGTGATCCCTGTGGCGCCGCTCACCTGCACTCCTTCCAGGGGCGCGAGGAGCTCGTCGTCCGATCGATCATTTCCTGGATCAAAACAGGGAAGGTAGACCGGGTGATCGGGGAATGATGAGGATCGTCTTTCTGACTGCGAATTGGATGGAGGCACAACTGGTCGCCGGGCTCCTCGAGGGCAACGGCTTGAAACCGCTTCTCCTGGATGCCGAACTGAGCCGGATGAATGCGTTTTACACGGGCGCCGTCGGAAATATCAAGGTAGCTGTCCCGGAGGACCAATTCGACGACGCCCAGGCAGTCCTCCAGGAATACCGTGGAAAACAGGGTCTGGACCCCAACTATGGAAGTCCTTCCGCTTTTGCGTAGCAAAGTACCTGCCTTGATGCAAGAAAAGGCGGACAAACTACGGCGCTGGATATAATTTCGTACAACAACTGCCCAACATAGGGCTGGGGGGGCGAAATGCCAATCATCGGGGCAATCGTAGTTCTGATTCAATTCTGCTTCGCATTTCACGTTCTGAAGACCGGCCGCGCCTATTGGTGGATATTCATCATCATGGGCTTCCCCGTGATGGGCTGCGTCATCTACTACTTTGTCGAAGTATTTCCGGGTTCGCGCGAACAACGCCGCGCAAACAAGGCGGCGCGCACACTCGCGCGGGTATTGCAGCCGGATGCCGAGCTCAGGAAGCGGGCCGAAGAGCTCGAAATCTGCGGCAGCGTGGACAACAAGATCGCTCTCGCCGCGGAATGCATGAACCATCAGATGTACGCCGAGGCCGCGAAGCTGTATGAGAGCTGCCTTCAGGGAGCGTTCGCTTCCGACGGCGCCGTTCTCTTCGGACTGGCCCGGGCCGCGGTAGAGGGCCGGGAGTGGGACAAGGCAAGTACGGCGCTGGCCCGGCTCAAGGCAGCCGCACCCAGGACACGGCCTCTGGAAGTCCGCCTGCTCGAGGCCAGGGTGCTGGAAGGACGCGGGCAGACGGACGCCGCCCTGGAAGCCTTTCGCACCCTGATTCCGGTGTTTGTCGGGCTCGAAGCCCGTTTTCGCTATGGCGACCTGCTATTGCGCCTCGGCAAAAACGAAGCGGCGATGGACATGTTCAACGAAGTCATGAAGCACGCAAAACGCTTCGCGTCGTCCGTCGAGGACGAGGAACGCTGGGCTTCGGCTGCCAGACAGGCTATCGGCAGCTCTTAGCTCGATCCAATCGACGAGAAACGAAAGCGCGGATTGAAGGACGCCGCAACCCGGCATTTCGCATCGAGCGCCGCGCTCAAAACACCCCGCAACCGCAAGCGTCCCACCCTCCCCCGTCGACGATCAGCTGCGGCTGCGAGAATGCACGCGCCATCTGCTGCGCCTGCAGTTCCGCGCGCTTGTAGTACTCGCCATACTGGCGCACCGGCAGCCAGTCCTGGGAAACCGGCGGGAGCGGCGGCGCGAGGCGCGAAAACGAACCCGCGCCGTAGACGACCTTGCCGCCGACCATGGTCATCACCGATTCGATGTCCTTGATACCGTCCACCGCGACATTGAAGTAGTCGGCGGAGAGGATAGCCAGGTCGGCGAACTTACCGGGTTCCAGCGTGCCCTTCTTGCCTTCCTCGCCTGAAATCCAGGCACCGCCCGACGTAAACAGGCGCAGCGCTTCGCTGCGGTCCAGAAGATTCCTGTCGCCCTGCAGCTTCGCGCCGCCCAGCGTCTTGCCCGTCACCAGCCAGTGCAGCCCGATCCAGGGGTTGTAGCTGGTCGCGCGGTTCGCGTCGGTGCCGCAAGCGAGCGGAATCCCCATCTCGCGGATGCGTGCGATCGGCGGCGCGTCGGCCGCGGCCTGCGTCCCGTATTTCTTGAGAAAGGCCTCGCCGTCGAGGGACATGCGGTTCTGGATGTCGATCGAGCCGCCCAGCGCCGCCAGGCGCTCGAGCGTTTTCGGCTGTAGGGTTTCGCAGTGATCGAGCCCCCAGCGCAAATTCCTCAACGGAATCTCGCGGTTCACCTGTTCGAGCACGTCCAGCACGCGGCTCGCCGAGGCGTCGAAGCTGGTGTGCTGGCGGAACGGCCAGCCCTGCTCGACGATGTACTTCACCACCGCAGTGAGATTTTTTTCCATCACGCCGGGCGGCGGCACCGGATAGTCCTTGGCGAAGTTGGCCACGTCGCCGGCCGCGTAAAGAATGTATTCGCCCGTACCTATCATGCGGTAGTAGTCGTTGCCCTGGCCGTACTTCACCAGCTTCGACCACGCCGTGTAGTTCTCGAGCTCCTTGCCCGGCGCCTGCGCGAACAGCGTGTAGCCGATGCGTAGCGTCATCTGCCCGTCGGCGGCGAGCTTGGCGATCGCCGCGTAGTTGTCCGGATAGTTCTGGCCGCCGCCGCCCGCATCGATCACGCTCGTGATCCCCAGCCGGTTGTGCTCGCGCATGAAGTGGCGCGTGGACAGGATCTGGTCCTCGGGAGAAAGCCGCGGGATGCGCAACCACACGGAAACCAGGCTCGCGAGGCTGGTGGTCGACATCACCAGGCCCGTAGGATTGCCCGAGGCGTCGCGCTCTATCGTCCCGCCGAACATGTTGGGCGTGTCCTTGTTCCACCCGAGCGCGCGGATCCCGGCGCGATTGAGCCAGGCGCGATCGTACAGATGCATGATCATGCACGGCGTATCGCCGGTCGCCGCGTTGATTTCCTCGAGCGTCGGGTAGCGCTGCTCGGCGAACTGCGCCCAGGTCCAGCCGCCGATTACCTGCACCCAGTGCGGCGCGGGCGTGCGCTGCGCCTGCTCGCGCACGCGGCGCATGCCTTCTGCGAGCGATGGCACGCCGTCCCAGCGCACCTCGTTCGTGTAGGTCAGCCCGCCGCGGATGAAATGCGTATGCCCGTCGTTCAGACCCGGGATGACGGTGCGGCCCTCTGCGTCTATCACCTGCGTATTGGGGCCGCGCAGGCCTTCGACGTCCGCCGCGGAGCCGATGGCAACAATGTTACCGCCGCGAATCGCGATCGCGCTCGCCGCCGGCGCTCGCGGATTCAAGGTGGCGATGCGGCCGTTGGTGATGATCGTGTCGGCCGGACTGCTGTCTTGCATGAGAGGCATCGCGCAGCCGCCGAGAACGCTGATGCCGGTGAATCCCGCCGTCGCCGCCAGCGTGTCTTTCAGGAAGTCGCGCCGGCCGAAGTCGACCGCGTTGCGCGTCGCTCCCGGACCGCACGACAAATGAGTACAGCCGAAATCCCCGCATCCGTTCGACGCTGCCATGTTCTCCTCCTTGTGACCGGTTCGTTCATTGGAATTTTTCGCACGCTAGCGCGTATCGGGAAAAAACTATACACCGTGGAGAGACCGGTTTGGCGGAGGATTTCTGCGTGGGCAGCATCCCATTCGCACCGATCCGGCGTCCGCCGTTCCGAAAATCCGCTTCACCAGGGCACTTCGGATCCGTCGTGGTTGAAGAACCTGCCGGATTTCTCGGGAGACAGGCCGGCGAGGACTTTCCGCATGCCGCGGATCGAGCTTTCCGGTGCAAGCGGCGCGCCCTTCCCGCCCATGTCGGTGCGCACCCAGCCCGGGGTGAGCGAGACCACGGTGATGCCGCGCGGCGCAAGGGCGACCGAGAGTGCCTTGCCGAAGGCGTTGAGCGCGGCCTTGCTCGAAGCGTAGAAATAATCGCCTCCGCGCATTTCGGCGATCGAGCCGAGCCGGCTCGACATCATGGCGATGATCCTCTGCTCGCTCGCCGCGACGTTTTCCAGCAAGGCCTCGGTCACGGCGGCGGGCCCCAGGAGATTCACGCGCAATACTTCTTCCCAGGCCGCGTAATCGAATTTCCCGGGCTTCATGCCGCGCGGACCGTAGATGCCGGCATTGCAGATGAGCACGTCGACCGGCACGCCCTTCAGGCTGGCGGCCAGGCGCGCGATCGACTTGCGGTCGGTGACGTCGGCGATATGCGCTTCGGCGCCGAGCCCGGCCAGCGCGGCCTTCGCTTTCGCTTCGCGCACGCTGCCGATGACCTTCCAGCCGTCCGCGGCGTACTGCCGCGCGAACTCGAGGCCGAGTCCGCGGCCGGCACCGGTGATGAGGACCGTCGGCATGCGCGGCCGGGCTACGCCAGGTACTTCCCGAACCACGCGAGCGTCTCGCCCCAGGCGGCCTTGGCCGCCGCGGCGTCGTAGCGCGCGCCGGTGTCGTTGTGAAACGCGTGATCGACGTTCGGATACACGATCTTGCGAAAGGTCTTGTCGTTCTTTTTCATGGCCGCCTCGATCGCCGGGATGTTCTGGTTGACGCGTTCGTCGCGCCCGCCGTAGATGGCGAGCA
>Ga0193726_1002476_pt1 | contig 12494 bp, 7 predicted proteins | sample H2c1metaG_FD_144928 | JGI IMG/M metagenome (GOLD analysis project Ga0193726, IMG submission 144928) | Soil microbial communities from a riparian zone of the East river system, Colorado, United States - H2c1 | ecosystem: Environmental > Terrestrial > Soil > Riparian zone | place: USA: East River... | reverse complement strand
GCCGCCGGTCGAGCCGCCATAGGTGAAGCGCGCCCAGCCCGCCCCGATGCCGCGAAAGTGCCGCTCGATCTCGGGAATCAGTTCCTGGTTGATGGCATCGCCATAGGGTCCGAGATTGGCCGAATTTACCGCATAGCTGTCATCGTAGTAGGGATTCGCGTGTTCGATCTCGACCACCAGAAACCGCGGGAAGTCTGCGGAAATCCACTTCTGATAGAAGGCGTACGCCTCCTGTTGCTGTATGCGGTTATAGCCCGCCAGATGAAAACGCTCGGAGTAATCCGCCGGCAGATGCGCGTCGGGCGGTATCGTGCGAAATCCTGAAATGTCGTCCGGATAATGGCCGTGGAACACCATGAGCGGATAGTGAGCCTGCGTGTGCGAGTCGAACCCTTTGGGTACCAGGATGTGCGCCCCTATGAAGACGTCGCGTCCCCAGAAGCGCGACAGCAACTCGCTGCGGATACGGATGTGCCGGATGAACTCGCTGTCGGCTTTCGGTGCGATGGCCGGGATCTGTTGATCGAGAATCAGTGCGGTTGTTTCCGGATGCAGCGCGTCCAGGTGCACTTTGAGCGGCGTCGAATATAGATTGCCGGGTTTGTTCGCCCATTGCTGCCCCTCGCCCTTGTCGGGCGGCAGTTTCAATACGCGGCCATCGGCGAGGTGATAAGTTTCATAACGATTGAGCACGGCCTGCACAAAATAATCGCCGCTCGGAATCGCGGAAAGATGTGCGGCCGGCCAGCCGAATGCATTGTCGTTCAGCACGGCGCTGGAACCCGGCGCCAGACCATCGACGTTGAGACCGAACATGTACGGCGTCAGCAGCGGCTCATCGGCCTCGACATGAGTGCGCGGCTCGCGCGTCAGATCGCGGCTCAACAGCAGAATAATCCGACCGTCAAGCGGCCCGCTGCTTCGCGAGTCTGGAAAACTGACAGCAAATTCAAGCCCTTTCGCAGGCGCGGCGGTCGCGCTGCGCGCGGCGGTTGCGCTGGGCGCGGCGGTCGCGCTGACGGTTACCATGCCGATCAACCCCAAAGCAGCCAACGCAGCGACAACTCGCATCAAATTCTCCTACTTTCCATCCACCGAAAAAACCAAAAGCACGTTATTGGGCGCCCCACCCAGGGCGCCGGCATAGCCGGAAATGATGTACATCAAACCGCCTGCCACGACGGGTCCGGCCACATCGAGCGACCCGCCGCTTTGGTCTTTCACGCCGTTGATGGTTTGATACTTCTGGGCTGCGGTATCGAAATCCCACAGGATTTTTCCGTCAGCCGCGCCGTAGGCGCGCAGGTGCCCGTCAATCGTCGTCGACAGCACCAATCCTGGAATCACAGTGGGCGCCGCCGACTGGCCAAGGAGGCATCTGCCACTGTAGCTGCACGGCACCTTCGGCGCCGCGGTGTACCACTGTTGATCGCCGGTGGCAGGATCCAGCGCAAACAGCCCGGCCTTGCCCTTCGGCGGCGGCAGCCCTAAATCGGCGACCGCCACATACAGTCGCTTGAGATCCGCGGCCATGCCCCACTCGATGCCGCCCAATGCGCCGCCATTGCCCACCTTGTTGCGCCAGACTGTCTTGCCATCGTTGTCCGGGTCCATCCCAAACGCGACGCCGGATTTCTGACCCGCCAGAATGATGTCCTTGCCGTTGGGCAAGGTGAACAGGATGGGCGATGCGCCGAAATCGTGATCGGGACCCAGGACGGTGGGGCAATTGACGACACCTCCTCGATTGCAGCCCATCAAGAAACTGTCGTCTTCCGTGACTTGGTTTCTCCATTTGACCTTGCCGCTCGCAAGGTCCAACGCCATGATGGCGTCGGAACCATTTTCTTTCACGTCGGTATACGTGTCGCCAGTGCCGATGTAGACCAGACGACGCTTGGCATCGATGGTGGGCGCTGACCAGACAGCGGCTCCTGCCGGCCCGAACATCTGAGTGCCCGCGGCATTCTTGACGGTTGGCTGGGGCTCCTGCTCTATTGCATAGGTCTTCCACACGAGCTTACCGTCCTTGGCGTCGAGCGCGGCCAAGCCACCGCGAGCCGTACAGCAGCCATAGGAACCAACGCCGCCCGCGGTTTCCTCCCATGACGAGAGAGGTACATAGAGCAATCCCTGGTACAGCACCGGCGCGCCCGTGAGCACACTGCGCGGATGGTTTTCGACATTCATCTTCCACTGCAATTTTCCGCTGGCTGCGTCGAGCGCGTAGACATTGCGCTGGAAGTCGCCGAAATACATCAGAAAGCCGCTCGGCGCACCGCCCTTCAACCGGCCGATCATCGGGGTCGTACGCACGCCTGCATCGGCATCGAAGCGCCAGTGCATGCATCCGCTCTTGGCGTCCAATGAGTAAATTCGGCCGCTCGAACTCGTGAGAAACAGCCGTCCGCCGACGATGATCGGTTGTCCATAGCGACCGCCGGTATAGGTCATTGACCATTTCACTTGCAACCGAGACACGTTGGCACTCGACAGGCCGGGATCAGGCTGGAAGCGCGAGTTGCGCGCATCGATACTCCATCCGTTCCATCCGGACCCGGACAGGCTGAATCTGCCGCTTGATGTGCAGACCGGAGGGTCACCGGCTTGCTCGGTCATGCCATCGGCGCCGAGATACGTGGCGATGGCATGGATATCCTGATCGCTCAGCCCTGCGGCCATGGGCTGCATGACGCCGGTTTTTAGCGCAGTCGCGATGTCGTCGGGAAAGCGTCTAGCCAGTGCCGCCTTGGGAGGAGCTCGGTCGATCGCAGGATCGTGGCAGGACGCGCACCGGCCCTTGAACAATGCTTCGCCCCGGGCCACCAGCGCCGCGGCTGTGGCGGCGGTGTCCGTAGTGGCGGGGCGCTCCGCGATCTGCTGGCCGAGTGCGATGGGAGCCATCGCGATCGCGGAAAGGAAGATCCAGGTTTGTAGACGCATATCCCCCCACAATGCTTTTTTATCGGGCAAATCCATCCTTGGATCCTCGAGGCCTTTGGCCGGCATGGACTTCATCGCATCGGCGGGGCAACGTCAACACGCATTAGGCCAGAAAAAACGAACTCTGATCGAGCTTGTCACTCGAATCATAGTATATTTGCTGGTTAGTCGAGGATTCCGGCGCTGTGCTGATATCAGACGGCGGACGTTCGACAGCCACTTAAAACTATCGCGCGTCGAGATTCCGTTTGCCTAAACCAGCATCCTCGCACAATGCATCTGTGTAAATCGTACGTGCCGCCTGTCATGGCGAGCCTCATGCTGCTCATGGCCGGCTGCGCCGTGGGTCCCAACTTCAAGCGACCCGCGCCGCCGGATGTCAGCGACTACACGGCCCAGCCCCTGGCAACCACCGCCGCAACGCCAAATGTGTCCGGGGGGCAACCGCAACGCTTTGCCGTAGGAGCCGACATCTCAGCGGACTGGTGGACCTTGTTTCATTCCGCGCCCCTCAATGAGCTGATCGAGCAGTCACTGTCGAACAATCACGATCTGAAAGCGGCGCGGGCAGCGTTGACGGTGGCACGAGAAAACGTCCTGGCTCAACGGGGTGCTTACTATCCCAGTGTCGAGGCAGACTTCTCGGCCACTCGCCAGAAACAATCTGAAACAATCTCGCCCGCACTGAATTCAAACACGTTTCTTTATAATCTCTTCACGCCGCAAGTCAGCGTTTCGTACGTGCCCGATGTCTTTGGCCTGAATCGCCGCACGGTCGAGTCCTTGGCAGCGCAGGCACAAGAAGTCCGCTTTCAAATGATCGCGACCTACACGACGTTGACCTCCAATGTGGTGGTCACGGCTATACAAGTGGGCGCGGTGCAGATGCAGATCGATGCGACCCATGAACTCATCGATAGCACCGCGAATACGGTTAAAACTCTGCGGTACCAATTTGACAAGGGCTACGCCAGCCGTCTGGATGTCGCCGCCCAAGAGGCCCTGCTGGCGCAAGTCAGTGCCACGTTGCCGCCGCTCAGCAAGCAAGAAGCCCAGTTGCGCGATCTGCTTGCGGTCCTGGCCGGGCGTTTTCCGAATCAAGCGCCTGTAGATAAGTTCGAGCTTTCGACTCTGCAATTGCCTGAAGACCTGCCGCTCAGCCTGCCATCCGCGCTCGTGTCGCAGCGCCCTGATGTGCTCCAGGCCGAGGCCAATCTACACGACGCGAGCGCCAAGATCGGCATTGCCATAGCGAATCGGTTGCCCAATATTGTATTGACGGCCAACGCGGGCAGTACCGCGACCGCCATGAGCCAGTTGTTCACAACCGGGACGGGATTTTGGGGCATCGGAGCCGCGGCGAGCGCGCCCATATTCCAAGGCGGCACCTTGCTCCATCAGGAGCGCGCCGCGAAAGCCGCTTACGAGCAGGCTGCCGAACAATATCGCAGTACCGTATTGACCGCATTTCAGAATGTCGCCGACACGCTGACGGCACTCGAACAAGATGCCGAGGGCTTGAAGGCGGCGGTCAACGCTGAGATTGCCTCCAAGATCACATTGGATTTGGCGCAGCGGCAATGGCAGGGTGGCTATGCGGGTTATCTTGCGTTTTTGACCGCGCAACAGGCCTATCAACAAGCGCGGATCAATTTGATCCAGGCTCAGGCGAATCGATTTGCCGATACGGCGGCATTGTTTCAGGCGCTGGGCGGCGGCTGGTGGCAGCGAGAGGATTTGGCGAAAAACAAACATGAAAAATAGATCGATTCTTACTCGCGCGCTGACCGCATTGGCTGTGGCCGCGGCCATCTCAACCGCGGCGTGTTCGCCTGAAACCGACAGCGCTGCGCACACGGCGTCGGTGACACCGAGCAACGTAACGCTCACTCCGGCACAGCGGGAAAATATTCACCTCTACACGGTGGCGGCCTCTCATTTTCGCAAGACCGTCGAGGCCACTGGAGCGGTTGATTTCGACAACGAGCAGGCCACCAGCGTTTTGGCGCCCTTCTCAGGACCCGTATCGCGGCTGCTCGTTTCCCTTGGTGAACACGTCAAGCAGGGCCAGCCGTTGGCGACGGTCGATTCGCCTGATTTTGCAACCGCCATCAGCGCCTATCGCAAAGCGATTTCCACCGCGCAAACCGCGCGCCGGCTGGCCGAGCTGGACAAGGATCTGGTGGAACACAACGGCGTTGCCAAGCGTGAAGCCGACCAGGCGGAATCCGACGCCGCCAATGCCGAGGCCGATCGCGAAGCCGCACGTCAGTCCCTCGTCTCGCTGCAGGTGCCCGCGCAGGCCATCAAAGACATTCAGGAAGGCCGGCCCATTTCGCGCATCGACGGAGTCATCCGTGCGCCGATCGCAGGAACAGTCGTTGAAAAGCTCGTCACGCCGGGACAACTGCTGCAGGCCGGCACCACCCCGTGCTTTACGGTTGCCGATTTGTCACGCGTCTGGGTGATGGCGCAGATTTTTGGCGCTGACTTGGAATCGGTCAGAGTCGGCGATCAGGCCGATGTCGTGACCGGGATAGGAACGACCAAGTTTTCCGGGATCGTGGACAACATCTCTGCACTGGTGAATCCCGACACCCGCTCAGTGGTGGCGCGCGTGGTTGTCAAAAATCCGGGCGATCTTTTGAAGAAGCAGATGTATGTTCGCGTGTCGATTCAGGCTCACCAGGAAATCACCGGAATGTTGGTTCCGGTGTCGGCGGTATTGCGCGATGATGTGAATTTGCCGTTTGTTTATTTCCTGCAGCCGGACGGCAGCTTCGCGCGGCAGCACGTGACATTGGGATACCGTGCGGGCGACCAATATCACATTGCCGAAGGGCTCAAGGCCGGTGACCAAATCGTGGTCGATGGCGCCATCTTTGTGCAATTCATGCAGAGTCAATGAGCATCGACCCGGTTCCAACGGGGGGCTCTGCCCCGCGATCAGCGTCGCTCATGAATCGCATCGTGACCTCATCGCTGCGGCAGGGGTTTCTAACGATCCTGATGACGCTGGTGCTCATCGGTGTGGGATCGCGCTCGCTGGACCGCTTGCCGGTTGACGCCTATCCCGACCTGTCCCCCCCCATCGTCGAGCTCATCACCCAGTGGCCGGGGCACGCGGCCGAGGAAGTCGAGCGGCTGATCACCGTGCCCGTCGAACGCGAGATGAATGGCATCCCTCAGATGGCGACCATCCGGTCGATCTCGCTCTACGGGTTGTCCGACGTGATCCTGACGTTTCAAAATGGCACAGATATCTACTTTGCGCGCCAGCAGGCATTCAACCGCGTCGGCGATGTCAGTCTGCCGAGCGGCATATCGCCGTCGATGTCGCCGCTATCTTCGCCATCGGGCCTCATCTACCGTTACGTCCTGCAAAGCGCAGACCGCTCGCCCATGGAACTCAAGACATTTGAGGATTGGATCGTCCAACCTCAGTACAAATCCGTTCCCGGTGTGGCGGATGATTCCGGGTTTGGCGGCGGCACGATGCAGTATCAGGTGCTGCTCGATCCGGCGAGAATTGCCTCCGTGGGATTGTCTGTAACGCAGGTGCAGAGCGCCCTTGCGGCCAACAACAGCAATGGCGGCGGGGGATTCTATTCGCAAGGCGGCCAGTTTTACTACGTTCGCGGCTTGGGACGGCTGAGCACGTTGGAAGATATCGGCAACGTTGTGCTCGCGGTGCATGACGGCACTCCGGTACTGGTCAAGGATATTGGCCATGTGGTCATCGGCATTGCACCGCGGCTTGGCGAATTCGGCTACCAGTCACAGGATGACGCTGTTGAGGGCGTGATTTTGTTGCGGACGGGAGAGAAAACCCAAGATGTCCTGAAGCGCGTGGAGGCAAAGACCAAGGAACTCAACGAGGAAATCCTGCCGAAGGACGTGAAAGTTCTTCCCTTCTACGACCGCAGCGACCTGGTCGAACTGACGACGCAGACGGTCAAGCGCAACTTGCTGCGGGGCATGTTGCTGGTCGTCGTGGTTCTCATATTTTTCCTCTACAACTTTCGCGCCGGCCTCATTGTCGCGGCAACCATCCCCCTGGCGCTGTTGTTCGCCTTTATCTGCCTCGATTTGCAAAATGCGTCGGCGAATCTGTTGTCCATCGGTGCCGTGGACTTTGGAATTCTGGTGGATGCCGCGGTGGTGATGGTCGAAAACATTTTCCGCCAGATCGCCGCGCGCCGAGGCAGTTCCCTCAGCATCACGGAAATCATCAGGGAAGCGGCTGCCGAAGTGGATCGGCCGCTGTTTTACTCAGTCGCGGTGATCGTGGCCGGTTTCCTGCCTATCTATGTGTTGGCCGGTCCTTCGGGCACGCTGTTCAAGCCGATGGCGGACACCATGGTCTTCGCGCTGATTGGATCCTTGATCGTCACACTGACGCTGCTGCCTGTGCTGTGCGCGTGGTTTATGCGCAAGGGCGTGCAGGAACGGCGCAATGCCGCGTTCGAGTGGATCAAGTCGGTCTACACCAAGGGCCTCGATTTTTGCCTTGCGCATCTTTGGGGAACGGCCGTTGCCTCGGCGATTCTATTGGCAGGCTCGCTGCTGCTCATTCCGCGCATCGGCGCCGAGTTCATGCCGCATCTGGACGAAGGCGCCTTGTGGGTGCGCGCCACAATGCCCTACACCATCTCATTCGACGAGTCGGCTAAAATTGCCCCCAAGGTACGCGAAATTTTGCGCTCCTTTCCGGAAGTCACCACAGTTGCCTCGGAACTCGGGCGGCCCGACGATGGCACCGATCCCACCGGCTTCTTCAACGTGGAGTTTTTTGTTGGTCTTAAGCCTTATTCGCAGTGGACCGGCTCTTATCGCAACAAATCGGGCCTCACCGAGGCCATCAGCCAGAAACTCGCTGCATTCCCCGGCATCAACTTCAATTACACCCAGCCGGCTGAAGACGCCGTCGATGAGGCGGAAACCGGACTCAAGAGTGCGCTGGCCGTCAAAGTTTTTGGTTCCAACTTGGATACGTTGGAACAGAAGGGCAAGGCGATAAAACAGATCTTGGAGGGAGTACGCGGCATCCGCGAAGTGACCTTGGTGCAGGAGCTCGGACAGCCGAGCCTGACCATCAATATCAACCGTGCCCGAATCGCCCGTTACGGATTGAACGTCGAGGACATCAATTCGCTGATTCAAACGGCCATCGGAGGCGACGTGGCCACGCAGGTGGTTCAAGAAGAAAAGCAGTTTGATCTCATCGTGCGTCTCGATCAGCAATACCGGGACAACCCGCAAGAGATCGGAAATATTCTCGTGGCCACCCCCGCCGGGCAACAGATTCCGCTCAAGGAATTTGCAGATATTCAGGTCTCGAGCGGCGCCTCGTTCATCTACCGGGAAGATAATTCCCGCTACATCGGTGTGCAGTTCTCGGTGGAAGGCCGCGACCTTGCGGGCGCGGTCGACGATGCGATTCAGCAGGTCAGCTCCAAAGTCACGCTGCCGCGGGGCTACCGTTTGGACTGGGGCGGCGAATATAAGGAATATACCGCTTCACGCCATCAACTGGACATCATTGTTCCGCTGACGACATTCCTGATTTTCCTGTTGCTGTTTGCGTTGTACAGCAACCTTAAATTCCCGTTCATTACCGTACTGGGCGTTGTGCTCTCAGCGCCCGTGGGCGGCATCTTGGCTCTGTGGATTACCGGCACACCCTTTTCGGTCTCTTCCGGCATCGGCTTTCTGGCGTTGTTCGGAGTCTCGGTGCAGACCGCGGTTGTCTATATCTCATACGTCAACGAACTACGCCGCAACGGCACTCCTCTCGCCGAGGCCATTCGAGAAGGCGCCATATTGCGTTTGCGCCCAATCATGATGACCGCCCTGGTTGCGGCGCTGGGACTGTTGCCGGTGGCTCTGGCCACGGGCGTCGGTACGGACACTCAACGGCCTTTTGCCTTGGTGATCGTCAGCGGATTATTCACGCGGCTGCTGATCAGTGTTTTTCTAATGCCGGTGCTGTATGCCCTCGTGGCCCGTCCTGAAGATCGGTTGGAGGTGTGATGTCCGGCCGGTGCGTCCTGTCTATTCTTCCTCGAGCGACGGGACCTGTGAATTCACTTCCGCCGCGATTTTCGCCGGGTCGGCGCCTGCCACCGGATATGACTTCGACCACAGGATCGTGCCATCGCTGACCTTGGCCATCTTGATGTTAAGCACCTGGGTGGCGGCATCTGTTCCGATGGCACCGCATAGAACATATCTGGAATGGTTCAAGCGTCCTTTTTCCACGGCAGTCTTTATATCGACGCAAGGCACGGATTCAGGGCTCAAGCCGACCCGACCATGATGCGATATGGCCATCTTCCCGTACACCTGGGCGAATGTGGCATCAGCGAGCTTTGACGCGTCCGCGTTCCCAGCGGGCGCAGTGAACGGCATCGCCAACAGCGGACTTCGCTCCGCCGGGGTTTCAGCCGCATCGTCCGAGGTGATGCGGGCGATCTGCCGAGCAAGGTTGGAGATGTCCTTCTTGTCCAAGCTGCCGTGATATGTGTCGGAGATCTGGTGCAGCTCTTTGGCCTCCTCAGGCGAGATCTTGGACGAACTATGAGGACGATCGTCCGAGCTACAGCCTCGCGACATCAATACGATTACAAGCCAGGTATAGACGAATCCCCTGACCCATCGGGGCAGTTGATTGAAGAATATCCAGGCGGACTTGCACGCCCAGCCGAACACGTGCAGCCAATACTCGGCTTTCGACCCTGAACGCTGAGCCGGAAATTCGGGATACTGAGGCGGAATCGTTGGCGAGCCGGCTTTGGCAACCCGCGCCTGAGAAGCACCCGCGGGTTTCTGAGCCATCGCCTCGCCCGATACCAGCCGGCGACACAAAGCTTCCAAAGCGGGAGTCGGCCTTCCCGCCGGAACCTTCAACCATTGAATCGTGAAAAACTTCTCCGGAACACGCGCACCGGATTGGCCTGTATCGTCAATGACGATCGGCAATAGAAAGGGGTGATCGTCAGCCATGTCGAGCGTTCGCTCGACCGCCAGCCGCCATTCCCTGCGGAAGTAGCCCTCATGCCGTGCCTCCGTCTGCGCCGAGATGAGCGGCATGAAATAATCACATTCCCGTATCTGCTTGCGGATCTTCTGATCCCACTGCTCTCCGCCGCCGAGTTCACTTTCGTCGTACCAGACCTCCAAGCCGAAGGCCGGGAGCGCATCCTTGAGCGCACGCGCCGCCTCGCGATCCGCAGAGGCGTAGCTCAAAAAAACCGTGGGTTGGCGGTTGGAATTCAATGCTTCTACGTCAGGCACTGTATCTGTACGTCCGTAAGTGTCGCTGCAAGTGTACTGTAATCACCCCAAATACACGCGCCGGATTTGGCGGCTAAGACCCTTGGGCGAATCGTCGGCAATGCGTGATAAATGCCTCCAGGGGTTTGGAGAGCACCTTTGCCCGATGATGAATCAAACTGAATTGCCGCGACAGCCGCGGCAATTGGGTGGAAAGTATGGCGAGCCGCTTTGCGCTGACAAGCTCTTGCACCACACTGCGCGATAAGCAGCTCAGGCCCAAGCCTTCCGCGACCGAGTATTTAATGGCCTCGGAACTGCCGAGTATCATCGCCGATTGAATGTGAAGCAGGTGCGGCAGCAGCGCCGCTTCCACAGCCTCCCGAGTTCCGGAACCGTGTTCTCTGAGCAGCCAATGGGCGCTGCGCAACTGGTTTGCGGTCAATCGGCGATGCTTCGCGGCTTTTGCCAAAGGATGGGTCGGCGCAGCGACGATGACCAGCTCGTCTTCCAACCAGGGGAGTACCCGGACGTCGGATTCGTGGCAGGGCCCTTCGATCAATCCCATGTCGGCCGCAAAATCTCTCACCGCAATGACGACATTGAGCGTATTGCCAATCTGCAGTTCAAACCGTGCCGGTGGATAGCTCTCGCGAAACCGCGCCAATACCGCGGGCAACAAGTAATTGCCGATGGTCGTGCTTGCGGACACACGCAGGTCGATAAGAAATCCTCGATCTGCGGATTGAAATGAGGCTTCAATGCCGTGCGCGCCGTCCAAGACCGCGAGCGCAGCGGGCAGCACGGCCCGTCCGTTGTCATTGAGCACAAGCCGCTTACCCACCCGATCGAACAAGCGTGCTCCCAGTGCGCGCTCGAGTTCATTCAAGGCCGCGCTGGTTGCCGATTGCGACAACGGCACACTGGCGGCGCCTGCGCTGGTGCTGCCGTGGACCGAAATCGCACGAAAAATTTCCAGTTGGCGCAAGGTCAGTTGCATGTTGCGTTGAATATTAAGCTATTTAATCGATTGATTATAGACAAACAATCTGTTTTACCACTAATAAGAGTTCGCCCATAGTTGTTACGCCGCGAAGGACCACTTGTCGGGGACGAACCAATGCTTCCACATGCCGTAACGAACCCAGGGATTGATTCCGTCTCTGGACACGAACCTAACCGCTGGGAAGGTGCAATCAATCGGCTGCCCGGTATCGCGTTGGTGGGGGCGTTGGCACTCATGGCCATCGAACTCGGTAAGATCGGTTGGCTCCAAAGAAATGGGATCAGCGCGCTGACCGTGGCCATTGTGCTCGGCATGATCGCCGGCAACACGTTGTATCCGCGCATTGCACTGCTAAGTTCGAGCGGCGTGACTTTCTCCAAGCAGACCTTGCTGCGTGCCGGCATTATTCTGTACGGCCTAAGATTGACGTTTCAGGATATTGCCAATGTGGGTTTCCCCGGAGTGGCGATCGATGCTTGCGTATTGAGCAGCACCTTCGCGCTGTCCTGGTGGGCAGGCACCCGTGTCTTGGGGCTTGACCGTCGAACCGCCATGCTCATCGGCGCAGGCAGTTCGATCTGCGGCGCTGCGGCGGTCATGGCAGCCGAACCGGTGGTGGGCGGGCGAGCCGGACAGGTCGCCGTGGCCGTCTCGACCGTGGTCGTTTTCGGGACCTTGGCGATTTTCCTGTATCCCGCGCTTTATCATCTGAGTGAGCACTTTCAGGTACTCGCAATGTCCCCCCGGGCGTACGGCATCTTCACCGGATCCACGGTTCACGAAGTGGCCCAGGTGGTCGCGGCGGGACGGGCGGTAAGCGATACAGCTGCGAATGCCGCGGTGATCACCAAAATGGTGCGTGTCATGATGCTGGCGCCGTTTCTTGTCATCCTCTCCGCCTATTTGTCGCGCAGCCCTGATTCAAGGGAGAAAATCTCGTCTGACAACACTCAGTCTGTGCGGCGCATCGTCATCCCATGGTTTGCGCTCGGCTTCGTCGCAGTCACGGCTCTGAACTCCGTGGCGGTGCTGCCCAAGACGGCGGTCAGCGCAGCGGTTAACATAGACACGGTGATCTTGGCGATGGCCATGGCGGCGCTCGGGGTAACCACGCATGCGTCAGCGATCCGCACGGCCGGATTCAAACCTCTCGCGCTCGCCGCGCTGCTGTTTGCCTGGCTGGTGTTCGGCGGAGCGGCGATAAACGCCGGGGTGAGTGCAGTGTTCGTTTGAGCGCCGCGAGGGGTGAGAGCTTAAGCAAGCATATTGG
>Ga0193726_1002475_pt1 | contig 12496 bp, 12 predicted proteins | sample H2c1metaG_FD_144928 | JGI IMG/M metagenome (GOLD analysis project Ga0193726, IMG submission 144928) | Soil microbial communities from a riparian zone of the East river system, Colorado, United States - H2c1 | ecosystem: Environmental > Terrestrial > Soil > Riparian zone | place: USA: East River... | reverse complement strand
ATGTCCGCGACCCGAAGCGTCCGGTGATTTTCATGCCCGTGTACTTCGGCTACGAACGCATCGTGGAGGGCAGGACCTATATCGGCGAACTATCGGGACAGCCGAAGCAAAAGGAAAGCGTCTTCGTCTTGCTCAAGTCGATCGTCTCGGTGTTGCGCAGCAAATTCGGCAAAGTCCACGTGAATTTGGGCCGGCCCATTGCGCTCGACGAGCTGCTGCACGAGCACAATCCCAACTGGCGCTCTAGTCCGGCTGAAAATGACGATCCGCGCGCCGGTTGGATAGGAGAGGCGATTTCAAATCTCGCCTTTCGGATCAATAGCGAAATCAACGCGGCTGCGGCGGTGACGCCGGTCAATTTGGTGGCCATGGCGATTTTGGCGACCCCCAGGCAGGCGCTGCCGGAACTCGATCTCATACGCCAGCTGGAGCTGTATCAACGGCTGCTGCGCGATGCGCCGTATTCCCCGCTGGTGACGGTGACTGCCGACAGCGGCCGGCAAATGGTCGCCTACGTCGAATCGATGGGGATCCTGGAGCGGCAGAAGCATCCTCTCGGCGACATCATGCGCATGAATGCCGAAAACGCCGTGCTTGCGACCTACTACCGCAACAACATCCTGCATCTCTTCGCCATGCCCTCGCTGCTGGCATGCGCCTTCGTGAGCAACGCAACGATGCGCACTGCCGACATACAACGGCTGGTGTGGCGGGTCTATCCCTATATTTCCGCGGAGTTGTTTTTGCGTTGGGATGAGACGCAGGTGAGTGCAGTGGCCGATTCGCTGCTCGACACCTTCGTGCAGCTCAATCTGCTGCAGGCCAACGCCGATCGCAGCGAGTGGCAGCGGCCGCCGCCGACCTCGCTCGAGGCCATCCGGCTCTCGGTGCTGGCCCAGGCAACGATTCAAACCCTGGAGCGATATTACCTGGCGATTGCGTTGCTGTTGCAGGCAGGCAGCGGCACGATTACCCACGAAGCGCTCGAAGAGCGTTGTCACCTGATGGCGCAACGCATGACGGTACTCTACGGGCTGAACTCGCCCGAGTTCGTCGACAAGAGCCTGTTCCGAAATTTCATCGAGCTCTTGCGCCGGCGCAACGTCATACAACTGTCCGAGGATCAGAAATTGCTTTTCGGTGATCCGTTGCTGGGGGTTGCCGCCGATGCTCAGCTGGTGCTGTCCGAACAGATCAGGCACAGCATCCTGCAGGTGACCTTGGGCCAATGACCTGCAGGAGCGCCGCCGAAGCCATGGACGCGCAATCTTATTCTCCCAAACTGTGCTTCAGCGCAAACAAGTCCGTGCCGATACCACATATTCTGGCATCAGGGCGCGGCCGCGAAGCCGTGAACTGCGGCTGCCGCAGGCGTGTCGCTGCGAGTGCGACGCCGGTCACGGAACATGCAACGTATGAATTACAAATTGAAGATGGCGGCCGCTGCCTCGGCATTCGTGCTCGGTACGATGCCGGGACACGCGGACACCACGATTGGCCAGTATGTGACGCTCAGCGGATTCGGCACGCTGGGCGCGGTACATTCCGACTACCGGCAGGCCGATTTTACCGGAGAGTATTTGCAGCCGCACGGCGCGGGATTCAGCCGCAGCTGGAGTCCCACGCCGGACAGCGATTTGGGCGGCCAAGCCGATCTGCGCATCGCGGACGGACTCACCGGTGTGGTGCAAGTCATCTCACGCGACGACGAAGACGGCAACTTCAAGCCCCATGTCGAGTGGGCCAACATCAAGTACGCGTTCACACCGGACTTGGCGGTGCGGGTTGGCCGCACGCTTTTGCCCACCTACGAACGTTCCGACAGCCAAAATGTGGGCTATGCCCTACCCTGGGTGCGAATACCGAACGAGATCCGCTTCTCGAACTCCGCGACCCACAGCGATGGTGCCAGTGTGCTCTACCGTGTGAAGACGGGCGCCGTGATCCAAGATCTTCAGGTGCAGTTCGGGCGCACCTCGGAGGAATTTTCCGGTGCGGTGTTTCATGGTAAGGATCTCATCGTGCTGAGCGACACCCTGCAGTATGGCAATACCAGCGTGCACCTGGCTTATCAGACCATGATGTACACGTACTCAGTGCTCGCCCCGGCTCGATTCCGGCTGGCCAGTGGTGGATTCACTTATGATCCGGGTACGTGGTTCGTGACAGGGGACAGCAACTACGCCCATTACGATTTCTTTGGCGACTTTTTCGCCTGGTACTTGAGCGCCGGCATGCGATTTGGCCACTTCACCCCCTACGTCATCTATTCCACCGAACATGCGCCAACTTCGGCCCCGCCCTCGGGGCTGACGGCGCTGGGTGACGAGCGCACCGTGGGCGCCGGCGTGCGCTGGGACTTTGCCAAGAACCTTGACTTCAAGCTGCAGCTGCAGCGAGTGAAAATCGAAACGCAGACCGCGCCTGCCTCATTCAACAATCTCCAACCGGGCCTGCAGGTCGGCGATGAAGCCAACGTAGTCAGTTTGACTCTGGATTTCGTGTTCTAAGCTATTGTCACCCGCGAACTTCACATGAGAACGTCAGCGCTTTGCGCCCTGGTCTTCGCCGCATTGGCCGTCACCAACATACAGGCGGAGGACATCGTCGTCATCGTCAATCCTGCTGCAAAGGCGATCAGCAAGGATCAAATTGCCGACCTCTACCTGGGCAGGAGTGGAGGCCTGACGCCGATCGATCAAACCGCGGGTTCGGCGATCTACGTCCAGTTCTATAAACAGGCGACGGGGCGCGATGTCGCGCAGGTCAAGGCAATCTGGTCGCGCATCTTGTTCACCGGCAGGGGCCTTCCACCGAAGCAACTGCCCGACTCTGCGGCGGTAAAGCAGGCCATCGCTGCCAACCCGAACGCCGTGGGTTACATCGAGAAGTCCGCCGTGGATGCCTCGGTCAAAGTCGTGTTGCCGCTCGATTGACGCTGCATAGGCCGGATCGCGTGAGTGCACAGTCCTTGAAAGAAACCTTGCATCGCCGGGTGAGCCGGATCGCGGAACCGCAGATTCTGTTTCCGCTCATCGCCGTGGTCTTGTTGGCGGCAACGTGGGGAGTAGCTCTCGGCCTCGTCAGAATCAAGCACGCCGAAGCTGAGCACGACGCCGCGACATCGAGCCATGAACTATTGGGAACCTATGAGGCTCAAGTAGTACGCGTCCTGCACGAAATCGATCAAACGCTCAACCTCGTCAAGTTTTGGCACGAACGCGCGGGGATGCACGGCACGCTCGCAGAACTCAAGGATCGCGGATTGTTGCCGCCGGACCTGGTGTTCTCCGTCGGCATTGCCGATCGGCACGGCACCATCTTGGAGAGCACCCGCCCGCTCGGGGCCGTGAGCGTTGCCGATCGGGGTTATTTTCGCAATCAGCGCGACGGCGACTCCATACGCGTCGGACATCTACCGCAGGGTGCAACGGGCGACGGGCGAGTACCATTCACCCGCAGGTTGAATGCAGCGAACGGCGATTTCGACGGTATCGTAATCGTCGCGGTGGACGCATCTTTTTTCGTCAGCGGCTACGACGCCTCGAAGCTGGGCGAACACGGGGTGCTCGGCGTCGTGGGAACCGACGGCATTTTTCGGGTCAGGCGCACCGGGGACTCGATGTTTTCCGGCGATGCGATCAATTATTCCTCCCTGTTGCCGAAACCTGACGAGGTTGATGCGGACCCGCCTGTCTCGCTCAGCAGCTGGGACGGCGTGCGGCGGTGGAACAGCGCGCGCGAAATCTACGGGTTTCCTCTGGCGATACTCGTCGGACTGGCACAGGATGAACAACTTGCCGCCGTGGAGAAAAACTCCGCTGTTTACCTTTGGCGGGCGGCCGCAGCCAGCCTCGCAATTGTCCTGTTTACGGCGCTATTGGGCCGGATGAGCTGGCAGCTCGTGCAGAGCCGTTTGCGGGAAAGCGAATCGAAACTCGAGCACGCGCAGCGTGTGGAATACCTGGCCTACCATGACGGCCTCACGGGTCTGCCCAACCGCAGCATGTTCAGCAAACTGCTGAGTCAGCGCATCAGCGAAGCGCGCCGCTACGACCGGGAACTTGCCGTCGCGTTCCTCGACCTCGACCGCTTCAAGCAGATCAACGACACGCTGGGGCATGAAGCGGGCGATCAATTGCTCCAGGAGGTCGCCGCTCGATTGCAGGGCTGCGTGCGGGATAGCGACACGGTGGCGCGGCTGGGAGGAGATGAATTCGTCGTGCTGCTGCCGGAACTTGCAGACGGGAAGCTCGCGGCAACCGTGGCCCATAAGATACTGGGCGTCCTCGCCAAGCCGTTTACCCTCATTGGTCATGAATTTCGCGTCACGGCGAGTATCGGCATCAGCGTCTATCCGCAGGACGGGCAGGACGAGCAAACCTTGACCAAGAATGCCGATATCGCGATGTATCAGGCAAAGGCCGAAGGGAAGAACAATTTTCAATTCTATTCCGAACAGCTGAATGCGAATTCCCTCGAGCGCCTCACCTTGGAATCGAGCCTGCGGCACGCGCTCGAGCGCGACGAATTTCGCCTGTATTATCAGGCGAAGCGTGATATCCGCACCGGCTGCATCGCCGGGATGGAGGCGCTGCTGCGCTGGGAACATCCCGACCTGGGCACGGTGACGCCGATCCAATTCATTCCGATCGCCGAGGAGACGGGCCTGATCGTGCCCATAGGCAAGTGGGTGCTCAAGACCGCCTGCTTGCAAAGCGTGGCGTGGCAAAAAGAGGGCCTCCCGCCGTTTGGCATCGCCGTCAACATGACCGAGCGTCAGTTCTTGGATGAATCCCTGCTGCAGGATCTCGCGTCGATACTCAAGTCCACCGGCATGAATCCGCAACTCCTCGAACTCGAACTGACGGAGAGTCTGCTGATCCGCGACGTGGAGAACACGCTGCGAATCCTGACCGGACTCAAGTCCTTGGGGATTCGCATCGCGGTCGATGATTTCGGCACCGGCTATTCTTCGCTGGCCACATTGCAGCGGTTCCCGCTCGACACGGTCAAGATTGATCGCTCGTTCATCGGCGACCTGGTCGGTCCGTCGGAGGATTCAGGGCTTGCCGATGCGATCATTTCCATGGGCAAATCCTTGAGCTTGACGGTGATTGTGCAGGGCGTGGAAACCAAGGAACAAGCGGATTTTTTACGTGCCCACGCCTGCGACGAACTGCAGGGCTTCTATTTCAATAGACCCCTGCCGGCCAATCAATTTGCGCAGTTGATGCGGGCCCAAACGGCGAATATTACCTACGTCGGCACCCGCGCGGGCTTGCAGAATCAGCAGCCCTAGGAGCCTCCTAGGGCACTCCTAGTCCCATCCCTGCCGGCCGCGCTGCGACTTGGTCGCGCCGCGCCGCTTCTTCGACTCGATGCGCCGCTCCTGCGAGCCCTTGGTGGGGCGGGTCTTTTTACGGATCTTCGGTTCGATCAGCGCCGTGCGGATCAACGCCGCCAAACGCTCGGCCGCCGCGCGGCGATTCTGCTCTTGGCTGCGTTCGCTGCGCGCGCTGAATAAAATGCTGCCGTCATCGACCAGCTTCTGGCCCGCGATGGCGCGCAGCCGATTCCTGGCGGAAACGGGCAAGCTGGTGTTGAGCGGCAACAGGAATCGCAGCTGCACGGCGCTCGACACCTTGTTGACGTTCTGGCCGCCCGGGCCCGATGCGCGGATGAATTTCCATTCCAGCTCTTCGTCAGGGATGGAAATGCGCGGTGTGATTTCGATCGGCACTAGGATCAGTCGAGCTCCGAAGCGGCATTGCGAACGATGATTTCGCGCTGCGCCATCGGAATCGTGATGTGGTGCTCCTTGAACAAACGCCATATGGCGCGATTGACCTCGGAGCGCACGTTGTTGACGCCTTCCTGCGGATCGGAAATCCAGAATCGAAGTTCCAGCTCGATGCCGCTGTCGCTGAAGTGCATCAAGCGGGACACGGGCGCGGGATCGCGCAGCACGCGCGCCTGGCCCTCGCAAGCATCAAGCAATATTTTCAGCGCCAATTCCGGATCGTCGCGGTAACTGATGCGGATGGGCAGCTTCAGGCGGATGCGCGGATCCGTATAGCTCCAATTGATCACGGCGTTGGAAATGAGCTGCTGATTCGGCACCAGCATTTCCACGCCGTCGCGATCGCGCACCACCACATAGCGGCCGCGCAACTCTTGCACCCAGCCGAAATTCTCGGTGCTGGTGCCGGCCTGGCCCGAGAGGCTGATGACATCGCCCGGCTTGATCGAACGATCCATCAGCAGCACGAAGCCTGAGACGAAATTCGCCGCGATGGACTGCAGGCCGAATCCCAAGCCCAACCCCACCGCCCCGGTGAGCACCGTCAATGCGGTCAGATCGACGCCGGCGGCGTTGAGGCCGATCAGAATGCTCAAGGCGATCAAGAAGGCATTGGAGAATTTCGCGATGCCGATGCGCGTGGACATCGCGACACTGGTGAGTTTTTTCACCCGCCGTTCGACCCAGCGGCTGATCCACGCCGCTACCAGCATGAACAGCGTCAATGTGAACAGCAATTTGAGCACCGACCATACCGTGACGCGGGTCTTGCCGGCGGCGATGCCGACGCTGTCCAAGGTGGCGATGATGGGGTCCAGCCAGCCCAGATATTCCGCGGCTATCACCAGCCAGATCAGCAGCGCGACGCGGGTTTCCCAATTCTGGATCCAGGATTTGTTGCCGAGACTCGCGGCAAACACCAGTACGCCGATGCGCACCACGATGTACGCAAGCACCAGGCGTGCCGCGGCGCCGAGTATGTTCACGTCGACGTGCGCCGCCTGCAGCGAGCTGTTGGCCAGCAGCACCAGCGCGAATACCACGATGATGGGCGTCACCACCACGTTGCCCTGTGTGGCGAAGTATCGCCACGCCAGCGCCATCGGCGGCCTGCTTTGCTGGCGCTGATAGCGCCGGGTCAACTCCAAACCGACGAAGCCGCCGGCCAGCAGACACACGGCCAACACACCGAGCTCGATCAGCACATTGCGGGTCGATAAAATATCGAAGAACGCCTGGACGCGCAGCCAGATCTCGTTCATGCGTTGAGGTCCGGTATCAGCTGACTTTCCAGTCTGGCGATTTGATCCTTGAGTAGCAGCTTGCGCCGTTTGAGGCGTTTCATTTGCAGCTCGTCCACCTTGAAGTCCATGCTGAGACGGGAGATGACGTCGTCGAGATCGCGATGCTCGATGCGCAGCTGGCGCAAGCGCTCGATGTTCTTGAACAAATCAGTATTGACGTTGTTCTTTTCGTCACTCACGTTTATAGGCCGAAGCTGCGCCACACCGGAGTGACGCAATCCGGTAGCTTAAGGGAGCGGCCGAGCGGATTCCAAGCCGCTTGCGGATTGTGAAAGTCCGAGCCCACCGACCCTAAAAGGCCATAGGTCACCGCGAGCGATGCGCAGGTGTCGACATGCTGGGCCCCATTGCCGCCGGTGACGACCTCGAGCGCCGTGCCGCCCGCGGCGGCGAAGTCGGCGAGCAGCCGCCGCCGCGCCCCCGAGGACAGGGCATAGCGCGCAGGATGGGCCAGGGAAGCCACGCCGCCGGCCCCGCAAATCCAGCCCACGACCTCCTCGAGCGCAGGCCATTCTGCGGCGATGTGCGCCGCCTTGCCCTTGCTCAGGTATTTGCGGAACGCCGCGTCGGGGGTGGCGACGTGGCCGCCGGCCGCCAATGCCTGCGCGAGATGTGCGCGAGTGGGCAAGCCGGGATGCGTCTCGACGGCAGCCAGCAGTTGCGCGCCGGGAAGTTTGAGTTTCTCGAGGCGCGCGCAAATTTTACGCATGCGGGAGCGGCGCAGCTCGCCTTGTGCGTGCAACATACCGCCCAGAGCAGCCGATGCGGGATCGATCCACAGCCCCAGCACGTGGATGGCCTGGGCGCGCCAGGAAGCGGAGATCTCCACTCCGGGCACGAGCTCGAGTCCCAGCGCTCGCGCGGATTGCTGTGCCTCGTCGAGTCCCGCGACCGTGTCGTGATCGGTGAGCGCCAGTACCTCAACTCCGGCAGCTGCGGCGCGCTCGATCAGCGCGGCCGGCGTCAAGGACCCATCGGAACAATTCGAATGCGTATGCAGGTCGATGTTGAGTGCGCCGCTCACAATGGGTTGCCGGCCAGTCCAACGGCCTCGAGGCGGCCCCCGGCGAGCACGATGAACCCTTGCGCGCGCTCGAAGCCGTCGCTGGTGTAATCGAAGGTATACGTGCGCAGCAGCCGTCGTTTGCCCCGGGAATCGCGGGTCAGCCTAAAACCGGCGAACGCAACCGTACCGTCCAAAAACTGCACCACAGCCCGGGAGCAGGTGTCCTTGGCGATGCGATTGGCGGCTTCCCGGGCATCCAGGGAGATCTGCCAGACCCTGTAGGCGCCCGCCAGAGCGCCCGCAACAGCCACGAGCATAATCAGGTCATTTTCCATGACCGGATCTTAACCCTTCGGGGCCCAAGGTGCCGCCCCTTGGTTTTTGGTACTTGACCCCAAGTTCAAGGAGCATGGAAGCAGAGGCAAGCAATATGACCCATGATCATCAGCAGTCGCTGGCCGTGCGCGTGGATCCCAACGAGATGGTGCGCTATGTGCACGATCTGATGACGACTCCGCCCTCGCTTGCAGGCGACATGTCAATTGCTATTGCTCAGCGTCAATGGGGCGGCGATACGCCCTTGGCGCGTGCCGCTCACCTGCGCTGGGGCGCGTTGAACCGCGCCTTCGGCGATGCCCGGGTCAGCCCCTGGACCATGCCGCAGCGGCGCGATCAGATTCATGTGCCGGCGGCGCTCATCGCCGCGGCCGGCGTCGCCAAGCTGACGATGGCCGAGGATGAAGTTGTGTTCGATATCCCGACGTTGTTGGACGCCACGTTGCAATTGTGCGAGCCGGTGGGTCACGCCTGAGCCGACCCAAGCTTTAGGCCGGCAGCACGCTCGGATCGCTGAAGGCCACGAAATCGCCGTTGATCACGCTCTCGCGGCAGTTGTAGCGCATGCGGTGTCCGTCCATGCGCGTGACATGGCCGCCTGCGGCTTCCAGAACCGCTTGTCCCGCGGCGGTGTCCCACTCCGATGTGGCGCCAAAGCGCGGGTATAGATCGGCTTTTCCCTCGGCCAGCAAACAAAATTTCAGCGAGCTTCCCACTCCCGACATGGCGTGAGGGCCCAATCGGGTCAAATACGCCGCCGTCTGCGGACTGGGATGGGAACGGCTGCCGACCACGCGCACCGGCTGTTGCGGCGGGCTGGTTTGAATGCGGCGCGCCTCGCCGCCTTGGCGGCGGCTGAATGCGCCGACGCCGGCAATACCCCAAAAAATCGTTCCTTGAGCGGGCGCGGCCACCACGCCGAGCAGAGGTTCGTGCTCCACGATCAGCGCGATGTTGACGGTGAATTCGCCGTTGCGCTTGACGAACTCGCGCGTGCCGTCGAGTGGATCGACCACCCACAATTCGCGCCAGGTCTGCCGCTCGGGCCAGGGCGCCGCCGCCGATTCCTCCGACAGAATCGGAATGTCCGGCGTGATGCGCTTCAACCCCTCCATGATGACCCGCTGCGATTCCAGATCTGCCGCAGTGAGCGGCGAGTTGTCGTCCTTGCGCTGCACCGTGAATCCCGAGTCGTAGATCCGCATGATGGCGGCGCCCGCGCCCTCGGCGATGGGCATCAAGGATTCAGCCAGGGCGGGAAGATTTCGCATCGCTTGATATCATACGCACATGCAAACCTCCGCTGCAGTCGACTGGCAGGGCGTCGACACCGTATTGCTGGACATGGACGGGACCCTGCTCGATCTGCGCTTCGACAATTGGTTTTGGCTGACCTTGATCCCAAGCCGATATGCGGCCGCCAACGGCTTGAGCGAGGCAGAGGCGCAAGCTCTGTTGGCTCCCAAGTTCAAAAACGTTGCGCACACCCTGCAGTGGTACTGCATCGAGTACTGGACACGGGAGCTGGGCCTGGATATCCCCGCGCTCAAACGCGAGGCGTTGCTGCATGTCGCTTTTCTGCCCGGGGCGGAAATGTTCTTGCGCAAATTGCGCACGAGCGGCAAACGCGTGTTGCTGGTCACCAACTCGCATCCCGTCACGCTGGCCATCAAGAATGAGCGCGTCGCGCTGACGCGGTATTTTGACGCCTGTTACTCCTCGCAGCCATTCGATGCGCCGAAAGAAAATGCGGCGTTTTGGCCGCGCCTGGCTGCGCTCGAGGAGTTCGCGCCGCAGCGGACCTTGTTCATCGACGACAGCCTGCCGGTGCTCGAGTGCGCCCGCGATTACGGCATCGCTCATTTGCGTGCGGTTCGCCGTCCGGATAGCGGCGCGCCGCCCCAAGCCACGGGAAATTTTGCGGCGATCGACGGCGTCGCCGAGCTTCTGTAGCCGCGGCGAAGCCGTTGAGGCTAGGTCGCAGGACCGGCCGCGCCCGGCGGCGCGCCGCCGGCCGGACCGCCGCCGCCGCGTCCACGCCGGCGTCTGCGGCTGCGGCTTGGATCGCCGGTCTGTGCATCCGCCGTTCCCGCTGCATTTCCCGGATTCGAGGCCGGCGCGGCCGGACGGGGTGACGCAGTATGCGAGGGCCGAGAGGGTGGGCCGCGACGCGGCGGACCTGCGCCGGAACGGCCGCCCCCGCCACCGGAGCGGCCTCCTGAGCCGCCGGGGCGGCTTCCCGAGCCCCCGGAGCGGCCGCCGCCCCGAGATTGACCTTGCCGCGGCGCGCGCTCGCGCCAAACGGCCGGCGGCGGTGCCGTTACCGTCGCGAGATCCACCGATTCAATGGCGGCGCGCGGAATCTGATGACCGATGTAGCGCTCGATATCGGGCAGGGCGATCGCGTATTCCTCGCAGCCGAAGCTGATGGCGTCTCCCTCGGCGCCGGCGCGCGCGGTACGGCCGATGCGGTGCACGTAATCCTCCGCGTCATTCGGCAGGTCGAAATTGAATACATGGCTCACATCGGGAATGTGCAGGCCGCGCGAAGCCACATCCGTGGCGATCAACACGGCGATGTCGCCATTGTGAAAATCGCGCATCATTTTCAGGCGCTTGGTCTGCGGCACATCCCCGGACAGAGCCTGCGCGACGAATCCGTTCGCCGTCAGCGTTCGCTCCAGCACCTCGGCGACGCGCTTGGTATTCACGAAGACCATGGTGCGGCGCGCGTCGATGCGCCGCAGTAGCCCCATCAACAGCGGGATTTTTTCTTCGGTCGACGGGAAGTACAGAACCTGCGTCACGCGATCGACCGTCATCTTGTCCGGTTCGATGCGGATCAGCTCCGGATTGTTCATGTGTTCGTACGCGAGTTCCATGACCCGGTGGGACAAGGTGGCCGAAAACATCATCGTGAGGCGCAACGTCGGGTGCGGCATGCGGCGCAATATGAAGCGAATGTCCTTGATAAAGCCCAAATCGAACATACGATCGGCTTCGTCCATGACCGCCACTTGGATATGGCGCAGATCGAACACATGCTGTTTGAAATAATCAATGATGCGGCCCGGGGTGCCTATCAGCACATCGACGCCTTCCTCGAGGATGCGCCGCTGCTTTTCGTAGTCCACGCCGCCGAATACGATCGCCAGCTTCAAGCCCGTGTACTTGCCGATGGCCTCGGCGTCGGAATGGATTTGAACGGCGAGCTCGCGCGTGGGGGCGATGACAATGGCGCGCGGTGCGTTCACCGGGCGGTTGTGCGCGCCGGGGTCGGTCAGCAATCGATTGAACAGCGCGATGAGAAATGCCGCCGTCTTGCCCGTGCCTGTTTGCGCCTGGCCGGCCACGTCGCGGCCCGCAAGGGCAATCGGCAACGTTTGCGCCTGAATCGGCGTCGCGCGCGTAAAGCCTTGTTCGGCGATGCCGCGTTTTACGGATTCGGGGATTTCTAATGAATCGAAAGTAAGCTGACTGAGATGGGCGTCTGACATTTTCGCTTTGTGAAGTGCATAAACTTGCAAAATGATGGGGACCGGATAACAATACGACCAACCAGGAGCTGGTCTATCCGCTCCCCAACCGTATCATCGGTACCCTTTTAAGGTAATCAAGACCGCTAAACCCGCTGTATTGTGCCCGAACGGCCGCGCATCGTCACTTCGCGGTAGTGTTTGGTAGTTAATCCCCCATAAAACACCAGTTTTCAACCTCAATAAATCCCTCATGGAGCTGTATCCGCAGTGAGTAACCCAAGTATCGTTCATACCAGCGACGCAACATTTGACAAGGACGTGCTCAAGTCCGACAAGCCTGTACTGCTGGATTTTTGGGCAGAATGGTGCGGTCCCTGCAAAATGATCGCCCCCATCCTCGATGAGATTGCCGATACGTACAAAGACAAGATTCGCATCGCCAAGCTCAACATCGACGAAAATCCCCACACCCCCCCTAAATTCAATATTCGCGGCATTCCCACGCTGATCCTGTTCAAGAACGGGACCGTCGAGGCCCAAAAGGTCGGCGCGGTGACCAAGTCTCAGC
>Ga0193726_1002474_pt1 | contig 12497 bp, 14 predicted proteins | sample H2c1metaG_FD_144928 | JGI IMG/M metagenome (GOLD analysis project Ga0193726, IMG submission 144928) | Soil microbial communities from a riparian zone of the East river system, Colorado, United States - H2c1 | ecosystem: Environmental > Terrestrial > Soil > Riparian zone | place: USA: East River... | reverse complement strand
CAGCCCTACTCGTGATGTTGTCGTCCGACGTTGGGCCCTCGACGAACAACTGACCGAGGACGCTGACGGCGCAGGGCGACAGCTCAAGCTTGCTCGCGATCATTGGGTGCCTGTCGCGCATTGTTGCCGCGCCTTTCCGGAAAAGGTGATCGGTCGGCATCATACCGATTCGTCGACACCAAAAAAAACCGGAGAAGTACGGTGTCAGTACTCGGGACGGTGAACCGCAGTTGATTTTCCGCCGGTGTTGAAATCTGATCACACCATGCGGTCGTGCAGGGCCGCCTCGCTTCAACGCCGGGCGGCCCATCTTTTTGTCTGCGGCGGGTCATTCGATTGCGCGGTGTGTTGGCCGGGCATGTGCACTTGTGTCCACCCGCGTATATTGGACAACGATTGGACAATAAGGAATGGGAGAGAGCTAAGCCATTGAAATTGCTGGCGCTCCCTAGCGGAATCGAACCAGCATTCTGGTTTCATATTAATAAGTTATTTCAATAATTTAATTTTTGAGTGTCCGAGCCATGTAGGACGTTTTGTAGGACGTTTTGGCTTCCTGACGGACCAGACCTCGCGAAGGCAGGCAGAAGGTTCAACTCAGTGCCGCCGCTAGATCGGCGCCCGGCAACGCAACGGCGCTGCAGGGCGGCCTGGCCGCGAGCCCGGCCCGGACCCGGTCTGCGCTGACCACCCCCGAGCGCATCGATCAACGGCAGTGGACGTGCGCCTGCTAGCCGCTAATTCTTTCGCACCGAATAAAACAAAGAGTGCCGGACAAAGTCCCAGACTGATTGGAGCCGTTCGCGAGCCGTTCTTCCACGGGGCTGTCCTGGCTCAGTTTGAAAATTCGGCGCTATTGACGCCTGCCTCGAAGGTCCAAATCGTGGTATGCTTCGCGTGAGGCAGGAGCTGATATGCAGCTTCAATCCACCCTGACTTGCCCGATGTGCAGCCATCAGGTCGTCGAGACGATGCCGACCAATGCCTGCCAGTTCTTCTATGACTGCAAGGGCTGTGGCGAACGGCTCAAGCCCCTCGCAGGCGATTGCTGCGTGTTCTGCTCTTACGGCTCGGTGCCGTGTCCGCCCGTACAGAGCAACTTGCGTTGCTGCGTGAGCGAGAAGCGCCACGCCGACACGCCGGGCTAGAACATTTGGTGAAAGCGTGTTCTACTAGTGGAACACCCTAAGATAGTGGGCCTCTGTTAGGCTGCGGCCATGAGCGATTCCACCCCCTACAACTACAGATGCCCTAACTTGGAATGTCGCGCCGAATACGTCGCCGTCCAGCGGTCGGACGCCAGTCTGCGCAAGCCGAGGTGCGTCCAATGCGCGACGCCGTTTCTAGCCAAGGATAAGGGTCTATTTATCCAATATGAGGCCGCGTGGCCCGTCACCCTGGCGCTGCCAGACATGGCTTGATGGCCCGGGGGCGCGTCGCTGGCGACTAGCACCTTCATAGTTCCATGAAAATCTTCAAAGTTCCAGAAACATAAGTCCGGTGCCTGATTTAGACTCTCAGGAGGCCGTCAGATGGACCTAACGCCCGAAGACCTTCATCATCGACTGGATCAGCTACGGTCTACCGCAGCAAGCATCAGTCGCTTATCGCGGTGTCGAACAAGCAGTTCTACGACAATCGGCTCTTCATCGTTCCCAGCCCGTACGACGCCGTCGCCGGCATGGGTTTGAAGTTTCACTATCTTCCGGACGCGCACTACGATCGCGGAAACACCCGCACAAATCCCAAGGAGGCACGGATTGTTGCGGAAGCCGTAATCCGTCACGCGCGCGAGGCACCGGGCAGGACACTGGGCGTTACCGAGCGCCGCCTCTGCGTATTGATCAATAGCCACGATGATTGCTTGGACGTGGTGGTAGCGCCAGCCTTCGCGCGGAGCTAAACGCCGAACCTCGGTCAGGGCCTTGATCCACGGCGGGTTGTCATCCTTTTCGTCGTACCATTCGAGAGGCTCGCGCATCACCACCGACGCCCGCCCAACACGTTTCCTTTGGACGGTCTGGGCTGTTCCTTTTTCAGCCGGTCACGCTCCGCACAAAGCCGATCGATGTTGTTCAACATCCGATCTAGCAACGCGTCAGCAGCAGCCGTTGGAATGCCTGCCCTTTGCAGTTGCCTAATCTCACCGCGCTGGCGGTGGACCTGCATGCGCATACGCTCGATCTCGGCCCGAATGTATTCGATATCCGGCACGGCTCCGCCTTGTCAAAATTAGGGTACCGCATCATAAGAACATAAAGAGAACAAAATTGCAAGCCGGTAGGCTTAGCGGGTAGGATGACCAGATGTGCAATCTTATTCGATCACCACGAACCAAGCCGCCATCGCCACTCTGTTCCGCGTGATGAACCGATACGTCGGCGACCTGCCGCCAATGCCTGGCGTTTTCCCGGACTACCGGCTCCGGTCGTGCGCAACGCAGGTGGCGAGCGCGAGATGGTCCTGATGCGCTGGGAATGCCACCGCCGCCACGCACGGGCGGCCCGCCTGTCACGAATATTCGCAACACCTCGTCCCCGCATTGGCGGGGTTGGCTCAAACCTGAGAGCCGGTGCCTTGTCCCAGCGGAATAGCTTCGCGGAGTACGCGCCGGAGCCGAACGCGCAGATCAAAAAGAAGGACGTGGTTTGGTTTGCGCTCAACGATGACCGACCGCTATTCGCCTTCGGCGGGCTCTGGACCGAGTACAAGGGCGAGCGTGGCACCAAGTCGAAGCCGATCCCCGGGCCGCACCTAGTCTACGGCTTCCTGACGCCGCACCGAACGCGGTCGTCGCGCCGATCCACCCAAGGGCCATGCCGGTGATCCTGACAACGCAAGAGGAATGCGACGTCTGGATGCGCGCCGCCGTGGGACGAGGCGAAATCGCTTCAACGGCCGTTGTCCGACGACGCAATAAAAATCGTTGCACGCGGCGAGGCAAAAGAGGATCTGGCGGCGGCATGATCAGAACCGCGGCTGCGCTCATCGTTCTTTTGTTCACTGCGGAGGTTCGCTCCGAAACGGTCGACGTGAAATATCGCAGGCCTGTCGATCTCAAGGCGTTTGAATGCCGTGATATTAACCGGAGTAGCTTCATTCAGCGCGTCTGTTACGACAGAGCGCAGAGCTATATGCTTATCAGTTTGAAGGGCAGCTATTACCATCATTGCGAACTACCGTCCGCGACGTTAGAGGGCTTAATGGGTGCGCCCTCTATGGGCCAGTTCTTCAATCAAAACATCAAGGGCACCGGTTCTGATGGCCCCTTTGATTGCCGAACGCATAGAATCCCGAAGTACTAAGCGACGCTATTGCGGCTTTAAATAGCCATCGGCTTCGTAAATGTCGCGCAGAGCATGCAATTGGGCGAGGGCCTGCAAATATAGGTCGCTTTTCAGTAGCCCGCCTTCCAGTCGATACCCAGCTTGCTCACGTCCTTGGCGTATTCGGTCGCATCGTCCCTGCTGAAGAATTGAGGGCTGATTTTGTCGCCCCACGGATAAAGGGAAACACACCAGCTTCCGTTGTCCCCCGTCGGCTTCTGAACGCACACATGATCGTCCACCAGCCAACCTTCGATCTTCATCGGCTCCAACTGCTCTGGCGTCAGCGTGACGCCGGGCAGCGCTTTCTGCAGCGCGATCGATTGGCGGGTGTCGAATTGAACTTTCTTCATCCGGTCGAATAGGGCTTGGCTGAAACGCTTTCGAGCCCGTATGTTCCGATCCGGGTTTTGTCGTGGGGTTGAGCTTTGTCGTGGAAGCGTCGCTTTGGCGATGGGATTGTGCTGCCTGATGGCGGCAGGCTTGTTACCTTGCTCGATGCAGCGACGTACGCGACCAAACTTCAAAAAAAGGAAGCGGACACGCTGAATCGCAAGCCGCGATCGAAAGCCTGATGCTGGTCGCGGAACTAAGCGGGTCAACGATGTTTGCGCGCATCGGTACCATGAGGGTTTAACCGCCACGTCGACCGCGTGTTCAACCCATCACGTAAAGACAAACACTGGGAAAAGCAGAAACTAAAGAGGGATCAATGGCCCGCAGTAGTGATCCCTGAAGGTGCCGGGCGCCGGCCAGCATCAGCAGCGGATCACGGACAACTGATCATCCATCAGGAACCGAAAGTAGAAAGGTGAGTCGGAGGCGCGCCGGTTCCACAAGGAGAATTCCATGCGCAAGACGATACTATCAGCGGCTGCCCTCGTTCTGTTTTCCTCGGCGGTTATGGCTCAGTCGACAGACACGAAGGGCCCAGCCACGACGGGTCCCGCAGCCCAGAGCGACAGCATGTCAAAAGGCGATATGTCAAAAGACAAAATGAGCAAGAAAAAAATGGCTAAGTCAAAGTCGACAAAAATGAAGAAAACGGACGACAAGATGTAGTCTACTATAGCAGAGACCGCCTTCGCGCCGTCTTTCTGTTTCGACGTGTGGCATGGTTCACATAAGCGTCCCGAAGGCTGGAGTATGAATATCGAACCGGACATTTCCCCATCCGGACATGCCCCAGCAAAGCCGTCTAGCGCCCGCTTGGCGGCTTTGTTTTTTTTGTCGGATCGCTGCCGGCCGGTGTTGGCATCTTTGAGACATGCCGACTGTGTTGGTCCGCTTTCAGGGGTAACGCGTAAGACATCTGCTCACACTAAGTTCTTCTTAGTTTGACCCATTGCTGGCAATCCGATCCTCAGCGCGTATCGACTTTGTAAGCCAGAACAGTGCCGTCCATCATCATCGGGATCATGATGATACCGTCCGGCCCCACGCCGAGATCGGCGCTCCCCTTCGTGAGCGGAAGGAGGCGCGTCGGCTTGCCATTGTTCGCAACCTGGAACAGGCCGCCGCTTACCCAGTCGGTGACAAGATAGCCGCCCTTGCCATCGGGCTCGACGCCATCGAAATTGCCGACCGGTGTCGGGTCACCAAGAGCGGACACTTTCTTCGTCGCGAGATCGATCGCCTTCATGTGGCCGGGCACCTTGGTCGAGAAGTCCGGGGCCATCTTGCCCCACGACGCGACCACAAGCCTCCCGTCCTCGGCGAGGAGCCCGTTCGGGTTGTCGAGCGCGTCATCCTGCATCAGGAGAGACAGCTTGCCGCCGTCGAGCACCCAAATGCTGTTTGTCACCATGTCGGATGCGTAGACCCGTCCCGTCTTGTCAGCCGCGAGGTCGTTCAAGAACTTGGATCCGGGTGCCTCGTATCGCTTGATGATTTCGCCTTTGGCGATGTCGATTTCCGCAATCCGATCCACGTCGGCGGCGTACAGCTTGCCGTTGGCAAGCGCGAGCCCGGTCGGACTGTCAAGTCCCTTGACCCACTCGATTGCCACAACCTTTCCATCCGGCTCGAGCTTTGAAATGAAGCCGTTGCCATCCTTTTTCATCGGATCGCCGTTGACGTTCGACACATAAATGGCCCCCGCGGCTCGGTCAAAGACGACCGACTCGGGCTGCTTGAAGCCACTCGCCTCCCACAGCTTCTGAGGTTCCGCGGCGACGGCACTGAAGGTAAGCACAGCAAACACTAATGCGGAGAGCTGAGGTGTCCTCATGGTAGCCTCCTCGTGATTGCCCCCAGAGGAAGGAACTAGCCTGTCACGACAGATGTTCCGCCCGTTTTTCAATTTATGTCACGTACCCCAGAGACGGAACGAGCGATTATTCCCGTTCCTGTGCGGGGCTCGAATTTGCTCTTCAAGGAGAAGTGCGGCGCCGAACAATTTTGAGATGCGCGATGTTGATGGTCGGCTATAGCGACCTCAACACGGGTGAACTCGATTGCGCTCGGAAAACAATAATGGTCAACAGTGGCCTAGCAAGACGCCCGCGCCGACTACCACGCGGATCGAGAGCGTGACCGATGTCCGAGTTTGGCACCTTGAGACGTGCCGACGGACTCTGAATATGTCTGTTCATCGGGATAGACCGGAAGTGAATAGCCCACGGTCAGAACGACGCGTTTGACCCATCTCAGACATTGGGTCGCAGGCGTCTGGGGTCGAATTGGCTGCCCTTTCTCACTCGTCGCGCCGTCGCAAGGTGCTAGGCTTGAGGCACCGATGAGGCATTCCTCGGGAGGCTCAATGAGACGGCGCAAGTTCATCACGCTTCTCGGCGGTGCGGTGGCAGTTTGGCCGATCGTGGCACGCGCGCAGCAACCGGCGAAGATGAAGCGGATCGCTTTCGTTCACCCGTCGAACAAAGTCAGCGAAATAAGCGTGAGCGGTAGACCGCTTTACCGCGCGTTTTTCGAGGAGCTAAGTCGCCTTGGCTATGTCGAGGGCCAAAACCTCGAGGTGGAACGGTACTCTGGAGAAGGGCGACCTGAACGCTATGCCGAACTGGCCCGCGATGTCGTCAACACGCATCCCGACTTGATTTTAGCGGTGGGCGCTCGTCTATCGTTAGACTTCAAAATGGCGACGACGACAATCCCGATTGTGACGGTAATCATCGATCCGATTGCAATGGGACTTGTGGCAAGCATCGCGCGGCCGGGTGGCAACATCACAGGCGTTACTATCGCTGGGGGATTGGAACTCATTGGAAAGCGTATCGGGTTGCTGGTCGAGGCGATGCCAAAACTATCCACCGTCGGTTACCTTGTATCGCGACCATACTGGGAAGATCCAAGAGGTGAGGCAGCGCGAGAGGCGGCCAAACAGGCAGGCATTTCGTTGTCGCCTGTTATGCTGAGCGCTTTTGACGAGGCAGAGTACCAACGCGTCTTCAGATCAATGAAACAAGATCGAGCAGATGCGTTCATGGTATCTGATGAACCCGAGCACACCACCTATCGCGCGACGATTGTCGAATGGGCGGCGAAAGACCGGATCCCCGCAATTTATCCGGTCCGCGATTTTTTCGAAGCTGGCGGGTTGATGGCTTATTCGCCCGACCTAGCGGACATCTTTCGCCGCGTCGCCTACCTCATCGATAAGATACTTAAAGGTGCCAATCCGGGAGATATCCCGTTTTACCAACCGACCAAATTCGAGCTGAGTATCAATCTCAAGACTGCGAAAGCGCTCGGCCTCGAAATGCCAGCGATGCTGCTCGCCCGCGCCGATGAGGTGATCGAGTGATGTCGCTTATTGGCACTTTTCGGACGTCACAGCCGGACTGTGGAATATCTGCTGTTGGGGGAAGAGCGGAAGTCGTGATTGCGTCACCCGACTTCCGAGTCTGACCCTTAAGAGACATCGCTGCATCGCAGCGAGTTAACCCTCGCCGCCATTCGATCACACCCGGTCGAACGATCATCGGCGGCGAACATGTGGGCGGCAATCGATCCATATCGGCCGTGCACCGATCTACTGGCTTTTCTTATGGTCTGCATTCGATGGAGCGTGAGGTCTTTTGGCTTCCACAAATTCAGCTTTGGAGCAGGCGCTCGTCGGCTATTCGCCGGGCCCTCACAATCTCTTCCATCTCACCAACAAGGCGCTCCGATTTAATATCGCCGGCGATGGCGTCTCCTAGCCGGCGCGCGTTGACGCGGAAATGCGGCTCCTTGATGAGTTGGTTCAAAGCGCCGGCGATTTCCATTTCGGAGGCCGTTGGCGGCACGCTCAATCCGGCACCGCGTGCTACCACCCGCACGGCAATGTCGTCCTGGTCGCGTCCCATCGGCATGACCAGAAGCGGTAGGCCATGCCATAGCGCGCGGCTCACCGTGCCGTGGCCGCCATGGGTCACGACTAAAGATACTTCCTTCATGACCGCATCATGCGGCGCGCTGGGCAGCAACGTTACGTTCTTCGGTCGGCGAAGAGTTGCGCCGTCCAAAGCCGGCCCCAGCGTCGCAACCGCGTCCATCTCGATTCCGGCGATCGCGTTCACGGTACGTTGCAGTGCATCGGTCTGGTTTTGATCGGTGGTGCTGAAAGATACCAATGCGCGGGGACGGTTCGATCCAAGAGGCCACGAGGCTGTCCATGGCTTCGACCAGTCAGAGTTGTCCAACAATGGCCCAATGTACCGCACGTTCTCAGGGAGGTAGTCAGCTGGAAAATCGAGTGCCGGGCTTGTCGCAAGCAGAAGCCTCGCAGCACGGTCGAACAGTTCCACCACATGGTCAAACGGCGGAAGGTCCTGGCTTACGCGGGCTTCGTTCAACATTGGCAGCCACTCATTCATCACAGCGATGAACCGATTATTTGCGCCCTCGACTTCCGCACGCTCTTCGGGCGTGTGCGGCGACAGCAAGCCGCTGCCTATCGGCGGCACGCCCGGCAGTGGCCGGAAGCTGATCGTGGGCGCGAGCAGTGCGCAGGGTATGCGCGCCGCTTCCGCGGCCAACGCTGAGCCGAACAAGCCGATATCCGAAAGCAGAGCGTCGGTTGGTGCACGATCGATTTCGTCTCGCGTGTCGGCTGCACGGGCGGCGGCGGGACCAAATAGTAACTGATCGTAAGCTTTTCGCATCAACTCACCATCTGGCGCAATGGGGGTAAAGCTCGGCGTCCGCCGCCAGGTAGTGAAGCTGTATCCCGCCGCTTCCACCGCTGCGCGTGCGTCCTCGCGTGCGATGAAGCGAACGCCGTGGCCGCGATTACGCAATTGCCGCGCCGCAGTCAGCGTGGGGCCGAGGTGGCCCGGGCTCCCCCAAGAGGCGACCAGAAAATCGTGCGACATAAAGCATGACCTCCTTGATGTTTCATTGGCCACGGTAAACCGTGGGCACCGGCAATTGTTGGATGCCGGGACGCACCGGTATTGCCAGCAGCTGTCTCGCACTTTCCGCGCAACGTTCGGCGTTTAGGAATATGAAGTGGCTGATTTTTGTCGCAAAGCGATGGAACGGCTACAGCTGAAACGCGAAATGGTTACAGCCGAAACTTTTCCTAGCTGTTGAGTTATGGCCGTAGGGCAGGTGGAAGCGGTTTAGGAAACAAGGGCAGCTGATCCGCAACCTCGTCCGGAGCTAGAAAGCGGATACCATACTCACCGAATCGTCGCGCTGTTTCTTCCAGCTCAGTCGTCGAATAGGTGAGTTGCCCCGTGGGAAGGTCCAGGTATTGAGCAGGCGTGCCCTTGCCCCGGAGGGCTTCTTCAAACCCTCCGGGGGTGAACAGAGTGAGCAAGCGAAGCCGGGATGAGCGGATAATAAAGGCGTGCGGCTTGAATTTGGGGAGAAAGATGCATTCTCCCGTTTCCACCTTGAAAGCTTCCTCTCCGGCATACACGTCGAATTCTCCGTCGAGAACGTAGAAGAGTTCGTCCTCTCGGGAGTGCACGTGCGGAGGGGGTTCATTTCCGGGTACTAAAGTTGAGTCGACTAAACAGTAGGCTCCATCGGTATCTTTCTTTTCCGCAAGATTTGTCACCAAGCTCCCCATGTACCACTTTGAGAACTCCAGGGATGTAGCCCGTTTGAACGTTTTCAAAGGCGACGATGTGTTATTCATGATGTTCTCTCTCATGCCGTGTTCGGAAAAATTGTGCTCACTATCGACCGCTACCCAATGATTGCCCCCGGCATCATCACCGCTGGCCACCCGGCAGGACTGAACAGCGGTTTTGCACGCTCGTCGAACAGATCAAACAACTCCTCGCCATGCGGTGTCACGAAAGCGCCGTTGATATAAATTCGCTCAATGATGTTCATGAAGTTTCTTCGATAAGTTCGATGACGATGGTCGCTAGAGATAGGAGCTAGCTGACGGAGCGAGCGTCCGCAGGGCGCACATGGGCGAGGTGGCCATCCGGGCGGACGAGCACCGAAGCGAAATTCGCGAGCAGCCCGTCATTGGCGCCGAGCGCCAAATGAATTGTTGTCATGGCATCCATGTCCAAAGGGGAGCCTTCATCCGGCGCGAGTTGCAGCCGGACCCAACGGCCATCCTCAAGAAGGCGGTAGAGTTCGGTGCGCGAACCGTCCTTCAACACGAGGTCCATATCGGAAATGCGCTGTCCGCTTACTCCTGTCCTATGTTCCCAGCCTGGTTCTGGCTGGAAGAGCGGCTCCGGATAGGCGACACCGAAGCCGGAACCCTCGGCCGCGAGGCGGCGGTTGACCTCGGGTACGCGGAGGATATCCGCGAATGTACCCCGCAGCGCAAGCGCGGAGGGATCAAACTTACAGAAGAGGGCGACCTGCGCGAGCGTATTGCGGCGGAGCACATCACCAACCGGCCAGCGCTCCCGTTCATAGGTGTCGAGCAGTTCCTCAGACGCAGTGCCCTGCACGACACGCGCCAGCTTCCAGCCAAGGTTCATCGCGTCCTGGATGCCGACGTTCATGCCCTGGCCACCCATCGGCGCATGGATATGGGCAGCATCACCAGCCAGGAGAATCCTGCCTTTCCGGTAGTGCTCGGCGTGCCGCGTTTCATCTGTGAAACGCGTGAGCCAGATCGGATCATGCGGGCGAAAATCTGTGCCGGCGATGCGAGCCGCCCTGGCCGCAAGTTCAACAAGCGATACAGGTTCGGAGAGCGCCACAGCTACCGGCGCATCCACGACGATCCTGTGATGAACGCCGTCGCCGCGGGGCACCACAATCAGGCCACCAGCCTCGTTCACAATTGTGACCAATGGTTGTACCGGGGGCGCATCGAGCACGGCCTCTGCCAGCATAAAAGCGTGATGTGCTGGATGGCCGGAGAGATCGATACCGGCTGCACGCCGCATGATGCTCCGAGCGCCATCAGCTCCGACAGCAAAGCTTGCAGAAAAATGGAAGGATGCCTCGCCGTTCCGGCCCTCGAGGACAACGCCGTCCGCAAGCGGCTTTGCCGTTTCGACGAGGTGGCCGCGCCTGATGTCCACACCAAGTTCCAGCGCGCGCTCTTCGAGGAGCGCCTCGGTGGTTGACTGAGGCAGGACCAGTGTAAAGGGAAAGCGCGTGTCGAACACCGAGAAATCTAACCCAGTGTCAAGTACACCGAAATGGCCGGCCGGGATCGGACGGCCGCGCGAGAGGAAACGATCGGCGAGCCCGCGCAGGGCGAACACCTCAAGAGTCCGGCCTTGGATCGCCAGTGAACGGGACTGAGTGACACGTTCGACGCGCCGTTCGAGCACTGCGACCTTCACTTTCGCCAGAGCCAGCTCACAGGCAACCCACAGCCCAACCGGACCCGCGCCAACGACCACGACATCGAATTCATTGCTCAAGACTAGCACTCCGTTCATCTGCTTGCCGAAGCGGCCGCTGCTGTTTACGAGCCTCGACGGCATCCTTTTTCTCAGCTGAGTGATCTTGACTGGGGAACAAAGTCATGGCGAGACAGCTGATCGAGAACGTATCGTTCCTAAACGAGAACACTTGAGCACCAAAATGCAGGACCTCAACGATCTCTTCGCCTTCGCTAAGGTCGTCCAGCACGGGGGGTTCAGCGCCGCTGCCCGTGCGCTGCATGTGGCAAAGTCTTCGCTCAGCAAGCGGGTCGCAAGGCTGGAAGAGTACTATGGGGCACGCCTGATCGAACGGTCGACGCGCGGCTTCCGGGTTACACCGGTCGGGCAGGCCGTTCACGCACAATGCGAGGCGGTTGTCGCCGCGGCAGAGGGGGCCGAGGCCGCGGCGGCCGAGGCAGTTGCGCTTCCGAAAGGGACCGTGCGGGTAGCTTGTCCGCCCGGCGCGCTGGCGAACATACTAACGCCTATCCTTCCCGGTTTCATGGCAATCTATCCGGAGGTACGGCTGGCGCTCGCGGTCTCGAACCGGCGGATCGATCTAGTGGAAGAAGGCTTCGACGTCGCGATCCGTGTGCGCGAACGGCTGGACACCGATCAAGACCTGGTGGTGCGCCAGCTGGGTGTAAGCCGACGGATTCTTGTCGCGGACCCGGCGCATCTAGTCCAACGCACACCGGTCTGCGAACCGGCGGATCTTCCGAACGGGCCACTACTGACCATCGGAGATGAGGTAATCGCCGAACGCTGGACGCTATGGAATGAAGGCGGCGGAAAGGCGTTCGTGGACTTTACGCCGAGGCTCGCCTGCAGCGATTTTGAAGTTCTGCTGCAGGCTGCGTTGGGTGGGACGGGAATTGCATTGCTTCCGGAAATCCTTGCCCGGGATGCTCTTTCGACCGGCCGCCTGCTACACGTTTTGCCGGTTTGGCGCGCGCCAGACAGCATCGTCCATATGTTGTTTACCAGCCGGCGTGGCATGGCGCCGGCTACCCGCGCCTTTGTTGAGCATGTAGCGAAGCAACTCCCGCCAAGATTTCAGGCCGTTTGCTAAACAGATTCGACTGCTCGGCAGCTGACCCACTTGCGTACCTTGGCCGTGAGGACCGGAAAGTTCGGAGGCGATAGTTGCTTTTTTGGAGAGGTCCGCTTGTGGCACCTTTCAGACATGCCGACTGACTCTGAAAATGTCTGCTAATCGGGGTAGAGCGGAAGTGGGCGGCGCTCAGTCAGGATGACGCGATTGACCCACATGTATGGTCCGGCCGTGCGTTGCAAGTGGATTTTGCCGAGCTGGCGGTAAGCGGTCTCGCATCAATGTATCCGGTCTCAGATTGGAGCTGTTTTGCTC
>Ga0193726_1002473_pt1 | contig 12498 bp, 10 predicted proteins | sample H2c1metaG_FD_144928 | JGI IMG/M metagenome (GOLD analysis project Ga0193726, IMG submission 144928) | Soil microbial communities from a riparian zone of the East river system, Colorado, United States - H2c1 | ecosystem: Environmental > Terrestrial > Soil > Riparian zone | place: USA: East River... | reverse complement strand
CATTACGACCGGGGTGGGAGGTGCATCCCTGGACTGGGACAGGCGAAGGCGGGTAACGCCCGTTCAGACCACGTCCCAGGAAGCCTGGCCTGAAGCTGACCTTGGGGATGAAATACTCTCCGAGATGAGAGCCGTGGTGGAACGCCGTCAAGCGTGCGCGCTCCAAAAGGGCGCGCGCCGCATCGCAGGATGCGGCGGTTGCTACCCAGCGTTTGCCGGCGTTCCGCTTCCTTCTTTTATTTGTTTCTTGAAGGCTTGAACTGGCGAGACGGACGCAACGGAAGACCGAAAGACAGGCCCCACCCCTGCCCTTTCCTTGGACCGAACCGGTTTCGCGCTAGACGTGACCACATTTTTTGCGAACGCGCGATCCCCTCGCGATCGTGCGCGCGACAGAACGCGTGCGCAAGAACGCGCCGCGAGACGGGAGAGTCTGGCCGTGAAAGGCGCCGAACCAAAGAACGACCAAAACTTTGCCGTGCTGTCCGCCATGCTCAAGGCGGGCATGAAACCCAAGCCGAAGCTGAGCCCCATCGAGCACGCGCGCCGCCTCGCGGTCGAAAAGGCGTTGCAGCAGCACCGCTATTGCGACGCGTTCGCCTTGTGGCGGACCTGTTCGCACAAGGCGTGCCGCCGCCAGTGCCGCTGCTGCGGAGAAGCGGCCGGCTGCCTGCGCCGCGCACTCGATCGCGTGCCGCACCCGGAGCAGTGGCGCGCGCGGCAGGACATCCTCGCGGCCACGCCGCGCAACATCGGCGCGCCGGAGCGCGCGGCACGGCAATGCATGCCGCGGGATTTGTATGAGTAGGCAGGGATGCCACAACGCTCGCCGTTGCCGCATACAAACGAAAAACGGGGACGGGCGAAACGCCCGTCCATGAGCATGATCCGGAAAAGTGGGGACCGGTTTTCCGAAAGATCATGCTCCACTAAAATCCTAGAGCGCCAACAATGTTGGCGCTCTAGGTGGGTCAGTCCGCCGGCGCTGACGGGGGACAAACAGCGCCGGCGGGGTCGACCTTACTGGTCACTCACGCGTCGCAGAACGTCTCACTTAGGCATCGCCGAGCGGCAGCGCGACGAAACGCGTGGCGTCGCCCTGCTTCACGCGCATCAGCACCTGATGCTTGCCTTGCGCCTTGGCATCGACCAGCGCTTTGCGCACATCGCTCACATTGGCGACGGACTTGCCGCCGACGTCGAGGATGACGGTGCCGGTCCTAAAACCCTGCTCGGCGGCGGGGCCGTCGGGATCGACCGCGGTGACGACGACGCCCTGGGCGCCGGCGCCGGACACTTCGCTGGCCGGAGCCACCGACAGGCCGAGATGCGGCACGCCGCCGGTCGGCTGCGCGCTATCGGTGTCGGCTTTGGCCTGCTGCTGGTCCGGCATTTCGCCGAGCGTCAGCGAGATGATCTTGGCCTGGCCGCCACGGATCAGATCGAGCTTCACCGTCGCACTCGGCGCGATGGTGCCGATGGTGCGGGCGAGATCGCGGGCGTCCTTCACCGGCGTGCCGTTGACGGCGGTGATGACGTCGCCGGACAGGATGCCGGCCTTGGCCGCCGGGCTGCCGTCTTGCGGCTCGGCGACCAGCGCGCCTTCGGCCTTCTTCATGCCGAGCGAGTCGGCGATGGTCGCGGTCACCGGCTGGATCTGTACGCCGAGCCAGCCGCGGGTGACGTGGCCGCTAGCTTTGAGCTGCGCCACCACGGTCTTCACCGTATCGGCCGGAATATCGAAGCCGATGCCGACCGAACCGCCGGACGGCGAGTAGATCGCGGTGTTGACGCCGATGACGTTGCCTTCGACGTCGAATGCCGGGCCGCCGGAATTGCCTTTGTTGATCGGCGCGTCGATCTGCAGGTAATCGTCGTAAGGCCCGGCGCCGATATCACGGCCCCGCGCCGAGACGATGCCCGCGGTGACGGTGCCGCCGAGACCGAACGGATTGCCGACCGCAACCACCCAGTCGCCGACTTGCGGCGCGCGCTCGGCGAACTTCACGAACGGGAAGTCGCTCTTGCCGTCGACCTTGATCAGCGCGAGATCGGTTTTCTGATCGGTGCCGACCACCTTCGCGGTAAAGATCGCGCCGTCATCGGTCGTGACTTGCACCGACTTGGCATGATCGACCACGTGGTTGTTGGTCACCGCATAGCCGTCGGCGGTGATGAAGAAGCCGGAGCCTTCGCCGGTGATGGTCTGATGGCCTTGCGGCGTCTGGCCGCGCTGGCCTTGACGGCCCTGACGGCCGAATTGATCGCCGAACTGCTTAAAGAACTTGTCCATCGGCGAGCCCGGCACCGCCGGAACGGCGTCCTGGTCGTCGTCGCCCTGCTGCTGTTGCATCGACGCCGGCTCGGCGGAAGCGGGAATCTTCACCCGCACCGAGATGACGGCGGGTTTCACTTTGGTGACGATGTCGGCGAAGCCGGACGGATGCTGCATGGTCGAATCGGCGGCGCTCGCGGCCGCCGTCCACGCCGGCAGATTGGCGTGATAGCCGCCCGGGCCGCCCACCAACAGCGCGGCGCCGACAGCGGCGACCGAGGCCATCAGCACGAGGCGCCGGGCCGAGAAGGATTTACGATTGTTCGGAAGCATCATGGTTCTCCATCAAGGAGAGCGGCCCAGCCGCCCTTCGCGGTACACATGGGGGCGGCGGCGTTACGGCGACCTGACGGGCGTATTAATTCTTCGACAGATTCATTCCGTGACATGAATCGGCTGCCGGCGGACGCCGGGCGAGCGGGGAATTCGCGCTGCGACAATCGCGCCGCAAAGGGTAAAATCCCCATGCTTGACAATACGCGGCGGACATTGCTCGTTGCGCGGCCATAGCGGAGGAAACGGCATGCGAGGCAGAACCGCTCACGGCCCGGCGCTTTTTGTCGCAGCGGTGCTTGTGCTGTTCGCCGGCGCGCGTGCCTCGGCGCAGGCGCTGCCGGGCCAGACGCTCGCCTTCGACCGCGGCAAGGGCAATTGCCTGACATGCCACGACATCAAGGGTGGCGATTCGCCGGGCAATCTCGGGCCGCCGCTTGCAGATATGAAAGCCCGGTTTCCCGACCGCAAGGAATTGCGGGGAATCGTGTTCGACGAGACCAGGCGCAATCCGCAGACCGTGATGCCGCCGTTCGGGCGTAATCTGATTCTGACCGATGGGGAAATCGAAGCCATCGTCGATTTTCTCTATACGCGCTGAGTGAGCCGGAGAAGGATGTGAGAATTTCTCGCGCCATAGCCAGTGTTGTCGTGACGATCATGATCGCAGCGCTCGTCGCCGGCGCGCGGCCGGCCGCCGCGGCCGACACCATCGATCCCGACGCCGATTTCAAGGCGTTCCGCGACTATTACACCGAGCGTTTTCCCAACGTGCCGCTGAACGACTTCGTCAACGGCCCCTATTCGATGGACGCCGAGTTGCGCAAACAATGGGAGGCGATCGACGATTTCCCGCCTTACGATTTCGCCATCGACCGCGGCAAGCAGATGTTCGCCACGCCGTTCAAGAACGGCAAGACTTACGGCGATTGCTTCCCCGACAAGGGCACCGGCATCCGCCAGAATTATCCGTATTTCGACGACAAGAGCGGCGAGGTGATCACGCTCGAGCTGGCGCTCAACCGCTGCCGCGAAGCCAACGGCGAGGAGCCTTATTCCTACGTCAAGGACGAGATGGCGTCGCTGACGGCTTACATGGCCTTCACCTCGCGCGGAAAACCGTTCGACATAAAAATCCCGAACGACCCGCGCGCGCTTGCGGCCTACCAGAAGGGCGAGGAATATTTTTATGCGCGGCGCGGCCAGCTCAATTTTTCCTGCGCCTCTTGCCACGTGCAAAATCCCGGCAACCACATCCGCACCGAAGTGCTGGCGCCAGCGCTCGGCATCGTCGCGGCGATGCCGATCTATCGCTCGGAATGGAGCGGCATGGGCACGATGAGCCGGCGCCTGGTCACCTGCAACAGCCAGGTCCGCGGCGTGCCGCTCAAGCCGCAGGACGAGCTTTATCGCGACGTCGAATATTATCTGTCCTACATGAGCAACGGCCTGCCGATCTCCGGGCCGGGCACGCGGCCGTAACGGCGAAGGAGGCATCATGCGCATGCAGATATGTCTTGCAGCGACGTGTTGGTTGTTTTGCGCCGGTGCGGCGCAAGCGGCGAGCACCGAGGCCGATTTCAAAACCGCGCTCGCCGCAGCCGTTGCCGCCGAGCAGGACGCCGGCGCGCTGAAGAACCAATGGATTCCCACGGAGCAGGCTTTAGCTGCAGCCAAGAAAGCCGCAGCCGCCGGCGACTTCGATGCCGCCGTCGCCCAGGCCAAAGAGGCCGAAGCCTTGGCCAAGGCGTCGATCGCCCAGGCCAAGGAACAGCAAACCGCCTGGAAGGCGGGCGTTATTCGCTGACGAGGAGCACACGCGCTTGGACCGCCGGAATTTCCTGCGCTGGCTTGGCGTCGCCGCAGCTTCGGGCGTCACGCCGCACGTGGCGCTGGCGGCGGACGACGATCTCTACGACGTCGGCCGCTTCGGCAATGTCCGCATCCTGCACCTGACCGACACCCACGCCCAGCTGCAGCCGGTCTATTTCCGCGAGCCGAGCGTCAATATCGGCGTCGGCGATATGCGTGGAAAACCGCCACACATCGTCGGCGGCGCTTTCCTCGAACATTTTAACATCGTACCGGGCGGCCGGATCGCCCACGCCTTCACCTTCCTCGATTATCAGGACGCCGCGCACCGCTACGGCCGCATGGGCGGCTTTGCGCATCTGAAAACTTTGATCGACCGCCTGCGCACGGAAGCCGGCACGGGCAACGCGCTCCTCCTCGACGGCGGCGATATCTGGCAGGGCACCGGGCTCGCCAATGCGTCGCAAGGCGCCGATATGGTCGAGGCCGCGAACCTGCTTGGCGTCGACGCAATGACCGGACATTGGGAATTCACCTATGGCGAAGCTACGCTGCGCAAAAACCTCGCCAGCTTCAAAGGCGAATTTCTGGCGCAGAATGTTTTTTTGACCGAGGATGCCGCTTTCAACGACAAACCGGCGTTCGACCCAAAATCGGGCCGCGTCTTCAAGCCGGCGACGGTGCAAGAGGTCGGCGGCATGCGCGTCGCCGTCATCGGCCAAGTCTTTCCCTATGTGCCGATCGCGCACCCGAAGCGCTTCACGCCCGATTGGACGTTCGGCATCCGTGAACAGGAGTTGCAAAAACTGGTCGACGATTTGCGCAATGCGCAGCATGCCGATGTCGTGGTGCTACTGTCGCATAACGGCATGGATGTCGATCTGAAACTCGCCAGCCGTTGCACCGGGATCGACATTATTCTCGGCGGCCACACCCATGACGCCGTGCCGCGACCCGTCGTCGTCGCCAATCCGTGCGGCAAGACGGTGGTCACCAATGCCGGCTCGAACGGCAAATTCCTCGGCGTGCTCGATCTCGATGTCGGCAACGGCGCGATTAAAGATGTGCGCTATACGCTGCTCCCGGTGTTCGCCGACCTGATCAAGCCGGACGGCGCCATGCTGGCGTTGATCGAGCGGTCGCACGCGCCCTACGCGGCGCAATTTTCCGAAAAACTCGCGAGCTGCGACCAATTGCTCTATCGGCGCGGCAATTTCATCGGGCCGATGGATCAGGGGATCTGCGACGCGCTGCGCCAGCAACTGGACGCACAGATCGCGCTGTCGCCGGGTTTTCGCTGGGGCACCACGATGCTGGCAAACCAATCGATCACGCGCGAAGACGTGCTGGCAGAGACGGCGATCAGCTATCCCGAGACCTACGTGCAGGACATGACCGGCAACGCGCTCAAAACCATCATGGAAGATGTCGCCGACAACCTGTTCAATCCCGACCCCTACCTGCAGCAGGGCGGCGACATGGTGCGCGTGGGCGGCATGGATTACGCCTGCGCGCCGAACGAAAGCGCGGATCAGCGCATTTCCAGCATGGTGCTCGACGACGGCACGCCGATCGAAGCCGACAAGACTTATCGCGTCGCCGGCTGGGCGTCGGTCAATCCGCAAAACGGTGCGCCAGTATCGGCCATCGTCGAAAAATATCTGAGCGCCAACAAGACGCTGACGATCAAGCGCGCCAACCGCGTCACGATCAAGGGCGTGGCCAACAATCCCGGCATCATCGGTGGAGGTTAGTGATGAGTTCGATCGTTCGTTCCATTTTGCTTGCGGCGGTCGTTGCGTTCCTGGCCGCAAGCGGCGCCCAGGCCGAGGCCGGCAAGCCGCATCGCGTCGTCATCCAGGTCGATCAGAACGACGCCGAGGTGATGAATCTCGCGCTCAACAACGCCAAGAACGTTCTCGAATTCTACCGCGCCAAGAACGAGGACGCGGTCGTCGAGATTGTCGCCTACGGCCCCGGCTTGCACATGCTGCGCGACGACACCTCGCCGGTGAAGGACCGCATCAAGCAACTCGCCGAATTGAGCTTCCCGTCGACGCTGACGTTCGCCGCCTGCAATAACACCAAGCAGGGCATGGAAAAGCGCGAGGGCCATCCCGTCACCATCATTCCGCAGGCGACCCTCGTGCCGGCCGGCGTCGTGCGGATCATGGAGCTCGAGGAGCAGGGCTATAGCTACGTCAAACCTTAGCCGCGCGCATTCACGACCCGGCGGCGGCGAGCGCGCCGCGCACCAGCGCGGCATAAAACCACTCCGTCATGCTCTTCGGCCGCGCCAGGCCAAGGCGATCGAGGCAATCCGTGCTGTCGGCGCGCGCGCCGAGCCCGCGCACGAGCAAGACCGCAAGTTGCGCGGGCGAGGCGGACTTCAGAACTTGCAGCGCCGGGATCAGCCGCTGCTCGATTGCGGTGAAATCGGTGCCGAATGGAAACGGCGGCAGCAGGCCGGCATCGGCCGCCGGTTTCAACGCGCGCACGATCGCGTCCGGCGTATTGTCGCGCGCCGACTTCGGCAGCTTGAATTCGCGCTCGATCTTGCCGGCGTCCTTGGCCTGGCGCAGCAATTCGTCCTGGAAGCGCGAGTCGGTGATTGCCAGCATGGCGGCGATCACCTCGCGGTCGCTTTTGCCGCGGACGTCGGCGATGCCGTATTCGGTGATGATCATGTCGCGCAGGTGACGCGGGATGGTGGTATGGCCGTAGCGCCAGAGGATGTTGGAGCGGTCCCTGCCCTTCGCCGTGCGCGTCGCGCGCAGCATGATCGCCGAGCGCGCGTCTTCCAGGGCAAAGCTCTGGGCGATGAAATTATATTGCCCGCCGACGCCGCTGACGATGCGGCCGTCTTCGAGACCGTCGGAGACCACGTCGCCGAGCGCGGTCGCCATCATGGCGTCGTTGAGGAAGCGCGCATTGGTCCGCGCCCGGCGCTTGGCTTCCTGGTCGCGGTAGATCTCGTTGACGAAGGCGATCGAAGTCATGCCGAATTTCCGCACGACCTCGCGCGGCATGTCGCGCAATGCTTTGTAAAAGCCGCGCGACCCGATGAAGAAGCCGGCGTGCAGCACGATGCCGTCGACTTCGCGCTTGAGGATGCCGGCGCGGAACAGGTCGAGCATGCCTTCGACGAACAATTCGGAGCAACCGTAGAGGCCGGCGTCGAATTTTTCCGCGTGCACCGCGGCGTCGCGGGCCGGGTCGTAGCCGAGCCGCGACAGCAGGGTGCGGAACGCGTCGTTGTCGCGCTGGCGCACCACCAGCGCCTTCGCCACCGCTTCGCCCAGCGAGCCGATGCCGATCTGCAGCGTGCCACCGTCGGGCACGATGCTTGCCGCATGGAGGCCGGCAGCATAGTCGGCGAGCGCCACCGGCTCGCGCGGCGCCGCGAACAGCGGAAAATCGGCGCCGTCGAGCATGAGATCGAATTCGTCTTCGCCGATCGCCGCGTCGCCGGGCATGAACGGCAATTCCGAATTGATCTGGCCGGCAAACAGGAAATCGGCGCCGCCATCGCGGCGCCGCGCCAACAGGTCGAGCGTCAGGTCGGGATTGCAGCTCAAGCTATAGGCCCGCGGCGCTTCGTCGGCGCGATGGGCCACCAGCTGCGCCACCACGTTGGCGCCGCGGTCGAGCACGTAGCGCAGCGCATGGGTGTAGTTCGCGCAGATGTAATGCTGCTGGGCGTAAGGCGAGCCGAGCCATTGCCCGGCTTCGAAAAAGAACTCGTTGATCACGATATTCGGCGGCACCTGGCCTTTATGGATCGCCGCCGCGTAATCGAGCGCCGGATAGCCGGCGAACAGCCGTTGCAAGATCGGATCGAGGAACCGATGCTCCAGCGCGCTCTTGGCGCGCGGCGCTTCCAGCGTCAGCGCGGTGAAGATGGTCAGATTGATCGAGTGGTCGGCAACCGCTTTGGCGTAGAGCGCATTGACGATGTGATTGGCCTTACCGAGACCGAGCGGCAAGGCGAGCACGATGGTCTTGCCGACCTTCTCGATGATGGTGTCGGCAAGCCGCGCCGGATCTGCAAAGCGCGCCGGCCCCGCGCCGGAGTGGATCATTGCAAAGTGTCCCACCCCGGATCGGGCTGGAAACGCGGCCCGTATTTTTGCGCCAGGCTTTTGAGCGTGTCGCGCACGTTGGCAATCCCCCGGGTGCGCGCATAATGCAGCGGCCCGCCGCGGAACGGTGCAAAGCCGGTGGCAAAAATCATCGCGCCATCGACGATCTCTTCGTCGGCGACAATGCCCTCGCGCAGGCAGGTGACGCAGACGTCGAGCATCGGCAGGATCAGGCGGTCGATCATGTCAGCCGGCGGCGCGGCGGCGGCGTCCTTGGCTTTGACCGCATGGCCGTTCTGCCAGGTGTAGAGGCCCTTGCCGGTTTTCTTGCCGAGCTCGCCCTTGGCGACCTTGTCCTTGAGCCATTGCGGCGGCTCCGGCATGTCGCGGCCGACGCTGCCGCGCAGCATCTCGGCGACATGCAGGCAGATGTCGAGCCCGACTTCGTCGGCCAATTCGATCGGCCCCATCGGCATGCCGAAATCTTCCGCCGCCTTGTCGATGGTTTCCTTAGGTATGCCGGCGTCGGCCATCACCAGGGCTTCGAGCAGATACGGCGTCAGCGCGCGGTTAACCAAAAAGCCCGGCGCGCTTTTCACCGGCGCCGGCAGCCGGTCGATGCGGCCGAGGAAGGCGCGGGCGTCGGCGAGCACGTCGGCGGCGACCCGGTCGTGACTCACCACCTCGACCAGCTGCATGCGCGACACCGGGTTGAAGAAATGGATGCCGACCAGCCGCTCCGGCCGCGGCAGCCCCTCGCGCAGTTGCTCGAGCGGGATGCTCGACGTGTTGGTGGCAAGGATGGCGTTCGGCTTCATCTTCGGCTCGATGCCGGCGAAAATTTTTCGCTTGAGCTCGAGCACTTCCGGCACCGCCTCGATGATCAAGTCGGCGGTGGCGACGCCATCTCCCCTAAGATCCGGGATCAAACGATCGAGCGAGTCGCGCACCTTGCGGCGGTTATCGCGCCCGATGACGGCGTAGAGCGCGCTGGCGCGCTTGATCGCACCGGCGATCGGCTCCGGTTTGGTGTCGCCGAGGCTGACGATAAAACCGTGCCAAGCGCACCAGGCGGCAATGTCGCCGCCCATGGCGCCGGCGCCGATGACGTGCACGCGCCGGCCGTCCCATTTGCCGCCGGCGAGTTTTTTCAGGTTTTCGCGCAGATAAAAGACGCGGACCAGATTTTGCGCGGTCTCGGTAACGAGAAGCTTTGCGAAGGAGGAAACTTCAGCCTTCTGCATCGCTTCCCGGTCGCCGCCGTGGGCGGCCCACAGATCGATCAAGACGTAAGGCGCGGGATAAAACTGCTTCGGCGCTTTCTTGGCGGTTTCGCCGCGCATGCGCGACGCCAACAAGCCGCGCGCCGGCTCCATGTTCATCAGCCGGCCGAGCAAGTTTTGCTTGGCCGCCTTCATCTCGCCCGTGACGGCGGATTTCACCGCGGCGCGCACGTGGCGCTCCTGGGTCACGGCGTCGACCAGATGCAGCGCACGTGCGCGCCGGGCGCGCTCGGTCTTGCCGGTGAGCATCATGGTCATCGCCTGGACCGGGCTGATCAGCCGCGTCAGCCGTACCGTGCCGCCGAGGCCGGGATGCAGGCCGAGCAGCACTTCCGGGAATCCGAAGCTTGCGTCATCGATGGCGATGCGGAAATCGCAGGCCAGCGCCACTTCGAGCCCCCCGCCGAGGCAATAGCCGTGAATCACCGCAACCGTCGGCAGCGGCAGCCGGTCGAGGCGGTCAAGCACCGCGTGGCCGCGCGTCAGCGTCGCCTCGATCGGCGCCGGATCGGTAACGCCGCGGAACTGGGCGATGTCAGCGCCCGCGATGAAGCCCGAGCGCTTGGCCGAACGGATGACCAATCCGCGCGGATGATCGCGTTCGAGCTTTTCCAGCACCGCGTTGAGCTCGGCGAGCACGTCTTCCGACAAGGTATTGGCGCTGGAATCTTTTTTGTCGAACAGCAGCCAGGCGATGCCGTCCTCGTCGGTGCGCAGCCGCCAATTGGCCCAGGGGCCCGGCTCCTGCGGTGCCTCGTCGATGGCGAACGGGCCAAGCTCGAGATCGCGCTTGCCGATAATGGCCAGGATCGGTTTTGGAGCGGGTGAGGTTTTCATGGGCCGTTCCTCACACCGCTTCGATCAACATGGCGCCGCCTTGGCCGCCGCCGATGCATTCGGTGGCGATGCCCCGCTTATACCCGAGCCGCTTCATGGCATTGACCAGATGCAGCACGATGCGATTGCCGCTGGCGCCGACCGGATGGCCGACGCCAATCGCGCCGCCGTCGACATTGAGCCGGTCGCGCGCGATTTTTCCCGCAGCACCTGGAAGCCCAAGCGCCTCGCGGCAGAACTCGTCATCGTCCCAGGCGGCGAGGCAGCCGAGCACCTGCGCGGCGAACGCTTCGTTGAGCTCCCACAATTCGATATCGCCGAGCGCAAGTTGGTGCCGTTTCAAGATCGCGGTCGAACAATAGACCGGGCCCAGCCCCATGACGGAGGGATCGAGCGCCGACCATTCGCTGTCGACGATGACGGCCTTCGGCGTCAGCTTGTGCGTCTTCACCGCATCTTCGGAAGCAAGAATGACCCACGACGCACCGTCAGTGATTTGCGACGAGTTGCCCGGCGTGACCTTGCCCCACGGCCGCTCGAACGCGGGTTTCAGCTTGGCCAGCGTATCGGCCGAGCTGTCGGGCCGCACGCCGTCGTCGTGATCGAACAAGGTGCCGTCGCGGGCGAAGGCCGGCTCGACCTCGCCGGCGAAGTAACCGTTCTTCTGCGCCGCCGCGAGCCGTTGCTGGCTTTCGGCCGCGTATTCGTCGGCCTCCCGTCGCGAAATATGAAACAAATGCCCGACCAGCTCCGCGGTCTGGCCCATATTGAGGTCGGTGATCGGATCGGTGAGCCCGCGTTCAAGCCCGATCACCGGCGTGAAGAACGACGGACGCAGAGCGAGGAACGCGGACAGTTTCGCGCCAATGCCGCGGGCGGCAAACAGCCGGCCATACCAGGCGACCGCGCGATTGGAGAACACCAGCGGCGCGTGGCTGAGCGATTCCGCGCCGCCGGCCAGCACCAGATCGGACACGCCTTCGCGGATATAGTGGTAGGCGGTGTCGATCGATTGCATGCCGGAGCCGCAATTGATCTGCACGGTGAACGCCGTCATCGCTTCCCCCATGCCGAGGCGGAGCGCGGCGACCCGCGCCGGGTTCATCTCGTCGGCGATGACGTTGACGCAGCCGAGGATCACTTGGTCGAAGGCGTCCGGCGCAAACGGCTGGCGCAGCAACAGCGGCCGGCCGCATTGCACGGCCAGATCGACCGGCGTGAACGGGCCCGGCTTGCCGCGCGCCTTGATGAACGGCGTGCGGCTGCCGTCGATGATGTAGACCGGGCGGTGCCCTACTCCGCCGCTTCCGACGTCGTTCCGGACGGCGGCAGGGCTGGGACTTCCTCCGGCGCCGGCAATTCCACTGGCGGCAGGTCCAAGGTCGATGGGGGCGTCGGCTGAGATGTCGCTTGAGATGGCTGATCTCCTTTATGAAAGGCGCCCCGGGACGTCAGTTCTTCCGGCGCAAAATCATCGACCGCGATGGCCGCGGCGACGGCCGCGGCGGCGGCTTTAAGCTTTACCGCCTCGTCGGCGGTGATGGTGCGCTGCTTCACCGCCTGATCGATGTCGCGGACGCGCGCCGCATGCATACGATCGCGGATCGGCTGCACCGCGACCGTCATGGCGAAGGCACGCTCAAGGAGCGCAACGCCGTTCCCGGTTTGGGTCTCGGGCGGATGGTACAGATCGACCGTGAGCCGGTCGCGCGTCGCGCTTGGGTTGGTGATGAGGTCGGCGCATTTGTCGGTGATCCGATCGGACGGGCCGCGGCGGCGCGGGCCGAGCGGCTGGATCAGGAAACGCAGCAGCCAGGCCACCGGTCGCACCGGGAAATTGGCGAGGAGCTCGTCGAAGCGCGTCTCGATGGTCGCG
>Ga0193726_1002472_pt1 | contig 12501 bp, 13 predicted proteins | sample H2c1metaG_FD_144928 | JGI IMG/M metagenome (GOLD analysis project Ga0193726, IMG submission 144928) | Soil microbial communities from a riparian zone of the East river system, Colorado, United States - H2c1 | ecosystem: Environmental > Terrestrial > Soil > Riparian zone | place: USA: East River... | reverse complement strand
ACATTAACATACAATGTCATCGAATCTTTGGAAAACTCAACACATAAAAAGGATTGGATGAAGGCAGGTGAAATTGAGCTCGTCTACAGGTCAAAAATAAAGGCCTCTGCCAGGCCAGTCATTAAATCTTCCTATGATTCGTTTGAATTGCTAAAGGCGTTTTGGAGCCATGATAAAATAGATTTTATAGAGCAGTTCAAAATATTACTGCTCAACACAGGTCACCGGGTATTAGGCCTGGTAGAAATTTCCAGTGGTGGAGTGGCGGGAACCCTGGCTGACATCAAACTGATTTTTTCGGCGGCCCTGAAAGCGAATGCTGTTTCCATTATTTTGAGCCATAATCATCCTTCCGGCGACGCCAGGCCCAGCAAGGCGGATAAACAAATGACCGAGCGGATTAAACTGGCCGGACAACTATTAGATATTACAGTTACAGATCACATCATAGTAACCAGTGAAGGATACTATTCTTTTGCTGATGAAGGGGTTTTGTGAGGGGTAAAATGTAATATGCAAAAATCGAAATAATTTCTCAAGATTAGCTTTTTAATCAGCAAATTGTTCTCTACTGGATCTGCATAGCTGCCTACAGTCCGGAATGGCTTCACATTCCTACTGCTTTTATCAATCATCTGATTACTGGGTAGTGCATCAATTTGAACTTTACTTTATATAAATCCAGATGATCAGGTAGATAGCTATAATCTCAAAAATCGCAATGGCCAGGGTGTTGGTATTGTAAATTTTTAGTGCGGTAATAATTCCCGCTGATATCCCAATTGTTAACGAAGAAAATATTAATAAAAGAACACCAAAAGACACAATAAAAGTCGGATTGCCTTCAACTATATAATAAGTAAGCCATCCAAAAGTTATAAACAAAAGATATGTCAGCGGGACATTAATAATTAAATAAATAATCTGTTTTTTATTCATTTACACATTTATTAAAGCAATTATACTTACAATCCGGCAATAAAAAAACCGTTTATTCAGCGGCTGCATTCTTTTTGTACAATACTCTTTTGCCTTGTGTTTTTCCGGTAAAAGGTTTACAATGTCTTCTGTACTCATAAACCGCTTTGTTGCCTTGTCGGTCAAGCATCGAAATTCAAACTGATACCCTACCGAATACTGATGGCGTTTGGCTTTCTGTGTATAAGCATTGGTCAAAAAATAAGTGATCCCCTTTTAAAATCAACAGAGACACCCGTACTGAAAATTTAAAATCAATGCTAATAAGGAGATCTTTTTAAAATTTATATGGGTATTTCGGGGTTGAATATTTCCATTTCAACTCCTGCACTGAAATTCTCCGTTATCCTATCGGGGTAGTATTTGTCAGGATTATCTATAAAATCCTGACAAATTTCAAATGCTTTTTCTTACTTTTGTCAGGATTATACCCAAAATGCTGACAAATGAAACACGAAAAAAGTGATCATACAAAAGTGGATGCTCTGATTGAGCAGGCAAAGGCCGGAAGCCTGCTTTTTCCAGCCGATTATCTTGCTGTAGGCAGTGCCGCCTCAATCCACAAAATTTTCTCGCGGCTGGCAAAAGACAAAAAAGTGATACGTTTGGCCAAGGGTATTTATCTTAAACCGAAACATGATCCTGAGCTGGGAATTCTTTATCCATCTACTGATGAGATTGCTGCGAAAATCGCCAAAAATGAAAAAGTCGTTATACGTCCTACAGGTTCGTATGCTTTAAACAAATTGGGGCTATCCACACAAGTGCCCACAAAAGTTGTTTTTCTGACAGACGGTAGTCCCCGTAAAATAAAAATCGGAAAGGGAAGCATTACATTCAAAAGCACGACGCCAAAAAAACTGGCAGCGAAAAATGAGCTGGTCTTTCTCGCCTCTCAGGCACTCATGGCATTGGATAAAGATGGGTTGACAGAAAAGGTATTCGATCATTTGGTAAAAGTATTAAGCCACCAACCACCAGAGGATATACGGGAAGGTGCCAGGCTTTCTCCCGGCAAAGTAGCAGCAACCCTTTATAAAGTAGCAGATAAAATTGCACACCATGCTTGAATTTTTGTCTTTGAGTGAACAGGATCGCCGGTCCATTATCCGCCAGGTTAGTGTCGGCACCGGCATGAGTGTAAAGGCCATTGAAAAAGACTGGTGGGTAACACTGGCACTGAAAGCTATTTTCTCACTTCCGATGCAGGAACACTTTATATTTAAAGGCGGCACTTCTTTAAGCAAGGGTTGGAAATTAACTGAACGCTTTTCTGAAGACATCGACATCGCGCTCGCACCGGAAGCATTTGGAGAAACATACATTCCCAAACCCGGACACAGCTATATAAAACGGTTAAAAAGAAAAGGATGTGACTATACGAGTACGGTTATCAAAGACGCTCTCCTTCATCAGTTCGCTGCTATTGGAGTACCGCAAGGAATTATTGCAGTAACGGCAGCAGACATCGATCCACTCATTCCAGATAAAGATCCGCAAACGCTATTGATTACATATCCTTCGCTTTTTGATCAGAATCCTTACATCGCTGAGGCAGTCAGGGTGGAATTCGGTGTCCGTTCGTATAAGGAGCCATTTTCCAATGTAAGTATCAAATCGATCATTGCGGAAGAAATAGGGATTACCATCTATTCAGAACAACCATTTATTATTCCGGCAGCAGAGCCTAAAAAGACATTTATGGAGAAGATGCTGTTGCTGCACGAAAAATTCGCCGGCAATCTGCCATCTGTCGCCGCTGGTGAAAGGCAATCACGGCACCTGGTAGATCTTTACCAGATGATGAAAAAAGGAATTGCGAAGCAGGTCATCGACAATCCCGAACTTTATGCGGTCATTGTTGAACACCGGCGCTACTATGTTAAGTTGAAAAATGTTGATTACACTAACTTGCAAATAATGGCATTTCTAAAGTTTATACCACCACCGGAATTGATAGATCAGTTCCGCACAGACTATCAAGCCATGCAGGAAGAAATGATCTATGGAGAATCGCCCCGTTTTGATGAAATGCTAAATAAGCTTGAGGAACTACGAGAGCAGATAATGCGTCATTAAAATGGTGACGATACAGCTGGATCGTGCATACTACCCTCGTATATATCGTCAGTCTCGCGACAATTGTTTTTGGTTCTGGAATTCCTAAAATTCTTGATTGTTAAAAGATTCACAGTTTTCCTGGAACTGCCAAAAAGGTAATAAAAAGGGCATTTACCCCGTTATATCTCTGCCATGAAAAACCCCTTCCAATCACGCACCAAGCCGCGCGGACCGGTATTTGCGCGCATCGCCGTTCCGCGAGACGCGGACCCTGCCGAAAAAGGGTATGCTTTCGAGCAATTTATTGTTTCCATGTTCGATCACGAAAGCTATTTCACACTGCTGGAATGGCGCAGTGACAAAAAATTGGGGAAGATAACGCCCCTCTCCAATTGCCACCCTGACCTGGAATTGGAATTTGAATTTAAAGGCATTCGCCAAACCTTTGCGATTGAATGTAAGTACCAACATTTCTTGCCCGCCGGACAATTTGCCTGGGCCAAAGAAAAACAGCTGTCTAACTACCGGCAATTCGCACTCAATAAAAACATCCCCGTATTTGTTGTTCTCGGCTATGGGGGCAACGCAGGTATCCCGGAAGAATTGTATTGTATTCCTTTGGCTCAACTGGCGTCCATCTATATTGATGCCCAATTTTTAGCCCCTTTCCGGCATCACAATCTTTTGCAACGCTTCTTTTTCAATACGGTTACAAATTCATTAACTTAAGCCGTTTTTCCCGACTAGGATATACGCACAAATAACTTAGGATTATTACAATTCTACGAGCCAAAGCCAAGACAGCTTTCAAAAACTTAACTAGAATTAACGAAACGGTAAGTCAGGTTACCACGATAAACTAATCATCGCCGTGTGCCTGCCTTTTGAGTTCTGAAGCAATAAATTCAGTCAGCCTGCACTCTTTTTTATTTGTCCAGTCACAAAAGAAAGCGTCAGTAAATGCAGGTCCGGCATAATGAGCGGTCAGCAATATATCTGCACTAAATCCATTGTACAAAGATACTTTCCCATACATTTCGTTTCCACCTGTACTAAGAAAAACAATAGGCCTTACACTGCCAGTAATCGACATCTATGCTGAAACCTTGCAAGGTAAAACACTCAATGTCCAAATCACCCACGCCATCAATGCCAGCAAGGTTAGCGCAAAGGCAAAAACGCTCGCAGACCACATGGTTGGCAAACCCGGCGAAATTGGTCTTTTTATCGGCCCTGAAAATCTAGGGAACAGGTACTACAATACTCATCACTGGAATTTGTGTCAACAGAGTCTATATTTAAAACCTTGGCTGCCGACACGGACTACAAAAGAATGCTTGAAAAAATGATCGGCATACAAAATAAATAAACATGCACCGCAATCACAATATTGAAAAAATCATCAAATCCATTCCGGACAACGAGGACGAAAAGAAGCAAGAAATATTTGTATTCATGAAGGATGTAAGAAAACGGGGTTATTTGTCTAAAAAAGAATTGATAGCCATTTTAAGATGGAAGTCGCCCAGGCCCTTGCGTCATTACGAATTAAACGACGGGAAAGACATCAAAGAAATCACCCGATTGGCTTTTGCCACCAAAAATTATTGTCTCAAAATTCACATGCTTACTGCATTGATTGGTGTAAACTGCCCCAGTGCATCAGCGATTCTGATGTTTTACAACCCTAAGAAATTTCCGGTACTTGATATCCGCTTTTGGAACAGTTGTATCATTTTAAAGTAGTTGAGGGCAACGAGCGTCGACAAAACTTTACCTTACAGCAATGCGACCAATACCTGTTTTAAAAATGCAGGATGAACCGGCAATTATACCGTTTTCATTGTTATCTTCATCGACATACAGCAAGTTTATTTCTTATGACAAGAATCGATGCCACATGGAAGTACATGCAGCCCAATGAAAATGAGAAGTATCATAATTTTAGGTTCGAGCAATATTACCAAAGAATGCTAACGAATGAAAAGTTGAAGCATATTCCGAAACCTGTTTTCGAACAATGGGTTTATCACCAAAACCAGGAACCCAATTCACTTAAAAATTATGGGTGGCTCAACTTTGAAAAAATTGAATTCCTACTTTGTGAATGGGACGTGGCAACATTGGATACTGTCAGAGTCATTAACAATTTCATGCCCTACTATACAGAAAAATCCAGCCATTCCGACTTCAAGGAAATTGGCTGTATACCAGAAGATAAAAGAAAATGGAGTGAAGAAGGAACATGGCGAACTCCTCCAATCATTATTGATATTGAATCATTACTATCACCGATTCCAGATGGCTGTGAATTAAACGCTCCTTACCAGCTTGTCGAAGGGCATACAAGATTGGGATATTTACATTCTATGAAAAGAATACTTCCTGCTAATGGTTTGAAACTTGCCTCCAAGCATTGGATTTATTTAATGCGCGAAAAATAGTAGAAATAACTTTGTTTAATCTATATTGAAATTATAGACCATCGGATCGCGCTTATCGGCTCCGCGGCACGGAAATGCGATCATGGTCCCGGGATCAAGGACGGGTGAAGCAAAGGGCGGGAGGGATGGCCCGGCCCCCGGCACATGAGGGCATTGTTAGTGCCAGTGGAGCATGGAAGGAATGTTTACGTTTAATGGACGGCTCAAACAAATTAAATTGCTAGCGACCCATATCTACCAGCACGGTGGCTTTTATTTCCGCGATATGGTTGTACTGCCCGGCAGCGTTGGTGTAATCGCGGTAAAGGATAAGCCTTCGACCATGACATGACCGCCTTTGACAAGGTTATGTTTGTTCCGCTCAATAAGATTATAGTCCTATCCCCATACGGTGTGCCAGTTCGTCTTCATGGAAAGCTTACCGTCGGTTGTTTCCTGCAAATTAACTGTTGACAGTTGGAAGCTTGCGTATTGCCTGCCTGCTGCGGTCGTCTTAACCGTTAGGTCTTTTCCCAACCATCCGATGATTTGTACCCTGTCCAATGATTTCATGTTGATTCATTTTTGTTGTTGAAAATTTATGCGGGAACAAATATATATTCACCCGGAATGCATTGCCACTTCCTATACGCTTGCTCGCGTGTATACACGTGTAGAAAGATTATACACGGTTAATAGTGTATTATTAAAATTGTTTCAATGGCTTGTAAATTCTGGAAAAGAAGACTATTTATTTATGTCTGCCATTGAATTCAGAAACGGCTGATCCTTATACCACCTAGTGGTAAATCGAGATCATAACCTTTCGATTTGAGTGATTATAATTCCCAGCCAATGTAACAGAAGGAAGCAACACTATTCAACTCCATTGCTTTTATTTTTAACAATATCCCGAGGCTTGACGGTTTAAAATTGTACATTGCTCACTAATCCTTATTGACTGATGGTTATCAGATATTATGCAAAATGTACAACTTGTGGGGAGCACTACACAATCCGTTATTCAGTTGGAAATGGCTTTCCGCAATCAGCTAGTTTTTTTTGCCTCAATTGTGGCGAAAAGCTTGTAATGGGTTTCAAAAACCAAGATGAGAGCATTTTCGAAAACCTGGTGCAAACAAAACGAGAAGGGAAAATTGTTAATCTTCATCCGGAAGCCCTCATTGATCCGAAATTTCAGCAATCAGATTTCCATTTTGCATCAATAGATTTAATGCGCAATCCCGTTTTCGGATTCGAGAATATTGACAAGTTAAAACTTATCCAGGTTAGTATATTGAAATATGAGCAACAATGGGAAATGATATCAAAAGATTACCGGCTATTGAAAGAAAACAGGTGGAATTTATTGACCTCAAAGTATGGCGCAGACCAAACCAAGACAAAAAATAAAATTTTGAAACAGGTCATAGCTGCTGGCTGGCTTTTCATTGATGGTGAATGGACTAAAATATATAACAATGTAGCGGGAGAACTATTGCTTGCAAAACAAAAAACAGGTTTTGTTGCATTTAAAACATATATAGAAAGCAAGGCAGGCGAAATTCTGATTGATAAGATGTTTTCAATAATGAGTGAATATTATAATGTTCGTACGGAATTACTGGTAACATTAATCGCGCAGAAAGCCGGAATAAAAATAGAAGGTTTTTCGTCTTCTGTTAATTGGGAAAAAATCGAAATGGTCTATGGCAATTTTTACGAGCTGTATGGAGATCTCCTGTTTATCCCTTCAGGTATTAATAACATTATTCAACGGAATGATTACAGCCTTTTTCTAACACCGGGTTTTAGTTTCAGTAATTATTTGCAGTCTGATAAAGCAGGCCGCTGCACTAATTTTATAACTAACGCAAATCTCAAAGCGTTAAGTGATTATTATGAGGCAAGTATTCGAAATGGCACGCATCATAAAACCAGCAAAATAGACAAAACCACTCAGGAAATAATTTTGGCCACTGGAAAAGCGGGCCAGACACAAAAGACGATACCATTTGTCGACTATATAGCTGCCTGCAATGAGGTTTACGCTAGAAGCCTGGTACTATTTATTATTGCCACGAAAATTATTTAGTCTTTCTGGCTTCTTGCTGCGTAATTGCCTGGTTTTTACTTGCAAAAAAGTTGAATCAAGACATGTAATCGGTATCTTTACGTCACTCCATTAACGCACAAAAACCTTAAACATGACTTGCCAATATTGCCAAACTGAACTGCCCGAAAAGGGGTTTTATTGCCCGAATTGTTTTAAACAAACTAAGTGCAAACTTTGTAATGAAGCGCTGCTAGCAGATACTAAAATTTGCATTTATTGCGGCGAACTAACCGGTCAACAATCCCAGTCTGCTAATACCAACACCATTGAGTTTTCTGAAACAAAAGAAGAGAAGAAATTCAAAGCTTCCTTTTCCGATACAGTTGCCCAAAGTGTCAGCCAATCTTTTGGTGCATTTTTGGGCAATAAAATCAACCAGCAGAAATCGCTTGGCGCAGCTCATTTCAATCCAGCACAGGAAGGTGCTGCAGAAGCAGAAGATACCATTGACGCAGAGACTGAAATTATTGATGACGTAGCGACAGCTACATCCGGCACACCTAAAGCAACAGTTCAACAAAACCATCCTAGCTTAACAGAAATAAAAATGAGGGATTTGGCGAAAACCGAAACCGACTGGATTTTAGTGTATGCACACTTTTCTTCTGACAATGGAAAAAAAGAATTTACGAGAGACCAAATTCGCGAGATGTACACGACCTCCGAACGTCGCACAGATAACCGGATAAAATCATTGTCACAAATTATTAAGAATCTCTCTAAAGGCCTTTATATAAAACCCATCACTGACGATAAGTTTATCCTCATTGAAAAGGGCAAGCAAAGGATAAACGAGATTTTTTCTGGCCAATCAGTTTCCAAGACCGTTAATACCCGGCAAGCTAACCCGGCAAGTTCGATAAAAACTGAAAAACCAACCAAAAAAAGTAATGCTGCAAACAACAAAGATCACGAGGAGCTCAAATTTTTGAGTGAATTAAACTTAAAACCTGCAGGAAAGGATACGCTGATAACTTTTGCCGCAAAATATAAAATAGGATCCAATGACGAGTTATTCCTGTTGATAGTACATTATCTCCAGGACGTACTCAAAGAAAAAGTCTCCATTCCTCATATTTTTACATGCATGAGAGAATTAGGTAAGAAAACCTCTCCTACTTTAAAACAATTGCTCGTTAACAGCAAGAACAAGAAACATTGGATTAATCTGGCAAACTGGAATGATATCAAAGTAACGGTGGCGGGCTCAAATCATATGATCCATGATTTTAAAAAAGCAGTTAAGTCATGAGCTGGTTAGATAAAACAGCATTAAATTTATTTCTTGATTCAGTTCCCGGCTTTTATGAATTAAAGGTTACTGAACAGATAGATTATTTTCTCTATTTTACCACCATTGATCAACAGATCCCGCATGCCCGTCCAGGGCATATTCGTGATTGTTTTGTCACATTAAATTTGATACCCTACACTAATATACCTCAATATCTCTCTGACAATGCAAAGAGCAAAGGAAAAAACGCACCGAAATTCATAAAGACGAAAGATGGATATCAATTACACCGCCAGCATAAAATTACACTGGATGCAGGTATCACAAAGAATGTAATAAAAAAAATCGTCAGCAATGATATGCGGGATTTATTGTCGCATGTACACAATCCTGCCGAGAACGAGTTTTTTAAAGAGGCCATTGACTGCTACGAAATTTCCGCCTACCGCGCAGCGATTGTAATGGTTTGGAACCTAACCGTCGATCATCTTTATCAATATATACTGACGCACAAATTGACTGATTTTAATGCGGCCTTAGCAAAAAACACTGACAAGCGTGTGAAGATTACGAGCGTTGCTCTCAAAGATGACTTTAGCGAAATTCCAGAAAACAAGTTTATTGAGTTTTGCAGAAGCGGTAATGTTGTCTCGAACGATGTCCGGAAAATATTGGAAACAAAACTTGGCATAAGAAATAGTTACGCGCACCCGTCTAATATCAAAATACTGGAAATTAAAGCGTCAGAATTTATCAGCGATTTAATTACCAACGTGATTTTAAAGTATTCAATTTAATTGTAATAGCCACTATTTAATCTGACAACAAAGGATTTTTTGTTTTATAGGGTTGGGATATATTTTTATGCTGCGGGTGAGACTTGTCCTATCATCTTCTGTCTCGCTAAGATAAGAGATTCCTTAAAAGTCGCCATTGGGGTTTTACCATAACAGTATCTACCGCTGTGGGTTCTTTCATAATTGTAATATTTCAACCATTGATCGAGGTCCTGTTGTAATTCTTCCAGGCTGTTTTAAAGTTTTTTTCTGAACGCGACAGCATAAAACTCTTCTTGCATGGTACGATGAAGGCGTTCACAGATGCCATTGCTTTGTGGATGACGGACTTTAGTTTTACTATGCTCAATTCCTTCGATTTGCAGGTAGAGTTCGTACTCATGATGTTCTGGTTTTCCCTTGTATTCCGTACCGCGGTCTGTTAAGATTCTAAGCAGTGGTATTTGCTGCTCTTCGAAGAATGGCAGCACCTTATCGTTGAGCACGTCTGCAGATGTAATGGCATGCTTGGTTTCATAGAGTTTGGCAAACGCTACGCGGGAATAAGTATCAATAAAAGTCTGCTGATAGATACGCCCAACACCTTTGATATTGCCCACATAATAAGTGTCTTGTGAACCAAGATAGCCTGGGTGCTCAGTTTCAATTTCACCAAAGGCTTCTCTTTTTTCCTGCTTGCGTTCCAGGGCTATTACCTGGGCTTCGGTAAGGATAATTCCATCCTGTGCAACACGGGCTTCTAATGCTTTTAAGCGCTTGTCAAAAACTTCCAGGTCATGCCTGAGCCAAACGCTACGAACACCGCCAGGAGAAATAAAAACACCCAGCTTACGGAGTTCATTACTGGCGCGTAGCTGACCAAAGGCCGGATAGTCAAAAGCCATCTTTACAACGGCTGCTTCGATGGCAGGCTCAACACGGTTTTTTACAATTGGTTTACTTCGGCTGATTTCCTGGAGTGCTGACTCGCCTCCCGTGTCGTACATCTCTTTGATACGATAGAAACTGTCGCGGCTGTATCCCATTACTTTGCAAGCCTGGGACACATTGCCTAAATGTTCTGCTAGACTCGCGCAGACTCGAACTTGGTTTTAATTAACTTAGATTCCTGATTCACAATCTGACATTTTGGGGTTGATTAAATAAGTGTGGTTACTTAAAATTAATCCCATTTGTCAGATTAAATCTTGACTACTTCAATTTAATTGTTGATAAGCGGCCATTATTTGGCTATGACTCGACCTTCATTCATGATTACTAACAGTATTTTACTAGAGGCATTTCAATTGTTAGTCTTACTCCATTTAAGTTATATCTACCAATTCCGCAAGTGCCAGCTCAAATTTCTAATTAGAAGCTACTGCGCGTTTTGCAATCTTCTTGGCTTCATTGAGCATTCCTGAAATGCGATATCCTAGATTTATTTTGTGCGACAATATGGAGGATAAGGGCATTGAGGAAGAGCGCGCTCAAAATTTCCAGCGCATTATTATAGAAGAATTTGGAAAACACGATCCGAATACTTTTCAAATTATATATAAATCGTGTTCATAATATTCGCCTAATAATTTTATTATAGTATTATAAATTATTATTCTTTTGAGGAGAAAAATGGGGATGAACTTTCGAGTATTTTTACGAAAAAGTTAAAAACTTCAGCTCCGCATTTGCGAACTGATTTTCAATAGCATTGTTTCCTCAGAAGGGGGAGCCTCACTAGAAAGCCACGAAAAATCGTGGCTTTCTTATTTTTGATTCCTTCAAAACCCCAGTCAGGACTACTTATCCGCTCTAGTACCTCATTCATTCTGGCGGTTCGATAAGTCTTTTCCGAATAATACAATTTTCCCGGGAAAGATGGAACCGGCTATAAATCTTTTAGTATGCAGGGATGAGGTTTCATAGTACCAGTCCAGGTTTGTAAGAAATGGAATAGCAAGCCTGGTATAGGTTAAGAAATTATCCTCACCGGCCTGGACATTTGCCAGTTCATACTGTATCTCTGCTTTTTGGCTGTTCAGATATGTTACCAGGCTATTGTAATTGTGACTATCAATATTGCCCTGCACCACAAATTGATCATCCGCTTTATTGAAACCGTTATTTACATCTTCCAATTTTTTCCGCAGCTGAGCCATTTTCAAGTTCTTATCTCCTTGATTCTTTTTAAATACATCTTCCATTACCGCCTGGTACAACTCACTGGCTTCCGATGAAATTTTAATTTGCTTCAGATGCTCTGCAAAGTCAGCATTAGCATCTTCTGCCACAATGTGGATTCATCCTTCTTTTGTTTACAAAGGTTTGCAACGCGTTTTTACGTCACAAAGAAGCTGTGACCGTTTCGATCGTGGCATGAAGAACCGAAGCTATTTAATCATAACAGACCGTGTCTGCCTGTCCATACCATTTATCCATACCAGCTGGTAGACGCCCGGCGCCAATGATGCAACGTTGACAGTGGTTTGTGTAGCATAACCAACAACATTCCTGTTAAGCAAAGCATGGCCGGCTGCATCAATAATGGAAATCCACGCATGGGTTGCCGCTGGATGATACACATTTACCGTACCATGCGCAGGGTTGGGGTAGACCGTAACATCGCTGGCAAAATCATTCCGGACAATTATCGATTTGCTGTAGGTGATTTTTCCATCTATATCCACCATCTTCAAACGATAAACATTCAATCCCACCAGTGCAGTGTTATCGGTATACTGGTAAGATGTTGTTTGCCCTTCATTGCCACGGGCGGTTATGGAAGCCAGTTTGTTGAAAGCGGTGCCAGTGTGCTCCGACTGACGCTCCAGTTCGAAACGCGATACGTTTATTTCGCGGGTGGTTTCCCATTTCAGGAGCGGACTTCCACCGGAAAGCTGGCCGGTGAATGAC
>Ga0193726_1002471_pt1 | contig 12505 bp, 18 predicted proteins | sample H2c1metaG_FD_144928 | JGI IMG/M metagenome (GOLD analysis project Ga0193726, IMG submission 144928) | Soil microbial communities from a riparian zone of the East river system, Colorado, United States - H2c1 | ecosystem: Environmental > Terrestrial > Soil > Riparian zone | place: USA: East River... | reverse complement strand
GCATGGTTGGCACTTACGCATTTGCGGGTTCGGGCCGGGAAGATACGGTCGACCGCCTGCAGAATTCTGTGGAAGTTCTCCAGTCGGTCATGTCGACACCCGACAAAGGCATTCCTGAGGAAGTGTTGACAGGTGCAAAGTGCATGGTCGTTGTGCCCCACCTAATCAAAGGTGGATTTATCATCGGTGGTAAGCATGGCCGCGGTGTAGCTTCCTGCCGTACCCCCGCCGGCTGGAGTGCGCCCGCATTTGTCTCGGTTGGCGGCGGCAGTTGGGGATTGCAGATTGGTGTCGAAGGCGTTGACCTGGTCATGCTGATCATGAACGACCGTGGTCTGCAGCATCTTCTCTCCAGCAAGTTCGAACTCACCGGTGAAGGATCGGTTGCGGCAGGCCCAGTAGGCCGGCACGCTTCCGCGGGAACGGACTGGATGCTGAACACCGAAGTGTTGACTTACTCGCGCTCGAAAGGCATATTCGCCGGCTTGACGCTTGAGGGTGCCGTCGTCGAGCAGGACAACGATTCGACGCGCGCCATCTACGGAACGCACAAAAAATTCCGCAGTATTTTGTCAGGCAAAACGACCACTCCGGCAAGTGCTGAGGCGTTTGTGAAGGCTGTGTCCGAAGCGGGCCACCAGGCCCATGTCGCCGAAGTCCGAGAAAACAACAAATAACTGCATCAGGAAGCTGTTAACAAGGAATTGGTAGCTGACCGGGACCGCACATGCGGTTCCGGTCAGTTCGTTTGTCCGTTCCCCGCCGATGCCAGCGAAATATCGACTCCGGCCGCCGAGAGACTTAGTCAGGGAGCCGAGGCTATGCTGGCTGGAACGCAAGAGCCACCAGAATTGCCACCGACCACCGAAGCGTGCTTCGACGAGTGCCGATGTGCTGTAGTGAGTACTTGCCGGTGTGTTAAATTGGAAGAAAGTGGGCGCGTAGCTCAGTTGGCAGAGCAATGCCCTTTTAAGGCATGGGTCGATGGTTCGAGTCCATCCGCGCTCACCACTAATCCGCTTAGATTATAGGACTTGCACAGTCGGAGCTTTTTCAACCAAAAGGATCTGACCCCCACCCAACCCCAAAACTTGCAAACCATCGCACCTGAACGTCGTGCATTTCGTCCATGACCGCCAGAGCGTACTTGCTCAGCATGATCTCCGGGTTCGCGTGCCGCATGTTGCTTTGGGCGGTTTTCACATCTGTTTTGTCGATGGACACCATCCAAGTAGCCATGCTGGAACGCAGCGAATGCAGTCCGAACCGCTGCCCGTCCGCGATTTTGATTCCTGCGGCTAGGGCAGCAGGGCGCAAGTGATCGGTGACGAATATCCCGGCGCACATTGGGATTGATCCGCTCAACTTGTACGACGGGAAAGTCCAGTCATCGTCCCCAGCGTACTGCGTGATCTTCCGCCACTGATGCAAGAACGACGCTAGCGCCGGGGACATAGCTACCGGAGCCTTCGACGCCTTGGTTTTGGGCTTGTCTAGGCACGCGGCAGTCCAACGGCGCTCAATCATGGTTTTCGTCCCAGTTGATGTCACGCCATTTCAAGCCACACGCCTCAGACGCCCGGACTGCTGTTGACGCGCAGACCAGCACCAACATCTTGTGGCGCGTGTCCGAGAAGACCATACAGTGGGTCGATATCCGGGTTCCGAGGTTTCCACCTCTTGCCCGTTACGCCCGTATTTTGGGAACGGTCGCCATTGAAGTGCGCTTCAAAGGCTGCGAACTCGACCCAGCAAGCGCGCACCTTGTGAGCGGGCATCCCATGCTCGCTCCGGCAGCTATGGAAAGCTTCCAACAATCGACCCTTCGCTGCGGCGGCACTCACTTTGAAACAAAATGGCATCATTGTTCCGGTCAAGGTTCTGCTGGAGATCAACAAAGACTTCAAACCCGCTTACCCGCCGGCATCAAAATAGAAATAGAAAGGGCAGCCATACGCGCTATGAGCCACTGATCACACGGCACCGAACAGGTCAGGCAATATCTCGCCAGCCTTGCCCAAATAACACTCTGTGAACAGGGATGCGTTCGCAGGATTCTCTGGCCCCACGTAGATTGCTCGCGCACGACCCTTCACATGAGCAGCAAGACTGGCAGCGGGCTCCACTACGCCCGATGTTCCTACGGCTACGAACATCGTGCATTGATCGACTGCCTCATAAATTCGATCCAACTGAAACGGTACTTCACCGAACCAGCAAATGTGCGGGCGAATCCGCCCGCCGCATTCGCACCGAGGGACTTCGGCTGGCGGCTCGTAGAGATTCGTGTCGTCAAATGGGGGGAGGTTGCAACTGTCGCAACGGCTCTTGAAAAGCTCTCCGTGCATGTGGAGAACTTTCTTCGAACCCGCCTGCTCGTGAAGGTTGTCCACGTTCTGGGTGCAGACAAAGAGGCGATCTTGCAGGCTGTCTTCAAGTTTCGCGAGGGCAAAGTGAGCCGGATTCGGCTTCGCTGCCGCCGCAATCCGCCGACGCACGGAATAGAACTCCCACACCAACTGGGGATCGCGGTGCCAAGCCTTGGGCGATGCGACTTCCTCGATCCGGTAGTTCCGCCAAAGTCCACCCACGCCACGGAAAGTTGGGATGCCGCTCTCCGCGCTTACTCCTGCTCCGGCAAGAATGAAAACGCGGTCGGTGGGGGAAGCTGTGAGCATCAAGAGAATTTTACAGACAGCTTGGAGAGATTTAATTCATTTGTTCCCGTTTTGCACCTTTCGGAAGCTCAAGTGCGGAAGTCGGCAATTGAGGCGGGTTGACTTTGAGATCGGAGTAAGTGACGAGTCGGTAGTCGCCGCCCGGCATATAGAATTTCTGTTGCACGGGGCAATTTGTTCTCAGCGAAATCCATAAATCGACTCTGCTTAGCTGCTTCAGGACTTCCGACGCTTTCGGTGTAAGTTGCAAGTGCACCGAATCTTGCGATTCAACGCGCTCACTGCCAAGATTGCTGATGTCATAGCTGTCTCCGAGTTCACGTCCGGGCATGCCAAATCCAAGCAAGATCAACTTCTGAGCAAGGTCTTTGTACTTGCCGATGTCGTATTCACGCACCGTATTGAGCTTGGGATAATAAATTTGGAGAGTCCGGTCCCGAAGGGCAATTGCCTGAGCGTCCGGTCCAGCAAAGTTGATCAGGAAACGCATCTCATGCGGCGAAGATCGTTTTACCACCACATTGCCAATCTGAGTTTCGTCTTCATTGATTATTCCAGTGTGGGTGATGACTCGAATGCTCGCCGTTGCGCCAGCAAAAGAGGTCGCCGCTTGATCCAGTCGCGTTAATATCTCTGTCGTCGATTGCGCCCAGCCGATGTTCAAAGCAGTGCCACAGAACGCGACCACACAAACCGTGAGACTGAGCCAGATGGAAAAATTCTTCATGGCGTGTCTGGTCTCCTGAGAAGTGGTTGTTTATTCATACGATAGTGCTTGGATGACATCCTGCTTCACTGCCTTCCATCCCGGAAATATCGCGCCAAGCAGAGCACCTACCACTGAAATCGCTCCTGTTATGGGCCACCAGTTGTATACAGTTTCTTGGGTCAAGCTGGCCGGAACAGCGTGCATCATCAACCACTGAGTCCCGTATGTCATTATGATCCCCACCACCGTGCCGATGATCGCAATCAGAAGAGTTTCCCGAATCAGCAGGTTGAGGATGTAGCCTGATGAAGCGCCGAGCGCCTTAAGAATTCCGATCTCCCGAGTCCTCTCCAATACCGCCGTGTACATAGCCATCGACACTACAATGAAGCCTACAATCACTGCGATACCGATCACCACGCCAATGAAGTTGCGCAAAAGCCCGACGCTATTGATGGTCAAAAGCGAAGTAAATTCCTCCATTGAATAGATCGAGTATCCCGGCATTTTGTCCCGCAAATCGTTCACGACGGGTTGCGCACGATTCGGATCGTCTACTTTTAGATAAATCTGGCTGAGCTTCTTCGAGTTACTGGTGAGGCTCTGAAGAACGTCGAGCTTTGCACAGATGCGGGCAAGTTTGCCGGACTCAAAGATGCCCGATACCCGCCACACGTGGTTTATCAGCTTAATCGTGCTCCCGACTGCGAGTTTCTTCTCTCTGGCGTAATATTCGTCAACGATAACGTCATCATCACCCTGAAACGGGCCTCCGTTAATGAACCGGAAGCCACCACTTAACTTGTTGAACGGAGCAAGGTCGATGCCTGTGAGAGTGTCAAAGCCCCCAAGGGGTTGAATCATGGTGCCTGTGGCGAACGTGACATGTGGTTGCTTCATGAAGAACGGCACCAACTCTTGACTCATGGGAGAAGAACTAAGGCTGATTAGAGAGGTTCCGGGTGGTCGGACTACGATGTCCGCCCCTACTCCGCGAGCACGACGGGCGGTCTCGTCCAGCGTTCCATAACTTATGCCAACGTCAGGATCATCGTGACCTCGACCCCTATGGCCAGCACGGTTAAAAACGTCCTGACAGGTCTATAGCGAAGGTTCTCGAAGACAAGTCTATTGAGCAAGGCATCATTATAACGGCACGACGGTCGCGCTCCCGTTTGCCTCGACCGATGCTTGTGGACTTGTTTCCCTTATCCTCTGAAACTTCACCGCGGTTCACCGAAGCAACGAGAAAGGCAACGTCTGCGCGAAGCGTGAAGCAGTACCTACGGACGCAAAAGTGAGTGAGTCAACAATGTGTTGCCGAAGATCAACACAGCAATGGATTATCAATTGGTACCGTCATTGTGATCCGTCACCTGCAATATTACGAAGCCCTCCTCTGTGCGCAAGACATCAGAAACCGCACCAACTTTCATGTGAAAAACCAGATTCTCCAGAGATTGGGCCAGTTGACCATGGCTGAAACAGCCCATATCGCCACCTTGCGCAGCGGTCGGCCCTTGGGAATTTGCTCGGGCAAGGTCAGCAAACACGCCGCCCCGCCGAATGTCATCTCGCACCTTCTCGGCGCTTTGCTGCGCTCCTGCCTCCTGAGCCGGATCGCGTGGTTGCGATGCCTTAATCAGTATCTCGCTCATCCGAATTTGATTGGCATCACAAGTGGATGCTGAAGCGTGGGCTGGAGGATAAGGCGCAGTTGCTCTCTTCGCACAGCCACAACTGGCGGGCAAGACCAAGAGCATCGTCCAAAGAATCCGCATGTCGTGCTTCATGAAAGCCATCCCCCTATTGACTTCAGGACGACGCATTATATGAAATATCCCGGGTTCTTACGAGGCAAGGCTGGGAACTAACTCGTTGCTTGGAGCGGTGGTCTTGGCACTTGCCGGAAGAACTGGATCGCTCCACCCGGCAACAATCGGTACGACCAAACCCCAGACCGCCGAGCCGCCGTCGATTTCACTGCACGATCCGGTCAATCAGCGCGATTTTCATCAACTGCAAAGCGAAGTGCGCCGGATTCGCCTTGGCTGCATGTCTCAACAGTCACTCGCGGATCGCTTTCAGCGACGGCCCATGCTCCTCACTACTATGTCGATGATAGTCCCGACCAAACAGAACCAGCCCCCAATCAGCAGAGGCATCGACACCATGAACGTTGGGATTTCGCTGACGCCGTAACTCGCAAACCCCTTCACTACGACGAGACCGACCAAAAATGCCGGAATGGCCGAAAGGATTAAGCTGCTCGTCAGTGAGCCAGTCGTTCTTTCAATTGACTTTGGCCCAAAAAATTGACAGTTCTCGATTCCGTGTTTGCAGGCTGAATCTGAGTGGTTCAGCGGTTCCGAATCCAAAGGGATGGATGACCACCAATAGTAGCGACGGGAGGTGTCATGCCATGGGCCAGCATCGTAGGTGACGCCCACGAACAGAATCAACCCCACGACTGGGAGAAGAAATTTCCAGCGCATTCGCATACGTTATTAGACACCTTGAACGGTTGTGGCGGTGGTCGCTTTGAGTCCGATTCGCGCCGGATGTTTTCGGTAGAGGATGAGGTCGGGAGATGGGCAGCAGAAGGGAGACTCTGATGGACAATACCCAAAGGACGACCACTGGCTATCGACGCCACGCGCGGAGCGCTTCGCAAACCCAGCTAGCCTTCATTGCCCGGCCAGAGGGTGCACCCGTCTATTAATGGCGGGTTCACTGGCGGATACTACTGCTTACAAACGATGCTCGGGTTATTGACTGCTATCTTAAGGCAGTCGGCGTACTGCTGAGCCTGCTTCGCCTGATCTTCGAGTGACGGCGGTGGGGGCTCCTGCGCCGGGGCTACTGGCGGCTGGTTACAGACTTGCGCCTCTACGCTGGCTGCAAGTTTGCCTGTTCCACAAAGCGCCGCTGTGTTGGTTTTAGCAACCGTGGGCTCGAAAGACCCGAGCGTGGCGACTTCTTTGCCTGTTTTGTCAGGGTTTGGGAGCCAGAATTGGCAACGATTGTGCTTGCCGCACTTTGCCGCGAACAAAATCTTGTCGCCCTCATGCAGTTGATCCATGAACCAAGCCTTATGCACGGACGGAGCGTGACCGTTGGTCGCCATGCTCATCAACATGCTGCTGCCCACAGCCACCGGAGCTTCAATGGAATAGATTCCATCGGTGCTGGTGATGTAGTGAATGTTGTGGGCCGCGTTGTAGCCCGAACAACTGCCGCCCGAGCAGTCGGAATAGTTGCCGTCATTCAGTCTCCCGGTGGAGGAGAATGTGCCTGCTTGGTATTGGTCAGCGTGGTCTTTGGCGAAAGCAAGACTGACAGTGAATAGGATAAGTTCTGCGATTACTGCGATGCGTCTCTTCATTACGGGCTTTTCCCTCTGCCAATCGTCACAGCACATACGTGTCTTTCTCTATCGACCGTACTCCCGTCCAGAGGCGCACCATAGGTAACGAGGGGCCAGTGCGCTAAGGTGGTGTGCGAGTGTCACATCGTTACCGTTCGCGCGATCAGTCCAAGGTTTGCCGGAACCACAAGGCAGGTTGGTCGATCCTGCTGATCTGCAATGATGTGTCCTTCATGGGTGGAACGGAGAAATTCAGACGAGTTTGTGGTTATCAGGGCCGCACCCTACGTGCGCCCGCCAGTACCTTGGGGCCATTCCCACACTCCGGTTCAGGAGATAACGTAGCTATGAGCAGACTTCGGGCGAATTTGGCGCGTCAGGCGGGAGCAAACAGATGGTTATAACGGAGCGCATTGACTTTCCCGCCACGTATGTCTGTGGTATTTGTCTGAAGCCTACGCTTTACAAAGCAGGAGAGCACTGGCAAGTGTGCGAGGACTACCATTTTACGGAGGCACGCTTTGTGGAGTTCCAGAAGCGAGATGCCGAATCGCCCGCCGCTGAAAAGCCGCAGCCGAAATGGACGCGCCCAGCTGATGACACTTTCGGGATGAAAGGGTAGCGACCTAAGTCTCGTCCACGCTGACGCGTACGGGAAGGAAGCAAATTTCCCAGCATGGTGCGCCATTCCGCTCGCCGGGTCGTAGATCATACGTTGTTGCGAGACCGAGGATTTGGCCCAGCTTGACCCACTGTCCACGAGTCAGGCCCATCTTTCCCTCCGTCGCATCGCGGAGCACCATTTCCGGGATCGACATCTGTTGTGCCAGCCCGCTGTACGACAGCTTGAGATACACGATTGTTTCCTGAGTTAGCGAACTCACGTATTGGCCCAGAAACACCTTGGTCAACGGTGAATCGGACGGCGGCAACGAGGCAGATTGCGTCATAGTTTGCATGGCTGCTTGGGCAGCACTTAGTCGATTAGACCAGACATTAAGGTTGTCGCGAGCGACCTTTAGTCACTATGGTAGCGACCGCCGAGGGGAGATGATGTGTCTTTGCGTGGGCAATGATGCGAGTTCGATGAGCATTGATCTGGTCATACCTGTCGCGATGGTCGTGAAAAACATGATCGTAGCGATGTACAGGTGGTTCAAGCGGGGCTAGGTTCGCTACCGTGATTGCCGACGCTCAGAAAATTGCACGGCTTTCGGTTGAGAAGAGGGAGAAAGGCTGTGAACCTCGGAGGGTTTTCAATCTGGAGACTCATCGGGGTCTCGGCGTTCAAGTCCCGGCTTTCCCGGAGAATCGGCATCCCGCTCACGAAGAGCGGACGCCAGCGCAAATTGGGGGCATTCATGGACAAAACTCCAGTTCCCCTCACCCGCTTCCTCCGCGTAAGATTTGGATCGATGTTCGCAGATGCCACCATCCGATGGACTGACCCCTCAACATCGCCATGGATGTTTTACGTATGGGCGGCATTCGCCCTAACTGGCTTAGCCAAGCCCGCGTGGAGTTGGTTCCGACGCCAGAGAGCGGGTGGTTGGCCTGTCGCTGAGGGCCGCATCGAGTCCGTCGAAGTAAGTAAGCCAAGCTTTTCATTCACGACCAAACGCGGCTCTTTCGTCGCGGAACTCGGATACTCCTATTCCGTCGCGGGGACTTCTCATTCAGGCTGCTACAGGCGCGACTTTCCGACCGAGCACGAAGCTGACGAATTCGTTCGCGACCTGAAAGGCAATCCCGTTGCAGTTCATTGCAAATCGACCAGCCCTTCCAGTTCTGCATTGCTCGAACCCGATATTGAGGTTCTGCTGCAAAACCGTGCTCCTGCCCCGACCGCCGACTTTACCTCCGCCGCAAATTCCGTTCCAGATTGGATCAGACCGTTCCTCTGGTTCTTCGTTCTGTTTTCGGCCATCGGTCTCGTCATCAGCCTTTGGATTCACATCGGAGCCCTCATGGGACGCACCGTCTCATCGGCGTTCTGGGTTCTCCACGTTGGCATCTTCCTAGTGTGGTTTCCATCGGTACTCGTTGCGCAAAGGCTGGTTGGTAACACTAGTCGCAAAGACTTTTGGAAGGTCGTGCTGAAGGGAGCGCCTGACTGGATGCGCTACATGGTGTACGTTTTTTTTCGCCTACGCCTTTGTGAACTTCATGTTCTTCATGGCTCAGACTCCCAGCGGCGGTCGTCACACCACTCCTTCAGCCGCCGATTGGAGAGGGTTCTCCGGTCATTGGATGGCGTTCTATTCCGCTGCGCTTGCCATTCTGTATTCTGCCGCTCGCACTGTGGATGCCAGCCCCCGATGTACGAACGGGCATGTGGTATCAGCGAATGCGGCGAGCTGCCCCCGGTGCGGTCAACCTGTGCTACGAGTTCGGTAAGATCGGAGACGGTACCAGATGGAAACTCCCCCGGCTCACGCCCGACCAAATCGCCCGAGTGTCAGGGCTTGTATCTCAATAATCTCAATACATCACCACTCAGCGGGACAAGTACACGCCTTGCGCAGTTCCATTGTCTGCAAAGCATAAGGCTGCAGTGGACGGATTCTGCTCGCCCGGACCTCTGGACGGCACGTGGCTTCTGGTCCTGAGAGGGCAGCGAGTTGGCAACCCAGATTTCTACCCAATGCTCAGGCGCTTGGGTTTCAACAATCTCCCCGATCAAGCGACGATGGCAGCGATCACGTTCTGCGATGTTATGGTGTCGCACGAGGCGTTTTCGAATGGACTGCTGTTACGGACTCGTTCCCGAAACACGAGAGTGCGTCACCACTAATCAAACGGGGTCCTACTCGTCGGCTCTCCATCGCCGCAAGACGAACCAGACGGCGCGGTGACCACCCACCTCGGCCTCGCCCTTGTTTTCGAAGCCGGGACTCCTTACAGGAACCCTATCGCCGGATCGGCCGGTACCAAAATGGGACCCTATAGCAAGGCAACCTTACCCCCAGCCGGGCCGTGTAGGACCCAAACCACGCCGCCGAACCTGTCCCGGCCGGAAGTGCTGACCCCTGCCCGGCACGTCGTTTTAATGTCGTTCAAGAGTCTCAACAGTAGTCGTCCCCTGCCTGGTTGGCCTACTCGTCGGCTCTCCATCGCCGCAAGACGAACCAGACGGCGCGGTGACCACCCACCTCGGTCTCGCCCTTGTTTTCGAAGCCGCTGGAGCGGAACAATTCGAGTGAGCGCTTGTTCGTTGGCTTCACGTAAGCGTTGATCGTCTCCACAAGGGAAGTGTTGAATAGCTCCTCGATTCCCAGGAGCAGAACTATCGATCCCAAGCCTTGGCCGCGGAACGTAGGGCCGAGGCTAATCGACAACGTAGCACTCTGCGCTTCGATCTGGTAGCGCACCTGGCCGACTGCCTCTCCAGTCTGGTTCTCGGTGATGTAAATCTGCGCATCGGCGCTTTGCAGTCGCCGTTCAAACCATCGTTCGTGGGTCCCCCAGGCAATGGGCGCCTCAGAAAACGACGCGGCACGCACCGCTGGATCGTTCGCCCATACCCACAGCGTGCGGCAATCGCGGGCCTCAGCAGGCCGTATGCGGAGTTGCTGATTCATAAGACTGAGAACCCGCAACGTTCCACGACCGTCCACCAGATACCGACCCTGATGCGACATATGCCTGCGCTGTTCTTGACTTTCGAGCACGTCACTTGCTAATTCGGCCAGTACTGCGCAATCCACCGACTGTGCTAAACCGGCATTCACAGCCGCGCCATTCTCGGAGACCTTTCGAGCGATCAGCCTCTGATTCTCAGCCGCCTCGACGATGATCGCGGGCAATCCCAGGGAGCACATTTCCCAGCAAGTTGTGCCAGCGGCTGCGACAGCGAGGTCTGCCCATGCCATCGGCTCCGCCATGTTGCGCACATCGCGTTGCACCCGTATGCGTTCATGGAAACCCGCTGCTTGAGCCGCTATAGCGCCCGCGTGACCGGCGTCCCCGCCGAGGACTACTCGAATTTGTACGTCGTGAGCGAGCCGTTCCCGCAAATGAGGGAGGACTCGTCCAGTAAAATTCTGGGGATCACTTCCACCCATTGTCACGAGAAGTTTCTTTCCATTTTTTGGGATTTCACGCACATAGCCGGAATACGCCGCAAACTCGCTTCGCAACACTGCGTAGCGCGGTCCCAACAACAAGCGGGTGTGGGCGGCACGCTGCGGATAAAGTTTGGCGGCAGCATGTGCATTCTGGTTCAGTACGAGGTCGGAAGAGAAACAATCCTGCCCGCCGTTGTCATCGACTACCAAGAACTTGGGACCGGCAGCCCTGATTGCTTCGCGATACCCGGCATCAAACTTGTAGCCATCGAGGACGAACCACTCAGGCGACTCGGATGCTATGAGCAACCGAGTCGCCTTCACGTCGTCCCCACTACCCGGCATTGCGGAAAACCGTTCGATCCGACATCTCTCTTCGAGTAGTCGCTGCTCAACGGCTAAGGTGCATTGCGCCATGCCTAGTACAACGTCACCGCCAGCATGACGCCAAGCCTGTGCGAGCGCTAGGCAGCGCATAACGTGTCCGGTGCCGATGGCGGCGTTTGCGTCCGCTCGAATCAGGAGTGTGCCCGGATTCATATCTGGATGGGTGACCTCAATGCGAGGATCGTCGAAACGCTTTCTGCGGTCTAGATTTGATGGAATTCCTAGGCTCAACATTCTAGCCGTTTCCCGCCTCAATTGTTGTAATCAGATGGGATGAGAAGGCCGGTCTCCGACGGGATGCTATAGGCTCCAAGTCATCCACGTGCTCGAAGCAGAAGAGATAAAGGAGACCGGCAATGAGGAAGGTCAGCACTGCGGCGGCGAAGCAGATCAGGAATAGTTCCGAACAGAAGCTGCCGATCGGTTTTGACTTGGGAGATCGATCGAGCTGGTATTGCGTGTTGGATGAAACAGGGGAAGTAGTGCTGGAGCAAAAGTTCAGCACCACTCCGAAGGCCATGAAGGAAGTGTTCGGAGCAGTGCCGCGCAGCCGGATCGCGTTGGAAACGGGAATGCGTTCGCCGTGGGTCAGCCGGCTGCTGAGCGAGTTGGGGCAGGAGGTGATCGTGGCGGATGCCCGCAACGAGAACGACATCGCGCTCGACGCCTTCTGGTGCGTGAGGACGAAGAAGGAGAGTACTACCACCTCGTGACTCTCTGGAAGACCACCACGGAGGAGAAGCAACTTTATGCAGAACACTCGTAGAGCTCGGAAGCCGGTCTCAGCGGAAGCTGTCGCCCGCTCGGCGGACGAGGGGAGAGATGTATCTCGGTTCTTTTACCAACCAGGGCCGAATGATGGCTCCCATACAGCGGGTGAATGTTGACTTGGCGTCGGGCATGCTGGAAGAGCTCGATAGGGCCGCCAAGGAGATGAACATCAGCCGGCAGGCGGCGATCAAAATCCTGATACGTCAAGCGCTCGATCAGCAGTATCTGGCGCGCGGTTAGGCGGCGCTCTGTTGAGCGGAGGTGAAATTATTTTGACGGACACTGACATGGGCCGAGCGTCAAGCTTGCCAATGTGCCTTCATTGAATCTCGTAGATATGATCTTCCGCCGTACGTGCCGCTCGCAAAACAGACAGGATTTTCGGCGTAGTGCACTTGAGGATCGGCAAACTTGCTTATCGCCGTGCGGAATCCATCGGCACATCGCAGCCCCATCGCCATTGCAGCATGGTCAAGCTTCGCCCATGCCGTGGCAATATCGATACTGGGACTCGAAATCGCCAGCC
>Ga0193726_1002470_pt1 | contig 12513 bp, 20 predicted proteins | sample H2c1metaG_FD_144928 | JGI IMG/M metagenome (GOLD analysis project Ga0193726, IMG submission 144928) | Soil microbial communities from a riparian zone of the East river system, Colorado, United States - H2c1 | ecosystem: Environmental > Terrestrial > Soil > Riparian zone | place: USA: East River... | reverse complement strand
GGCCTTGCCGATCATGGCCGTGATGCCGCCGAGGAAGCCGCTGAACCAGCCGGACCCCTTGCTCTTGGCTTCCTTCGTCAGCGCGTCGTCGGCCGCGTCTGCCGCGTCCTTGCCCGCCTGGGCGGCCTTGGCCTTCAGGCTGGCGCTGTCGACCTCCGGCTCGATCTTGTCCTTGGTCGTGATCGTCCCGCCGGAGGTGGGCAGGCCGGTCACGTTCACCCGGTCCTGGGTGCTGATCGTGTTGTCCGAAGGCAGGCCGACCGTGTTGACCCGGTCCGTGGTGGTGATGTTGTTGTCGGTCGGCGCCCCGACGACGTTGACCTTGTCCGTGGTGGTGGTGTCCTGCGGGAGGCCCACGGTGCTGACGCGCTGGTTCGCGTTGGACTGAGCGGCCCCGGTGCCGCCGCCGAGCGCCTGCGACACGGCGTTCCCCTGGGCACTGGCCGGCCCGGCCGTCCCGCCGCCGCCCGGCTGGCTGATCATCTTGCCGAGGAGGCCCTGCTGCGCCGCCTGCTGCGGGGACGGGGCGCCCGTGACCTGGTGCGGGCTGAACAGGGCGTTGAGCGCGCCGAGGACCGACCCTTGCGGCGAGGACCGCAGGCGGGACATCGCGTCCTTGGAGATCTGCTGGTCAAGCTGCGCGAACTGCTGGCGGGCGCGGCTAAGTGAGCTCGTGTCCAGGTCGGCGGTCAGCCTGATGCTGTGCTTCCCGGACTCAAAGGCCTTGACCCGGGTCTCGAATGCGTCGAGGCTCCGGTCACCCGGGGAGGTGTCAACGGTGAGTTTCGCCTCGATACTGCCAGCATCGAAGGCCATCTATGTCACCTCCCTCACGTCCGCCGCCTCGCTGCCGGGTTGGCCTCCAACTCCTGCCTCATCGCGTCCAGGTCGATCACGCTGACCCCGGCGGCTACCTTCCTGACCGCCGGCCCGTCACCGCCCGCCGGCGCCTGCTCGATCCGGAACGGGATGCCCTCCTCCTCGGACAGGCCCTCGAGGTACATCTCGCGGTAGTGCCAGGGCAGGGCGTCCCACTGGTCCGGCTCGTACTGCAGCCAGCGGCGGACAGCGCAGAGGATTACCCGGCGGCTACGGACCGCAGGGTCTTCACCTGCGCTTTCCCACCGCCGGGCACGGCTTCCGGGGACATCACCTCCCGCTGGAGCCATGCCAGGAACATGGCGCGGACGCGCGGCGGGAGCCCGAGGATGTCGTCCTTGGACGGCTCGCCGGAGCACAGGCCCGCGGACAGCCCGGCCATCTCGTCGTTGAACTTCACCGTGATCTCGGCGTCCAGGTCCTCGACGGCGGTCAGCATGGCGCCCACGTCGGTGCTGCCGGCGAGCATCGCGTCGGGCAGCTGGCCCCGGTAGTCCGCGATAAGCTTCTTGATCCCGGCGAGGTAGTCCGCGATCTGCCGGTCGTTCGGCTCGCGGATCGTGCCGGCCTTGTCCACGTGCGGCCTGAGGGTGTAGTCGAGGGGCTCGACTACGGAGTTGGCGTCGAAGCCTGCCATGGGTCTCTGCTGTCTCCTGACGGTTAAGAGGTGGCCGGGGCGGTGAGCTCGATGAACTGGATCGAGCTGAACGGGCAGATCGCGCTGAGCGTGAGCGGGTAGAGCCGCTGCTGCGCGGCGCGCCGGAACGCGGTCTGCACCTGCCCGGCGCTCACCATCACCGGGACGGACAGGACCGTGGCGAAGCCGAGGGCGTTCTTCGCGATCAGCGCGCCGCTCAGCGTCGCGAAGGTCGTCGACAGGGTGAGCACGCTCTTGCCGGGCTGCCCCGCCCCGGCCGGGGTGGTGGCGACCGACCCGCTGTTGCCGTAGGCGAGGTTGATGTTCTGCAATGTCTCTTCGCTGAGGTTGCACGTGAACTGCAGGTCAGCGGTGTTGACGGCGACGCCGACGGGGGTCGGCTGCTCCTCGATGTTGATGTTCTGCGTCGAGGGGTTGTACGTCTGCGTTACCCCGGCCTCGGTCGCGCCGACGTAAGACCAGCCGAGCCCGAGCCAGGCCGACCCGACGCCGAGGTTCGCGTCGGACGGAAGCGTGGCCCCCGTTCCGGGCGAGGGGTTGGGGGCGGTGAACAAGATCCCCGTGCCGAACAGGACGTCGCTGGTCCCGTACGCAGGCGGCGAGTAAGTCAGGCTGGGCACCTTATGCCTCCTCGATGGTGACGCCCGCGCCGGCGGCCGCGGACAGGATCTCCGGCAGCGCGCCCGCGGGCACGGGGGTGAAGTCAGGGCCCACGGTCACGGCGCCGCGGGTGAAGCTGTCGTGGGGCGGAATGACCCGGACCAGTACGGTGCCGGGCTCCGGCGGGAGCGCCGCCTGCGCCTCCGCGAGCTGGGCGCGGAGCTTCTCCACGCGCTGCTGCGCGGCGTCCGGCGACGGCGCGGGCTTCCCTGCGGGCGGGGCGGCGGCTGGCTGCTCTGTCATCGGCGCGGCCTCCTAGTACAGCCCGTAGGCGCGCAGCGCCAGGGTCGTGGTCGTCGTGAAGTCGATGACGACGCAGCCCTGCGCGGCCGAGGTCAGCGCCGTGGTGTTGATCCCCGAGTAGGTCACCCCGGTCGGGTTGACCTGGGCGAAGGTGGCCGGGTCCCACGGGCCGAGCCACCCCGACGAGCTCGCCGCGATCGTGTACTGCTCGGTGGACGCGGGGAGGACCAGTCCGGTGCTGCCGACCGTCTGCCCGACCAGTACCTGCGTGACGCCGCCGAGGGTGGCCCCGCACGCGTACGCGAGGATCACGTTCTTCGCGGTGAGCGGGATCATCACCCCGAGCTGGCCCGACCAGGAGGTGATCGTGCCGGTCCCGGTGTCGTAGCCGGCGGGGCTCGCGGGCACCCACGTCGCCCCGGTGTTGGTCAGGCTGAGCGGGATGGGGTTGAGGGTTACCCGCGGGCCGGTGGCCATCTATCCGCCTCCAGTGGTGAGGATGTAGCTGGCGGTGTACTCGAACCGGCGGTCCGAGGGGTCAAGGGGAAGAGGCGACGGGGGCGAGCCGAGGCGCTGCACGTTCAGGACCGGCACCCCGTCGACCGTCACCGGGCGCGGGCCGTGCAGGATCGCCCAGTCGAGGAGCTGAGCGGCCGCCTCCGCTCCCAGCGGGTCGTCGGCCGCGCCCCTGAGCCGCGCCTGGAACGACCAGGCGTCAGCGGAGGCTTCCTCGGTGACGTAGCCCGGCCCGCCGGACGGGGTGACGAACACCGCCTGGTCCGGCTTACTGAGGATCTCCGGCCCTGGGAGCAGCGGAAAGCCCGTTTCCTGGGTCACGTCCCAGCCGGCGAGGGTGATCCAGTCGATGATCACCGCGGACCGGGCAACCGTGATGACGGCGGGAACGGTCACGGCTCGCCCCTCCGCTTCGGGGGAAGCCCCGCCTTGCCGCGGGCCGTGTTGTGCCAGTAGATCCAGCCCTTGAGCGCGTCCGGCAGCGACGGCCACCGGGCGCGGCTCTTCGCCCTGAGTTCCTCGTCGGTGAGCCGGCGCTGCTTCGGCGGCCGGTCGTAGACGGTCCGCTCGCCGAGGGTCACCGCCGGGTGCCCGGACCGGCGGAGGTCGTTGAACTCGACGGGGGCGGTCAGTTCGACCTGGTCGGCCAGGTGCTCCATCGAGCGCTTCATGGCAGGCTGGCCGCCGTCGGCGAGCACGGTCTTTGCGTAGTCGCCGAGGTAGCCGCGGTAGTGGTCCATGAGCGGGGCCGCGAGGTACCGCGCTTGCCCGCCTCTCGGGTGATGTAGCTCTAGGTGCTCATGCTGATACTTTGCGTAGCGTTGATCCACGACGACGGAACCCTGCAAGCGCTGGCCCCTTCCCGTCAGGGTGCGCAGCGCTTCGATCCGCTCGGCGAAGGTCGATGTCATTAGCCCTGGTACTCCGCGCTGTCGCCGAAGAGGCCTGCGGTCCGGGCCGTGTAGAAGGGCGAGTCCGCCTCAAGGACCCCGGTGACCGGTGAGATGCGCGTATTGGAGTCCCTGCCGGTGAAGACGGGCGGAATCCGGTTGATCACAGTCCCGGTCTCATCGCCTACGCCAGGTGCCACGCCGACCCCGAGGGTTACCTTGCCGTCGCGAACGTCCTGCAAGATCGACATCGCGTTCGCGTAGGCGATGAAGGTGGGCGACTGCGGCGTCAGCTCCTTGAACTTCATGTACGTCTTGGCGGCCCAGAACGCGGCGAGGTCGAGCGTCAGGTCGTGGAGGATCGCGGGCGGCACAGCCTGCGGGACCGAGCTGTCGAAGACATTGCCTGCGTACACCGACACGCGGTTGCTCGCCGAGTACAGGGCAAGCTCAAGCTGGGCGTCGGTGAGCTGAGCGGCGGTGCCCGTGCCCGAGTCGGTGCCGGACATGACGTTGCGGAGGTCAGCGACCGAGGCGTACAGGGTTCCGGTGGCGGTCGGGGTCGTCATGCGGTCGCCGCCTCGTCTAGCACGGGCTCCCAGCCTGCGGCGGCGAAATCATCAGGCCCGACCGGGAAGACGCCCCCATCGCCGACAAAGGCGCGGCCAGGCACCCCCCGGACCAGCCAATCCCCGTCATTGACGCGGCGCGGAGAAGGGCCTATCCGTACGTGCACATGCGGCTCTGCGCGGCCGTTCTCGTACAGCGGGGCTCCGTCGCACACCTCATGACAGATGGCCGAGCGGAACTCCGGGCTCAGGCGGTGCAGCTTGTCCCGGTCGGCGCGCTCCGCCTCGATCTCAACGGGCTTGCCGCGGTACCGGGTCACGGGACCGCCCCGGACAGCACCCAGGCGGCGAACCCGCCGAATCCCCACGACCAGGCCGCGATGCCGCCGAGCGTGTCGCCCCCGGCCGCGAGCGCCGCGAGGACGAACAGGACCGTGCCGACGACTAGCAGGATGCGGCGCAGGGAGTACGGCGAGACGACTACCTGCTGCGGCTGGGCCGGGGCGGTCACTGGTCACCGTCCTTGCCGTCGCCGCTCTTCGCCGTGGCGCGGGGCTTAACCGGGACAGGCTCGGGCTTCTCTTCCAGTCCGGTCACAGCCTCGGCTACTGGCGCGGAGCCGGGAAGCGGGACAAGGAAGTCGCGGCCGATCTCGCGCTCCAGCGCGGAACCCGGCGGCACGTCGAGCACCTGGCCCTTGGGGAGGCGCTGCGTGACCCCGTCCCAGAAAATCTGCCGGTCGGCGGTGACGATGCGCGGGCTGACGGCCATCAGTTCGACACCGCCGCCCTCGAGCAGCACGCCTCGTTGCCGCGCTGGCTGAGGGGGAGGACACCGGACAGGCTTCCGTTGCCGTAGGCGCTCTCCAGGAGGCTGCCGGGCTCGATATCGACGACCGTCCCGTGCCGCGTGAACGTGGACCGCTGCGCCCCGTTGGCGTGGTTATCCCAGGTGACGTCGGTATCCGTGAGCACGCGGCGCGGGTAGGCGGACATCAGTTGCTGACCCCGACTCCGTAACCGGGGGCCCCGGTTGCCGTGTGCACCGCGTAGGGGAGGGTGTTCAGCGGCGAGTACCCGCCCGCTCCCGTCGGCGCGACCGTGTTGGGCTGCGCGTAGACGTTGCCGTCGGAGTGCGGCAGCGCGAGGTCGGCCGGGTCGAGCCACGCCCAGCAGACGGTCCCTGTGTAGGTGACGGCGACGGTGGCGCCGGCGGGAAGCGGGATCCCCGTGGTGACGGAGGCCGCGGGCTGCATGGACGGCGCCTGGGTGATGCTGGTGGTCAGGCCGTTGATCGTGACCGCGGAGACTGACCCGCCGCCCGTGAAGACGACGGACAGGTTCCGGCCGGTCGTGTTGACGGTGCCGGCCAGGGTGGCGGGCAGTACCGGGGTGCACTCCGACCAGAACCACACCGGGACCGCGACGGTGTACTGCAGCGCGCAGGTGCCGCCAGGCGGGACCGTCATCATGAACGCGGTCGCGGAGGTGGCGACGGAGACGGCGTTCACCCAGTAGTTCGCCATGGTGCTGCCATTCGCGCCCACCGTGACAAGCGCGTTGTTGCTGGTGGTGTTGGTCACGGTGTTGGTGAGTCCGGCGGCACTGGTCGCTGGCACTGCGGGCTGCTGGAGCATCAGTCATCGTCCCCAATCGGCTGGGTAAGGCAGAGGTGCTGGAGCTCGGGCGGGAGCGCGTCCCACTCGGCCGGCGACCAGTTGAAGTAGCGCCGGGCGAAGTAGAGGACGACCCGCCGCTGCCGGGCGGTCAATTTGAGATCCCGGAGTGCGAGACGCTGTCGGTACCGTCACGGAAGGCGAACAGGTTTGCCCCGGCTGCCGTGAGCGCGGCGTACAGCTGCTGCGGGCCCGTCGCCGGGACGGCCGGGGTCCCGCCGTCCAGGTAGACCGCCGTGCCCGCGATGAACTCCGTCGCGAACCCTGCACCCCACTGGATGGGCGGGCCGGCGGGACCGCTGTAGGTGGCCAGGCCGAACCCGTTGGCGTCAGCTGTCGCCGTGCCCGCGGGAAGGGTGACCGTGGAACCGATCACGAACCTGCTCAGGGCCACCTGCCACCTCCCTTGTCAGTACGCGGTCTGCGGTACGGCCTCAACGCCGGACAGCGCCGGGGTGAGCACGGCGACGGTCACGCTCACGCCGGAGTTGTGCGCCAGGTTCAGGCTGTTGACGGGCACGGACGCAGCCGTCGCGGTCCCGTTGACCTTCACCACGTCGCTCGTGCCGGACGGGTCGACGATCAGGACCTGCTCCCGGGCGAACGCGGCATTGGTCCCGGTCGGCGCGAACGTCAGGGCCGTCCCGCCCGCGGTCACCGTGGCACTCGTCACCGGCAGCGCCCACGCCCACGCCGGGGCGACGCTGTAGGTGACCGAGATCGTGCCGCCGACGGGAACCAGGTACACGCCCGCCGTCGTCCCCGCCTGCACGCCGTTCACGTAAACGAACGTCAGCGTCCCGGCTGTGATGGTGACCGCGACGACCGTGCCCGTGGAGTTGGCGACCAGGTTCGCGGTCGCCGTCCCGGACGCCGGCACCGCCGGGCTGCTGACAGCCGGCGCGGCGAAGTTGAACGCCCACTCGCACCGCGAGCACCGGAACTCCAGCGCGGCCAAGGGGACGAAGCGCGCGATGAAGCGGCAGCGGGGGCACGTGAGCTTCGTGACCTCCGCCGGCTGGAGCGCTCCGCTGACAGGCACGGGCTACCGGCCTCGCGCAGCGCGCCGCGGGGGCAGGTCAACGGCGTCCGGCGCCGCCGGGCCGGTCAGGTGACTGGCCATCTCCGAAGGCTCAGGCGACATGGCGCCCGCAGACTCCGGCGCGCGGCCGTCGTCGATGACCTGGATGGCGGAGCTCTCCGGCGGGTCCGGGCGCGGGGCGATGTCCCCGGCCGGCGGCATCACGGGGCGGAACAGCCGGCCGGAGAAGTAGCGGGGCAGCAGGAAGGACCCGTTGGGGACGACGCGCGGCGGCAGCGGCTCACGGGAGCCGTCCGGGCCGGACAGCTTGCGGATGGGCGAGGTCATGCGCCCGTCGCTGCCGGGGTCGTGGCGCTCAAACCGCCGCGCCTCCTCCTCCGTCAGGTAGACGGTCTCGCCCGGCGGCACCCGGTCGGTGGCCCGGTCCTTGTCGCCGCGGCGCGGCACCGACAGCCAGGTGAGCGCCACGTACGGGTCGCCGATGCGCCCCGCCGGGCCCTTGGACGCGGCGTCGCGGGCGATCAGCGCCTGGAGGCTCTCGCGCTCGGCGGCGGACAGCGGGTCGAGGGCAGGGACTAGGGCGGTGGTGGTCAGTGCAGGAGGCATGCGTCACCTCCTGCTTCCGGGTTAGCCTCCGGTGAGAAGTAGGTACCTAGTGCCGCACATGGCGTACTTGGCGTTATTGCAGGGCTGGCAGGCGCGGACCAGGTTCCACCAGTGGTCCGACCCGCCCTTAGCCAACGGGAAGTAATGGTCGACGTGGGCCGCGTCCGGCGAGCCGCAATAGAAGCAGGGGTCGCGAAGGACCGCAAGTCGGCGGGCGACAGATAGCTCCCGGTCGAAGGCGTCCATCCCCGCGGCGGCCGCGAGCTTCCTGCGAGCGTCGGACGCGAGCCGCGCCATGCGGTTCGACGCGTTCCACGCGCTCGCGGCTGCGCGGTGCTCTTCCGGGTGCTCCCTGCGGTACTGGCGGGCGTACTCGCGCATGGCAACGGCGTTCCGGTCGTAGTAGCGCCGGTTGTACTCGTCGCGGCTGCGGTGCTTCTGGCAGAAGCCGGTGAGGCTGTCCCGGTAAAGGGTCCTGTCGCAGCCGGGGTCGCCGCATACGGGTGCGTCGCCTGCCCAGCAGAGGGCGCGGTGCTCTGTGCAGCGGCCCAGGAGGTTATCGGGCTTGATCCGCGCTCCGCAGCTGTCGACAGAGCAGGTGTCCCACTCCATCGGGATGTAGAGGTGCTCCACGCAGCGGCCGGTGTTATTGTCCGAGCGGAGCCGGTTCGCGCAGCCGTCCACGGAGCACTCGGGGCGCTGCTGTCGGCGGCGCTCGGACTGCTCGCGGAGGACGGCGTAATACCGGTCACGGGAGGCGCGGGTTGTGGCGGTCTGCCAGGCGTGCGCCGCGCAGTACCCGGACTGGTTGTCGGCGCGGAGTTCGTTCTCGCAGCCGTCGGCCGCGCAGGCGCGGACGGGAGCCCTGGCGGTCGCGTACTTGTGGGCCTTGCAGAACCCGGTGTCGTTGTCCTTGCGGAGCGGACGCTCGCACCCGTCGGCGCCGCAGACAGGGCTGTCGACGGGGATGTAACGGTGCTCGGAGCACCGCCCGATGGTGTTGCTCGTGCGGAGCTTCGCGCCGCACCCGTCGACCGAGCAGGTGTCCCGCTCGCTCCGGCCCTCACGCTCAGCACGGAGGGCGAGGCGGTGAGTGTGCTGACACTCGGGGCAGCGCTCGTGATTGGCACTGGCCGGGGCGAAGGCATCTCCGCAGTCCGGGCACGTGCGGTCCGCGTAGACGCGGCCGGAGAAGTCCTGTTTCGGGACAGGTCCGCGGCTTTTCGCTCGCTTGTGCGGCGTGCAGAAGCCGGTCCGGTTGTCCTTGCGGAGTACCTCGCCGCATCCCTCAACGCCGCAGACAGCGCCGGCGGCGGGGATGTAGGCGTGCTCCCGGCAGCGGCCGATGGTGTTAGTCGCGCGGAGCGGGGCTTCGCAGCCCTCGACGGAGCAGATCCTCGGGGCAGGGGTACCCTGCATGTGTTGCACCTCTCAACCAGGTGTGGCCACGCCCCCGGACGACTCGAATCGTCGCGGGGGTCCTTACGTCCCATTATACCCGACAAAAATCGAACAAGTGACAGCATGAGTGTGTCACGCCACCCATCTCGTCCGATTTCCTGGTACAAGTTACTCTCCGTGTCCGTATATGTGTTCGTTAAACGCCGCTGAGCAGTGCGATTGCCAACGGCTGGTCCAAAAAGATCGCACTCGATCGCTGTGTGTCACTGCGCCATGTCTTGCGCTCTTCATTTCGATAGAGCGGGCCCGCCATGAAGGGCAGCTCATCGGCGTAGCCGCCGCACCGCTGCCGCTGCATGATGATCGCGTTGCCCGCCGGGACCTGACGGCTCACGAGCACGTCGAGATTGAAGATCTTGTTCGGGAGAACGCCCGTGTACTGCAGGTTCTCGCTGGCGATGTCGCCGATGTAGGGCGCGGCGAAGGCGCTCGACTGGAGCAGCGTGTTCTTGGTGCCGTGGTTGATGATGAGGGTGTCGGCCTCAAATCCCAGCCACTGGGTGACGCCGGACGGCGAGACGATGTTCGCGTTTTCCACCAGGTACACGGCCTGCGCGATGTCGGCGCGGGTCGTTGCCGAAGCGGAGGCCCACGGGTTCGCTACTGCGAGCGTCTGAATCGAGGCGTTGGCCACTACCGCCGAGTAAAAGGCGGTATTCCAGCTGTAGACCATCGTGTTCTTGACCTGGAGAAGCTGGCGCGTCACCGGGTCGACGGTCTGGCGCCGGCGCATCTCGTCGGAGACCATGATCGCCATCGCGCGCTCGTGGGTGAACACCACCCGGGGCACGCCGATCGAGGTCGGCACGACCGGGACCTCGCCGAACTCGGGGCGGATCTCCGGGAAGTCGTCGGCGTACAGCGGCGTGCTCTCGCTGTACCGCACCGCGCCGGACGGGGCCGCGCCGCCCATCCGCAGGACCGAGTCCATGATGAACTCGTTCTGCGTCATGTCCAGGATCAGGGCGGGAATCATGAGCGGGTCCTTGAGGAGCTCGCTTACGGTGATCCGCGGGGAGTCGCTGTAACCTCTCGCGCCAGCAGGCATCTAAGTCATTCCTCCTAGAGAACCCGGGCCCGGCCCAGGAAGTAGACCGCCGAGCCGGAGCCGCCGATCTGCTGGGTGAGCATCGCCGAGGACACCCCGCCGGGGTTGGTGCAGCGGGCGACGACGTTGTTGTAGGCGGGGGTGACCGTGGCGGAGGCGTTCTTCGGCGTCTGCCCGGCACCCATCACGGTGCCGTTGCAGTTCGCGCCGACAGCGGCCCCCACGACGAGGAGCTCGCCGGGGTTCGCCTGGCCGCCGTACCACACCCAGATGTCCCAGCCGCCGGAGTACACGGCCACGTAGTCGGTCAGCACCGAGATGTCGATGAGCGGCTGCCCGTAGCTGTTCGCGGCACCGGTCTGGGTGGTGATCACGTTCGCGTCGGTCCCGGCGACGCCGAGAGCGTAGATCGCGCCCGCGGAGGTGGTGCCGCCGACGCTGACCTTCACCGTCAGGTCGGTGGTGCCCGCCGTCTGGGTGTCCGGCTCGACGAACTGGCCGCCGTAGATCAGGGCTGCGGCCTGGTAGTTCGCCGGCCCCCTGGTGTAGTGCGGGAGAACCGCGGTCACTGGCGGGCCCCTTCCTGGTCTCGGTTGCTGCTCACGTCGTCACGCGCCTGTCATGGAGCGGAAGCGGGCGACGAACTCGGCGCGGGACGTCTCGGCCTCTTCGCGGCCCGCGTCGTCGGGCTCGTCCATCGGGGAGCCGAGCTCCACGTCGAGGTCCAGGAGGCGGACCATCTGCGCGTACTCGGTGAGGACCTGCCGCAGGATCGCCCCGGCGTCGGCGGTCTTGCCGTTCGCGAGCTCCACCGTGCGGCCCACGCCCTCGAGCAGCGGGCGGCCCAGCTCCGTGATGCGCAGGGGAACGCCGAGGTCCGCGAGGCGGCGCTTCTCCGCCTCGTAGTCCTGCTCGCGCAGCCGGGCCGTGATCATGGCGAGTTCCCGCTGCGTCTCCTCCGCCTTCGCGTAGGCGAGGTCGATCTCAAGCTGCGCCTCGTTGGACAGTCCTGCGGCCACGGGCTCCCTCTCTGGTTCTGCCGGCTCCTGACCGGGGGCTTCCGTGCCGGCCTCGAACTCGGCCTCGAGCGCGGCGAGCTCGTCATCGGACATGGCGGCGATCTGCGCGGCCAGCTCCTCGGCCTCGGCGTCGGTCTCGTCGCCCTCGGCGCCTGCGTCCGGCGTGGTGAGCGCCTCAAGCTCGGCCGGTGTGACGACCGTGCCGCCCGCCTCGAGCGCGGCGAGGACGTCGTCGGGGAGCGCCAGGAACCTGTCCAGCCGCGCCTTCTGCTCTTTGGTGAGGTCCGCCATCGCGGCGCCCCCTTCCGGGTCGGCGCCTGCGGTTTCGCTGGCGGGATCGGTCTGCTTCGCGGCGTCGCTGGCCTGCTTCTCGGCCTTGCGCTGCGCCTTCGCGGCTTTCCTGGCCGCCTTGTCCTGCGGGTCCGTGACCGCCAGGGCCGTGAAGGCCTCGTTCGACAGGTCGAGCACCTTCTCCGGCACCGGGCTGGCGGCCTCGATCGCCTCCCATGCCCCGCCCATCCACGAGATGCGGGGGTCAAGGGTGCCGAGGACGTGCTGCACGGCGACGGGGAAGAACTTGCCGTCGGCCCGCTCGTAGTCCTCGACGATGCGGGCGGAGACGCCGAGCTTGGGGTTCTCGCGCAGCAGAGCGTCGCCCCGCTCGGAAAGCTCGGCTGTGGCCCACAGCCCGTCGTCGCGCACTTCCATCCCGGTGATCTCGCCGCGGGTGCGCTCGGGATCGTTGGTGTGCGTGTTCTGCGCGTCGGCGAGCTGGAAGGGGACCTGCGCGTACGCGCCGTCCCTGAAGGACTGGGCGAGCTTCTGGAGGTAGCTCTTCGTGAACCGCAGGACGCGGCCCTTGTAGTTGACGTCCCCGACGGGGAGGATCTGCCGGCGCCAGACGCGGTTGCCGAGGTCGACGGCCTCCGAGTCCGGGTCGTAGAACGGGGTCAGGAGCGCGGAGGTCATCTCAGGCGGCCGCCGTCGCGGGCTTGCCGAACTTCTCGGAGTTCCTGGCGAAGGCGAGTGCCCGCGCGTCGGGGAATCCCTTGGCCTTCAGCTTCTTGTAGATCGCCTGCGCCTTGGGCGACAGGCCGCCCGCGCTGCCGCCGACCGGGCCCGCGTCGCCGCTTGCCGCCGGGGTCGTCATGCGCGGCCCGTCACTTGCTCCTGCCGTGGGGGTGGCGAACGCGGCGCTCCGCATCGCGGGGATGCCGTACTCGGCCATCAGCTCGGAGCAAGTGACG
>Ga0193726_1002469_pt1 | contig 12523 bp, 10 predicted proteins | sample H2c1metaG_FD_144928 | JGI IMG/M metagenome (GOLD analysis project Ga0193726, IMG submission 144928) | Soil microbial communities from a riparian zone of the East river system, Colorado, United States - H2c1 | ecosystem: Environmental > Terrestrial > Soil > Riparian zone | place: USA: East River... | reverse complement strand
TCTGTCCCTCGCTCCACTACAGGCTTCACGCCTTGGGGACCTACGGGCTCAGATCTGGCGACGGGCGGCTGTTGGAAGCAGTCGCCCGTTCGCACATTCTGCCAAAGCCGCCGTACACAAGGGACCTGTTCATGGCTGCGGCAGCCGCAAGAATAGGTCCCTCGACTGCGCCGCTCTTCGAGCGGCTTCGCTCGGGATGACGGGAAAAAATAGTCAACGCACATGATTCGCCTCGATAACATCAGCAAGCAGAACGGCCATCAGATCCTGTTCATCGACGCGTCGATGGGCCTCCAGAAGGGAGAGAAGGTGGGACTTGTCGGGCCCAACGGCGCCGGCAAGACGACGCTTTTCCGCATGATCGCCGGCGAGGAGCGGCCCGACGACGGCCAGGTGACGATCGATCCCGGCATGACGATCGGCTATTTCAGCCAGGATGTCGGCGAAATGTCGGGTAAGAGCGCAGTCGCGGCGGTGATGGACGGCGTCGGGCCGGTGAGCGCGCTGGCCACCGAAATGGCCGAGCTCGAGGCCGCGATGGTCGATCCCGACCAGGCCGGCGACATGGACGCCCTCGTCGAGCGCTACGGCGAGGTGCAGGGGCGCTTCGAGGAGCTGGATGGCTATGCGCTGGAGGCCCGGGCGCGCGAGGTGCTGGCGGGCCTGAGCTTCAGCCAGGAACGCATGGACGGCGATGTCGGCCTGCTTTCCGGCGGCTGGAAGATGCGCGTGGCGCTCGCCCGCATCCTGCTGATGCGGCCCGACGCCATGCTGCTCGACGAGCCCAGCAACCATCTCGACCTGGAAAGCCTGATCTGGCTGGAGGCTTTCCTCAAGGACTATGACGGCGCCTTGCTGATGACGTCGCACGACCGCGAGTTCATGAGCCGCATCATCGGCAAGATCGTCGAGATCGATGGCGGTTCGCTCATCACCTATTCGGGCAACTACGATTTCTACGAGGTTCAGCGGGCGCTGGGCGAGAAGCAGCGCCAGGCGCAATTCGAGCGCCAGCAGGCAATGCTTGCCAAGGAGATGAAGTTCATCGAGCGCTTCAAGGCGCGGGCCTCGCACGCCGCCCAGGTCCAGAGCCGGGTGAAGAAGCTGGACAAGATCGAGCGGGTGGAGCCGCCCCGGCGTCGCCAGTCCGTCCAGTTCGAATTCCGCAGCCCGCCGCGCTCGGGCGACGACGTGGCGAGCTTCCGGAACGTCCACAAAGGCTATGGCAGCCAGCCGATCTACGAGGGGCTCGATCTCCGGCTGCGCCGCCAGGAACGCTGGTGCGTCCTGGGCGCTAACGGCGCGGGGAAATCCACTTTGCTGAAGCTGGTGGCGGGCGCGACCGAGCCGGACGAGGGCACGGTCACGATCGGCAGCAGCGTCCGGATGGGCTATTTCGCCCAGCACTCCATGGACCTGCTGGACGGCGACGATACGGTTTTCGAATCGCTCGACCACTCCTTCCCGCAGGCCGGGCAGGGCGCGCTGCGCTCGCTGGCCGGTTGCTTCGGCTTCTCCGGCGACGATGTCGAGAAGCCCTGCCGCGTGCTGTCGGGCGGCGAGAAGGCCCGTCTGGTCATGGCCAAGATGCTGTTCGACCCGCCGAACTTCCTGGTGCTCGACGAACCGACCAACCATCTCGACATGGCGACGAAGGAGATGCTGGTCGCGGCCCTGGCGGAATTCGAAGGCACCATGCTGTTCGTTTCGCACGACCGCCACTTCCTGGCCGCGCTCTCGAATCGAGTCCTGGAACTGACGCCCGGCAGCGTTCACCAGTACGGCGGAGGCTACACGGAATATGTGGCACGGACGGGCCAGGAGGCGCCGGGTCTTCACCCTGTCGGTTAGAACGGCTCGTGGAGTCGAAGCCGGCCGGCCGTTCCTGCCTGCGGTTGATCGTCGGCGATAGTCGGCCGCCGGCGGCGTTGCGCCGAAACTCGACCTCGCTGACTAGACTAGTCGGCGACGGCGCCCGAGTCCTTGACGGCCTTGCCCCACTTGGGAACGTCGCGTTGCAGCCGCTCGGTGAGCGCGCTCTGCGGCGAGGCCACCACGACCAGGCCGATCCTGGCCGGGCGTTCCTGCGTCGCGGGCTCGCGCAGCGCGGCGGCGACCTCCTGGTTGAGCTGGGCCGCGATGTCGGCCGGCATGCCGGGCGGGCCCATGATGGCGAGCCAGCTGTCGGCTTCGACCACGATGCCGTTCTCGGCGAAGGTCGGCACGTCGGGCAGCGCCGGCGAGCGCTTCTGCGAGGCCACGCCCAGGGCCCGCACCTTGCCGGACTGGATGTGCGGCAGCGCGGTGTTGGCGCTCACCGCCGTCAGTTGCACCTCGCCGGCCAGCAGCGCCTGGATCGCCGGGGCGCCGCCCTTGTAGGGCACGTGCACCATGTCGAGCCCGCCCGCCGCGGCGCGGAACAGCTCCACGGTCAGGTGCGAGCCGTTGCCCGTGCCGGCCGACGAATAGGCGAGCTTGCCCGGCTGGCTCTTCACCAGGGCCACGAACTCCTGGACGTTTTTAGCCGGCACCGACGGGTGGATCATGATCACGGTCGGGAAGGTGGCCGCCAGCGTGATGGGCGTGAAATCCTTGAAGACATCGTAGGGCAGTTTCGCGCCGTACAGCGTGGGCGCGATGGCGTGCGTGCCGTTGTCGGCCACCAGCAGCGTGTAGCCGTCGGGCGCGGCCTTGGCCACCAGGGCGCTGCCCACCGTGCCGCCGGCGCCGGCGCGATTCTCCACCACCACCTGCTGGCCCAGCCGCTCGGTCAGCGCCTGCGCCAGGATGCGGCCGAACGTGTCGGCGTTGCCGCCGGGCGCCTGCGGCACGATCAGGCGGATCGGCCGCGACGGGAAGGACGACGCCGTCTCGGCAGCGGCGGGCAGGGTGCGGGAGGCCGCAAGCGCCGCGATGAGGCCAAGCGCGTGGCGACGGGATATCCGGATCATCATGTCTCCCTGAACGGATGTCGTGAACGCGGTCGACGGAACACGGCAAGCGTTTTGCCCATCCCGACGAGATCCGCAATCCTGATCAAACCAGCCCGGCCTATCGACCGAGCAACATTGCCACGCGCGATGCGAGAAGCTTGACGACGAACCCCGGGGGATAGCCCCGGTGGCTCGGCACGTCGTCCGGAAGGACGACGCCGTCCGGCTTGGCCTTGGTGCAGATCCGCAGCTGCAGCGGCGGGAGCTCGCCCTGGAATCGCGCTCTGTAGGCGGAGACCCAGTGCGGGCCTCTGTCGAAGTCCATGAACACCGCCGAATTGCAGCACGCGGCGACAACCCTGTTCGTGACCGACGTTTCCTTGAGCTTGTAACGCTTCAGCAATTCGGCGCCCCTGGCGCACTCGATGCGGTCCTTCCGATAAAGGATGTAGGCGGTGCCGCCATCGGGATTGCGGACGGCGCCTGCACCGGGCAAGGCTTCGATCCGATCGGCGCCCTTCCGGCAATCCTCGCAGTAGCAGACGGCGCTCACGATCGGCCGGCCGAACGCCTTGAGTTCGACGCGCCCGCAAGAGCATGTTGCCGTCAGGATGGGCGAGCGTGTCATCGGCTGGTGATCATCCTGCAATTGCCGCCTCAACTCCAGAGCCGCTGGCTGGCGATGGCCGCGCCGTCGCGCATCGCCGCGAGCTTGGCCCACACCACGTCCTCGGAGACCTGGGTGTCGCCGGCAACCACCCGCTCAAGCTCCAGCAGGGGTCGTCTGGCCTTTTCTGGCGCCAGCCAGCACGGTCAACAAGGCAGCCAGGCTGAAGCACGCGGCAACGCCGCCGAGCATCCGAACTGCACCGTCGGCGATGACGAGCGCACCCACCGCAGCGCCCGTCGCACTGCCGAGGTAGATCGCCGAAGAGTTCAGCGAGAGACTGACGGGAGCAAGGTCCGGGGCGAGGGCGACCAGCCGCGCCTGCTGCGCCGTCGTCACGCCCCAGCTGGCGAAGCCCCACAGCAGGATGGCCGGCAGGAGGACCGCCATCGCCGCCTGCCCAAGCCACGCACCGGGCGCCGCACCGAGTGCCAGGGCAAGGTAGGCCAGCAGGACAAGACCACAGCCACAGATGACTGTGCGGCGTGCGCCCCAACGGTCCGACGCGCTGCCGGCGACGCGGGTGCCGGCGGCACTCGCGACGCCGAAGACCAGCAGCACTGCCGCCAGGCCCCGCGGGCCAAGGCCGGTGACCGCCTGCATGAAGACGCCGAGATAGGTATAGACAATGAAGGTGCTGGCGACGGTCAGCACGGTGACCGCCAATACCGATAGAATGTCGGCCCGCCTGGCCAGCGCCATGCGCTCGCCCAGACCGGCCATGACACTGGGCGGCTGTCGTGGCAGCTGGCTGAGAATGCCAACCAGTGAAAATACCGCCATCCCACCGACGCCGAGGAAGGTGGCGCGCCAGCCCAGCGCATCGCCCAACAGCACACCCAGCGGCACGCCGACGATGATCGCTACGGTGAGCCCTCCGATGACCATGGACAGAGCGCGCCCCTGCCGCTCCGGACCCCCCAATCCGGCGGCATATCCGCCGGCTGCCGGCATGAAGCTTGCCGCGCAGAGGGCCAGCAGCAGGCGCGCGCCCATGAGCCCGGCATAGCCGGGCGCCAACGCGGCGAGCAGGTTGGCGAGGGCGAAGCCACCCATGGCGACAGCCAGCAGCCGCTTCCGCTCCAGCCCCGCCGTCAGCACAGCCAGGACCGGGGCGCCAATGGCGTAGGAGAGGGAGAAGGCAGTGACCAGATGGCCCGCCGCGGGCAGACCGACATCGAGGTCGTGCGCCAGGGCCGGCAGGAGGCCTGCGATCATGAAGCCCTCGGTGCCGATGGCGAACGCGCCAAGGGTCAGCCAGGTGAGGGAGGCGAGCGATCCAGCCATGGGGCGGCTAGTCGGAATCCGGGAAGGGAGATGAAGCAATCAGGTCGGCGGCGTTGGGACTCTTGAAGCCGGGGAGGTAGCGTTCACAGACGCCGGCATTCACGGTGCCGTACGTGGTGTGAGGCTTGTGCGCGAAGCCGGCGAAGTACTCCCGGATGAAGGCTTCCCTGAAGTGCCTGCGCGGGTACTTGGCGACGATCTGTTCGCGCAATTCCGGAGGGAACTGGTCGAATCCCCTTCCGAGCACGTCGAGGCCGACGCCTGAATACAGCAGCGCCACTTCGGGCTGCATATGCTGAGTGATGCCCGGCGTGGTGTGCAGGGCAATGGCTTCCCAGACCGTTCGCACCTGTTCTTCGGGAACGTTGTGTGTGCTGAGGAATTGACGCGCGGCATTGGCGCCATCGACCTCGAAGCGTTCGTTTTCGCTCGAGAACTTCTTGCCCAGGCCGAGATCGTGAAAGGCCGCGGCGATGTAGAGGAGCTCCGCATCGAACCGCAGCTTCTGTCCACGGCCTTGCTCGGCGGCAAACAGATAGACGCGGACGGAGTGGTTGAAGAGCAGATCGCTGGAATGCTCGCGCAGGATGCCCGTGGCCTCCTTGGCGAGAAGCGAATCGGGAATGACGAGGGCGGGAGAAAGATTGGTCATGGGTCTTGCCTCCTTGGAGATGAACTCTGGTCGCCGGTGCCGGTCACAACGGCAGCGTCGCCAGCACGATCTTTCCCTTCGGGCGGGGCTTCAGGCCTTCCAGCATCAGATGAGCCTGGGGCGCATCGGCGAGGGACAGGACCACGCCAACCCCGGTTCGGAGCTTTCCATCGTCGATGAGCCTAGCAATCTCCGCCAGTTCCTCGGTCGTCACATCGACCAGGAAGAATGCAGCTTCGACGCCATGCCCTAGCGCGAGAAGCTGGTCTGGCTCGGAGACCGCCGAAATCAGCTTGCCGCCTCGACGCAGGACCTGGAACGAGCGCCGTTGTGTGTCGCCGCCAACGAGATCGATCACGGCGTCGGCACCCCGGACATTGTCCTCGAATCGCCCGGTCCTGTAGTCGATGACCGTGTCCGCGCCGAGCTCGCGAACGAGAGCCGCATCGCCCGCCGACGCGGTCGCAATGACATGCAAACCTGCCTGATGCGCGAGCTGGACGGCATAGGCTCCAACGCTCCCGGCGGCGCCATGAATCACGACGGTTTGCCCCGTCGTGAGCTTGGCCTGGTCGAACAGGGCTTGCCGGGCCGTTACGGCAACGACGGGCACGCCGGCTGCTTCGATGGAGCTGAGCGAGGCGGGCTTGCTCGCGACCATCGCCGCCGACGCCACGGCGTACTCTGCATAGGCTCCGACGAACCGGGAGTTCGTCACGCCATAGATCTGGTCTCCCACGAGCGGTCGCGAAACACCTTGCCCCACGGCAATGACTTCACCCGCCAGATCCGAGCCCAGCGTCAAGGGAAGCGGTTCCGGCAAGGCACCTTTCCCGGCCCTGATCCAGCCGTCCCATGGACCTACTCCCGCGGCCTTGACCTTTACGAGGACCTCGCCAGGGCCGGGATCGGGGCGGGGGATTCGCTCGAACTTCATGACGTCCGGCGGTCCGTACTCATGGACGCGCCAGGCCATCATCGATGACGAAGCGGTTGGGATCCGGCGATCGATACGCGGGTCACTGGCGGCGGCGGGTGTGGCATGGGTGGCCTGGGTCATGGTGACGAATGCTCCAAACGGGTGGATCGGCAGAGCCAGTTAATTAGGACTGGGCGGCTGGCTCGGAAACAGCAGACCGCGCGCAATTCAGGCCAAACTGACGGCGTTTCTGGCCAGATCGGATCTAGTGGCGGCCGAAGCGCCCGCGATAATCGGCCGGACCGACGCCAATGGACTTGAGGAAGGCCCGGCGCATCCCTTCCGCGCTTCCGAAGCCGGTGTCGCGCGCGATGCTCTTCAACGAGGCGGATGAGTCTTCCAGAAGGCGACGAGCCACATCCAGGCGCGCTCGGTGGACGAACTCGGCCGGGGTCATCCCCGCCTCCCGATGAAAGGTGCGAGTGAAGTTCCGGGTGCTCATCTGGGCATGTCTCGCAAGCGACTCGATCGAAGCATCCTGATTGAGGTTACTCAGTACCCACTGCTGCACCTTCTGGATCGAAGACTTTCCGCTCAACTGAGCCGCGAGATGCGTCGAAAACTGCGACTGCCCGCCGGGACGCTTCAGAAACAGGACCATGTACCGGGCGACGGCGAGCGCCAGCTCGCGACCGAAATCTTCTTCGACCAGCGCAAGCGCCAGATCCATGCCTGCGCTGACACCCGCGGCCGTGCAAAGTGAACCGTCCCTGATGAAGATGCGGTCCGACTCCACGCGTACTTTCGGATAACGTCTCGCCAGTTCGGCGGCACACTCCCAGTGTGTCGTGACCTGCCGGCCGTCCAACAGTCCGCCGGCGGCGAGAAAGAAGGCGCCGGTGCAGATCGATCCGTAGCGACGGACTTGGGGGGCTACTCGCGCGATCCAGGCGGTCACCCTTGGATCGACAAGTGGAGGCAACCGCGGGTCGCCCCCGACGAGGAGCGTATCTGCCTCGATGTCGGGATCGTCGATTGTCCGATCCGGCAGGAAGCGCAGCGAACCGGTTCCAGGAATCGGTCCGGCCTGGGTGCCGACGATTTCAATCCTGTACGCATTTTCGTCGCCCAGTCGCCGGGCGGCTTCCCAGAAGACCTCTGCCGGTCCGACGACGTCCAATGATTGCACGCCGGGCGGCGCCAATATCAGGATCCGCATTGCAGGGCGCCTCCGCTTGCGACTGGATCGCTGTCTCCTCAACCCCAGAGCCGCTTGCTCGCGATCGCCGCGCCGTCGCGCATCGCCTCGAGCTTGGCCCACACCACGTCCTCGGACACCTGGGTGTCGCCGACGATGGTGCCGAAGCCGCAATCGGTTCCGGCCATGACGCGCTCGCGGTCGCCGACGGCGCGCACGGCGCGCTCCAGCCTTTCCGCGATCACCTGCGGGTGCTCGACGTAGTTGTGCGTCGTCTCGACCACGCCGCAGACCAGGGTCATGCGATCGGGCAACTTCTGGGTGCGGAACGCGTCGATCTCGTGGCTGTGGCGGGGATTGGCGAAGGGCAGGCAGAGCGCACCGGCCTTCACCTGGTAGCAGACCGGCAGCACGTCGGGCGCCGGTACGTCGTTCACGTGCGGGCTGTCGCGGTTGCCCCAGCAGGCGTGGAAGCGCACCCGCTCGGGCGGGATGCCGGCCAGGGCCTCGTTCAGCGCCGCGACGTGCATCTCCATCGCTTCGATGAACTTCGGCAGCGGCTCGTCCTGGAAATAGCCGGCGCGTTCGATGCCGAGGTCGGGCGAGTCGATCTGCAGCACGTGGCCCTGCGCCACGATGAACTCGTACTCCTGCTTGAGCTCTCGGGCGAGCGCGAAGACGTAGGCCTCGTGGCTGTCGTAGTGCTGGTTCTCCATCGAGCAGGCGGCGAAGCCGGGCGAGACGGCGGTGACGAAGGTCTCGGCGAAGCGCCCGGTCTGGCGCGCCAGCGCGCGGGCGAAGGCGTCGAGCTCGGCCCTCGCACTGTTCGGGCCGCCGTCCAGGCTCTCGTAGCGCACCGGGCCGATGGCAGCCGGGAAGCCGTAGACGTTGAGCCGGCGCACGCCGCGCGCCTGGAAGTTCTGCCACCACCTGGGAAACTGCTGCATGTCGAGGATCGGCCGGCGGTTCGATTGGCCGCCGAAGCCCGACATGCGCCCGATGATGTAGCCGAAGAAGGTGGAGCGCGGCATCTCGCCGTCGTTGCCGACATCGATGCCGCAGTCGAGCTGGCGGCGCACGATATGGGCCATCGCCTCGTCGGTCAGTGCCGGGATCCGCGCCGCATCGACCGGCTTGCCCTCGGCCTGGGCCACCAGCAGGTCGGCCAGCACGTCCGGCCGCGGCAGGCTGCCCATGTGGGTGGTGAGGATGCGGTCGGTGCTGCGTTTCATGCGCTCGAGCTCCTGTCTGTTCAGCCGGCCGGTGGCTTGTCGGTGTTAACCGCCAATTGAGCGTCGAAAGCCCGCTTGTAGGCGGGCCGCGCTTCGCCGCGGGCGAGGTAGGCCGCCAGGTTCGGATAGCCGTCCAGCAGGCCCGATGATTTCAACCGGAGCAGCACCGACACCATCATCAGGTCGCCCGCGCTGAACCCACCATCGAGCCAGTCGGCATCGCCGAGGCGAGCGGAAAGCGGCTTCAACCGGTCGCGGACGCGGTCCTCGACCAGAGGCAGACGCTCCCTGGTCCAGGGCTTGGCGCCTTCCAGAAGCCTGGCGGTTGCGAGTTCAAGGATCGCCGGCTCCACCGTATTGAGCGCGGCAAACATCCAGGTGATCGCGCGCGCCCGCGCATCGGCATCGGCCGGCAGCAGGCTCGCATGGCGCTGGGCGATATGGAACACGATCGATCCGGTCTCGAACAAAGCGAGCGCGCCTTCCTCGTAGGTCGGAATCTGGCCGAAAGGATGAAGCGCCAGATGCGCAGGTTCCTTCATCGCCCGAAACGAAACCAGGCGAACCTCGTAGGGAAGGCCCGCTTCTTCGAGCGCCCAGCGAACGCGCGTATCCCGCGCCAGTCCCCTGCCGCCATCGGGTGACCGCTCGAAGGCGGTAATGGTGATAGTCATCGTGAGTGTCGCGGAGCCTGATCTTCGGGTAGCGGCTTGGTGGTGAACCGGCACTGTCGTTCGTGCAAGTTCAGATCAGTGCCCCGCCACCTTCTGAGCCTGGGCAAGTCCGGCGAAGGAATCAAGGGGTTTGTCTCTGCCCGCCGCCGGGTGTGTGCTCGCCGCCACGGAGGACGGGCGATGCGGGGATCCTTGGGGGAGAAGATCGGTGAAGGCGCCGCCGCGGAGGTCCATGCCTGGGCGCCGGGTCAGGTCGTGAAGCTGTTCAAGCCAGGCGCGTCGCGGCGGCTTAACTGGCACGAGGCGCACATGACCGACGCCGTCTTCGCCGCCGGCGCCCGAGGTATTCGGCGTGGTGATGCTGGAGGGGCCCTTCGGCCTCGTGCTGCAGCGCTTCGAGGGACCGACCCTGCTGCAGCTCACTCGGAGCGGCGCCGTGACGCGCGGGCAGGCGGGCGCGATCCTCGCGAACCTCTGCCTTGCCGTTCGCAACACGCCGCCGCCGCCGGCCGTGATTTCCCTGCGCAGCTGGGTGGACGCCTGTCTGCAGCCGGGCGACGAGCTTTGCCATGGCGATCTTCACCCCGGCAATGTGATCCTGACGGATGAGGGGCCCAGGCTCGTCGACTGGAGCGGTCCGGTCCGCGCGCCCGCTGGCTGGGATCTTGCGGTCAGCCACATCGTCCTGAGCGAGCTTGCCGCCGAAGTCTCCGACAATCCGGAGCGGCCGCGTGCGGTCAATGACGCCGCGCAGTCCGAGTATGCGCGGCTGACCGGCGTATCGCCGCCGACGCTCGTGGCGGCGATCGAGGCCTACCTGCCGATCATCCGGGTCCTGGTCATCATCAGCGGGGTGATGCCGAGCCTGCGGGAGAGGCTGCTTCAGCGCGTTGAGCAGCCCTGCGCCCGAAGGACTGAATCGCACATGGCCGCGACAGCAGGCCGTGAAACCGGCCCGCGATCGCGGTCAGGTTGTCAGATCAAATCCGGCGATCGGATGCTGCCGGGCGCCGGTTACCGGTTAGCCGCGAACAGGCGGCATCGGGGGCGGTGGCGGCGGCGGGGGCGCAGAGGCCATCGGTTGCGGCGGCGGCGGGGGCGGGTTCGAAGCGCATCCCGCCGCAAGCAGCGCCGCCGGAATCAGGACGGCAAGCAGCGCGGCTTTGCGAAACCGCCTGAGGGAAGCCTTTTGTTCGTCAACGTCGTACATCCGTACCTCCAGAGATGGGGATTCTATACTAACGCTCGGAGAGTGGCCGACAGCAGATATAACCGTCGAACGCCCGTTCGGGTTCCCGTCCGATGGCAAAAAAATGGAACCGCCAAGGCACACAACCGTTATTCTGCCAGCGACAGCCCAGTCGCTCCGGATCGCACGATCGGGGGAGGCGATCTTGTTTCCATCTTGCAGTTTCTTGACGAGAAGCCTCGTGGCACGCATCGGACCGGTCGCGGTCGGCGCGATCGCGCTCGTCACGGCTTGCGCGCCCGCCGAGCCGCCCGTTCGGCCGACGGACGAGGAGCCGGCCATCGCCCTGGTGTCGGCACCGTCCGCCGCAATGGTGACGTCCGCAATGGTGACGTCAGCCGACACCAGGCTCGGCGAACTGATCGAGAACACGCCCGGGTCGGTCGTCGCGGGTGAACGGCTGAACATCGAGTTGCTGCGGCGTTTCTACGCGCGCCATGGCTTTGCGCCCGTCTGGACGAACCGGCAGTCGCAAGCGGAAGCACTCATGAATGCCGTCTCGCGCGCCGGCGATCATGGTCTCGACCCCGAGCTGTTTCACGGGGATGTCCTGCGGTCGCCGGCAACAGTGCCGGCGCTCGACCGGGAACTGCTGCTGTCGAACGCCTTCCTGTCCTATGCCGACGCGCTGGCGCGCGGAGCCATGCCGGTCGAGCGCCGAAAGGATGACCAGATTCTGGCGCCCGCGCCGATCGATGTCGCTGCCGTGCTCGACGCCGCCCTCGACAGCCCCGATCCCGCGGCAGTGATCGAAGCGCTGGCGCCGGCGACGCCGACCTACCGGGCCCTGCGCCAGGCCTTGCAAGACCTTCGCGCGGGCATCGCGGTCCGCGGCAAGACCGAGACGACCCGCTTGCGCGCACTCGAGGTGAATCTCGAACGCGAACGCTGGCTGCCGCGGCGCCTGCCGCCGGACCGCGTCTGGGTCAACGTGGCCGACGGGCAGCTGGTGCTGTACCGCGACGATCAGCCGGTCTTCTCCACGCGGGTCATTGTGGGCCAGGACGACAGCCGCAATCAGAGCCCGGAGTTCCAGGCTTCGATCGAAGGACTCTGGTTCAACCCGCCCTGGAACATTCCAGGCGACATCGCCACCCAGGAGATCCTGCCGAAGGCCAGCCGCGACCCGAACTATCTGGCGCGGCGCAACATGGTCCTGCTGCCCGACGGCGGGCTGCAGCAGGAGGCGGGCGCCAACTCGGGCCTCGGGCAGTTGATGTTCTACATGAACAACCGGTTCGACGTTTACCTGCACGATACCCCGTCGAAGAACCTGTTCAGCCGCGACGACCGCCGCATCAGTCATGGCTGCATCCGGGTGGAGGAACCCCGGAAGCTGGCCGCCCTGCTGATGCAGCAACCGGTCGATGCCATCGATCAGGCGATCGCAGCCGGCACCACCACCTGGGGCGCCCTGCCGAAGCCCGTGCCGGTGTTCGTGGTGTACGAGACCGCGTTCGCGGATGCCGACAGTAAGCTGCAGTTTCGCGCGGACATCTACGGGCGCGACGCGGAGATCTGGCAGTCCCTGGATCCAAAGCGGCGGGCCCGACCAACGCCAGCGTTGACCCTGACTGCAGGTGGCGCGCCTCGACGCGGGACCTGACTGCCGAGCGCAATCCTGTGGCCGCCTCCGGTCTGTTCGAAAGCCAGCTCCCGAGTCACACTCCCGGCAATGCGTCGCGGATGGGAGCCTCATGATCCATGAAAGA
>Ga0193726_1002468_pt1 | contig 12525 bp, 11 predicted proteins | sample H2c1metaG_FD_144928 | JGI IMG/M metagenome (GOLD analysis project Ga0193726, IMG submission 144928) | Soil microbial communities from a riparian zone of the East river system, Colorado, United States - H2c1 | ecosystem: Environmental > Terrestrial > Soil > Riparian zone | place: USA: East River... | reverse complement strand
GGAGGATACCACCAAGCCCAAATTACAATACACCCTTCCTGATCAGAACTTATTGTTTGATTACCAGCCGGGAAATCTAAAACCTCTCGCCATGAATATCGATACTGGCGGCAGGTGGGATAATAATAGTTATATAAAGGCTGGTTTTGGCAGCCAACGGACACCGTACCTGCAGACTGGTATCTCGTTTGGTGATGGAAAAACAGCTGGCATGAATATTTATGCAAAGCATGTTGCCTCACAGGGTAAAAAAGACTTCCAGGATTTTAGTCACACGGATGTTGGGTTGGATGGCTTTTTTCAAACATCAAAAAACCTTGAATGGAATGCATTGGTAGGTATGAGAAGTGACCAGACTTATAAATATGGTTACCAGCCCGATTCCTTATCCTTTCCTACCGACTCCCTTAAGCAACGATTTCAAACGTGGATTGGCCGTGTGTCCTTTCATAATATCAAACCAACCAGCTTTGGCATTTCCTATGCTCCAGAAGCAAGGGTTCATGTATTTACAGATAACCACAAAAACAGTGAGAGCAATACTTACCTAAATCTTCCGCTTGAAAAAACGGTTGGAAAAACATTTGCCGTTGATCTTGGCCTGACTTTCGATCTGACGAGATATAAACCCGATGGAAAGGTCGCCCTGAATAACACGGCGTATTGGATTTCACCGGCTGTTTTATACAGAACTCCTACCGTAAATATCCAGGCTGGGTTCCGACCTACCTGGGATAACAAAAGCCCAAAGATCTATCCTAACATCACCATTGAAGCAGGCACAGCTGATAAACGATTCAATTTTATCGCGGGCTGGATCGGTTACCTGCGCAAGACAACCTATGAATATCTTGCGTCCTTTAATCCATGGATCTGGGCACCGGCTAATATGAAGAATACAGGGATCGAAGAACGCTATATTGGATTTAAAGGATCTGTAGATGATCATTTTTCATACAGCACAAAAGTTGGATTTAATAAAATAACAAATCAGCCTTTATTTGTGAATGATTCGGCAGACGGAAAATCATTTATTGTATTAAATGAATCGCAAATGAAAGTCTTGCATTATGATGGGGAGGTTGGCTACACAGTGCAGGAAAAGTTTTCATTGAGGGGAGGATTCAGCTTTAATCATTATATGAATTTGAAAGACAATCCAAAGGCCTATGGACTATTACCCCTGGAATTGAATGCATCCATGAGGGTGCAGATCGTAAAGGATCTTTACCTTACCTCTGATTTATTTGGATGGGGTGGCGCTCAATACCGCAAACAAAATGGTGATAATGCACAGCAAAAAGGCGCAGTAGATCTGAATGCAGGCGTGGATTTCCAGATAACAAAGAACCTAAAAGTGTGGAGTCAGTTCAATAATCTTTTCAATCAGCAATACCAGCGCTGGAATCAATATCCGGTCTATGGTTTTAACTTCGTGGCGGGCGTTATCTTTGCCTTTGACCAAAAGAACTGATGATGTATGAAATCCTTTACAGGTATCTATTAAAATATAAAAAAATAGATCTTCCCGGCATAGGTGTTCTGGCTATTCATATGAAGCCTGCTATTGCGGAGTTCGTGAACCGTTCCATTTCACCACCCCAGTATTTCTTTGTATTTGACAGGTCCGAAGATGTTCCCCCTGAAAAATTATTTTCCTGGCTTTCGATAAACCTTAAAATTACCGAGCAGGAAGCGGTAATACGTTTCACTGATTTCATATTTGATCTTACAAGGCAGCTTAGGGAAGGGAAACAAATTACCTGGCCGGGAATAGGAATATTGCAAAAAGAATTTTCCGGAGAAATCAAATTCAATGCATCGGGAAACCAGTTTCCATTTCTTCAAAAAGTAGTTGCAGAAAAAGTAACCAGGCAAAATGCGGAGCATACGATTCGTGTAGGTGAATCGGAAAAAACGTCGACGGAGATGAACGTCCTGTTGCATGCACACGAGGAAGAAAGACCCAGTTATTGGTGGATATGGCCTGTAGCCCTCATTTTTGTCCTTGTTATTTTCCTTGGCTGGCATTTCTCAGAAAATAATATTGCCGGCGCAACCGGGAATAATCAAAAAATATCTCCAGCCAACGCCCCTTCCGGTTATTCCCTGGCTCCATAATTTCATTTCGATTATAGCAATTTCATTTTACTTTGCGCATCCTTTTAAGAAATGAATCTGAATGTTCACTATACCCAATGTCCCGTTTGTGGCTCTCCTAAGATCAGCCCGGTTTTAACAGCAACGGACTATACTGTATCGGGGGAAAAATTTGTGATCTGGGAATGCGCTGTTTGCTCTCTACGATTTACGCAGGATGTGCCTGGCACAGATACTATTGGTAATTACTATCAATCCGAAGATTATATTTCCCATTCAAACACTTCCAAAGGGTTCATTAATCGCTTATACCAATTAGTGCGGAAAAGAACGCTGAAACAGAAAAGAAAGCTCGTTTGTAGCGTATCAGGAAAAAAACATGGTGCCATTTTAGATGTTGGTAGTGGTACCGGATCCTTTGTAAATGAAATGAAGCAGCATGGATGGCAGGTCATGGGGCTTGAACCTGATACCCGGGCACGTGAAATTGCAAAAAACACATTTAATTCCGACCTCGAAAATATAGATAAACTCTTCCGACTTCCGCCAGGATCTTATGATGCTATAACCCTCTGGCATGTTCTTGAACATGTACATGATCTGCACCCATATATTATCCAAGTTAAAAAATTACTGAATCAAAATGGCAGAATTATTATTGCCGTGCCCAACTATACCAGTTTTGATGCTTCTTATTATAAGGAATACTGGGCGGCCTACGATGTACCAAGACATCTTTATCATTTTTCCCCTTTGGCCATGCAGCAACTAATTGAAAGAAATGAAATGAAAATAATAGCGCACAAGCCGATGTGGTTTGACAGCTTTTATGTTAGCCTCCTTAGTAGTAAATATAAAAATGCAGGGCGGGAAAATGGAAAAGGAAAAACCAAATGGCTGATTGCTCTCTGGATTGGGCTCCGGTCAAATTTTAAGGCGCTGAACAACAAGAAGAGATGCAGTTCAGTGATCTATGTTATTTCAAAATAATTATTTGCTGAATTGAACTTCGTATAAGTCGGGCCACTTCTTACCTGTAATGTAGATTTTTTTTGTGGCGTCATCATAAGCGATCCCATTAAGTACATCCGCATGAGGGTCCTTTTGTTGTATCCTGTTCCAGATATCCGTAAGATCTGCTTTGGCTACCACCTGCCCGTTTGCAGGATCGATTTTCAAAATATATGGGAGCTGCCATTGATTGGCATAAATGGATCCATCGATATACTCAAGTTCATTCAAATTATATCCCAGCGCGCCGGCATCTGTTACTCCTATCTTCCTGATCAGCTTAAATGTGGATGGCTCATAATAATAAAGATTACTGCTGCCATCATCAACAATAAGATTGGTTCCATCGGTGGTCATTCCCCATCCCTGGCCATTGTCGGTTGTAAGAGTAAGTTCTTTTATTTTTTTAAAATCAAGATCATAAACAAAAATGACCCGCTCTCTATAAGTTAACTGGTATAATGTATCATGCAAAATAACAATCCCTTCCCCGAAATATTTCTTATCGAGATCGACCTGCTTTTCTACTTTACCTGAATTCAAATTAATTTTCATCAACTTAGAGGACCCATAGTCACCTGTACTTTCATAAAGCGATCCTTTATAAATCAGTAAGCCTTCCGTGAAGGAAGAAGTGTCATGAACCAGCGTTCTTTGAATGGAACAATTTAAAACATCCGGAGGCTTTGGAGGAGGAGTAGCAGGTGTATCTGAATTGCTGTTACAAGCGAAAAGTGAGATGCAGAAGCTGATCGTAAAAATACCAATCCAAGTATAATTTTTCATTCGGTGGGGTTGAATCTCACAAAAATAAGGTTTGAATGATTTAATTTCTGTTAAACCTCTCCTGGATCAATTTCGGCAAACTTAATTTGCATATACTTTTGATTATAAGACAAAAAAAATTATATTTGGAATAACAAGGTCAACTTCTTCTTCGAAAATTACATTGTCGAAGTTCGTATCCCTGAAATTCCCTCCAATTTATTCCCAATATTCATTTTACACTATCCTCTGGAGTATGAAAATTCATGCAGGAAACCCCTGTAAGGAATGGTTTATTTCAAAAGTAGAATATGAAGAGATTTATATTGGGGGGCGTGGCTTTACTTAGCATAGGCTTTCTTTTTGGGCAGAAGCAATGTGGATCATTTGGATACCAAAATCAACTGACTCAAGCTGATCCTTCCATATTAGTTTATCAAAAAACTATTGAAAATTTTCTACTCGCTCATACATTCTCCTCTGCAAAAGGGCAACAGGTGAAAATAATTACTATACCGGTCATCGTTCACATACTCTATCATTTTCCCGGTGAAAATATTTCTGACGATGTAGTGAGGAGCCAGGTAAGCGCCTTGAACAGGGATTTCAGAAAGCAAAATGCAGATACAACAAAAATTCCATCAGTATTCAAGTCACTCGCTGCAGATTGCGGTATTGAATTTCGATTGGCAACTGTAGATCCGGAAGGAAGAAGTACTCCAGGAACCATTCATAAATACACGCCGATTACCATATGGACGATGGATGATAAAATCAAATCCAGTCTGGAAATGGGTGATGATCCATGGGATCCAAAAAATTATTTAAACATTTGGGTGGGATCCCTCGAAAGTTTGATTGGCTATTCAAGCATACCCGGGGACCCTGCAAATAAAGACGGCATTGTGATCAGCAATTCTGCTTTCGGGATCACGAATTCCGGCATCTATGACCAGGGCAGAACGGCCGTTCATGAAATTGGCCATTGGCTCGGGTTGCGTCACCTATGGGGCGACGCTGATTGTGGGGATGACGGTATTGCCGACACGCCGATGCAACAAACATTTACAAATGGTTGTCCTACCGGTGTCCGTATAAGCTGTGATAATGGTCCGAATGGCGACATGTATATGGATTACATGGACTTTACAAATGATGACTGCCTTGTTATGTTCACTGAAGGACAGAAAGAAAGAATGTTGTCCCTTTTCGATCCCGGAGGGCCCCGTTATTCCTTTCTCTCATCCAATGGATTGGGTCTTCCTACGACTGAAGAAACACCTCTTCCGAATGATGACCCCAAATGGCTGCACGTAAAAATATATCCAAACCCTGCCCACATAAATCTTACTGTAAATATGGAATTTGATCCAAGATGGGTAGGTAAAGAATTAGTTGTTTTGAATGTTTCGGGCCAGGTCGTAATCAAAAAGATCATCACCTCAAAGACACTGGAAGTGGATATCAGCAGACTGAAACCGGGCGTATATTTTTTAACTGCTGAAAAAGCAGGAGACAGGATCAGGGAGAAGTTTGTAAAATTCTAGGAAGCAATAAAAATATCCTTTCCTGATCATGGATTTGATGGATATCCATATTTGCGCCGCTCAAAAAAAACTTTCTTTCCTTTTAATCTGACTACAAATAAATTGTCGTACTCGCCATCCTTGAGATCAGATGCAATTTTACTTTCACCGCATAACTTATTTACGATGTCATCTATCGTATTCGAATGACCAACAATCAATGCATTTCCTTTTGTTTTTTTAATGATCCCGACAAGGGAATCAATATTATTATACCATTCTACCTTGATCTTTAAAGCCTCGCTCAGCGGTTCTGCAGTCGATACCGTTCGGATCGTATGGGTTGAATATATATGACTGATATGATCTTTACCCAATTCATCCCGTAATACCAGGGCCCTCACTTTTCCCGCCTCAGAAAGTGGCGGATCGTTACTCATCATTTTGGAAAGACTGTCGCCTGAAGAGATTTTCTCGGCGTGACGAACAATATACACTTTGCGGCTGCATGAGAAAAAAAATGCACAGGTAACCACAAAAAGGACTGTGAACTTCATTTAAAATAGTTTTTGCCTGCTTTAAACGTGTAACAGGCATTATTTATGAATTTTAACGCTTTAAAGGTAACCAGCTATTTTATTCCCGGAATCTTTTTTTTAAATTAGTATAACATAAAACAAGCACACTATGAAAAGTTTATCCGAAACCTGGTTTGCTGAAGGATATATTGATTTCGAATTGAAAAAATATACCTTGCTCGCATACCTTCAACAGGTGACGAAATATTTCAATGAAAGCAAATTGTATCCCCAACTGGCTGATGTGATCTTCCATTATAATAACCTGGTAGCATTCAGGGAAAATAAAAAGTTTTTGCAGGAACATTTCCCAAAGAAGCTGACTGGTATACAAATGGAAAAACTTCAGTTTTTGTACGAGCAAATGATCAGTGACAGTGACCTGATGAAAGAACTGGAAGAGATCATCAATTTTTCCGCATCGACTATCAAAAGAACCATAAAGAGTGGAACAGAAATTTATGAATTTATTGAAGACAAACTGGTGATCACTCCCGTAGGGCTTGTTCCGCTTGACACCAATGAAGGATATTTCTTTTTAAGCAATGGTAAAAAAAATACAAGGGTTTATTATTACCAGCTTTCTTTTTTTGAAAAGCACGATGAAAAATATCGTGGTATAAAAACTTCTTACCTGGACAACAGGCGGCGCAGTATAAGTAACACCTACGAAAGCATAAAAGCGGATCTTATCCGTAACAGGAGCGAGATCCCAAATCCTGCGGTATATTCAGTAGAATCCGGCCTGAGTCTTCCCCTCGATGAAACGTTATTACCTATTGCGAAACGAAGCCTGGTAAAATTTATTTCACAACAAGCGGCATAGGCAGGGCATAGAAGATTGATAAAACTCGTTAGGTGCCTTGTTTGGGATTAAACCCTTCCTGCCGCCATACCCTCAACATTTGAAGGCAAAGTGCAAGAATTATTAATGTAAGCCCCGTAAAAAAACTCCATCCCAGCTCCTTATTTTCATGATAGATCAAAAAAGCCAGTATGATCCCATATACCGGCTCCAGGTTAAATGAAAGATTGACAGTAAAAGCCGTAAGTTTTTTCAGGGAGTTGACGGAAAACTGGAATGCAAATACCGAACAAAACCACGCCAGGATACACAACCACATCCAATCCTGCAGGTCGGGAATGATATAAGACGTTGGAAATCTTTTTAAATAAAATGGCATGAGCAGGGACAAGGTAACCAGCCCTCCGCTAAGCTGGTATGTTAATAAGGTTTGGGAATTTATCCTTTGAACAAATTGCCGGGTAAGGATCATTACGAATGCCAGTAAAATCGCGCATAGCACTCCAAGTATGATCCCTGTTTTATATTTTGGGTCAAAATGAAAAATAATATAAATGCCTGCGATGACGATCAAGCCAAGTAGCACTTCGGTTCCATTGATTCTTTTCCTGTAAATCATTGGCTCGAATAAAGCCGTAAAAAAACCAACAGCAGAAAAACAGATCAGGCCAACAGAAATGTTTGCATATTTAATAGAACCATAAAAGCACACCCAATGCATTGCTGATAAAAAACCAATACCCGAGAGTTTCAGAATGTCTTTTAGAGAAATCCGTTGAAGTTTTTTAGTAAGCGAGAATAGGATCCACATGGTAACCGAACTTATCAATAAACGATACCAGACCAACAATCCTTCATTCAAGGTGATTAACCGGCCTAATACACCGGTAAAGCCTGCAAGCAAAATGGCAATGTGTAACTGGAAAAAAGCTTTTTTCATGAAGATGGTAAAACGGTAAAAAGAAAAGTTGAGAGCGTGTCTCAACTTTTTTAATATTCTTTATTTAAAAACGATTCATTTTCCTTCCGCTGCAATTTTATTCTCCTGTAAAGAATTCACTGCCGCATTGTCAACATTTTTTACCCGCATCCTGTAATTCTTAAACAAGCTCAGCCACCTCAGCCTTAATACACCAAGAATACCTTCTTTCACTATGCCTTTATTCATTTTTGATGAGCCTTGTGTACGGTCCTGGAAAATGATCGGTACTTCCTTTAATTTAAAATGGAGCTTCCATGCCGCAAATTTCATTTCAATCTGGAATGCATATCCCACAAACACAATTTTATCGAGATTGATAGTTTCCAGTACTTCTTTTTTATAGCACATAAATCCGGCAGTTGGATCTTTTACAGGCATCAAGGTAATGATCCTGGTATAGAGGGAAGCTCCTTTGGATAGTGCCACCCTGTTTCCTGGCCAGTTTACCACACCACCGCCTTTTACGTACCGGGAGCCGATTGCTAAATCCGATCCTTCATTTTTGCAGGCATTATAGAGCCTTGGAAGATCATTGGGATTGTGTGAAAAATCTGCGTCCATTTCAAAAATAAACTGGTAGTTCCTCGCAATAGCCCATTTAAACCCATGGATATAAGCAGTTCCCAATCCTTGTTTTTTCCGACGCTCTTCGATAAATAATCTTCCCGGAAATTTCATCTGCAGATCTTTTACGATTTGCCCGGTGCCATCAGGGGATCCGTCGTCGACGACCATGACATGAAAATCCTGTTCGAGGTTGAAGATACTGTGCAGGATAGCAGAGATATTCTCCCTCTCATTATAGGTTGGTATGATCACAATTTTTTCCAACGTAGGTAGCTAAATTATTGAAATAGTAAATCTGCAATTTCAGAATCTTACAGGCGGATTGTTAAATCTTCTTCAACATTGTACGGGTATATATTTCGGTAAGCTTTTGCTTGGTGTGCATTGGAAAATCTCCTTTCATCATCCAGTCATAGTACTGGGGTTCGGCCTTTAAGACATCACAAATTGGACGGCCTTTGTGTTTCCCAAAATTAAAAATCTCAACACCATTTTCAATTGTAAAGCGGCGGGCAAAGTCAACGATTACTTCTTCCCCGATCGTTTTTAAAACAGAATCGATTGTATTCCCGAGATCAGGATAGCGTTCAAGTTGGGCTTGAAGGATCTCCAGCGTTGCAACGGCATCCGCCTCGGCACTATGAGCAGATTCATGTATTTTATTGCAGTAAAATTTATAAGCGGCACTTAGGGTGCGCTGCTCCATTAGATGAAATATCTTCTGCACATCAACCAGTCTTCGGTTTTTCATATCAAAATCTACCCCTGCACGCAAGAACTCCTCCATCAGCAAGGGTATGTCAAAACGGTTTGAATTGTAACCTGCAAGGTCGCAGCCATCCAGAATTTGTTTCAATTCCTGCGCAACTTGTTTAAAAACAGGCGCGTCTTTCACCATCTCATCTGTGATCCCATGAAGTTCGGTGACTGCCTTTGGAATAGGCATTTGAGGATTAATAATTTTCCGTTTTATGACCTGGCTACCATCAGTTAATAATTTTACAATAGCAATCTCAATAATACGGTCAGCACCCAAATTGGTGCCAGTAGTTTCAAGATCTATAACGGCGAGGGGTTTTTTCAGTTGCAGGGGCATTATCGAATTTTATTTCCGTCTGCAAACGTAAGCTATTTCAATAAGTTTTTGAATTGATTTTTGTTATAAAAACCATTGTGGCACAAGGAATAGAATTGATATTTGGGTGCATTAACCTCGCCACATTCCAGGATGAGTTGCATCATCAACTTATAGTTATTCCTTACCACAACCAGATGGTTTTCCCGTAGTGATTTGCTAATTCCATTTTCCCTTCCATACGGCGATTAAGCCAAGCGTAAGGCTTTCATTCTCAACACAGAAATGGAATTAAGCCTGCAGGAATAGTAGAAACGAAAATGAAATGTATATTTGTGAAATAATCGGTACTGAAAAACCGTTGTACGCAAAATATTCCTAAATGAAAAACAAGTTTCTCTTACTGACAATTTTGGCCCTGGTTGCGATTGTAATCAGTTCCTGTTATTCGTCCCGCAAATCTGGCTGCCCCATGAATCCTCAAGGTAATTACAGGTACAGAGGATAATCAGATCATCAATTAACAAGGTTAAGCTATGCATTGGATCCACTTTACTGATGAGGGTCAGTTACAAAAAATTATTGTAAGGTCTCAGGAAAAATTCCAGGTAATCTTTAAATACAGTACTAACTGCGGTTTAAGCGAGTCTATTTTTACACGACTCAAAAAAGATTGCTGTCCTGACCATGTAGATTTTCATTTTCTTGATCTCGTTGCTAACGAGGAAATTTCAAATAAAATTTCAGAAACATTTCATGTTACCCATCAATCTCCCCAGATCCTTCTGATAAAAGATGGTGAATGTATCTTTCATGAAAGTCATGCTGATATCTCATTAAAGGAAATTATGGAGCACGCCCTGGCTCCAGTTTAAAATCTTTCCCACTAATAAATTTTGGTCTTGATGTGTGATCGTTTGAGATCACTACATGGTGCTTTAAAGATCAGTGATGGGTTGATAGCGTGGAACTAAGATTTTCATCCCGCACCAGGCTACCAGGTATGCCAGGGCACAAATAGTAAACATAATAGTATACCCGGTTTCAATATGGCCCAATGCTTTGTAATGATCAAACAACCCGCCACCAAGTTTTGAGGTTACTACACCTCCCAAACCACCAGCCATTCCACCAATACCCACAACAGAACCCACTGCTTTTTTAGGAAACATATCCGAAACGGTGGTAAACATATTTGCAGACCATGCCTGGTGAGCCGATGCGCCAATACCAATAAGAAAAACCGGGATCCAAAAGCTGATGTATCCAAGCGGTTGCGCAGCAAGAACTACCAGTGGAAATAAGGCGATCAATAGCATTGCTTTCATCCGGCCATCATAAACCTTTACCCCCTTCTTAATAAAATATATGGGTAACCATCCCCCGATAATACTTCCAACCATTGCCATAGTATATAGCAATGTAAGTGGCAACATAACCGCCATATCCACCAGCCCATATTGTGCTTTTAAATAAGCAGGCAGCCAGAATAAAAAGAACCACCAAACTCCATCAGTCATAAATTTACCGAATGTGAATGCCCAGGTTTGTTTATACGCCAGTAGTTTGATCCATGATGTTTTTTCGGATACGCTGTCTGCCACAACAATAGATACCTTCTCCTCTTCACTTCCATTTATATATTCAAGTTCCTTTACGGAAAGTCGTTTTTGTTTTCCAGGTACTTCGTAATAAACCATCCAAAAGATCAACCATAAAAAACCGATTATTCCCATGATAATAAACGCTGCTTCCCATCCCCAGTGTACCCTTATCCATGGGACCGTAAGAGGAGCAAGAATGGCTCCCACATTTGCTCCTGAATTAAAAATACCTGTGGCAAAGGAGCGCTCTTTTTTTGGAAAGTATTCGGAAGTGGCTTTTATTGCTGCCGGGAAATTTCCCGCTTCCCCAAAGGCCAGCGCAGCTCTCGAAAACATAAATCCCAAGACAGAAACTGAAAAACCTGCAATACCAGCCCATCCAAAAATGGCGGAAATACTTCTACCGATCGGGAGTGCGAAAGCATGAGTGATTGCTGCAACGGACCAGATTATAATTGCAAATGCATAACCTTTTTTCGTGCCCAACCTGTCAATAATCCGCCCGGCAAAAAGCATGGAGAAGGCATAAACAAATTGAAATACTGCAGTAATATTTGCATAGTCGGTATTGCTCCAGTTAAATTTTTTCGGGTCAGCGAGGTATGGCTGTAGCAAACTCAGCACCTGCCTGTCTAAATAATTTACTGTTGTCGCAAAAAATAACAAAGCGCAAATCGTCCACCTGTATTTCCCTATGGCCTGCTGCATGTGCACCCCATCTCCTGAGGGAATAATATGAGAGTTAAAAATATCATTCAACAAAAACTGCAAAATACTTTAGGAGTAAACCACCTCTCTTTCGGAGTACGGCATTTATATTGTTTGATCCTTTGATCAATAATAATTCTACCCGGTCTTTTTTATTTCTTGAATTATTTCCAATACTTTTTTCGTAACTCTTTCAATCGAAACATAATCTTTTTGCTCCATTAATTTCTTACTGATCAGTTTACTTCCCATACCCACCGCGCAAACTCCTGCTTTAAACCAGGCCTCCATGTTTTCTTTGGTAATGTCTACACCACCGGTAGGCATAAACAATAATTTTGGAAAAATATCTTTACTGGTACTGACAAACTCAGGTCCCAATAAGTTACCGGGAAATAATTTTATAAATACGATTCCCTTATTTTCTGCTGCGACAATTTCACTGGGGGTCATACAACCGGGTGCATGAAAAATATTATTTTTATTTGCATAGTCCACTACTTCCGGAATATACCCAGGGCTTACTAAAAAATCTGCACCTGCGTCTATGTACGCCTCCGCTTGTTCCACGTTCTTAATGGTCCCGATACCCAATAACATACCCTGCATTTCTACATCTCTTGTTTCAACCAATTTTCTGAAATTCTTTAATGCGGCCTCACCCCTGTTTGTATATTCAACCGCCTTAATGCCTGCCCTGTGAATGGCTCTTAAGACCTCAACACTTACTGTTTCATCCGCGTTAAAAAATAATGGAAGGATGCCTTGCTGAAGGATTGAATTCGTAACGTTACTTATTGAAAC
>Ga0193726_1002467_pt1 | contig 12527 bp, 8 predicted proteins | sample H2c1metaG_FD_144928 | JGI IMG/M metagenome (GOLD analysis project Ga0193726, IMG submission 144928) | Soil microbial communities from a riparian zone of the East river system, Colorado, United States - H2c1 | ecosystem: Environmental > Terrestrial > Soil > Riparian zone | place: USA: East River... | reverse complement strand
CCACCTGGCGCACGAGCCGGCCGAAGCTCGCGCCGAGCGACGCGCGCACCGCCATCTCCGTGTCGCGCCGGACCGCCTCGGCAAGGAGCACGTTCGCCGCGTTGCCGACGGCGATGAGCAGCAGCATCGCGACGGCGCCCAACAGCGCGAACAGGGCGTCCGCCGCCTGCGGATTCGGGCCGACAAACGGCGTGATGCGAATTTCCGGGAGTACGGCGCCACCCTCGTCCACGAGATTGTGGGTAGAGGCCTCTGCCGTGGTTCTCGCCTGCACGAGCGGAACACCCGGCCTCAGACGGGCAAACACATTGAATACGCCGGGGCGTGTCGGATCATCGATGGCCGGAGTCCACAGTCGCACGCTGTTTACGGGAAACACGAATCCTGGCGGCATGACGCCGATCACCGTCCATCGGCGGTCGTTGATCGTGATCGGCCGTCCGATGATGTCGGCGGCGGCGAAGCGAGTGTGCCATAGCGCATCGCTCAACACGACAACCGGGTCGCTATCGGGCCGGAAATCGCTGGCGCGGAAATCGCGGCCGAGATGCGGCCGCACGCCGAGCGCAGCGAACATGCCGTTCGACACGACGCCGCCGGTCACGGCTTCTGCGTCGCCCTCACCCGTGAGCAGAAACGCGTTCATGCCGTACGAGTAGACGTCCTCGAGGATCTGCTCTTTCGCGCGCCAGGCGTGCAGCGCCGACAAACGGATGGCCCGCGACGTCGATTGACGCACCGGGTCGAAGCTGCTCAACGAGACGAGACGGTCGGGATCGCGGAACGGTAGCGGATGCCAGAGGATAGCGTCGGCGACGCTGAAAACCGCGGTGCTCGCCGCGATCCCGACGGCGAGCGTCACGACGATCAACGCGGCGACGCCGGGCCGGCGGGCGAACGTCCGCACGGCGAACCGCAGGTCGTTGACCATGGAGTGATTGTAGACCGGCGCGACAGAGTAAGATCCAGTCGTGCCTGACGAATCGCTGCGCGGCGTCTCGGTGTTGGTGGCGGGGGCGGGCCTGGCCGGATTGTCGGCGGCGCGCGACCTCGTCGCCCACGGCGCCGACGTCACCGTCGTCGAGGCGCGCGACCGCGTCGGCGGCCGCGTGTGGACGATCCGCGACGGCTTCGCCGATCACCAGCACGCCGAGGCCGGCGGCGACATGATCGACGAAGCGCAGACGGAGATCCGCAACCTCGCCACGGAGCTCGGGCTGACGCTGACGCCGATCCTGCGCGGAGGCTTCGCGTACGCGCGGCACGACACGAACGGAAAGGCCCGCCTCGTCTCGCACAACGCGGCCCGCGGCTGGGACGCGCTGTCGAAGAAGCTCGCGCCGCTCACCCGGCACTACCGCCTGGCTGAACAGCGGTGGGACTCCCCCGTCACGGCCGACTTCGCGCGGCGCTCGGTGGCGCAGTGGCTCGACGAGGTGCGCGCGGATCGCGACCTTCGCGCCACGGCGACCGGCCTGCGCGGGTTCTTTCTCGCGGATCCGGAAGAGCTGTCGCTCGTGGCCCTCGTCGATCAATTCGCGTCAAGCGAGGAGCCGGCCGGCTGGGCGATGTACCGGATCGCCGGCGGAAACGACCGCCTCGCGACCGCGCTGGCGGCGGGGCTCGGCGATCGCGTCCAGTTCGGCTCGGAGATCGTCGCCATCTCGCACCGCGGACGCGAGGTCCGCTCCGCCATCAAGCAGGCGCGCACCGTCGCGCAAATGACCTGCGACTACGTCGTCTTCGCGATGCCCGCCACGCTGCTGCGGCGCGTGCCGATCACGCCGGCGCTGCCGGCGCAGCAGCACGACGCGATCGCGCGCCTGAAGTACGGCAAGGCGACGAAGACGCTGCTGCAGTTCTCGAACCGCTTCTGGCGCGCCGTCGGCCGTCCGCGCGCCTTCGGCAGCGACCTCCCGATCGGCGCGGCCTGGGAAGGGAACGAGGATCAGCGCGGACGCGCCGGGATCCTCACGATGCTGGCCGGCGGATCCGCGAGCGACGCGACGCAGGCGATCGTCGCGCGCAGCGGCCCGGGCGGGCTGGCGGCGTCGCTCGACTGGCTGGGCTCGGCGAACGCGGAGCTCCTCCACTCGCGCCAGGTGGTCTGGGAAAGTGATCCGTGGGCCCGCGGCGGCTACGCCTATTTCGATCCGTCTTTCGATCCATCGCTGCGCCAGTGGCTCGCGCGGCCGTTCGGCCGCCTGTTCTTCGCCGGCGAGCACACCAGCTTCCGCTGGCAGGGCTACATGAACGGCGCCGTCGAAAGCGGGCGCCGGGCGGCGGCCGAAATCGAAGCGGTCCATCGCGCCGGCCTGCTCACGCCGCCGTAACTCTCGCGCGCACCATCATCATCGCGACGCCGCAGAGGACCACGACCGTCCCCGTCCACTGCACCGGCGACAGATGCTCCGCGAAGATCAGCACGCCCCAGAGGATCGCCAGGACCGGCTGGCCGAGCAGCAGCGTCGACGTTTCGATCGCCGGCAGGCGCGGCAGCGCCGTGGCGAGGAACAGCCAGCCGACCACCTGTGTCACGAGCGCCAGGCTCACGAGCCAGAGGTGCGCAGGCCACACCGGCACCATCGAAAAATGCGGATCGAAGGCGATGAAGGCGGCCGCGCCGAGCGCGGTGCCGATCGTCGCGTCGAGCAGGGGTCCGGCAGGCGGCGTCAGCGATCGCGTGGACGCGCGGAACAGCATCAGAAACGCGCCGTAGAGGCCGCCGGAGACGACACCGAGCATCGCGCCTGCGACGGGCGCAGCGCCGTACGCGTCGTGCCGCGCGAGACCGGACGTCATCACCACGCCGGCGAGCACCACGGCGATGGCCACGACCGTGCGGTCGGTTGGCCGCTCGCCGTACACCATCCAGCCGACGAGCGCCACGAAGACCACCTGCACGTGCGTGAGCAAGGTGCCGAGCCCCGCGCCGATGAGCGCGATCGATTCGTGCCAGAGCGTCAGTTCGAGCGCGAGGACGAGCCCGGCCGCGACCGCGAACGCGCGCTCGCGGTGGGACCGCCGATCGCCGGTGCGGGTCAGCGCCCACACGGCCGTGAGCACCGGCACGGCGTAGGCCGCGCGGAAGAACGTCGCCGTCACGGGCGAGACGCCGGCGAGACGAACGAAAATCGCCGAGAACGAGATGCTGAGGACGCCCGCGAGCGCCAGAAAGTGGATCAACGCCGGCTAATCATCGCAGATCTCTCGGCTCGATCGTCATCCACACCCCGGTCATCACCCAGTCCGGGTGGCTCTCCTCCGCGGCCGCACCCTGGCTTCGCGCCTCGTCGTCGCGTTTGAAGAAATCGAGCAGCCGCCCCTGATAACCGCGCAGCGCCTCCTCGGAGAGCGTCTCGAACTCGTGGCGATCGAATGCGGGATACCGCGCGGCCACGTCTTTGTCGAGCCCGACCCGCAGCACCCGCGCGCGATCGTCGAACCGCACGCGGCCGACCGGCAGCAGGTACCGGCTGCCGACGATCAGGCCGCCGCCGTTGACGACGATGTAGCGCGGCCAGCCGGTGGCGGCATCGAAGATCAGGCCGTCGAAGGTGCCGAGCGTCTCGTCGAGGTCGTTGTGCACCTCGAGCGCACCGGACGACAGCCGCCTGTAATCGAGCTGCCTCGCGTCGACGAAGCGCAGGTGCGACGCGGGCGCGGGCGTCTGCATGTCCGCCTCCGACCGCGCGTCGTCGACGGTGTGGGCTTCGGCGACCTCGGTGAGCCGGTGATCGGCGCGGCCCTCTTCGTCGAGGGTCTCCTGTAACAGCCGCGCTTCATCCGGACGGTTGAGCCGGCGGGCGTAGGTGCGTGCACAGCCGTAGGCAGCCATTTCGTAGTGCTCGATGCGCTGGGCGATCCCGATGATCGCCGCGTCTCGTGCATCATCTGTCGCGGGTTCAGTCAGTCGAACGTCGGCTTCTTGAACAATGCCGGCAACGCCGAGGCAGCGCTGCGACGGCACGGCTTCGCCCCAGTGCGTGAAGATCAGTTGCAATCGCTCGAGGTGCAGCCTCGATTCCTGACAGTGCTTCGCGAGCGTCTCCTTCAGATCGAGCGCGTGCGCCGCGTCTGCGAGCCGCGGCAGTGTGCGGATCATCTGCTGCTCCGCGTCGTAGAGGTCGCCGAGGTCGTCGAGATACAGATCCTTCAGCGATGCCATGCCCATGGTTCGGCCCCCCCAGGAATCGTAATCGCCTGAGCATTACGCAAGCCGTATGCCCCGGGGTGGGCCCCGCCACAAATAAAAGTTGAGCTACAGTTGCGCCGTGCATTCTGCTGAGCCGCCCGGCGACGCCGGCCTCGTCCGCGCGATCGACGCGCGGCGGCTGACCGCGAGCATCGTCAACTCCACGATCGGCGCCGGGATCTTCGTGCTGCCGGCCGTCGCGGCCGCGGGCCTGGGCGCGGCGGCACCCCTCGCCTATCTCGTGTGCGCCGGGTTGATGGCCCTCGTCGTGACCTGTTTTGCGTCGGCCGGCAGCCGCGTCTCGCTGACGGGCGGGCTGTACGCCTACGTGGAGGTCGCGTTCGGGCCGTTCGTCGGCTTCCTGAGCGGCGTCCTCTACGCGCTGATGGCGACGTTTGCCGTGGCCTCGGTCGCCACGGCGTTCTCCGACTCGCTCGGCGTGGTGTGGAGCGCGGCGGCAGCAGGCGTCGGGCGCGCGTGCGTGCTGCTCGCGCTGTTCGGCGCGCTGGCGTGGATCAACGTGCGCGGCGTGTCGTTCGGTGCGCGGCTGGTGGAAGGGGTCACGGCCGCGAAGCTGGTGCCCCTGCTCGTGTTCGTCGCGGCCGGCGCCTGGTTCGTGCACCCTGAGTTCCTGGCGTGGCCCGCGCTTCCGAAAGCCGCCGACCTCGGCCGGACGGCGATCGTGCTCGTCTTCGCGTTCGTCGGCGCGGAAATCGCGCTCGTGCCGAGCGGCGAAGTGCGCACGCCGGCGACGACCGTCCCGCGGGCGCTGTTCAGCGCGCTCGCGATCACCACCACCGTCTATCTTCTGGTGCAGGGCGTGGCGCAGGGACTGCTCGGACCATCGATGTCGGGCTTTGCCGCGGCGCCGCTCGCCGAGGCGGCGTCACGCGTCCTCGGACACTCGGGACGGGTGCTGGTGCTGGCCGGCGCGGCGGTGTCGAGGTTCGGGTACGTGGCGGGCGACATGCTCGGCAGCCCGCGCGCCCTCTTCGCGCTCGCGCGTGACGGGATGCTGCCGGCCGCGCTCGCGCGCGTGCATCCGCGCTTCCACACGCCGTACGTGGCGATCGTCGTCTACGCGATCATCGTGGCAGCGCTCGCGGTGAGCAGCAGCTTCACGCAGCTGGCCGTGCTCGCCAACGTCGCGGCGCTGAGTCTGTATCTGCTGTGCGTCGGCGCGTCATTCGAATTGCAGCGACGGAACGTCCAGACGGGCGGGACGCCGTTCACCGCACCCGGCGGACCCGTGGTTCCCGTGCTCGCCGCGATCGTCATCGTCTGGCTGCTGGCGCAGGCGTCCGCGAGGGAATTCGGGATCGAGGCCGCCGTGCTTGCCGCCGCGAGCACCTTCTACGTCGCGATGGCACGGCAACGGCGGCGTCAAGCGTTGTGAGGGAATCGCCAGGCGCGTTATAGTCGGGGGATGGCCCATTCGAATCCGACCGACGATCAGATCAAGGACCTGCTCACCCACGCGACCACGATCGCCATGGTCGGCGCGTCATCGAGTCCGGACAAAGCGTCGCACGGCATCATGAAGAAGCTGATGAGCGTCGGCTACAAGGTGATCCCCGTGAACCCGCGCGAGACCGAGGTCCTCGGCCAGCGATCGTATCCGTCGCTCGTCGACATTCCCGATCACGTCGACATCGTGGACGTGTTCCGCCGCGCGGAAGACACGCCGCCGATCGCTGACGAAGCGGTGAAGATTGGCGCGAAGGCGCTGTGGCTGCAGACCGGCATCGCCAACGAAGACGCGGCGGCGAAAGCTACAGCCGGCGGATTGACGGTGGTGATGAACGCCTGCATCGGGTCGATGCACGCGATGTTGCGGGTTCCGAAGAAAGCGTAGGTACGCGTTGGGGCCGAGCTTGCTCGGCCCTACAATGCGCTGATTTCCTTTTCGAGCCGGCTGACGAGCGTGTTCATCTGCTCGACGACGGCGCGAACCGGTTCGGGCTGATCGAGATCGACCCCCGCGCGCCGCAGCAGCGTCATCGGATGATCGCTGCCTCCCGCCTTCAACAGATCGAGGTACCGGGCGACCGCGGCGGGGCGTTCGCGTTCCGGCGCGCTCGACATCTGCTTCATGATCTGCGCGCTCGAAGCGAAGCAGGTCGCATACTGGTAAACGTAGTACGGCGTGCTGAAAAAATGCGGGATGCGCGCCCACGTCAGGCGCCCGAGCTCGTCGTAGGCGAGCGCGTCCCCGTGGTAGGCCTTCAGCAGCTTGAAGTAAATGTCGCCGAGCCCTTCTGCGGTGACCGGACGTCCTTCCTCGGCGAGGCGATGCGCCTGCAGCTCGAAGTCCGCGAACATCACCTGGGTGTAGAACGTCGAGACGATGCCGTCGATCGCGTGCTGCAGCAGGACGACGCGCTCGCGCTGGTCGCTGGCGTGCGCGAGCATGTACTCGAGGAACAGCGCTTCGCTCAGCGTGGACGGCACCTCGGCGACGAAGATCGTGTAGCCGGCATAGACGAACGGCTGGTGGTCGTGCGAGAGCAGCGTGTGCATCGAGTGCCCCATCTCGTGCGCCAGCGTGAACACGGCATCGAGCGTGTCGTTGTAGTTCAGCAGCATGTACGGGTGCACGCCGTACACCGGCGCCGAGTACGCGCCGCTGCGTTTGCCCGGATTCTCGTAGACGTCGATCCAGCCGCCCGCGACCGCCTGCCGCATCTGCTTCTGATAATCCGCGCCCAGCGGCGCGACCGACGCCGTCAGCCAGTCGAGGACGTCATCGTATTCGTAGCGCCGATCGAAATCGACCAGGGGGATCGTCGTGTCGTACGCGTGGTACGTGTCGAGGCCGAGGACGCGCTTGCGCAGCCGATGATACCGGCGCAGCGGATCCGTACCCGCCTTCGTCGTCTCGATCAGGTTCTCGACGACGGCCGTTGGAATGTCGTTGCCGTGCAGCGCCGCCTCGAGCGTCGTTTTGTAGCCGCGCGATTCGGCGAAGAACAGGTCGCGCTGCAGCACGCCGTTGTACAGCGAGGCGTACGTGTTCACGCTCGCGCCATACAGCGTGTGAAACTCGCGAAACGCGGTTTCGCGATCGGACTGATTCCGGTGGGTCGCGAGGATCGCGCGGTACTGCCCGTACGTCAGCGTGACGTCGCCGGTCGAGAGCCGCACGGTCGGGTATGTGACGTCGGCCGTGGAGAGCGCTGAATACGCGTCGTTCGGCGTGGACGCAAAGCGGCTGGACAGCGACAGCAGGTGCTCGCCCTTGTCGTCGAGCACGTGTTCCTGCTGCCGGTACAAATCCTCGAGCGCGAAGCGGTAGACCGCGAGCTCCGGGCTGGCCGCCATCCAGGCCTGGATGGTCGTCAGCGGCACCTGCAGCAACTCGGGGTTGAACCAGGCGCTCGCCTGGTTCTCCTTCGCGAAGAGGATCTGGACTTCCTGGCGCCTCGCGTTGATCTGGTTGTCGCGCTGATCCTGGTCGTACCAGAGCGACGCGAAGTACCAGACCTTGTACGTCAGCTGGCCGATGTCATCAGCGAGCTTGAGGGCGGCCAGGAGCGGACCGGAGCCCTTGGCCAGGGTCCCCTGGAGCGCCGCATAGGCCGCGATCTTCGTGTTCAGCGAGTCGTACGCCGCCTGCCACGTCTGCCAGTCCGGGAAAATGTCCGTCAGCGTCCATTTGAAGCGCTGAGCGATAGCCTCCCGGTCCCGGAGCGCGGTGGCGGCTGTGGAGTTCCCCGACCACAGTAGGTCCATCCGACGGATCATACCGCAGCCGCGGGATCCCTCACCGGCCGTCCAGATTATTTGCTGCCGCCGAGGGCCGTAGCCCGCCCAGCCGGCTCGCCGTCCCACCAGTACTGCTTGTCGAGTTTGCGCGGCGTCGGCCACACCGTGTCGAGCGTATTCGCGTCGTACAGCTCGCCGTTCTTCATCACATAACGGATCGACAGCGTGTTGTGGATGTCGGTCAGCGGATTCTTGTCGAGCACGAGCAGATCGGCCAACTTGCCACCCTCGATGGATCCGACGTCCTTCGCCAGTCCCAGCGACTCGGCGCCGAAAATCGTCGCCACGCGGAGGGTGTCGTGCGGCGTCAGGCCGCCCGACTGCAGGTCCCAGATCTCCCAGTGGGCGCCCAGCCCCTGGAATTGCCCGTGGCTCCCGAGCCCGACGCGGCCGCCGGCGTGCACGATGTCCGCCACGCCCCTCGCGATCCCCTTGTGCCCGTACTCTTCGGGCAGGAACCACTGCGCCCGCCGCCGGACCATCGTGTCGTACAGCTCGTGCGGGATGAATCGCCGCATCTTCGGATCCTCGTGCAGGCCGGCTGTCGATTCGAAGTAGTAATTCTCCGACCACGGCGCCCCGTACGCCACGAGCGTCGTCGGCGTGTAGTAGGTGTGCGAGCGCGCGACGAATTCCGTCACGTCCCTGTAGAGCGGCTGAATCGGCAGCGCGTGCTCGGAACCGGTGAAGCCGTCGATCATCTGCGAGAGATCGAGCTTCATGTCGAGCGCGCCCTCGGTCGTCGGCATGAGGTGATACTGCTTCGCCGCCAGAATCACCCACTGGCGCACGATGCGATCGCCGGACACGTACGCCTTGACCGTGTCGGTCTTGTACGCCTCCTTGTAGCGCTTCACGAACGCGTTGGTGGCGTCCTTGTCCTCGAGGCCATCGCGGCTGAAGATGCCCGGTCCGGTCGCGAGCACGCGCGGCCCGAGGATTTCGCCGGCTTCCACGAGATCGGCGTACTCGAACACGTCGGGCGTCGACGTCTGCGGATCGCGCGTGGTCGTCACGCCGTACGCGAGGTTCGCGAGGTACTGCCAGACCTGCGTCTGATGCACGCCGCGCGGCGGCCACATATGCGAATGCACGTCCACGAAGCCCGGGATGATCGTCTTGCCGGCCACGTCGATGATCTTCGCGCCGGCGGGCCGTTTCACCTGCCCCGCCGCGCCAACCGACGCGACGCGGTTATCGGTGACGACAATGTCGCCCTTCTCGATGACGTCGGTCTCGCCGGCGCCCTTCATCGTGACGATGCGCGCGTTGGCGAGGACGATCGACCCGTGCGGCCGCGCCCGCGGCACTTCGACGACGGGCTCGAACACGTCGGGCTTGTCCGCGGTGAGCGCCTGACGGTAAATCGTCGCGCCCAGCGACCAGACGACCGACTTCCCGTCCGCGCTCCACGACAGATAGTCGCCGCCCTCGCGCGAGAGCCGCTTGATCGGCACCGCGGTATCGCCGCCCGTGCCTCTGATGGTCAGCTTCACCGCCTCGTGGCCCATGCGCGGCACGGCGACGATGACGTGTTTGTTCTGCAGGCTGACGAACGCCTGCTGACCGTCCGGCGACATCCTGATCTCCGATGCGCCTGGCGGATTCTGTCCGGCGCCGACGCCGCTGATCTGCACGAGCTGACGGCGATCGAAGCCGTCGATCCGCACCGTGCTCAGCCCGCGATTCGACGTGAGGTAGATGTGCGTGCTGTCGTTGGCGAAGTGCGGCGAGCGGCCGCCCTGGCTCGATGTGATGTGCGTGGACTCGCCCCCGGCCGCCGGGATCCACCGCAGGTCCATCTGCGCGTCTGGCCGGATGCCGGAGATTTCACCGGGCGTCCCGTCCTCGGGCAGCACGTCGGTGTCCGCGCCGTCCTCGATGTAATGCAGATCGGCGTAGAGCTGATCGGTGCGGGCGCCGGTCAGGTAGACGATCCTCGAGCCGTCCGGCGTGAACACGGGTTCGGAGTAATACGCGGCATACCGCGAGAGTTTTTCCGGCGTGCTCCCTGGCGTCGGCGCGACGCGATACAGCTGTCCGCCCTCCTTCGACCACGTGACGAAGACGAGCGAGCGTCCGTCCGGCGCCCACGACGGCATGAACTCGCCGTCCGCGAGCGTCGTGAGCCGCTGCGGCTTGCCGCTCGGCAGATCCATGATCCAGAGATGATTGAGCGCGCTGAACGCGACGCGCTTGCCGTCCGGCGACAGCGCAGGCCAGCGCACCAGCTTCGCGCGCACCATCGGACCGTCTTCGATCTTGTTTTCGAAGAGGAGCCGCGGCGCGATCTCGGCCTCGACCCTCGCCGTGAACGGGATCAGCGTCGCCTTGCCGCTCGCGAGATCGACGCGCTGAATCTTGCCGTTGATCGGCACGATCAGCGACTGGCCGTCGGGCATGAACGCGTAGCCCGGCATCGTGTCGCGCGACGCGGCGGATTCCTGATCGTCGCGCGTGACCGGATAGATCAGCCAGCGCTCGTCGCCGGTTTCCAGGTTGCGGACCCGCAGTCCGGTCTGCGTCTCGAACCGCGTCGCGAAGACGAGGAGCTTGCCGTCCGGCGACAGCACGGGACGCATCGCGCTGCCCTGCGCGTTGGTGATCGTCGCGGTGTCGCCGGTCTCGCGATCGAAGCGGACGATCTGCCAGATCGGGAAGTGGACGTTGTAGCTGAACAGGCCGGCGCGCTCGGCGTAGTAGACGAAGCGGCCGTCGGGTGAGGCGACCGCGCCGAGCCGGTTCGGCGCGGGACGCGCCGGGCCCGCGTTGTCGTCCGGAGCCGGCGGCGGCGGCGGCGCGGAGCCGACCCGCACGCCGGTGCCGCCGTTCTTGTCATAGAGGAACACGCCATACGCGCGATCCGGCGGACGCGACTTCGAGACGAGCAAATACTGTCCGTCCTTCGTCCACGACGGCGAACACATGTCTTCGGGGCGATCGTTGGTCGGACGATCCTTGGTCACGGCGCGTGGATTCGTGCCGTCGATGTTCGCGATCCAGAGATTCTCGACGCCGCTGCGGTCGCTCAGGAACGCAAGCGCCTTTCCGTCGGGCGAGAACTTCGGCTGGCTCTCGAACGACATCCCGCCGACGATCCGCTTGGCGGTGCCCCCCTCGATCGGCAGCGTGTAGACGTCGCCGAGCATGTCGAAGGCGATCTGCTTGCCGTCCGGCGAGACGTCGAGCGACATCCACGTGCCCTCGTCGGTCGTGAACGTCAGCGTCTCGCCCTTCTCCAGCACGAGCGTGGTCGGCGCGGCGCGGCCACCGGCCTGATCTGCGGGCTCCTGTGAATGGACGGCCCATGAGGCCCCGAGGGCAAGGGCAATGGCGGCGGCGAAGCGGATGCTGACAGCCTTCATGGACTCCTCACAGTGGATGGTCGAGCGCGGATTATATCGCGCCGGGAAACGCCGCGCGCACGTCGTTTCGCGTCAGCGCGCGCCACTCGCCCGGCGGCAGGTCGCCCAGTTCCAGCGTGCCGAAGCGCACGCGCTTCAGATGGGTGACTTCGTGGCCGATGGCGGTGAACAGCCGCCGGATTTCGCGGTTCTTGCCTTCCCGGAGCTCGACGGTCAGGTGCGACTCGCGTCCCGATGCCTTGCGCAGCTGCACCGCGTGGGCCTGAAGACGGTCGCGGCCGGCGCCCACGCCGGCGATCAGCCGCGCGACGTCCTCGTCGCTGACGCGCCCGCGCGCCGTGACGATGTAGACGCGCGGTACGTCATGAGCCGGATCGGTGATCCAGTCCGCGAGCCGCGTGTCGGTGGTCAGGAGCAGCAGTCCACTCGTCGCGAGATCGAGGCGGCCGACGGCGATCAGCCCACGGCCTGCCTCTCCAAGCGCGTCGTAGATCGTCCGGCGGCCTTCGGGATCGCGGCTCGTCGTGATGACGCCGCGCGGCTTGTGAAAGACGACCGTCCGCCACTCGGCCTTCTCGTGCGGCTGGTCATCCACCGTCACGCGGGCGCGTGCGATGTCGATGGGAGTCGATGAATCGAGGATCTGGCGGCCGTCCACGCGCACGAGGCCGGCGCGGATCGCGACCATCGCCTTCGCGCGCGAGAGGATCCCCAGCTTCGACAGCGCCCGGCCCAATGGGACGCCGCGGCTACTGTTGCGACGAGTCGTAGACAAGGCGGGCGATGTCCGCGGTCAGGGCCGCGCTGAGTTTCGTGTCATCGAGGCCGCGCACGAGGACGACGAGGACGAACGGCCGCGGAGCGAAGACGATCGCCGCGTCGTGCTGGATTTTCGTGATCTCACCGGTCTTGTGCGCCACCGCCGTCCCGGGCGGCAGGCCGGCCGGGATCCGATCGTGAAACGTCTGCCGCTTCAGCACGGCGACCATCTCGGCGCTGGCGCTCTTGTCCACGGCGTCGCCGTGGGCGATCTTCTCCATCAGCGTCATCAGCGCCCGCGCGGTCGTCGTATTGTTCAATCCCTTGTCGAACGCCTTCTGATCCTCGACGCCGCGCAGCACGTGCATGCCGGTCGCTCCCAGCGTGTCGGTGGTCGCCTGGATGTTCCGCGGCCCAAGCCGCTCGATCAGTACATTCGCCGC
>Ga0193726_1002466_pt1 | contig 12536 bp, 9 predicted proteins | sample H2c1metaG_FD_144928 | JGI IMG/M metagenome (GOLD analysis project Ga0193726, IMG submission 144928) | Soil microbial communities from a riparian zone of the East river system, Colorado, United States - H2c1 | ecosystem: Environmental > Terrestrial > Soil > Riparian zone | place: USA: East River... | reverse complement strand
ACCACGAGATCATTCTTGGACATTTGGCTGGGGCCTTTCCTGCGTCGATCTACAGGAGATTATTTTCCACCCCGACTCAGGCAGGTGTTGTGATCATGTGAGGGTCGCCGACATTGCGTCGGCGACTGCTGTGATCATGTGATGGCCACGGCGGTGCTCCTCGCCTTGCAGTCAATATGGCCTCGCAGTCCCGTATACTTGCCGGCGCCGCAAGACACTTCCATCGCGGGAATCGAATTTGAATCCGACAAGCATCACGACGAAAAAGTCGGCCTCGGCGCAGATCAGATCTGTTCAATGCCTGAGGGCCATCGCCGCACTGTTCGTTGTCGGCTTCCACGGCACCCTCCTTTTGCACGACAACTTCCTGCCCGGCGTGAAGCCTTGGGATAACGGCAACTCTGGAGTCGACCTGTTCTTCGTCATTAGCGGCTTCATAATGACGGTTTCATCTCGGCGACTTCTCGGCCAGGTCGACGGCTGGCGTCGCTTCATCGTGCTCCGCCTGGTGCGCATCGTGCCCATGTACTGGCTCGCGACCATAGCCAAGCTTCTGTCGATTGCAGCGGTTCCCGAGATAGCGCGGCATACCTTCTTGACCACGTGGAACACCATCGCGTCATTCTTGTTCTTGCCGGCGTTCGATGGGGCGGGGTTTGTCAAGCCGGTGCTGGCTGTGGGTTGGACGTTGTCTTTCGAGATGCTTTTCTACGTCGTCTTCGCTGCGGCGCTGTTCTTCGCGCTCGATCCGCTGATCGTGGTCGGATTGGCAATGGCGGCCCTCGCGTTGGTCTCTCTGATGGCTCAGCCTGATTGGCCCGCGGTTACCACGCTCGCCAGCCCATTCGTGCTGGAGTTCGTCTTTGGCGTCGTCATCGGCCGCGCCTTCCTGGCGAACCGGCTTCAAGGCGCATTGTCAGCCTGGGCGCTTCCGGTAGGTGTCGCCGGACTGGTCGGTCTTGCCGTGCTTCCCGTCGATGGGGTCTGGGAGAGGGTCGCGTTCTGGGGTATCGCCGCTTCCGCGGCACTATCGGGCGGCGTGGTCTGTGAACGCTGGTTGGGACGCTGGCTGCCCGATCTGTTCGTCAAGATCGGCGAGGCTTCCTATTCGCTGTACCTTACGCACGGCTTCGTATTGCCGGTGATCGGGGTCGCGCTCGCCAAGTCCGGGATCACGGGCCCAGCGCTCAGCATCGTGCTTGTTTCGTCCTCCCTGATCTTGAGCACCCTGACATCCCTGATCATCTTCAAGTGGGTCGAGGCACCCATGACGAGCTGGCTTCGGCGTATGGTCAGCGACCGGCGCAGAACCGACGCGGTGTCATCGGGAGCCGTGGCAACATCGGACTAAGAAGGGGCAAGCCTAGGCGGCTGCAGCGCCGATTCCGCTGGAGAGCACGGTCGATGCGAAGCGCTGCGGCGTCCGCGACAATGCGAAAGTTGCAGCCGACGACAGGTCGATGAAAGTTTGCGGCCCGCGCACGACCATGCGTTCGATCTCGTCGGCGAGGCGGACCGGATCGGACGAGTCGGCGACAGCCCCCAGGCGATGATCGCGCGTCAGCCGTCCGACCAGTCCAAACTCCTGCGCCAACACGGGACGGCCGGCACGTGCAGCCCAGAGCAAAACGCCGCTCGAGCCGACGAAGCGCTGGTACGGTGCCAGCACGATATCGCTGCGTGCCACCAGGAGGTCGAGCTCGGCCTGATCGAGCCGTCTATCTTCGATGCGCAGCCACAGTTCTGGCCGCTCTCGCGCCAACCTGCGGCAACGGGCGTCCATGCCGTCGCGAATGGCGGGATCAATGCGGCCGGCAAACAGCACGGCCACGCGCGCGGCGATGGGAGGCGGCAGAAGCCGCAGGGCGTCGAGCACCATCAAGGGGCCCTTGCGCTCGGTGAGATAGCCGAACAGCAGGAGGCCGGTGCGCCCGGGAGGCACGAAATCGGCGACTTGGGTGCTACGCCCCGCGACGTCGGTCGCCGGGTGGCTCGGATCGGGTACGGCCCGGACCTTGTTGCCGTGGCCGTAATGCGCGACGGCGTACGCGGGAAAGAAAGGATCGAGCGACAGCACCGCCTTGATCGTCGGGTTGCGCAACATCAGCCGGTAGAGCAGATCCTTGCGGAAATCCCGCAGTTTCTCGCCGGCGCTGGGCCGGTAGCTGCCCAGGGCGCCGTAATGCACCGAAGGTCGGAACAGTATTCCACCGACTGGCTTTCCCAGGGCGTGCAGCCCCAGCGCGAAAGGCAGGCAGAGAAGATCGAGGGAGAGAAAGAATCCGATATCGGCGCCGCTGCGACGCAGATACCGGCGCATCGTCCACCAACGTGCAAACGCCGCGATCGACAGGGATCGATGGGTACACAGTCTGAGTTCGCGCGGCTTCAAGGCGATGAAGCGGATGCGGCCTTCGGCGACGACGGGCATCGAAAGCGACAGTGCGGTGCACAGCGCCGGTGGCGCGACGACGGAGATCGCCGCAGCGGTCTCATCCGCCGCGACGAACTCGGCCAGATGCTGCAGCCATTCCTGGGAATGACCTTCGGCATCGGGTTCGAGGATCAGTACTTCGCGCGGTGGTGGCGCGTTACTTGCCGATTGCAAGAGCATCGAGACGGTTCATGAGGTGCGGGATGGGTCCGTGCATGGTCTACGAACGCTGGGCCGCAGCCGCCGTTCGCCTGCCCTCGAAGAACGGGTCGCCGTAGGAATATTGGCGATACTGCTTGGACACCACGCGTGACATCACGATACCGGCCACGTCGCCCTGTGCGTCGACAATCTGCTTCAGGGCTTCGAGCACAGCTTCCTGCCTCGTATGACCCCAGCGGACCACGAACACCACCTTCTCTACGAGGCGCGACAGCGCCAGCACGTCGGCCGTGACCAGGGCGGGCGGCGTATCGAGGATGATGAACTCATAGTGTGGCTCGAGCGCCTCGAGGAGGCGGCGCATGTAGTCCGAACTCAACAGGTGGGCAAAACGCGGGCTCCACGATCCTGCCGGCATGACGTCGACGCCGGACAAGGCATCGTGGTGGATCACCTGATCGAGCTGGACGTCCTTGTCGATCAACAGGCTGGCCAGGCCGTCGCGATTGCCGCAGCGGAAGATCTGATGCAGGCGTGGGCTGCGCCAGTCGCAGTCGATCAGCAGCACGCGCTTGCCGTTGCTCGCGAGCAACCGACCAAGCGAAGCCACCATCACGGATTTGCCTTCCGACGGCGTCGCCGAACTGAACAGGAGGATCTTGGGCGAGGTGGCTGCTTCGGACAGCTCGACGCCGATGTGCAGGCGGCGAAGTGCCTCGCTGTAGGCCGAGGTCGGCTGGCGGAGCACCTGCATGGCCGGCGGTGTGCGGCCGCCGACCTGGGGCACGACGGCCATGACCGGCAAGCCGGTCGCGGACTCGATCTGCTCGGCACGTCGGAACGTATGGTCGCCGCCCTCGCGCAGCAGGGCGATCGCGGCGCCCACCATCATGCCGCCGGCGACACCGAGGAAAGCAATGAGCGCCTTGGGCGGATAGCTTGGCGCGCCGGCAGGGGCGGCGGGGGAAACCAGCTTGGCGTTGGCCTGGAGGATCGTCTCGGCGCCCGTGCTTTGCTTGGCGCGCAGCAGCATCGCCTCCAGGAGGTTGCGGTTCACCGTTGCGTCGCGTTCGAGCGATTCGAGCTGGATCGACCGGTCGTTCACGGCGCCCATCTGCTTTTTCACGCTCTCGAAATTCTTGGCAAGCGCGTCGTATCGTGCGTTGGCGGAGCGTGCCTCACGGGCCAGGCCCTCGACGATCTTCGAGACCTCGGCGCCCACCCGGCCTTGGATATTGGCTGCTTCGGCCCGGGCGTTGACCAACGAGGGGTGGCGTGCGCCGTAGGATGCCGACAATTCGGCGACCTTCCGCTCGGAGTCGGCGAGTTGCTGCTTGAGCACGGTGATGAGGGGCGAGCGGAGCACCTCCGGCACGCTCTCGTTGTTGAGGCTGCCTTTTCGCATTTCCTGGGCTTCGTTCAACCGCGATTCAGCCTCGGCCTTGGCCGTCTGTGCGGAGGTGAGCTGTGTATTGAGCTCATTGAGCTGCTGGGCGGTGACGCCGCTGCCGGCGCTCTTGTAGAGGTCATGGCTTCGGCGATAGTCCTCGACCGCCTGATCCGACTTGCTCACCTGCTCGCGCAGTTCAGCGACACGCCCGAGCAGGAACTTGTCGACCCTGTCGATCGACTCGATCTTGTCGCGGCGCTGGTACTCGAGATATCGCTCGGCGAGGGTGTTGGCGATGGCGGCGGCGGTGGCCGGGTTCAGCGATTCCGCCTTGATACTGAGAACATACGAGCGGCCGAGCGTCGAGACATCGACGCGGGATAGCAGGGTATCGATCATCCGGTCATCGCTGGTGGCTGCGCCCGCGCTTGTGGCGAATCCCGTAAACTTGTCGCCATCGGCGGCCTTCGGCTTGGCGGACGTCAGTTGCGTGATCCAGGCATCGATCGCCGGCGGCAGGAGTTGCCGCGGCGTCAGGCGCGACCAGAACGAAGGCTTGCGCAGCTCGGGATTGAATTCCGGATCGTCGCGAAGCTTCAATTGGTCGATCACCTGCTTGGCGATGTTGCGTGACTGCAGGATGAAGCCCTCGTTCTGGACGCGTTCGGCGTCCGGGCTGACATCGGCGACGAGCGACTCGACGTTGGGCAGGCGGGGGGCCTGGACGCCCACCAGCACCCTTGCCTCCGAAACGTAGATGGAGGGCATCGACCACGCCACGGCGATCGCGGCCCCGCCGACCACCACCGTGCACAAGGCGATCAGTCCCCGGTGCCGCCAGAGCTTGCGAATCGTCTCGAGGAAGCCTTGTTCCTCCTTGGCCGGCGCCAGTCGAGAGACCGGTTCGGCGGTCACGTAGTGGGGCGTCGGCGGTACTGCCCTCAAAGCGACGCGTCGACGGCCCGGCGAAGACGATTGGTCCGACGCATAGACCATCAGAAAAGCCGTTCGCGGACTTCGAGCGTATCGCCCGGCTGAAGCACCGTCCCGGAATGGGCTTCGACACGAACCGTCTGGCCGTCAGCGGAGGTGCGCCTGATATAGAAGTCATTCTTCTTCGCCCGGCGAGTGAAGCCACCGGCCATTGCGACGGCGTTGATCGCGGTCAGGCTCGTCACGTAGGAATAGTTGCCGGGCTTCTGCACCTCGCCGATGACGTAGAAGGGGCGGCGGGTGATAACTTCGGCGCTGACATTGGGATTCACCAGATAGTCCGGCTCGAGTTTGGCGGCGATCGCCTTTTGCAGTTGGCTGGTCGTTGTACCTTCGGCAGGGATGTTGCCGATCAACGGGAAAGACAGAACGCCATTGCCATCGAGAGTATATTCACCGGTGAGCGTCGGCTGCCCGAAGACGGTGATCCGCAGGCGATCGTTTGCGCCAAGCCGGTAGTCGGGATCTTTGCCGGCCGCGGCGGGCGCGCCTTGGCGAAGCCCGCCGCCAGGCGCGTTGGTTGGCGCGAGCTGCAGGCTTTCTCCGCCCTCCTTGACGATGGGAGTCGAATCGCCGTCGCACGCGGCGAGGGCAAACACTGCTGTCAGCAGGCCGCGACGGCGCAGGAAGGAGATTGCTGATGGTTCGGCCGACATGTCATCACCCAGTGGTTTATGGGGCTGATTGCCTTGTCACGCGGACGGCGACTGTTGTGTCAGGCGATCGTACGGTCATCGGGGCACCTCAAACTCGCCCGTAGCTATCGGATACGCGCACGATGTCGTCCTCGCCGAGATACGATCCCGATTGAACTTCGATGAGCTGCAAGGGCAGCTTGCCGGGGTTTTCGAGCCGGTGCTCGGCGCCGATCGGGATGTAAACGGACTCGTTCTCGCGGATGAGCATGCGTTCCTGGTCGCGCTGCACGATCGCGGTGCCGTGCACGACAACCCAGTGTTCTGCTCGGTGGTAGTGTTTTTGCAGGCTGAGCTTTGCGCCGGGCTTCACAGTGATGCGCTTTACCTGGAATCGCTCGCCGATATCGACGGTGCGGTAGTGGCCCCACGGCCGATGGCAGGTGACATGCTGCTGCGATTCAGGCCGGTTCTGGCCGCGCAGTCGGGCGACGATTCCCGAAACTTCGCTGGCAGAGTCGGCATCGGCGACCAGCACGGCGTCGTCGGTCGCGACCACGATCACATTGTCGAGACCGACGGCCGCGACGAGCTGGCCTTCGCTGCGAATGTAGGAATTGTGCATGCGTTCGGCGACGACGTCGCCCTGCAGCACGTTGCCGTCGCCATCCGGCTGGCCGACCCCCCGCAGGGCGCGCCACGAGCCGACATCGCTCCAGGCCATGTCGACCGGCACGACCGCGGCCCTGGTCGTCTGCTCCATGACGGCATGGTCGATCGAGAGCGCGGGCGCTTCGCCGAACGCCTTGCCGCAGAGACGGAAGAAGGCGAGGTCTTCCTTGCCGTCCTGCACGGCGCGTTCGCAGGCGCTGAGCATGGCGGGGTTGATGCGCGAAAGTTCCCCGAGATAGGCGCGAGCGCTCAGAAGAAAGATCCCGCTGTTCCAGAAGAAGGTGCCGCTGTCGACGAAGCGCTGCGCCGTTGCGAGGTCAGGCTTTTCTACGAAGCGATCGACCGAATAGACGGCTTCGATGCCGTCCACGGGTTCGCCGCTCTGGATGTAGCCGTAGCCGGTGTCGGCACGGCTCGGTTTGACGCCGAATGTGACCAGCCGGCCGGCCTGTGCGGCAGCGAGCCCGCGCATCACGGCTCGATGGAAATCCGTCAGCGAGGCGATGACGTGGTCAGACGGCTGTACCAGCATCAACGCGTCGGGATCGCGCGCCAACAGCCACACGGCGGCGGCGGCGATTGCCGGCCCGGTGTTGCGGGCGAGCGGTTCGAGCAGGATGGCCTGCGGCTTGATGCCGATCTGCTGCAGCTGGTCGTCGACCAGGAACCGGTGATCTTCATTGCACACCAGGAGCGGTGCGGCGAAGCCGACGTCGCTTAGCCCGCGCGCCGCCGTGTCCTGCAGCATCGTCCGTTCGGACACGAGCTTGAGGAGCTGCTTGGGATAGGACGCGCGCGACAGCGGCCACAGGCGTGTGCCGGCGCCGCCGGAAAGGATGACCGGATGGATCTGCGCCGAGCCCTCTTCCTGAAACTTCGCAAGGCTGCCGAGTGTATCCATGGATTGCGAACGCTCCGAACATGATCCGTCTCGTTCGAAGCTAGTGATCTCCCGACCACCCGCCTAGTGATCAAGTTGTGGTCCGGCGAACCAATGATTACGCCCCGTTTCGTGGCAGTATAATGGTCACCGAAAGGCCGCCACCGATGCGGTTCGCGGCGCCGACGCGGCCGCCGAGCGCCTCGACGTTGCGTCGCACGATCCAGAGGCCGAGGCCGGCATGCGCGGAAGGCAGGACATCGACGTCTTCGACATTGCGCGGACGCGACGAGAAATAGCGCTCGAACATGTAGTCGATCTTGGCGGGATCGACTCCCGGACCCTCGTCATCGATCTGCAGATCCACTGTCTCGCCGTTCGTCGTCAGTGTCATGACGATCGAGCCGCCGGGTGGCGAGAAGCTGATGGCATTCTCCAGCACGTTTTGCAGGACAACCTCGAGCATGCCACGGCCGGCGCGCACGATGGCGCGCTCGTCGAGGCGGCGGATGAGCCGGATGTCCTTGCTGGCGAGAATCTCCCGGAAATGTAGGGCCGCATCGCCGATAAGCTGCGTGAAATCGGCACGAACGCGGGGTGCCTCGATGAGTTCGGCGGTGCTGATGTCGTGACGCTGGGCGGCGATCACGAGGTCGAGCAGGCGGGCCAACGAGGAATCGACGATCTCGAGGGCACGCCGGGCGCGCTGATTGTCGCCGGGCACGGCGCGGCGAACCGGTTCCAGGGCCGAACGGATGGCGGCGAGCGGCGTCTTGAAGGAGTGCGCCTTGTCCTCCGCCGACTGGCGGATCTGTTGCGACACGCCCCGCAGGTCGTGGACCAGCTTGTCGAAGTCGCGGGCCACGCTCGAGAGCTCGGGCACGACATTGCGGTGGCTGAAGGCGTAGTCGCCGATGCGGCCCTGGCTGATCTCGGCGGCGACCTCGCGGAAGCGGCGCAGGCTCAATCGGATGCTGACGGCTACCAACAGGGCGAGCGCCGCCAGCACGAGGTAGATCGCGGCGGCCACGCGGATCTCGCGGGTTTCCCAATAGGGGCGACCGATCGACGTGTTGAGGAACTCGGAGGTGGCGTGGGTGGACGTCAGAACCCAGCATCCCGCGGTGGTCCGGATCGGAATGATCGAGGTCAACAGCTCGAAGGTGCCGTTTGCCTGCTTGTAGCGGATCTCGTTGGTGGTATCCCACATGCAGACGTCGGAAAGCCGTTGCAGTATCCCGCGGTGGCTGAGCTCGTCGAGTTCGGCCGAGACCTCGTCAGTGCGGATTTGCGGCGCCGACGCCACGAAATAGAACCGCCTGGCGACGCCCGCCACATCGTGCTCTCCGGCGGGCTGAAACATCAGCTTCAGGATCGTGCCATCGCTGCTGTATTTGGCGAGGTCGGCGTTCAGCGCCACCTGGCCTTTGTTGGGGTCGATATTCTTGAGAGTGGGCGCCAGTGCATCGGCGATCAGGGCGCTGCGGTCCTGGAGGGCCCGTGTCACGAGATCCCGCATCTGCCGGTCGGCGCTCTCGAACTGTCCGTACAGAACGACCGGCAACGCGGCGAAGATGCCGATCAGGGCCACGAGCTTCAGGGTCAGCGAGGCGGCAAGGCGGTGTAACGCCCGCCGCCAGCCGGGCCGTGGTGCGCTAGGTCTTTCCCCAGCGGTATCCGAAGGACTGGTAGTTATCGATCTCGGCAAAGGTGGGGTCGACGGCTCGGAACTTGTTTCTGATCCGCTTGATGCAAGAGCGGACATTCGTTCGGTAGCCATTTTCGCCGCTCCCCGCGATGAAACCGACGTAATGCATACAATCGTAGACCGCCCGATATGTCACGTAGCTGCCGACGTTCGAGGCCAGCAGATGCACGATCTTGAACTCGGTAAGGGTCAGATGGATGTCTGCGTCGTCCCAGAACGCACGGCTTATCCGCGGCTTCAGCATCAGCCTGCCGCAATGGAAATTGTCGACAAGCTCGGGCTCACTGGGCTTTTTCACCGAATCGGCGATCAGGCGGAGCCGATGCGCCAGGATGGGCACGCCGCGTGCCTTGTCGACGAAGTCGAGCGCGCCGCGATCGAAGGCGAGCTGCTCGTAGGCCGGTTGCGAGCGGCCTGTCAGGAAGACCACCGGCAAGGCGACGCCGTTGCGGCGCAGCCGGGGGAGCAGGTCGATGCCCGATACGCTGGGCAGGCTCCAATCGAGCACGATGATTTCGGCCTCGGCCCCACCGGCAAAAGAGGCGAGGAGCGCGGCGCCGTCGGAGAAAGTCGTCACGTCGAAGCCGTGATCGCCCAACTCGCTGCTCACCGCCTCGCGATAGTCGTCATCGTCCTCGACGAATGCGACCCGGATTTTCCGTTCCACGTCGGTACTAGTTTCGGGCCTGAACGCGGGATTGGAATTGGGCCAAGCAGAGACGCTTTCCTTCATCTGTGTTGTCATCGCTCTTTACCTCGTACGCAAGAGTTCCGAACTGCTTCGTCTGGACGTCCGGATAGAGCTGGACGTCCAGCGTGCACTGCCCATCTCGATAGCGCCACCGTTTTCCGGGGGGCCGTTCCTCCTCACTTGTCGGTGCGCCAAGCAGCGCCCGGAGTTCGTTGTCGCTTTTGCCGGCGAGCGTCACCGCGGGGGCGTCGGGTGACGGACGTATCGGCGAGGCCGACGCGGTTTCCGTTGTAGACGCCGAGGCTGCGGGGGCGACGGGCGTCGTGCCGGTGGAAGGACGTGGCCGGGCGGGCGGCTGCGCCGCTTTCTTCGCTTGCGCCGACGGCGACTGCGGTGACGTCAGCCGTGCGAAATCGTTTCCCATGTTTCGCGTCGCCTCACAGCCCGACAAGAGCAATAGTCCGACGCTGACGGTGTGTCTCATCACGACCCTGATCGTCATCCTCGCCCAATACGTCTTGAGAGCCCTAGAGATGCCTTGTGGCCTGATTGCGGCACGACCCCGTCGCAACCGCCTTAACGGACATCTGCGACGGCGGGTTGCCGGCAATGCTTCCCCACTGACAACTCGCCGCAGGCCTCATGTTAACGCCGCCCCGCCGAAGGAACACGCCGATGTTCCGATGTTGCGGTTGCGTACGCTCTTCGCAAGTGCAGCGTAGCACTGCAGCGGCCAGTCACAAAATGGCCACCGGTCCACGCAACGATCACAATCAAATGAGGTCCTGATCCGCAACTGACGTTGCGTCACGCCTGCGACTATCCAATCAGGCGTCGAAATCAGACCGTGGCGACCCAACGACGGTCGTGACGCGGCGCTGCTTCGTTGGGCACGAACAGCAGATCGAGCTGCGCTGTTGCATTGTCGAGCGGACGGCGGCGCAACCCGACGACGTCGGCCAGCACGAAGCCATGGTCGCCCAGGAAGCGCACGACGCTTTCGACTTCGGCGCCGCCTTTCACGGTGGCGATCGTGCTCGTCTCGACGACCAGCGCATCGATGTCTGCGAGTCGGCCGGTCATGCCGGCCAGCACCATCAGTTCGGCGCCCTGCACATCGATCTTGCACAGCGCAGGTCGTGCGATCGGGCCGCCGAAGAGGAGGTCGAACCGGCGCAGCGGGACGCGATCGATGCGACGCACGCTCCGTGGCCCCATTTCCTCGAGCAGCGTCGATTCCTGGAAATCGGCACGGACCTCGAGCGCCGCCTCACCGTCATGATCGCCCAGAGCGACGGCGTGAAGCTCGCAACGCAGGCGGCGCGACAGGCGTCGCATGTGGGCAAGCGATTCCCGCGCCGGATCGATCAAGTGATAGAAGGCGTCCGGAAAGGCGCGATAGAGCGGGAAAGTGCCATAGGCAACCCCGATATCGAAGACGGTGGCCGGAGAAAATCCGTGATGCTTCAGCACGCCCATCGCACGCGCCCAGGACGGCAGGCCCGACAGCTGAGGAAGCGCCGACGCCAGCGGCCGCAACCTGTCCTTGAGATGCGCCGTAAACCGCTTGCCGGCACGTACCGGCTCGCTCGCATCGCTGTACGCCACCGCCATTCCTCCATCGGTCTTTGGTCGAAGGCGGAATGGTAGGCAATCGATGGGGCGGGGCGTGTGACCAATAGGTGGTCCGCATCGGATGCCATGCAGACCGATCGAACTTCAGGCAGACGCTGGAATTACCGTCAGCACGGCCAGATAGTGGATGCCGGCCGCGACCAGCACGAAGCCATGCCAGATCGCATTATGATAGGGCAGCCGTCGCCAGAGATGAAAGACAACGCCGAGCGAATAGAGAATCCCGCCGGCGGCCAGCAACGCAAGCGTCGCCGTGTCGAGCGCCACCAGGAACGGATGCAGGGCGATGAGGCCGATCCAACCGAGGCCGAGGTAAAGGGCGACGGAAATGGTTTCGATGCGACGGGGTTGCCAAAGCTTCAGGGCGATGCCGATGGCGGCGACCGACCAGATCCCGATCGTCAGGCCGGTGGACCATCCACTCTGGAGGCCGAGTATCGTAAAGGGCGTGTAGGTGCCGGCGATCATGGCGAAGATCGCGGCATGATCGAAGCGCCGCAGCCAGTCGCGATGCCGGCTCGCCCTCAGGAGGTTGTAAGCGGCTGAACAGCCCAGCATGGCGACCAGGCCGGCGGCATAGACGAACAGCGGCGCCGCCAGCACCGGATTGCCGTGGAAGACGGCAAGACCGACGAGGGCCGCGGCGCCCGCCATACCAAGGGCCAGGCCCAGGGCATGGACGACGCCGTCGGCCAAAACCTCCCGTGCGGGAAGTTCCCGGCTCAACCCTGGTCGAGGAAGCTGCGCAGCATCCGCGACCGGCTGGGATGCTTGAGCTTGCGCAGCGCCTTGGCTTCGATCTGGCGGATGCGCTCGCGGGTCACCGAGAACTGCTGGCCGACTTCTTCCAGCGTGTGGTCGGTGTTCATGCCGATGCCGAAGCGCATGCGCAGCACGCGCTCCTCGCGCGGCGTGAGCGTGGCCAGGACCCGGGTCGTGCTCTCGCGCAGGTTGCCCTGGATGGCAGCCTCGAGCGGAATGACCGCGTTCTTGTCCTCGATGAAGTCGCCCAGGTGGCTATCCTCCTCGTCGCCTATCGGCGTCTCGAGGCTGATCGGCTCCTTGGCGATCTTCAGCACCTTGCGCACCTTCTCGAGCGGCATGCCGAGCTTCTCGGCCAGCTCTTCCGGCTGGGGCTCGCGGCCGATCTCGTGCAGCATCTGGCGGCTGGTGCGGACCAGCTTGTTGATGGTCTCGATCATGTGCACCGGGATGCGGATGGTGCGCGCCTGGTCGGCGATCGAGCGGGTGATGGCCTGCCGAATCCACCACGTGGCGTAGGTCGAGAACTTGTAGCCGCGGCGATACTCGAACTTGTCGACCGCCTTCATCAGGC
>Ga0193726_1002465_pt1 | contig 12537 bp, 13 predicted proteins | sample H2c1metaG_FD_144928 | JGI IMG/M metagenome (GOLD analysis project Ga0193726, IMG submission 144928) | Soil microbial communities from a riparian zone of the East river system, Colorado, United States - H2c1 | ecosystem: Environmental > Terrestrial > Soil > Riparian zone | place: USA: East River... | reverse complement strand
TGGGTCGTAGCCGCCCTGGTCATTGCCCGAGTTGTCGTAGCCCTGGTCGTAGGAGTTGCCGGCGTCCTGCTGTTGAGCCTGGTCGTAGCCCTGCTGCTGGCCCTGGTCGAAGCCGGTGTCATAGCCCTGGTTGTCGCCGGACGCAAAGCCGCTGTCATAGCCCTGGTCATAACCACCGCCGCCGTAGTCACCAAAGCTCGGCGCGAGCAGCGCGTCGAAGATGACCGCCGTGCCGATTCCCCACGCTCCCGCGACCAGCGCCGTCTTCCACCAGGGTTCCGAATACCAGCCGGACGGCACCGGTCGACCGGACACCTGGCCACCCGGGTAGTAGTAGGGCGTCGTGTCGGCCGGGCGAGCCGAGGCTCGATAGTTGCGATCACCGACCTGGACCTCGCGGTCCTGGCGGATCGCGCCGGCTCCGCGTTGACCCGCGAGCTGCGGCAGCGGTGGGCCGGGGTCGAACCCGAGCGACACGCGCGCGGCCCGCACATATGCGAGGCCCTCCAACGCCGTCTCTCGGGCCAGGTGGAACTGGGTCACTGACGTGGCCCGGTCGAGCTGGGAGCCCGCGGCGTTATAGCGCTCGCCGGCGTCGACGAGCGCCTGCTTGGTCGCGGCTTGGTCTCCGGGCGGGAGGTTCATGACCTGGCCACCCAGTCGCTCATACCACCGCAGAGCCTCTTCGCGCGCATCTGCAAGCTCTCGCTCCTCGCGCCTCCGCGACCACCACATGTCGCTCCTCCTCACCCCGGTTGTCCATCGACCGTACCCGGCCGTGTCGAACTGTCGTACGCATCCGTCATGATCTACACATGCTCGTCGTGATGCTGATCATCGGACTGTCTCTCGGGCTCCTGCTCGGCTGGCTGGCCGCCTCCAACCGGTCCGCAGCAGCCGTCGCCCGGCTGGAGGCGACGCTCGGCGCGGCACGCGATGGCGAGGAACGCCTGGCCAGCTCGCTGCGGGGCCTCGCCGCTGATGCCGCGCGCGACCAGAATGTCGCGCTTGCGCAGCTGATCGCTCCGCTGCAGGACAGCCTCCGCGACTATGAGATGCGCGTCAACGAGCTGGAGCGCGAGCGCATCGACGCCTATGCGGAGTTGCGTACCGAGGTCCGCACGATGACCAGCGTCTCGACCGGCCTGCGCACCGAGACGAGCCAACTCGTCGCCGCGTTGCGCGCACCGCAAGTCCGGGGTCGATGGGGCGAGCATCAACTGCGACGCATTGTCGAGGCCGCGGGGATGCTCGAGCACTGCGACTTCACCGAGCAGGCGACGGCCCGGACAGACGGCGGTGGGATCAGACCCGATCTCCTCGTACGGTTGTCGGGGGGTCGGTATGTCGTCGTTGACGCGAAGGCGCCCTTCGACGCATATCTGTCCGCCATGGAGACGCGCGACGAACGCACCCGCACCGAGTTCTTGAGGGGGCACGCGAAGGCGGTCCGGTCGCACATCGATGCGTTGAGCGCTAAGGCCTATTGGGAGGGCTTCCCGTCGACGCCGGAGTTCGTGGTGTTGTTCATGCCCGCCGATCCCTTCCTCGACGCCGCGTTGCAACATGACCCGACGCTGCTAGAACACGCCTTCAGTCGCGATGTCGTGCTGGCTACGCCGGCGACCCTGATCGCGCTGTTGCGGACGATCGCTTACGCATGGCGCCAAGAGTCCCTGGCCTCCAATGCGTTGGCTGTGCATGCCTTGGGCCGTGATCTCTACGGGCGGCTGTCCACGATGGGCGGCTACTTGACGAAGCTCGGAGCCTCCTTGGGAAGTGCCGTCACCGCCTACAATCGCGCCGTCGGCTCCCTCGAGTCACGGGTTATGGTCAGCGCTCGCAAGCTCGCCGAGCTCGGCGTCTCCGGCGATGTCCTGGAAGAGGCGGCGCAGTTGGAAGTCACGCCACGGCAACTGCAGTCGCCCGAATTCGACCCGATGGCGATCGAGGATCCGGTCAGCGAGCAGGTCCATGACGTAGAACTGTCGGATTCCGACGACTACCGCTCCGGGGATCCCTGGAGTTCGTAGCCAGCAGCGATACTCCATCTGGAGGTGATCATGGCAACAACCGCCTGGATTGAACAGGATTACCTCGGGCTTGGCGAGACGCCGGACCGAGTCGAACTCTTCGACGGCAGTCTGTTCGTTAATCCTGCCCCTTCGTTCCGTCATCAAATGATCTCTACACGACTTGCGATCGCTCTCATGCCGGTCGCGGACGCAGCGGGCCTGGATCTTTTCGAAGCTGTCAACGTGCGACTTCAGACCGGACGTATCCCGATCCCGGATCTCGTGATCGCGGACGGTGCCGACCCCCGCGGAAGCGTTCTGGCTGCTGCCGACGTGCTGCTCGTTTGCGAAATAACTTCGCCCGGCAACGCCGCCGCCGATCGAGTGCTCAAAGATGCACTACTACGCGGCAGTCGCCATCCCGTGGTATCTGTTGATCGACCCGGACACCCTCACCATCAATCTCTACCGGCTGGCCGCAGATCAATATGTCAAGCATGCAACTGCGACGCCCGGTCAAGCCCTAGCATTTCCACCGCCTCTAGGGCTCCAACTTGATCCCGCCATCCTCGTACGCGGCGCTTAACGGCTCCGTCAGAGGCGCACGGCTGCAGCCACGATCCACGTGCTCCCATCGGGACGGATCTCGGCCTGGTAGCAGCCGGGAACGCGGACGCCGACGGTTGGCGCGATCTCGCGATAGAGCCGGACCTCGGCCTCGAAGGCACCCAGCGCGGCCGGGATCGAACCGGGCAACGCCCGATCGCGAGTCTTCACATAGCCCTGCACCACAACACCTTCACTCAGCCGGGTGACCCCGTGCAAGCTAGATTCGCGTCAGTCGGTTGCGACCGATGCCGCCAGAGCCGCTGCATCCTGGGAGCGTCGGGCCGCATCGGCTTTCATATCCCGCCGAAGCTCCTGCGGCAGCGCGAAGACCAACTTCTCCTGCGCCGTCGTGACCTCGGCGACGTCACCGAAGCCGCGCTCGGCCAAGTAGTCGAGCACCTCCATGACGAGATCGTCGGGCACGCTCGCGCCGGACGTCACACCCACGGTCGTCGCACCGTCCAGCCACTCCTCGTGGATCTCATGGGCGAAATCGACAAGGTACGAGGACCGGGCACCAGCATCGAGCGCGACCTCTCGCAGCCGGACCGAGTTGGACGAGTTGGTCGAACCGACCACGATCACGACATCGCACTCGGGTGCGATCTCCTTGACGACGTGCTGCCGGTTGGACGTGGCATAGCAAATGTCGTCGCTCGGCGGCGACATCAGGAGTGGCAGCCGCTGCTTGAGCCGCGCGACCGTCTCCATCGTCTCGTCGACCGAGAGCGTGGTCTGGGACAGCCAGACGACCTTGGACGGGTCGCGGACGGTCACGCTGTCGACCGAGTCGGGACCGTCGACAAGCTGGATGTGCGCGGGGGCCTCGCCGGCCGTACCGATGACTTCTTCATGACCTTCGTGGCCGATGAGCAGGATGTCGTAGTCCTCGGCGGCGAAGCGCTTCGCCTCGTGGTGGACCTTGGTCACCAGCGGGCAGGTCGCGTCGATGGCGCGCAGGCCGCGGGCGTCGGCCTGGTCGTAAACCTCGGGCGCGACGCCGTGCGCCGAGAAGACGACCGTCGCACCCTCGGGGACCTCGGCATTTTCCTCGACGAAGATCGCGCCTTGGGCCTCGAGCGTCGCGACGACGTGTTTGTTGTGCACGATCTGCTTGCGGACATAGATCGGCGCGCCGTAGAGCTTCAGCGCCTCCTCGACGGTCTGCACGGCCCGGTCGACACCGGCACAGTAACCGCGCGGCTTGGCCAGCAGGACACGCTTGCGCTCAGAGGTCATGACTCCATGGTACGGGCGCCCGATTCGCTCATACCAACCCTCTAAGGTGAGCGGGGTGACTGATGAGACGTCGTCGGCGGAAGCGCCGTGGCCGGTGCGAGTGGTCAGCCAGAAGATCAGTGGCTGGATCGCCAAGCTCGGTTGGATCTGGATCGACGGTCAGGTTGCCCAGATCACGCGCCGCCCCGGGTCATCTGTCGTTTTCATCACGTTGCGTGACCCTTCGGCCGATCTCAGCCTCTCGGTCACCGCTCATCGAGACGTGCTCGACACCGGCGCTCCCAATCTTGAAGACGGCGCCCGGATCCTCATCCACGCCAAGCCCGAGTTCTATGCCGGCCGCGGCACGCTGTCGCTGCGGGCCGACGAGGTCCGGCAGGTCGGGCTCGGAGATCTCCTCGCCCGCCTCGAACAGCTCAAGAAGCTGCTCGCCGCCGAGGGACTCTTCGATCCGCGCCGCAAACGCCGGCTGCCGTTCCTCCCGAGCAAGATCGGCCTCATCACCGGCCGTGCCAGCGCCGCCGAGCGTGACGTCCTGACGAATGCGAAGCGGCGTTGGCCGGCGGTCGAGTTTCGGGTGATCAACGTCGCCGTGCAGGGCTCGTCATCAGTCCCGCAGATGATCGATGCGATCTCCGTCCTCGACAACGATCCGGCGATCGACGTGATCGTGCTCGCTCGCGGTGGCGGGTCCACCGAAGACCTCCTGCCCTTCTCCGATGAAGCGTTGTGCCGGGCGGTCTTCGCCTGCCGGACGCCGGTAGTCAGCGCCATCGGCCACGAAACCGATGCACCGCTCGTCGACTACGTGGCTGACCTGCGGGCATCGACACCGACCGACGCGGCGAAGCGGATCGTGCCCGATCTCGCCGATGAGCTGCGCTTGATCGGGCAAGCACGGCAACGCGTGCGCCGGAGCATCGTCTCGTCGATCGACCGGGAGCAGCAGCGGCTGGACGCGGTCCGGAGCCGGCCCGTGCTCGCCAAACCCGACGTCATCGTCGACACCCGCGCGACCGACATCAACGGCCTCAGGCAGCGCGCCGACCGTGTGTTTGCCCATCGGATCGATCGGGCCGGTGCCGACGTCGACCACACCACTGCCCGTCTGCGAGCGCTGTCGCCTGCGTCGACGCTGCAACGCGGCTACGCGATCGTGCAGCGGGCGGCCGATGACCACGTTGTTCGCGAACCGGCCGAGATCGAGATCGGCGATGCGCTGCGAGTGCGGCTCGCCGGTGGCGAGATCGCGGCCACAGTGTCAGCAGCGTCACCGGCAGCGGCAGCGGCAGCGGCACCAACAAAGGCGTCAACAACAAAGGCAGCAACAAAGGCAGCAACAAAGGCGAATAAGGTGCGCACATGAGTGAGCAGAAACAGCTCAGCTACGAGCAGGCCCGAGCCGAGCTTGCCGGTGTGGTGGAACGCCTCGAAGCCGGCGGCACCACCCTGGAGGAGTCGTTGGCCCTGTGGGAACGTGGGGAAGAACTCGCCGACATCTGCCAGCGCTGGCTCGACGGTGCGCGTTCACGGCTGGCCGAGGCACGCGAGCGCCGGGCGGCGGCCGAACAGACCGCCGGGGAGTAGAGCACTCGTGCGGCGTCCTACCACTCTGCCCGCACGCATGAGGGCAGAGTGGTAGGACGCCGACAGGCATGACGCCAGGCACGCATGACGCCAGACACTCAATCAAGAGGCCAGTGCCTACTTCAACGATGAGGCGAACTGTTCCAGCTCGGTCAGGGTCGCCTGGCCCTTAATGATCACCGTACGCCCGGATTCGGTGTCGACAAGCGCAAGATCGCTGCTGTTCGTCGCATCGACGATGCCCCACGTCCGGCCGCCGGCATCAACGCTCTTCGCGAGCGTGGGGACCTTGCCCAACTCGCTCGCGAGCAGTGCAGCTGCCGCTTGATCGCTCTCGACGAGCTGGAAGCCCTCGCCCTTCGGGGCAATATAGCCGACGCGCAGTGTTGACGGCGTCCCAGGCGCATATGCCGAGCTGAGCGGCTTCCATTTGCTCGACAGGCCGGCCGGCTCGAGGACGGCGAAGTGCGCAGACAGCCGGGCTTCGGTAAAGGTGCTGCTCGGGTCGATGACGATCACGTTGTTGCCACCGAAGAAATAGACATAGAGGGCGACCAGAATGGCGACCGGCGCGAGCAGCACGAGGACGGCCTTGGCCATGTCGCCCGGCGTGCGCGCGAGACGCAACGCGGCGGTATTCACGCTCGGCGGAGCAGCGGGCTCGGTCACGGTCACCCACCCATCTTCGCCGATTGGTCCGATCTTGCCGTCAGCAGGGGCGGCGGCCAGCGAGAGTGACCGGCCCAACAGAGCCTAAACGCTCACGACATGACAGGATCTGAAGTCTTGACGCCCTGAGATTCACTGACGCCCGGTGATTCACTGGCGCCCGGTGATGGCAAAGAGGCCGGCCCCGAGGAGGCGCACCATGACCGATGATCGAGTCCGCATTCCGCAAAATCTCGACCGCAACCTGGCTCTCGATCTGGTCCGCGTCACCGAGGCCGCAGCGATGGCCGCCGGCCGATGGGTCGGCCGCGGCGACAAAGAAGGCGGTGACGGTGCCGCCGTCGACGCCATGCGCAGGTTGATCAACTCGGTCCCGATGACCGGCATCGTTGTCATCGGTGAAGGCGAGAAGGACAACGCCCCGATGCTCTTCAACGGCGAGTCCGTCGGTGACGGCACCGGCCCGATGGTGGATGTCGCCGTTGACCCGGTTGACGGGACGACGCTCATGAGTAAGGGCATGCCCAACGCCCTCGCCGTCCTCGCCGTCGCCGAGCGCGGTGCGATGTTTGACCCGAGTGCCGTCTTCTATATGGACAAACTCGTCGTCGGCCCCGATTGCGCAGACGTGATCGACATCGAGGCCGGCCCGACCGAAAACCTCCGGCGCATCGCAAAGGTCAAGAAGACCAGCGTCTCCGACGTGACCGTCTGCATCCTGGATCGGCCGCGCCACGAGAACCTCATCCGGGAGGTCCGCGACGCGGGTGCCCGCATCCGATTCATCAGCGACGGCGACATCGCGGGAGCGATCAGCGCCGCTCGCGATGGCTACGACACCGACGTCCTGATGGGCATCGGCGGCACGCCGGAAGGCATCACGGCCGCGTGCGCACTCAAGTGCACGGGTGGGGCGATGCAGGCGAAGCTGTGGCCCCGCGACGAGGCCGAGCGCGAGAAAGCGCTCACCGCCGGCCACGATCTCGACCGCGTCCTGCACACGAATGACCTGGTCACCGGCGATAACTGCTTCTTCGTCGCGACCGGGGTCACGTCCGGCGACCTGCTGCGAGGCGTCCGCTATCGCTCCGGGACGGCCTTCACCCAGTCGATCGTCATGCGATCCAAGAGCGGCACCATCCGGGTCATCGACTCCTACCACAAGCTGGAAAAACTCAACCTCTACTCGGTGGTCGACTTCGACGGCAAGCCGCTGACCGAGGCCTGATGCCGGCGAGGTCCATGCGTGCGATCGGCGTGATCGCAGCCGTTGTCGCCGGTGCGGGCGCCGCCGCGCAATCAAAGGTCAACGGCGAGTTAGGCCAGCACCTCAAGGACGGCTTCGTCGCCGCATTGATCTCATTCCTCTGCGGTCTAGTCGTGATCGCCGTCATCGCGGCGAGCCAACCGGCTGCACGCCGCGGTTTGACGCGAGTTCGTTCGGCCGTCCGAGCCGGCGAGATCAAGGGATGGCAGTGCCTCGGTGGCGCATGCGGTGCACTTCTGGTGGCAAGTCAGGGCCTCACCGTCGCCACCCTCGGCGTCGCGCTCTTCACGGTCGCGGTCGTCGCCGGGCAGTCGGTCGCGAGCCTTGCGGTCGATCGCGTCGGGTTGGGACCCGCCGGTCCGCAGGCGTTGACCGGCCGTCGCATCGTGGGCGCGGTGCTCACCGTGGTCGCCGTCGTGATCGCGGTCGCCAACCGGCTCGGCGCACCGAGCACCCTCGCGCTCGCGATCCTGCCGACCATCGCGGGGGCGGGCAGCGCGGTTCAACAGGCGATCAACGGCCGGGTGCGTGCGACGGCGGAGAGTGTCACGACCGCAACCCTGATCAACTTCATCGTGGGTACGACGGCCCTGGCCCTCGGGGTCGCGATCGACCTCGCCATCCGCGGGCTGCCGTCCGGCTCGCTCCCGCCCTCGCCGTGGCTTTACACGGGTGGCGCACTCGGAGTGGTCTTCATCGCGATCGCAGCTGCAGTCGTCCACCACACCGGCGTGCTGCTCCTCAGCCTCAGCACCATCGCCGGACAACTCATCGGCTCTATCGTGATCGACATCGTGGCTCCCGGTGGCGCCGGCCGGCCGCCGATCAACACACTGATCGGGGTCGCATTGACCCTCCTCGCGGTCGGCATCGCGGCCGACCGCGCACGCCAGCTGGGCACCCCACAAAAGCCAAGCCCCTCACAGAAGCGAGCAATCCTATGATCATTGTCGTCGGCGAGAACGTAGTCGACCTGATCCCCGCCGGCGACGGCCTGTTGCGCCCCGCGCTCGGTGGCGGGCCGGCGAATACGGCCGTGGCAGTGGCCCGGCTCGGCGGCCAGGTGGCGTTCGCGGGGCGCTTCGGCAACGACACCTACGGACGGGCGTTCCGCGCACGGCTGCACGATGCCGGCGTTGATTTGTGCTACGCAGTCGACGCGCCGAATCCGTCCGCGCTCGCGCTCGCTTCTCTCGATGCGTCCGGCGCTGCGACATATGACTTCTGGCTGGACAACGCGGCCGACTTCACCGACGCGCCACTGCCGACGACGTCCGGTGACGACATCGCCCACATCGGATCACTCGGCGCCTACTGGCCTCCGGGCGCCGACGGCATCGAACGGTGGATCGACTCAGCGAAGGCGACCGTCACGCTCGACGTCAACCTGCGTCCGATCGTGCTCGAGACTCAGCCCGACGCCATCGACCGCCTGGGCCGCCTGGTGCAACGAGCACACGTCGTCAAGGCGAGCGATGATGACCTTTTGATGGCGTACCCGGGAATCGATCCGGAAACGACGGCCCGCGCCTGGCTCGAAGCGCCCGGACCGGCTCTGGTCGTGTTGACGCTCGGCGCGAAGGGCGCGGTCGGGCTCAGCCGCGACGGGCGTCGCGTGCACGTGCCGGCGCCGCTGATCACCGTCGCCGACACGATCGGTGCCGGCGATGCCGCGATGGGCGCCCTGTTGACGCGGCTCGCGGCGATCGGTCTGACCGAGGCGTCGGACGACCTGGAGGGCACCCTTCGATACATCGTCGCGACGTCGGCGCTGGCCTGCACGCGCACCGGCGCTTATGCACCGTCGGCGAGCGATGTGGAGGCGTCAATGCGGGTCGGATGAGTGGCCCGGCGACACGCGCGCATCCGGGTTGATCGCGTGCGCCGCATTGTTGACGGCGGTCGCCGCCTCACCGAAGCCCGTCGCGATCAGTCGGACCTTGCCCTCGTAGTCGCAGACGTCACCGGCCGCGAAGATCCGCGAACGGCTCGTTGCCATCGTGCTGTCCACGACGATGTGGCGTCTGTCCAGCTTGAGTTCCCAGCCGGCGATCGGACCGAGGTCGGCGGTAAAGCCGAGCGCCGCGACCACCGTGTGCGCGTCGAGCAGGCGCGGTGCCGCGTCGGCGACGATGACCTCGACGCCGCTCACGAGCCCGTCGGTCGCCACCAGACGGGTGATTTCCGCGTTAACGATGATCTCGACCGGCATCGCCTGGACCGCTGCGACCGTCGACTCATGGGCCCGAAAGCGGTCGCGGCGATGCACGATCGTCACCGAGCCGGCGATCCCGTTCAGGGAATGCGCCCAGTCGAATGCGGAGTCGCCGCCACCGACGATGACGACGTTTTGACCCGAGAGCGCGTCCAGCTTCGGGATGAAGTAGACGAGACCGCCACCGTCGAATCCGGCGGCGGCGGGCAGCGGCCGAGCCGTGAATGTGCCGAGGCCGGCGGTGACGATAAGGGCGCCGCAATCCCACGTCTCACCGTTGGAGAGGGTGAGCTGCGGCCGGTCACCGTCGTAACTCAAGCCGTCGGCGAGGACGCCCAGCCGGTAGGTCGGATCGAATGCGCCCGCCTGCACTACCAGTTGTTCGACGAGGTCACGGCCGCGGATCGAGGGGAAGCCGGCGACATCGAAGATCTGCTTCTCGGGATAGAGCGCGGTGATCTGGCCGCCGGCCTCGGGCAAGCTGTCGATCACGACGACCGAAAGGCCACGAAACCCGGCGTAATAGGCGGCGAAGAGACCGGTCGGGCCGGCTCCGATGATGGCGATGTCTGCCGTTTCGGTCATGACAGTGGCATATCTAGGGTCGGCGATAGGCCGGCGTCGGCCACGGGTTTTACTTTCCGGCGACGGAACAGGATAGCTGCCACCAGACCTCCGATCAGTCCGAACAGATGTGCCTGCCACGATATGCCAGAGTCGCCGGGAATGACGCCGGTGATCTGGTAGCCATAGAGCAGGCCGACAAGCAGTGCGACTGCAATGTTCCACCAGTTGCGCTCGACAATCCCGCGCATGAAGAGATAGCCGAGGTAACCGAAGATCACTCCGCTGGCTCCGATGGTCGGCGCGTTGCCGACGAACCAGACGCCAAGACCGCTGATGACGGCGATGAAGAGGGTCACCCACAGAAAGCGTTTCGCGCCGCCGGCCAGCACGAACGTGCCGGTCAGAAGCAGCGGGACGGCGTTGCCGTAAAGGTGGATGTAACTCACGTGCAGGAACGGCGCGAAGATGATCCCGTCGAGGCCGCTGATGTGCCGAGGGACGATCGCGCCGTCATAGTCGAGTCGATGATGCGTCGCCTGGTCGATGACCTCGATGGCGAAGAGCACCGGGATCACCGCGCACATCATGACGAAAGCGCGACCGAGGGCGGCGTAGAACTGCGTGCTGCCGAAGCGCTCCGGATCGTCCTGCGGCGCCTCCGTCATACCTGTAGTTGGTATCAGGTCGGACGCGCCAGCGCTAGCTTAGCTTTGCGATCGCCGCCTTGATTGCCGGCAGGAACGTCGAGACCTGCGTATAAACACCCGGGAATCCGCGCCGAGCGCAGCCGAGCCCCCAACCGACGATGCCGACCTCGACATAGGCGCCGGCGGAGTCCCGGCGGACGAGCGGGCCACCGGAGTCGCCCTGGCAGGCATCGACGCCGCCGCGTGCGAGGTTGCCGGCGCAGATCATCTGCGACTTCACGAAGGGATCTCCGTGGTACGCCTTCGCGCACGCGGCATCCGACACAAACGGCACCAGCGCGCTGCGCAGCTTCGTCTGCTGCGTGCCGTTTTCCCTGGTCGCACCCCAACCAACCACGCGGAATAGGCCTTTGTCATAGGCGGCGCTCGACGGGAGCGCAAGCAGTGGGTCGGTTAGCGGCCCCGCGAGCTGGATTACCGCCCAGTCGTTGCCTTTCATGGCGTCCTTGAAACCGGCCGCACGCTGGACATATGTCGAGTCAATGGTGATGGCCCGAACGGAGTTCAGGTCGGCCGCGCCGGCCGTCGCCTGGATGGTTGTGTTGCGCCCGGTGCCGGCGACGCAGTGGCCGGCGGTAAGGACGACACGGGGCGCGACGAGGGCGCCATCACAACCGATCGAGAGCCGGACCATCCAGCCGTACGCGTGAGCGCCGGCATCGGTGCCGCCGACGACTTTCGGCGTGCTCGCTGGTTGGACGGCGGTTGTGGGGACGAGCGCGCCGCCGACGATGGCGTTCGCCGGACTGCTCGCTGTCAGCACCAATGCGCTGAGGCACGCGACAACGATGGCGGTTCGACGGAGTTTGTGCGTGCGGATGCGCGTGCGGGGGCGGTAAGTCACAAAGCGGAATCTTAGCCGCGAAACCGGTCCAAACGGGCGACCGCCACGACGGCAAATCCCCTGTTGATCATGAGGTTAGGAGTGCGACACACCGTCGAGTGTGCAACTAACCACATGATCAACAGGGAGGGGAGGGGGAGGTGGCGGGCTAGTAGAAGTTGTGGGACTGCCAGAACGTCCATGCCTGGCACGGCGTGTTGTAGCGGCTCTTGATGTAACTCAGGCCCCACTTGATCTGGGTCGCCGGGTTAGATCGGTAATCCGAGCCGGCCGACGCCATCTTGCTCGCGGGCAGGGCTTGCGGGATGCCGTAGGAGCCCGACGACGAATTTTCCGCCGTCGTACGCCAGTTGCTCTCACGCGTCCACATCTTGTCCAGGCACGGCATCTGGTCGAGACCGAAGCCGGCGGATAGGAGGAGCGTGCAACCGATGGCCTTGTTGCCCGTGTAGGCGGCACATGACTTCGGGATCGGGCCGAAGGACGGTGTCGTCGACCTCGTCGTCGACCGACTTGACGTGTCCGTCTTCTTCGCGCGCGCCGTGTCCTGGGCCTTCTTGGCCTGCGCTGCGGCGGCGGAAGCAGCAGACGTCGCCGCTTTGTTTGCGGCCGCTTGCGCAGCCGCTATCTGTGCACGCTGCGGTGCGGCGGCCGCGTATGCAGCAGCCTGCTGGTCAGCGAGTTGTTGCTGGTAACTGGCGTCAACATCGCCGTTGGCGCTGGCCGCGGTGGCGACCTGCTGGTTGTGCCGGTCGTTGCTCAGGTATGCGCCACCGACAAGGCCGAGGAGCAGCACGAGGATCGAGAGCACACGCAGA
>Ga0193726_1002464_pt1 | contig 12537 bp, 11 predicted proteins | sample H2c1metaG_FD_144928 | JGI IMG/M metagenome (GOLD analysis project Ga0193726, IMG submission 144928) | Soil microbial communities from a riparian zone of the East river system, Colorado, United States - H2c1 | ecosystem: Environmental > Terrestrial > Soil > Riparian zone | place: USA: East River... | reverse complement strand
TAACATACCCATAAATAGGTATTTTATCTTGTAATTAGCCTTTATATAGGTTAAAAATATAGAATGTCCAAAGCCAGCCGATCCTATCAAGCTCTCCCCGCCGTAACCGTTGACCGGCTTAAAAAGTTCGGCCAAGACATAGCGGTCGCCCGCAAAAGGCGACACCTCTCCAGGCGCGACATGGCCGCACGGATGATGGTAAATCTGAAAACGGTGGAGCGCCTCGAAAGAGGCGACCCCGGAGTCGGAATCGGAATTGTTGCCGGCGCGCTTTGGATTCTGGGCATGGATCGTCGTCTCGGCGATCTGGTCTCGCCTGAGAGCGATTCAACCGGCTTGCAGGAGGACATCAAGAACCTTCCCAGAGATTTTCGCAAGACCAGGAAACGGTCCGATCAATTCGATTTTTGAGTGAGCTATGCAAAAAACATACGTGTACGTCTATCTCGAAGAAAAACCCGTTCCAGCAGGACTGCTCGAAACCAGTGGCACGGGGCGCGAGGCCAGCGCGCGTTTCGCGTACGGTCGCCGCTATCTTGCGCGAAAAGACCGGGTGGCCATTGACCCGGTCCAGCTGCCTCTTCATGACGCCGGTGAGGAGCGCGAATATCTAGCGCCTGAAGGGTTTGTTCTCTTCAACGGCATCCGCGATGCTGCACCTGACGGGTGGGGCCGACATCTTATGGACCGCGCCGCCGGAGCGCGCGCCTTATCGGAATTCGACTATCTGGTCGCGACTGGAGAAGCGCGTGTCGGCGCCTTGGCTTTTGGTCCGGATCTAACCGGGCCTCATCGCATCGCGGCCTGGGGCGAGGAGAATCTGGATGGCGAAAACCTGAACCTGGGGGACCTGCTCAAAGCCGTGCAGGAACTCGATACGGCCGAGGCCCTGCCTCCCGAGCATCGCCGCTTTCTCGTGCAAGGTTCCTCGCTCGGCGGTGCCCGTCCCAAAGCCACTACGGAACATCGCGGCAAACAGTGGATCGCGAAATTCGGACGCGCGCAGGATCGCTTCCCTGTGTGCCGCGCCGAATATGTGGCCATGACACTGGCAGGCATGGTCGGCATCAATGTTCCACCCGTGCTCATCGAAAAAATAATCGGCCAGGATGTCTACCTGATTGAACGCTTTGACCGCATTGCAGAAGGCAAAGACTATCTGCGGCTGCCGTTCATCTCTGGCCTGACGATTATCGGCGCCCATGAAAGCGAATCATCGCAGCAAAGCTATCGTCGCCTTGCGGAACAATTACGCCTTTTCGGTTCGGATCCCGCCAGGGATGCGAACCAGTTGTGGCGGCGGATGGTGTTTAATATTCTCTGCAACAACAACGACGATCATCTAAGAAATCACGGCTTCCTGTGGCAGGGAAAGGGGTGGCGCCTGTCCCCGGCTTACGACATTGTGCCCTTTCCCCAGGTTTCCCTTGAACGAGACCTTGCCATCGGTGTAGGACAAAACGGACGTCGGGCAACCCTGCGTAATGCCCTGAGTGAAGTCGCCAGCTTTGGGTTTTCGCGAGAGGAAGCCGTCACCATCGCCCTCGCTACGCGGGAAACGGTGAAACAGAATTGGCAGAATCTCTGCCAAGACAATGGCTTCTCAGAAACAGAGATCGAGCGTCTTCGTACTTGTTTCCTGGCCTGTGATGAACAGTTAGAGCCTGCGTAGCCAAGGGGTTCGTGTTTCCTGGGCGCAGCGACGCCTGCTGCTTGGTTCGACCGCGGGGTGATGGGCGTCATTGTGATTGTCGGACTATGGATGTGGCTCGGCCGGCGCCGTCCGTTTCTGTCATCGTTCGGACGGCAGATCATTCGCAGCTGATTTTGTGCGAAGCGACATTTCCGGCGCTTGAGCTTTCCTCGTAGCATGTCACTCGGACATAGGTATGATCGTCGAAAGCAAAGACTCTGAGTTCACTGGTTTCAGCGGAGCGGTTGCTTCCGAGAACGATGTTTCTCCATCCGCTACCTCTCTGATCGGCGAGACTTACGTCGTCGGCGAAGTCACTCAAGAGCAGTTCGAACACGCCCGAACGCTGGCGCAGAAGCCAGACCGGGCAATTGCCGGTAGCACCGCAATCCTGCGCCGATGTCGACCGCACAAACACCGCATCAGGTTTGGCGCCCAAGAGTGCGACCCTCTTGAAACGAAGAGCGGGGGTGCGCTCGCGTTGCCAATCGTCGGCTGAGTTTTCGAGGACAGTGGCGATCAGCTCCAGGTCGGAGCTGCTGAGGTTCGCTGCCGCCGGCTTCTGGTCAATGAGAACTTTGGCGCCCCTGACCATGGTTTGAGCGAAGGCAAGGGACAAAAGAAGAGCCGCACATATGCAATGCTTCATCCACACATCCTTCCCGGAGCTTTCTCCGCGATTGCAGTCGCGGGACCGTAGCGGATCCTGACCGTCTGACCCGATTCCAGACTTGTGATTTACCCCGCGATACTAAAGAAACGTCAAACAGCAAACGAGGGTTCCATCGACCGGGCTTCGTCAGCTTGGTTGCACGCCAATATCCAGCCCGCCAGCGATCAGCCGATGCAACTGTGGGCGGGCAACCTTCCGGCTGTTTCGTCTGCGACATGAGGCAGATCGTCTCGCCGCCCCCTCGCCAAGCCATGAACGACAGAAGATGCACCTGCGCTTAGAACAGCATATGCCTGCCGTTGCCAAAAGAATGGGCAACGGCGAATCGGGTTCAATCAGTCGATTTCATTCTCTCGCTACGCCGGCTCGCGCGGCCGCGGAAAGAGCCCTTGGTTGCCTGCTCAGACGGCTCCCGCCTCCGATCTTGAAGGGCGCCGATCTTGCCAACCTCCGAAATCGAGCGCGACAGACATGCAGGCGTCGCGCAACTTATCCGCGGCAGCACGATTCGCCAGGGCCCGGGCCACAACCATTCCCCCGACGCACAAGGCTGCAACCGCCTGTGCCTTGCAACGCCGCCGGGGCTTGTCGTCAACCACGCTGCGCGCCAGGACACCGACCATCGCCTCGAACACAGTTTCGAAGGCACGCTTCGCTTTTTTACCACAACGGGTCACCTCCGTCGGCAGCGCAACCATCGGGCACGAGTTTTCCACATCCTCAAAGTGCTGGCGCGAAAGATACGCACGAACTACCTGTGGTGCCGCCTCTGCCGAAGCCAGGTCGACCTCGACTCCCTCCCACAGGTTCTTCCACTGCGGGTCCGTGAAAAAGCATCCTAAAACCTCGGTGTACAAATCGCTCTTGCTGCGGAAGTAGCTATAGAAACCCCCATGCGTCAGACCGGCATCGGACATGATCTGTTGCAGCGAAACGTTATCGAAGCCGTGCCGGTTGAACAGCCTCCGTGCACTGTGAATGATATTCGCTTTTACCTGGGCGCGATGATTGGTTGGGTAAGGCATACCTCCTCCTTGATTTTTTGTGGCGTGATTTTTTGTGGCCTGATTTTTTGTGGAATGAAGTATCCATCCCAGAATCTTCCCGCGTCTATCAAAATATGATCTTGAACATAATCTAACCGCATGTTTCCATCGTTAGCGCCCGGGAACACATTCAGGAGGGACGATGGCAGACGGAACTAACGCGATGGGACTGGCTCACCAGCCCACCCGACGACAGCTGCTCGCGGCGATTGGCATCGCCGGTTGTGGTCAAATCTTGAACCCAGCTCTCTGGGGAGAGAGCCGGGAACCGGCCATGAAGAAACAACCAGGCACCACGGCCAACAAGAGCCGGACCTCGCTTCATCAGGAGATCGACTACCAGGCAATTCCCCACCGCATCTATGACGTGCTGTTAAGTTCAAAGGATTTCGCAGCATTCTCTGGCGCGCCCGCCGAAATCGATCCCCAGGCAGGAGGGGCCTTCTCGATGTTCGGTGGAATGATCGTCGGCCGAAACATCGAACTGTTGCCCAACCAACGGATCGTGCAGGCGTGGCGCCCCACCGGCGATTTTCCGGAAGGAACATATTCCCTCGTCAAATTCGAATTGAAACCGCGGGGAGCGGAAACCAAACTCATCCTCGATCACACCGGCTTTCCCGAGGGCCACTTTGATCATCTCAACGCCGGATGGTACTCCCACTACTGGGAGCCGCTCAGGAAATTTCTGGCTTAGTATCGATTGCAAGCATTGGCGGGAGTCGATGATCTCGTTATCTGTCGCGCGAATGGAACCTGGGCAGCCGATCAATGGCTGATCAGCGCACCGGCGGGCCAAGCTGGCTGCTTCCACTTTGCCTATCCGGGAAGGCCCAGTGACGTCTTACGGAAGTGCTGGAAGGCGCGGTCTGCGCAGCAAAATGTCTCGTGTTGGAGCATCGAATCCTGCCAGTAAAGCAGCGCACTCAAAATCCGCCTACCTTCTGGTCTCGGGGGTTGAACTTCCCTTCCGGCACCATGATTCTAAACAAGTTATATAGCCGCTATTCCTCCAATCGCAAGGTTTCGCGCATGCCTTTACCGCGAAAGCGGCCTCAAATTGTTTGGCTCAGGTAATTAGCCAAGCCCCAACAAATAAAGTGAATGCAATTGGCAGAACTGCCATTACGCCCGCAGCCATATAAGACTTGCGGGCCACGACCCTCTCGGCGAAGAACACGACAACAAAAAAGACCAGAGGATAGACAAGGACCAGAAGCCAACCGAATCGAATCAGGACTCTCAGATACAAAGGAGTGGTGGGCTGGAATTGACCGGCAAGCGACATCACGCTGGCAAGCAGCGTCAACGGCCAGGGTAGGCAAGTTACCAAGGTCGCGATTTTGCACGCCAGGAAATACTTATCCCGGCTCCTAAACGGATTCAAAGACAGCGTTGCCATGTTTGAAATACCTCACTTCTTGCGTTTCGAAGCGCAGGTCTGCGCGCAACCCACCTTCGCGTCCGCGCTTTATTTTGGGCTTATCGGAGGCTTCTGCCCCAGATCCGATTTGCTCGGAGGATTGCCGACCCAATTCACGTCCCAGGCACCATCCACAGTGATAAAGAGAACCGCTCCGTCCGAAGTCCATGCCTCATGCTGCATTTTCGCCGGCATATAGTTAAAGCCGCCCGGACCAAGGTGCATGAGCTTTCCCTCGTGCCCGAAGATGGCGGTTCCAAAGATCACGGTGTGGGTCTCGTTCGCGCTGTGCCAATGCAGGGGCGTGTGCATATTCTTAGGCGTGCGGATCATCAATTGTGTCGTGCCAGTTTTCGGATCAACGCGAAGAATTGAGAGCTGCGGCGAATCGCGCCCCATCTCTGGGAACATTGTTTGCCATTGCAACTGCTCGTAGGGAGCGCCTAACGCCTGCGGCATGTCAGCCGCCATCACCTTGCTGGCGGTGTTCTGCGCAATGCTCAGCGGTACCGTCATTAGCAGAAAGGATGCGAGGCTCCACAGTTTTCCTGTTCGTATATTAGTTACCTTCATTGAGATCTCCTTTCCTGGCTGAACGTAAGCAATAGCCGGCAAGCACCGACCCACTGGGCTCTTCATGCGGACCTGAGTAGGTCTCTTAACGTGACCGCCTGCCTGCGAGAACCTCGTTTGGGTTCGCCTGAATCTGAGTGTATCCCGACGGTATTTCGAACAACTGCGAGTCGAGAGCGGAGCCGGAGAATGAAGTCACTTCCATGGTGGTGGTCATGAGTGACGAGTCTGAAGGGTCGTCATTCTGAGCCTGGTCCTTCTTCTTCCCCCCGAAGATTCCGCCCAGACCCTTGACCAGAGCCTCGTTGCTGTTGGTGGAGTCGGATGATTCTGACGAGGTTCCACGAGGGTTACGTCCCGAGGTTTGGGAAGTTCCCGAAGGCGTGAGCTTCAAGACTTTCAGAAGAGGCATCCCTTTTAGCGCCTCGGAGTTCTTCAGCGTTTCCGCCATCGCCTTCGTCATGCGAGGATCGTCAGTGGCTCCGCCTCCCGGCGCCCAGTTCAGTTCCTCAGCCAGCCGCCGATAGAATTCCTTCACTTCGTCATAGCCGCGCACCGAGGGAGCGACCCAGAGCTCATTTTCAAATGTCATTGTTCCCTTGACGTTCCCTGATGACGTATCCGAACTCTGCGCCTGAATGTCCATGTCGACCTTGACCTGAACTTCGCGGGTCGTCTCCCCGAGAATCGAACGCGTATTCTGTGTAGACGTTACTTGCACCTTGGGCGACACGCTGAACTGGGCATTTTTTTCTTCTTGGGCAGCCTGTAGGCGTTGCCGCATCCGCTGGATCTGGGCGCGCATTTCATCAAAGGTGATAACGCCGTAGGTCTTCCGTGCTGAATCGACGGAGATGATGCGGCGCCCGTCGAGATCGATGATCTGCACCGATCCGTCTCCGTTTTCGATTCGCATGCGGTTTCCCTTGACATACTTCGTGCTCTGCAACGGCTGGTTGGTGCGGCCGCTGACCGAACTGGCGAACTTGACCATGCCGGCCATCGCGCCGCCGCCTATTTTTGTGGTTTCGCTGTACTTGAAATCCGCCCAACTGATAGCTGCCGGCAGCAACAAGCTGGATATAACGAACCTTGCAACTCCTGATTTCATAAACTCCTCCCTGATAAATGTCTGACCATGCCTACAGTGTTTTCTGTAGTGAACTTTCATTGCTCGACCTCCTGGGCGCGTGCTAAATTTTCTGGTACCGCTTCGTCCGCGCAGAGGCCGATCCACTGTTTCAACGGCGCTAATCCTGCCGGAAGCGGAGCTAAAATGTCCTCTGCTCAATCTCAAACTTTCTAAAACCGTCTGAAACGCCGACATCGTGAGTGAAATGAAGCGCTTGCATGAATTCGGTCCTTTCCGGGTTGACCCCGATCGGAGTCTCTTGTTGCGCGGTACGGAACCTGTTGCCCTGACCGCGAAGGCCTTCGAGACCCTGATGGTGCTGATTCAGCATCGCCAGGAAACTGTATCTAAAGACGAACTCTTGAAAACTGTTTGGCCTGACACCTTTGTCGAAGAAGCCAACCTAACTCAGCACGTTTCCATGTTGCGAAAAGCTCTGGGCGAAACCCCCCAGGACCGTCGCTATATCGTGACTGTCCCCGGACGCGGGTATCGTTTCGTCGCCAGAGTGCGTGAGGTGCCGAGCAGAGAGGGCTACGGCGATGCCGTGATGGAGGAGAACCACAAAGGCGATGGCATGACGGTCAAGGAGGAGGAAGCAGATCACGCAGGCAGCGAGGCCGCTTCTACCCCCAAAGCCAAGACGGTAACCTGGATTCTGATTTGTGCTCTTCTTGTGGTGCTGGCCGCGATTGGCGCGACCTCGCGGCTGAAGCATTGGGGAAATCGTTCGGCTCTCAGCGCGAAAGATACTGTTCTGCTCGCTGATTTTGATAACTTCACAGGAGAACCGATATTTGACGGCGCGTTGAAGCAAGGCTTGGCCGCACAGTTGGGGCAGTCGCCGTTTCTAGACATCGTCGCCAACGATCAAGTGCGTGAGACCCTGCGGTTCATGGGCCATTCGCCCGATGAGCGCGTGCAGTTGCCTCTGGCTCGCGAGATATGTGAGAGAGCGGGATCAAAGGCGCTGATCGCAGGCTCCATTGGGCGCTTCGGAAGAAGTTATGTCGTGGCTTTAGAAGGGCTGAACTGCGCGGATGCAACGACCCTCGCTCGTGAGCAAGTGGAAGCGGATAACAAGGAACAGGTCTTAAGCGCGCTCAGCGGAGCCGCTTCGAAGCTTCGGCAAAAGTTGGGTGAGTCCTTGAGTTCTGTTCAGCGGTTCGATATTCCCATCGAGCAGGCCACCACTCCTTCGCTCGAAGCGCTGCGCGCTTATTCATTGGCGATGGAACAAAGAACTTTGGGAATGGAAAAGAATTCTATTCCGCTCTTTGAACATGCCATTGAGCTCGATCCTAAGTTCGCCATGGCGCACGCGGAACTGGGGACGGTCTACACCAATTTAGGCGAGACCGAACACGGCGGGGAGTACTTGAAGAAAGCTTATGCCTTGCGAGGCAATCTGAGCGAACGGGAAAAGTTCTATCTCACAGTTCGCTACTACACTGTTGTGACGGGACAAACCGATAAGGCGACCGGAACCCTAGAAATGTGGGCCCGGATTTACCCCCGCGACTGGATCCCATTCAACGGCTTGTCTGCGCGTTATCAGGTCGTCGGACAGTATGAAAAAGCGGCAAACGCGGCAGCTGAGGCGCTGAGACTACAGCCGAATCATTATTTGCCCTTTGCAAACCTTGCTCTGTCCTACATGAGACTGAATCGATTCGAAGACGCCGCGCAGGTGTGTCAACGATCCAGCGCTGCACACCGGGACAGTATCTACACCCATCGAGTGCTCTTTCAGATTGCCTTTCTCCACCACGATCAGGCGGGCATGCAGCGTGAAATCGATTGGGCCACGGGTACGGATCGTGAGAACGACATGCTTGCTATCGAGGGCCTCGCCCAAGTTACATCCGGAAAACTGCGAGCGGGCCGACAGCTATTTCAGCGCTCCTGGGCAACTTCGCAACGCAACAACCTCAAGGATGACGCCGCCTTCTCAATGGCTGGGGAAGCCCTGGCCGAGGCCGACTTCGGCAATTATGAGCGGGCGCATTCCCAGGCCGTCACCGCTGCCAGTCTAGGGCATGGGATCGACGCACAGGAGACCGCCGCCGAGGCTCTGGCGCTTTCGGGCGATGTGAGCCGCGCACAAGCGATTGCCCAGGACCTGCAAGATCGTTTTCCCCAGCACATGCCCCTCAATGTCGTCTCGCTGCCAACGATTTTTGCCAGCATCGAACTTCAGCGTGGGCACCCGGAAAAAACCATTCGGCTGCTGCAAGATGCGGTTCCATACGATCTGTGCGAATTCGCCAGCCTCGGGCCCATCTACATTCGAGGCCAGGCCTACCTTCGCCTTCACGCCGGCAAAGAGGCCGCAGCAGAATTTCGCAAAATCCTGGATCACAGCGGGGTAGATGTTCCCTCTCCGCGCCGTACTTTGGCCTATCTCGGACTGGCACGTGCGTTGAAGTTGCAAGGTGACACCGCAGGCGCCCGCCAAGCTTTTCAAGACTTTCTCTCGCAGTGGTCAGATGCCGACGCGGACATTCCCATATTGCGTCAGGCCAAGATCGAATATGCCAGACAGCAGTGACAAGCCCTCGGAGCCGCTGGGCCAAGTTCCAGAGCCAGGTCTTCTTTCCCCGAGAAAGTCGATACACCCATCTGCCCGCCCAAATGAATGGCCGTCAGGATAGCGCAATGTTCCCGTGGGCCTTCCACTTCTATCGCAGGCTCGAGACGCGGCCGCCCCTAGTATCGAGAACGTTCTTGTGCCAGCTCGGATTTCGAGGATAGTTGAGCGTGGCTTCCGTGCCGATGTTTCGCGCGCGGTCAAGTTTTCCGTCACTGCTGGACGGCCCGATTCGCACCTGCACTCGAGAGCCTTGGAAAACTTCCCCGGATTCGGTCGAGCTTCCATCCACGCCGCGAGCGTTGCCCCGAGTGCACAAGTCAAGAAGTGCTGCGAACATGGTCGGTTAGGTCGGCTGACGGCCGATCAGTCGTCCGCGGTTCTTACGGAGTAGCCAGGCAGCCTTGCGGCCGCATGGCCCTCTCACAATTTAAAATCGGAGGTCTGGGCAGTCACAAAGTTGCCGACCGGCAGACCGAACGTAGTAGGCTTCTTCTCCTCATGCTCATCTGCAGTGGGTGCGACGGCACGGTTGCGAAATCAGACTGCCAATCTTACACAGTGGGTTACACAGTTTCACAGCTGTCTCAATTAACATATTTATTATCAACAAGTTACTGGCAGATGCAGCGGACCCAAAATCCCCGCTCTAAAACGAGGTGACGCGCGCGCGTACCGTGATCTGATGTGTCCCGCGCTCGAGAAAGAGGACGCGAACTTCACCGGGGTTGCCGTGCATGGCGCGGTAGATGCCACCCCAGGTTGCACGTTTTGTTTCCATCCCATCAATTCCGATCAGTTTGTCGCCCGGTTGAACATTTTCGACGGTCGGCTTTCCATTTTTCTTGGCAATCGCGGCAACGATGTACTCGCCGTTGTTGGCCTGGAGCGTGAGGCCGATCTGATCAAGATCGCCGCCATCGCTCTGGGTCTGGGTCTGCCGCAACCAGTACATGATGTGATTTGGGTAGTCAATCGTGAGACGAAAACCATTGAGCACATTCCCGCCAAGCCAGCCGATCACGGGAAGCGCGTTCTTTGTCGAATACCACTCGAACAGCTCCAAGTTTCCGGGAAATCCCCTGCTGGGCCCGGCACCGAGAGCTCCGACTTGTCTCAGGGTCAGCGAGCCAATGGAGATTTCGGGTATGCGCAACAGAATGCCATCTATTTCTGCGCCGTCGCCACTCATCATCATATTGCTGGCGCCAACTGCGCCCACTCCGCGCTCCCATCGGGGATGTGTGGTAAGCCAGCCTCGAGCCGTGCTTTGTCGAAACCACGTGTAGGCGGAGCCATTGTCGACGGTAACCGCATAACTCTTGCCATCGATGGAAGCGTTTACTGCGATGAGGCCGGTATCACGATTTATTTGAAAGGGCACAGGGACACCTTCTGCTTTCAGCGTGCCTGGATTGGCGAAGGTCAGATTCCGCTTCTGATAATCAATCGCGACCTCATATTTCTGCATGATGCCGGCTGCTAAAATTGCCTCGACCTTCAGATCCGATCCCACCGAATAGGGCTGGCTACGGTCGCTGGTTACCTCGACAGCGGGAATGCGGACAGGCATGGCTCCCACCCGGATAATCATCGGGCTTCCCTGGTCCAGTTGAAGCTCTTTGAACAGGGATTCGGCAACCGCGACCGACGGGCTGCCCATATCAATGAAGGCGAGGGCTTTGTGAATCGAGCCATCCGGGCGCACGAAGGACAACTCCGCGTATATCCGATTGCCGTCGAAAATGAAGGGCGTCGTGCCCGAAGAAACCGGAGATTGAGCCAACGCAGGCAAGCATAGAAGCCACAAACTGAACCCAAGCGCTGATCGCCGACCGTAGGTCGCAAGCGTCTTCGAAAACACGATTTCCTCCTGGCCTCCCGGGAATGCGAGGTTTGTCTGACGTTCCATCCTGGCCGAAGCCGACACCGGCGTCAATGCCAACTCGTTAGCTCGCCCAATTCTGTTCTTCGAGTTCATCGGGGAGGCCGGGGATCTATCGGCCTTGGTTGCCCCCCATCGGTGGAATGCCTCGCAGGGAAGACGATCGTTGCTCCTGTGCCAAACCGTAGGCCGTGAACTTTTGAAAGAAGTTATTATTGATTCATGAGCTTAGTGATTCGCCGTTCCAAGATTCATTCTGATGGGTGCTATACCACCGTTCCAATCAAGAATAAAAAGTTGGTCGTCGAGTATACCGGACCGCGCCTCACCATCAAGGAGGCGGATGATATTTATGAAAAGTCGCCGCGGACTTATCTTTTTGGGCTCACCGATGGCGAGCATGTGATCGACGGCGACGGAGTAGCGGCGTTTATTAATCATTCCTGCGATCCCAATTGCGAAGCCGATGAAATCAGCGGACGGGTGCTGATCACCTCGATTCGGGACATCCAGGCGGGCGAGGAATTGAGCTACGACTACAACCTCTACGACGGCGAATTGGAGGATGAGTCGCCTTGTTTTTGCCAGGCCGAGAGTTGCCGGGGAAGCATGTATTCGGAGAAAGAACTGGCGCGGCGAGCCAAGGCAAAGAGGGCAGCGAAGAAAAATAAAGCCCGAGCGTGAGCGACCGACAAAGCCCGGCGCAGAGTTCTCAGGTCCATTCTCAGGTCCAGCGGAACCAGCGCAGCGCCAGGAAGAACGAGACGCCTCCCCAAACTAACAGGACCAGGATCCGTCCCGATTGCGAGGCCAGCGATGCGCCTTGAAGAATGGTGTCACGCAGGGCGTCGTTCAGCGCGGTGAGGGGAAGCAATTTGATCAAGGGCTGCACCACCGCGGGGAAACGCTGGTAGGAGAAGAAGACGCCCGAGAAAATCCACATCGGCATCATGACCAGATTCATGAGCCCGCTGACGCTTTCAATTTTCTGGGCGCGGCTGGCGGTGAGCAGGCCGATGCCGCCAAAGGAAATCGCGCCCATGGCTCCAATCAGCACGATGGTGAACAGCGAACCCAGAATACGCATGTGGAAGACCAGCGCGCCAAATCCGAGCAGCAACCCCACCTCGATAACCATCAAGATCAGACGGCTGCTCATCAGAGCCAGCAGGAAGTCGGTCCGGCGCATGGGCGTGCCCACGAAACGCTTGAGCAATTTGCGCTGGCGCATCTCCACCAGGGCGAAGCCAATGCCCCACATGGCGGCATTCATGGTGTTCATGCCCAGCATGCCGGGCACGAGGAAATCGATGTAGCGCGAACCAGGTTCGCTGGAAGTGACCTCGGTCGTGAGGATGACGTCTTTGCGTCCCGCGGCGGATTGCAGCGCGGCATCGACTTGGGCGCGGGAAAGAACACTCTCGGGACGGGCCGGATCGTAGCGATATTGAACACTTCCCTTTTGGTCTGCCTCAACCACCAGATCATATTTTCCCAGGCGGAACCCCTGCATGGCCTGCTG
>Ga0193726_1002463_pt1 | contig 12538 bp, 19 predicted proteins | sample H2c1metaG_FD_144928 | JGI IMG/M metagenome (GOLD analysis project Ga0193726, IMG submission 144928) | Soil microbial communities from a riparian zone of the East river system, Colorado, United States - H2c1 | ecosystem: Environmental > Terrestrial > Soil > Riparian zone | place: USA: East River... | reverse complement strand
GAGCTGTTCTCGCAACCAAGAAGTCAGCCAGGAGGGTTCTGGTTGGAGCGACGACCGTTGGCGTGGATTTAGGAGACCAGTGGAGTCATTACTGCATACTCGATGAAGATGGCGAGGTTACGGAAGAAGGCCGGTTTCGAACGACCGAAGGAGGCGTGGCGAAGCGCTTCGAAGAGCATGGATCATGCTCGAGTTGCCATGGAAGCCGGTACTCATTCGATCTGGATATCAGAACAGCTGAAGGAGTACGGGCACGAGGTGATTGTCGCCAACGTCACCGAACTGCACGCCATCAGTCGCAACGACAGCAAGAGTGACCGGACCGATGCAGAGAAGCTTGCACGGTATGCCCGACTCGATCCAAGGATCCTGCGTCCAATTACCCATCGGACTCAACTGATCTAAATCGGGAGGCGGTCCATGAAGCTCTCGGTATTCTGCGGAATCAGCGTAGATGGCTTTCTGGCTCGGCCTGCAACTCGCTCGATTTTCTGCGCGCTGGTGAGCAGGAGCCGCACGGTTTCGAGGAATTCTATAGCAGCGTCGATGTCGTCGTAATCGGTCGCAAAACCTTTGAAGTCGTGCAGACATTCGGCAAATGGTTTTACGGCAGGAAGCCGGTGGTCGTGCTGAGCCGCCGTTCGCTCGATTTCTCATCGGTCAAGGAAGGAGTCGTGGAGCAGATGTCCGGCGAATCCTCCGAAATCGTAACCCGGCTCAAAGCTCGCGGCCTCAAACATGCTTATATAGACGGCGGCATCACCATTCAGCGATTCCTATCGGCTGGCCTGATCGACCGACTGGTGATCACACACGTGCCAGTACTGATCGGAGCGGGCATCCCGTTGTTAGGTCCGGTGCCGCGCGACATCAGTCTTCGCCACGTTGCTACGCGCTGCTACAACGGTGGCCTGGTGCAGAGCGAATACGAGCTTGACGCCGAGCGGGGCACTCAGGTCCGGAAGACGGGTAGAACATCAAGGCGGTAGAACTACGCCCGCTCTGATCCCACCTCGCTCCACCGACAAGAATATCTCGATCTCTGGCTTGCCCTGTTACCGTCAGTCGAAAAGTTCAGAACCAGAGTTCTTCATCCTTGATTTATGCGAAATCGCCAATGTACGTTTCCAGGCGCTGTAATTCTGGAAACGTGCTAAGGTCTGTTCTCGCTATGGCCATTGATCGCTTGAAGACCGAGAGAGGGAGAGATTTTCGCGGGCGGTGCTCTTTCCGCAGGAAGAGTTGACTCTCGACCGTTACCTGTTTATTCTATGCCTGTAGCAAACAGGCATTATGGACAAACCTAACGAGAAACCCCGCGATCTATTCCCTGGCGCACTGGAGATCATGATCCTGGAATCGTTGCGCCGGCAGCCCTCCCATGGATATGCGCTCGTTCAGCACATCCAGGAGCGCTCCAACAACCTGCTGCAGGTTGAGGAAGGCTCACTCTACCCAGCTCTTCAGCGCCTGTTGAAAGCCAAGCTGGTCACGGCTGATTGGACTATTTCTCTTTCCACGAATCGCCGTGTGCGGATTTACCAGATGACGCGCGCCGGCCTGCGCCATCTCGATCAAGAGATCTCCAGCTTCGACCGCATGCTGGAAGGCATTCAGATGGTCCTTGGTCCCGCACGGCGGTCGGCTAGCTCCTGAGGAGGTCGCAGCATGAACTGGTTTCATCGCATCTTCCGCCGTCGCCTTTACGATGATCTCGGCGAAGAACTCCGTCAACACATCGAAGAGAAAACCGAGCAGCTTATGCGCACGGAGAATCTGTCCCGCACGAAAGCCGAACAGGCCGCGCGCCGCGCGTTCGGCAACGTCACGCTCATGGAGCAGCACAGCCGGGAGACGTGGCAATGACCTGCCATGGAATCGATCGCGGCCGACATCCGGTTCGCGCTGCGCCAGATACGGAGATCGCCGGGCTTCTCTGTTGCCGTCATTCTGCTGCTGGCCCTGGGCATTGGAGCGACCACTGCGGTTTTTTCTCTGGTGGATGCGATCTTGCTGGAGCCAGTTCCATATCCCGAACCCAATTCCGTCGTACTTCCGTGGAATATTCCACCGGCGGGGTCAGCATTGGCGGTTTCGACAAGTTTCCATGGAGCCCGATTCACTTCCATGCGTTCGAGCAGGAGACGCAGACTTTTCGGTGGGTAGGCGCGTTCCAGGGAGCCAACTTCAATCTGACTGACGCGGGCGACCCTGCCATGCTTGAGGGCGCGCAGTTTCGTGGGGATTCTTTCCCACCCTGGGCATCTCTCCTGCACTCGGCCGCACGTTTACCCGTGAAGAAGATACCCCGGGCAAGGAGCGCGAGGTGGTGCTGGGCGACGCCCTGTGGCGGAGCCGCTTCCACGCAGATCCCACCATCCTTAATCGGGTGATCCATCTGGATGGCACGGCTTACACGGTCGTCGGCATCATGCCACGTGGCTTCGATTTTCCTCGCGCCAATGAGATGCCGGGCGACTTTACTTTCGCCTCAAAGACCCAGCTCTGGGTTCCGATCGCGCTGCCTGCGGTGACGCCTCGGTTCACCTCCTCGGAGTTGGCGATCGTCGCCCGTCTCCAGCCGGGCCTGTCCGTCGCGCAGGCACAGGACGCGATGGATCTCTTCGCCCAGCGCATGGATCGGGAGCATCCGGAGATGAAAGGCTGGTCGCAATCACTCGTGACACCGCTCCAGCGCCAGGTCGCCGGGGATACGGGCAGGCCTCTTCTGCTGATCCTTTCGGCGGTCGGCGTAGTGCTGCTGATCGTATGTTTCAATGTCGCCGGCCTTCTCCTTACGCGCTCAATTGCACGCGAGCGGGAGTTCACACTTCGGGCCGCGCTTGGAGCGGGTCCAGGGCGCGTTCTGCGCCAGGTGCTTACCGAAAGCCTGCTACTGGCCCTGGCCGGTGGCGTTGGCGCCGCAGCCGTTGCCGCCGCTAGTATTTCGTTGGTGAAGGCTTTTGGACCACCCAATCTGCCCCGCCTTCAGGAAGCCGGCGTCGATCCACGCGTATTCGCCTTCGCTTGTGTCATCACCCTGCTCACGGGCGTTCTCTTCGGACTCGCGCCCGCCCTTGGCGCTGGGCGCGTCAACCTGGCAGGATCGCTCCGCGAGGGAGGTCAAAAGAGCGGGGCAGGGGCGAGCCATCCACGTTTGCGGCGTGCCCTCGTGGTCTCGCAGATCGGCATGGCCCTTGCGCTGGTGATGGCTTCCGGGTTGTTGGTGCGCTCGTTTTACCAACTGCTTGCATCTGATTCCGGCTTCCGCGCCGACCATGTCCTGACGTTCGAGCTCTCGCTGCCGGGTACGCGGTATCCCGAGCGCGCAGCCATCGCCCGTTTCTACCAGAAGGCATTGCCGCGCCTGCGCGCCATTCCGGGCGTCGAATTCGCTGGTGTTACCGAATCGGTTCCCCTTGGCGGGGCGACGGAGTCCGGGGTCGCCCGCATCGTCGGCCGCCCTCTCGGCAAAGGCGAACGGCCTCCAATCGTCGATTACACGATCATCTCCCCCGGGCTGTTTTCCGCCCTGGGAACGCCTCTGCTTCAGGGGCGTGACGTGCTCGATTCCGATGTGCTCTCGGCGCCACCGGTGACCGTGATCAATCGCGCCATGGCACGACATTACTGGCCGAACGAGGACCCTATCGGCAAACAGGTTCTGGTGCCCTCGCAACGTGTGCCGGCTACCATCATCGGCGTGGTGGCCGATATGAAACATTCCTCCCTGCGTGAGGTGTCCGGCCCAGGCATGTTCGAACCCTACACGCAGGAGGTTTGGCCATCGATGGCGCTGATGCACGTCGTTCTCCGAACGAAAGTCGACCCTGCCAGCGCGATCGGAGCGGCACGTCACATCATTCAAGATCTCGATGCCGGGATACCGCTGGCTGACGTTTCCACGCTCACTGCCATTACGCAACGTTCCATGGCGGCCAATCGGTTCTCGATGCTGGTCGTCGGCTTCTTCGGAGCGCTCGCGCTGCTCCTCGCCGCTGTCGGTATCTACGGAATCATCGCGTACTCCGCGAGCCAGCGAACACGGGAGATTGCGATCCGCATCGCGCTAGGGGCCCAGCGGGGTAATGTGTTCGGCATGGTGCTCGGCCAAGGACTTCGCCTCGCTGCTCTGGGTATTTTGTTCGGCGTTCTCACTGCACTGCTGGTTGGCCGGGTGTTGGCTGGATCGCTTTACGGTGTAAGCGCGTCCGATCCGCTCACGCTCGGATGCGTTGCTCTGTTGATCACCGTAGTGGCCCTGGCAGCCAGCTTCCTGCCGGCTCGTCGCGCGGCCGCAACCGCTCCGATGGAGGCTCTGCGGGGCGATTGAGCCGCCAGATCAATTCATGTTGGACTCGACGGACCTCATGTTCCGCCGTCCTCCCTCAACAAGTGTTCAATCGCCGAGTCACTCACCGAACACTGCGGGCGAAATTTCGACTCCGGAGTTCTGGGAGGGTGGCGAGCTACTCGAAAGTCATCCTTGCGTGGGTTCGGCAGAAGAAGTCCCACTAAACACACTAGGATTCAGGGACCGAATAAGCACGGAGTTGACGGTCAAAACGGCCTCGAACTCAAAAGGCGAGTCTCTCGCCTAATTATTCGTTGGCCACGTGTCGGGTGTTCGAGCACGACTGGCATTCGAGCGATGAATGGAAAAGAGAGCGCCACAAAGCAGGAGTCAAGGCTGCGAACCTCATACTAAAGTGCTACTGAAGCTTGCAGCGCACCGCCGACTGGCGGCATGGGCCTTGACGCCTGCCCCATCTGCGGCGAGTAAACTCTCTTCGACGCGCGAATGCCATCAGGATGCAGCCGCCTGGTAGCGGCTGCATGGTACTGGAGATCGAGTTCGATGCCGAGATAGTTACGTTTGAGGATTTTCGCGGCCAGCAGCGTCGAGCCCGAACCACAGAACGGATCAAGAATCAGATCGTGCTTCTTGGTGAAGGCTTCGACCAGGCTTCTGAGTGGGGTGAAGCTTGTTGCCCGAGTAGGGCATATCGATCATGTCAGAGATCGGATTCTCCGGTAGAGCTGGATTACCCTTCGCCAGCAGATAGGCCTGCTCGTGCTGATACTTGAGGAAGCGCGATTTCGACGCGTACTGCTTGCGGAATACTATATGGCCGACGATGCGAAAACCAGCACTGTGCCAGGCCTGGATGAACTTGTCGATTTGCGTCCAGCCATAGAACGAGATCATGAAACGATCCTGCTTGAGAACGCGATAGGCTTCGCTAAATGCTGGTATCAGCCAGTCTGTGTTGCTGTCGTTCTGAATGGACCGGCCTTCCCGGTCCCGATAGTCAACCAGATAAGGTGGATCGGTCAGGATGAGATCGATGCTGTTGACTGGTAGGCTTTGCATGATGGAGATGCAATCTCCGTGAAGAACGGTGTCGGCAGGAACTGAGGGTTGGTCGATTCGATTCGTCTGCATGGTGTCGCTCCGTAGGTGATCTCCGATGACTCGGGGCACCATAGCGGAGCTGAGCGAGTGGGTCCGGCTTTCAAGCGCCAAGGGCCGCTTTTAGGGAGGGACCCGAAAGAAAGTTCTCGCGTTCTTTGCGGAACTTTGTTTTGGGAGGAACCGGAAAAGCAGAGGGCCGCCGTGCCGCAGGACGCCGGTAAGACCCCGAGCGTGTGCCCGAGTCAACGGAGAGCACCTGGCACCGGAGCGACATCAACGTGTGAGAAACAACCATCGAGGGGGATACCATTTCATGGAACCTCGCATCGCATGCAGCCGTTAGACCGTCGATGGTCGTTGACCGAACGTAATCAGCGCATCCCGGAATGACAACAACTGAGAGCTGCGATTCTCCGCCCTCCATGCAATTGCGGTCTCCAGCTGGACGGAATCGGCGAGTGGCTTGTACAGGACGTCGTCTCGCCGGAGACGGCCCGCAGAGCTTCGCATCAAACCGACACTGCGATGAACAGGTACGTGATCCAGCAGCTCGATCAGGTTGGCAGCTGAGACAAGGGAAGATGCATCGATGCCAGCTTTCCGGAGCATTGCTTCCACACTGACTGATCCGGGATCGATCTGCCGTGAGGTGATTGTGAGTTGTTCTTTCTTCAGCTCGAATAATCGGATCATCGGTCTTTGTGCCAGCGGATGATTGCAAGGAAGGACTGCGATCAACACTTCGGAATAGATTGAGTGAAGGCCGATGCCACGACTTTTGATCGGCAGGTCCACAACTGCAATATCCAGCTTTCCCCGCTGTAAGGCCAGCAAGAGTTCTGATGTGTAGGCGGTGATGCATTCGACGGCAACTTGTCCTGCTGACCTTCGTACCGTTTCGACAAGACGTCGCATGTGGGGCAGATGGCAAAGCGTAGACAATCCCACTCGCAGTTTCTGATCAGTCTCGCGGTTCAGAGCATGGACTAGCGAAACGGCACGGCGGCTGTGCTCCAGTGCCTTGTTCGCTTCCTTCTCGAATATCTTGCCAGCATTGGTGAGTCGGATATCCCTTGGGAGACGATCAAGGAGTCGCGCCTCTAAACGAACCTCCATAGCGCGGATCGGCCTCGACAAGGAGGATTGCGCCACATGGCATCGTTTAGCAGCACGAGTGAAGCTTCGCTCCTCTGCGATTGCCAGGAAGTATCGCATCTGCCGTAGCTCGATCTCTGCCTGCACATGCTCAACGTAAGCGAGAAAGAGGGCACCGATTATTGCTTTTTAAGCAGACTATTTCATCTGAGGCAATAATCGCCAAATCTAGGTGGATTGCTGATCTTCCGTCGGATAACTCGCATTTATCGAAATGCCGAAGATTTCTGTGTCAATGCGTTCACACAGGTGTGTCTACGGTTGTGAGCGATCAAAACAAGCAGAGATTAATCTTTTACTGAGACCGGGGCAAGGTCTGCGATCAACGAGTGTGTCTTTCGAGTGATGATAAATTTGCACCACGGGTGCAGAAACCGCAGCAGCAAATATGATGTTTTGCCCGTATTTTTGGTTGAATTGCCAAAGTCACGCGCTACTCCCGATGCCTCTAAGACCGTTTCCGTGCATCTTGTTGGCGATTGATCATCGCGCACGCGCCGACTGTGATCAAGCTATCAGCCAGTACGGTTGTGATGCGACAAGGTGTGTTTCTGGATTATTGCTTCAGGTGGAATAATCGGCACGAAAAAGTATCAACCGCACCCCGAATCTTGCCCTAGGTTGCAAACAGTAGGCATGAGCCGAATGACTTTGGCTCGGAAGATCGGCTGTGAGGTGTCCTCTGCAGAACCTAAATTTCAATTTAATGATGCCGGTTGAGCCATTCGTGACTGCGGACGAGGCTGGGGAATTTCTGAAATGTTCTCCAGTCACGGTAAAACGACTGGCTCGTGAGGGCAAGATTCCCGCCCACTTTATCCAGAATGGCATTCGTAAACGTTGGCGATTTCTGATTTCTGAACTGGCGATCTCGATGAAGAAAGAGGTATCTTCGGACAGGTCATCTACGCCGCTTTCCCACAGAAAGAAAGGGTAAAGCGATATGAACAAACAACGGCAAACTTATCAACAGGGCTGCATTCAGCGGAAGAAGCGGGAACGCGGTCCGGATGTATGGATACTGCGGTATCGGGAGAACGACATGTTGAAATCCCTCACCATCGGCACCGTCCTGCAGTTCAGGACCAAGGCCGAAGCTCAGCGTTCGCTGGGCACGGTGCGGGCTGATATCAACAACAATGTCGAAGTGGCGACGTTTGGCCAACTGTGTGACCGTTACCTGAAGGAAGGCGTTCCAGAGCGGCACGCAACGGCATCAGCGTTGCGTTCGATGATCCGCTACCGGATCAGGCCCTATTGGTACACAGAACGTGTCTCTGATATGGCTCAGAATCCGATGGCGGTCGAGCAGTGGATCAAAGCTCTCATGACGACTCCGAGGAAGAAGGAAGACAAGCCTCGTCCGTTGGCTCCTAAATCCAAGGCGCACACGAAAGCCGTCTTCCATCGCTTGTTCGAATGAGCCATGCGCTGGCGCTATCTGGACGTCCAGCGCAATCCGATGTCACTTATTGAACTGCGGGGATCGTCAAAGAGGACGCGCAAGATCGTTCTCGTCTCCACGGAGCAGAACTTGTTGCTCCGGCTCCCACAGCATTGCCGGGTGATGGTTACCCTCGCAATGTGCCTTGGACTTCGCATCAGCGAAATTCTGGGGCTGCGTTGGGAGGACGTTGACCTGGAGGCAGGCTCGCTCCTGGTGCGACGTTCGGTGGTCAACGGTCATGTGGAGGACACGAAGACGGAGGCCAGCGAGGATGAGTTACCTCTGCATCCTGAACTGGTCAATGTACTTCGTGGGTGGAAAGATGCTGAAATGCCGGTGAACGGCTGGCTGTTCGGCAACCTCGATACGGGCAAACCCTACCACGCAGATACGATGCGGCAGCGTCACCTGAACCGGTGCGCTGCGAAGGTCGGTCTTCCGAAGTTGGGTTGGCACGCCTTCCGGCACACATACCGGGCGAGACTGGCCGAGCTTGGGCTTCCTCTAGAAATCCAGCAGAAGCTGATGCGCCACGCGTCCATCGACATGACCACGAAGTACGGTCGAAACTCGATGTAACGCGTCCGGCCAACGCTCAAATAGTGGAAATGGTGATGGAAAAAACGGGAAAAGGGAACAGGCTCTGCGCCTGTTCCCTTGTTGTTCCCTCGCCTTTTCGGCTAATGTCGTAAGTTGTTGATTTTTTGGTTGCGGGGGTAGGATTTGAACCTACGACCTTTGGGTTATGAGTGACGCTAGTAACGTATTATCAACGAGTTAGATGGCATAGTCGGTAGCTTCAAAGAGCACTAAGTAGTTGAAAATACGTTTGGAGATTTTTTACGGTGGGTTGGAATTGGGTTGGAGAACCCAAAGATCGTTGGAACAGCAGCTCTTATAAGTGGTTTCCCAAAGATCGTGGCATCTAGTTTCCACAGAGCGCGATTTCGGAAGGAAATGACTTGGAGTAGATGGCAGGGAAGCGGACCTGCGCCGTTGAGCTCTTCCATGCCATTTCGGCAACGTAACGCAACTCATTGAAACTCGACGCTACAGGCCGCACTGTAATGCGACGGATTGCACAGAATTTACGTTATTGGACCCTCTCGTTGGAAGCAAAGCGCCAAGTCACGAGCACGCGCCTTCTCCGTCGCTGAGGAGTGCTTTCAGCACGCCTCGATGAGTGCATTGGCCCGTTATCGCCAAATGAGAAGGAACTTGCTGAAAACCGGGGTGGTCTCAATGGGTCAACGCAACACTCATCTCAGACCCACATTCATTGAAAACAAAATCTAAAAGCGCTGGCTAGGATTAGATCAGCCGGAACCTTACCCTGGCTAGGTTTGGCCGCATCAGCCAAACAGATAGATTCTTCAGGGTAAGCATTTGTGGATCAGCTGATTGGCTGTGTGTTGCATCGACCGGTTGAGCTGGCAGGACTTTGCGGCCAGTGTCTGACAGGCCGGTTATAGGGCAACTCGACTGGAAAAAATCAGTAAAACACAAGCCGACTTAACGTTCCTTACGCGATCAACAAGTTCTCAGCGGCGGGGATGGTCGCGACTCGATGGAGGTGTTTGCTGCATTGTCGTTAGCTGGTCGGCATGCCTTGGAAAGCTTGCGTAAAGAAGCTAGTCGCGCCCACAGCCATGGTCTGATATGAAATGTTCGAAGTCTCGCCGGTCATAGTGTATCCGTTCAAGCAGGGAACTGCGCCCTCAAGTGGTTGGATGGTCTCAGTCGGTGGGATGACGTAGGTGATGATTCCGGCGCCGGATGTGAGCTTCGTCGAGGCGCTGTTCATCCAACCCACGATATCGAGTTGAAATCCGATGATGGGCGTCATCTGGCTCACGCTAATCTTCTTATTTGTCGTGTGACTGGTCTCTTTTTTCAGGTTGAGTTCAAAATTAGCCGCCACATTCCCAGACGGATCGTAGATTGTGTAGTTCGCGCCTCCTATAACGCCGGGGACAATGTTCCCTCCTTGGATAGGGGACAGTTGTAGAACAAATCGATACCCGGCGGGGATGAGGACACCTGGCGTCGTTGTTGCGGGAAGGGTCAACAGGTGTCACGCTGCACTCAAATCCCGGAATCCCGCCTGTTTGTTTTCAATCTTTTTCCGGGATATAAGTGCATTATTCCTGCACTAAAATCCCGGATTACTGCAGATAAAACCCGGACAAAGTTCTTGCTGAAGTTTGTCCGGGATATAAGTGCATAAATTTCGATATGCCCTTTATATGCACCGGTTACGTTCCGGGATTTAAGTACAAACAGGTGGGCTAATTCCGGGATTTGAGTGCCGAAAAATAGCCTCGTGGAGGCTATTCCGGCATTTGAGTGCAGCGTGACAACTACACTTCTCGGCCCGACAAAGCCATTGTGATCGCTCCAGACAGAAGAGAGCGGTGGGAGCTAACCCAGCTCATCCGCTCCGAACTACAAAGCCAAGGGCGGCTATCGGCGGAAAGCCGCGCCGTGCAGGTCTTGGTAGAACAAGAATTTTCCAACCCGAAGCTCGCAGCGAACTACTCTACCGGCGACCTTATCCAATACAAGACCGGAAGCGCCAAGGAACATGGCATTGCCAGCGGCAGTTCGGCCACCGTCATCGCGACCGACGCCAACAAGAACATGCTTACCGTCGAGACCAAAGATGGAGAGCGGGTTGCCTATAACCCCGCGGAGTTGCGGCGGCTCACCGCAGAGAGCACCGTCTACCGCGAAGAAACCCGCGACCTGGCTCAAGGCGAACGAATCCAGTTCACTCAATCGGATAGGGAACACCGCATTCGTTCCGGCGACTTTGCCACCGTGGAGCGGCTCGCTGACGACAACGGCCTGACGGTAAGGCTGGACAACGGAAAGAGTTTCGAGCTGAACCTCGCTCCACCGACGTGTACAAAACGGATCGGCTTCGCATCCTCTGGAGACTTTGCGATCGCGACGATAACGGTCTTCGCGCTTTCGCCCCACAGATAGTCGATGACTACATCCACGCCTTCCGCAAAGGTTTCTTTCAAACGCTGTTCATAGTTCTTTGCGCCAAACGGGTGCAGAGCACCAAGGGTAAATGGAATAACAACATCGGCTCTGGTCGCGCTCGTACACTGACACCGCGATACAATGGGCCTGCTGCGTGCTAGTACACTGGCACATCGAGATCCTGAACTCGCTCCCAGAAAGGATTGAAGCGCTCTTCGTCAAGATAGAGCCCGTTCGTCGCTTCGTAAATCAGAGCTCCCTTCAGGCCAAGTTGACTGACTGCACGCTCCAGTTCTTTGGCGCCAGCCTCCGGATCTGGGAGAGGCACCGCGGCAAAACCCGAATAGCGTGTAGGATTGTCTCGGATCACTGTCGTCAGGCAAACGCCTGTGACCTTACAGCATGCCGTTCTTGTTTTTCCATAGCTCTTTAGGTGGAACCATCTCGGGAAAGCCCCAGTGCTCCACAATCTTCTCGTCCTGCACGCGGTACAGGTCGGCGTAGACGCAAGGTTCCCCCTCATGAGTCCCCTTGGCGGCGATGAACACGAAGTCCCCATGTCCCAACAGAAATTTGATCTCGTCGATGGTCCGGTGCTGCATGAGCGCCTCTACATCACGCATGAACTGCGCGACCCCGTCTCGTACGCCCGGTTCGTGTCGAATCATAAGGTCCCCAGTAAAGTACTGCTCGATTCGACTGTGATCCGCACGGATGTGAAAAGTCTCGTAGTACGTACGCAACAATGACTTGTTCTTTTCTGTGTCCTCGACGTGTTCGGCCTCGGTTGGTCCATCGATCTGGGTGTGCCTGCTCCGGTTGGGTGGAGCGTCCTTGGCGGAAAAGGCCCAGTGCTCGACAACCAAACCGTCCTCGAACCTGAAAATGTCGAAGAAGATTTCCTTTCCAGACCGCTGCCCCTTCGCCTGAGTAACCACGTATGGGCCATCCTGAAATGCCCGTACCACGGCCAGCTGGAGTTCGTTACGCGGCGACTGACGGATAAAATTCGTTAGCCCTTCCATGCCGTCGGCCGCGTAAGGATTGTGTTGTAAAAACCGTTTGCGGTCGACGTACTGAGTTGCACGGTTTATGTCACCGGCGCTGATGCCGGCAAAAACGGTCAAGACCTTTTCAACGTTACTCTTTGCCATAGGTAGATCTCCAGTCATCAGCGAGTGCTGACCATAATTCGGAAGTATCGGGCGCCAAGAACTCCTTGTCTCCATTTGGCGCCTTCGTCAAAACCCGGGCTCGGCCTGATCGCTCCTCGACTGTGGGAGGGAGAGGTGTGCGATGCGAACGATCCATCGATCTGCGGCGAGGTCAGCAAGGTGAGTGTGGAGCTCGGCAGCTGTGTGAGTGTGCGGGTTCTTCGTGGCATATCTACCCGGATTGATCCTGAAGTTAATAACCGGCAAGCGGATTCGCTCATCGAGAAAGTTTCGCCACCGCAATGGTGACGAGGTAGCAACTCAAGTTACGCCACATGCTCCCTGTGTGAATCTCGCGCTTGAATGATGATCCTG